>Ga0315294_10000836_pt1 | contig 33435 bp, 22 predicted proteins | sample YL17G13_40_MG_FD_203626 | JGI IMG/M metagenome (GOLD analysis project Ga0315294, IMG submission 203626) | Sediment microbial communities from Yellowstone Lake, YNP, Wyoming, USA - YL17G13_40 | ecosystem: Environmental > Aquatic > Freshwater > Lake > Sediment | place: USA: Wyoming | collected...
CTCTCCACAATTTAAGATACCTCACCCCCCTAGCCCCCCTCTCCACAATTGTGGTGAGGGGGGAAGGGGGGGTGAGGGAGCAAGGAGATAGGGGGGGGAGGTCGGGACTTCTCCCATTTCGCGTGCGATACTAATAGCGTATGGATTGGCCCTCCGATACCGAGAGCTCCGGGTACTATGCATTTGAGCCGGAGAGGTTCCTAATTCCACCGATGGAGGGATTTCTTCGGCGCATTTTCGCAGCCCGCTGGGGAATGATCCTGGTCAGCGGTCCGGAAGCCATGAACCTGCCGGTGATTCTGAATTTCCTGGCCAACTTCGCGCTCCAGCAGGTCTACTACAGCGAGTTCTCGGCGCAGAAGTCGGATTTCCACGATCTCGAAAGCGAGAGGAGGAGACTGAAGACAATCGAAGAGGTCCTCGAGGAGGCTCGCGAGGCGGTTTCTCGATCCGGCAAGGAAGAGGGCGAGGCGAGCGAATACTCCGGACATATCCCACGCAATTCGGATGTCGTCTTCATCTCCGACCTGAAACCCGAGCTGGTGTCCGACAGTGTCGCTACGTCGCTCGGAGGCAGGCTGGTAGTGTCGGGCATCCGATCCGAGGGAAGTTTCCCGGCCCTCAGAGCATTCAAGGAACTGCTTGGCAGCGAGCATCTCGTCGCCGCGAGTCTCATGGGAATCATCGGCCTCAACATGGTGTCGAGGATCTGCCCTGAGTGCAAAGTGGAAGTCGAGTACGATCTGGACGATCAGGAATGCTTTCTGATCGGCATGCACAAGAAGAAGCTGCAGGGTTTCAGGGGGATGGGCTGCGAGTCGTGTCAGGGCTCGGGATACATGGGGAAGATACTCATCCACGAGGGTTTCGAGATGAGCCCGAAGCTGCGTAACGGGCTTCTTGAGTCGCTGCCTCTAAGACAGCTCAGGATACTCGCGAAGCAGGAGGGCATGAGGACGCTTCTGGACGCCACGTGGGACCTTGCCGACGCGGGCGAGACAACGCTTGACGAGGTGATTCGCATTGCCGATGTCACCGACCCCGGCGGGATCGAACTCGCCGACCTGTGAGCAGTCAACTGCAGGCCCGATTTCCCCGATTTTCGGGTATAATTAGGTGTGGAAGTTGAGCCGTAGCCGTACCGTATCTTGATCTGCAGTCTCATTTCCCGCTACCCAATCTGGATTCGGCCGTCAGACTGTGGCCGGCGCTTTAACGATGTTTCCTCGCGCGCCAGCCATGTTGCATAACGGGAGTCAGAGGAGCCCGGGGAGCAGAAGATGAGACCTTCAGACAAGCCAAACCGCCGCCCCCTTTCGTCGCCCAGACGTCTTGCCCTGCCGGCGGCCGCGATATGCCTGTGGATCTCCACTCTCTCGGTCATCCTCAACCATGAAATCGCGGTCGAATGGCTTCCCGCCACCGCCCCACGTATCGCTCCCGACGGCGTTGTCTACCAGAGCACAGACTACTCATGCGGTCCTGCGAGCCTTGCCACTCTCTTCGGGCACTACAACATCGTAAAAAGCGAGCGGGAGTGGGCGGAGGTCGCGGGCACCAACCTGTCTGTGGGCACGCGACTGAGCGGGCTGAAGAAAGCGGCGGAGAGCATGGGATTCGAGCCGGTCGCTCTGAATCCCACATTCGATCAGCTCGACCTGATCTGCTGGCCGTCCATCCTCTTCCAGTCGAAGGACTACCATCTCGTCACGTTCTGGGGGATGGACGGTGAAGGCTGCGCGATCATACGCGATCCCGCGCTGGGCCGCACGCGATGGGGTCCGGCTGAATACGCCGCCTTTACGCCTTCCAGACCCGATCTCCTCGTGTTCTATCCCGGACGCGTGCCCACATGCGGACCCGACAGCTCCAGCATGGAAATCGGCAGAATCCAGAATATGCTCTCTGCGCTGGGTTACTACAAGGGCAAGGTCGACTGCGCATGGACAGACCGACTCGCCACAGCCGTCGCTTCCTTCCAGAGCGACATGCGTCTCGATCCCACCGGAATCGTCGACGCTCCCACGGACATCTACCTCGAAGGCGCCTGGCGTCTCGTGACGAACGGGCCCATCGAGCCGTTCATGAGGATCGACTGCACCAATGAACCGACGCATCGGCCCGTCGCCATCCTGACCCGCCTCTCACCCTCCGACTGAGCGGCGGTGACTGGCACACCGATTTCGCCCCATACTCTGGTTCTGGTTTCCGCCGCATCCGGGTGGGGCGAAATCGGGGTGCCTGTCCCCATTCCCCCGGTTCCTTCGGTTTGCATCCAATGGTCCCTTTTACGCTATAATTCGGCGATCTTGAGCGAGAACGCCGCAAAACCCCTGGTCTGTGTTCCCACCTACAACGAGCGCGAGAACATCTCGAAGCTGATTGACTGCATATTCGATGCGATCCCGTTTGCCGAGATCATGATAGTCGACGACGGCTCGCCGGACGGCACCGGCGCGATTGTCGACGAGATGGCGTCGAAAAATCCGCGCATTCACTGCATCCATCGACCGGGCAAGATGGGTCTCGGCACCGCCTACATCGCCGCCTTCAAATGGGCCCTCGAGCGCGATTACACCCATTGCTTCGAGATGGACGCCGATTTCAGCCACGACCCCAAGGACCTGCCGAGACTCCTCGACGCGACGAAGGAATTCGACATCGCGATCGGGTCAAGGTTCTATGCAGGCAAACTCTCGATAGTCAACTGGCCGCTGTCAAGGCTCATCCTGTCGCTCGCCGCCACCGTTTACGCCCGGGTGATCACCGGATTGAAGCTGTGGGACTGCACGACCGGCTTCAAGTGCTTCCGACGGAAGGTTCTCGAACATCTGCCCCTCGACAAGGTAAAAAGTGAGGGCTACTCGTTCCAGATCGAGATGAATTTTCGCGCGACCAGAATGGGCTTCAAAGTGGGCGAGATACCGATCGTCTTCACCGACCGCACCCAGGGTGGGAGCAAAATGTCGAAGAGGATCGTCTTCGAAGCCATCTGGCGGGTATGGCAGCTTCGATGGGCCGGAGCTATGGAGGACTTAGGCTACCTTGTGCGGGGAAAACGTCGCCCGAAGCCGGGGAAGGGGTAGAGGCAATTCACTCCGAAACCGGCTTGGCCCGCTCGGATACTTTCACTATCCCATCAAGGACCTTTCTGATCTCAACATCTATCAAGTCTGCAGGAACAAACTCGGCCAGCTGATGATAGTTGGTCTTGTTCAATAGATTCGGCAGGCCCAGCTTGCGAAAGAAGAAGGGAAAGAGTTTGTCCATAAAATCGTCGCTCGCTTTCGTGTCAATCCACCACTGGCTTTGCGGGTCCCTGAGCGCATACTTGGGGACTACCTCATCGATTGCCTCCCTCATCGCATCCTCACACTCAGTCATATCCACCTTCTCGAACAACGGGCCGGGAGCCTGCTTCTGACCAAACCTCCCTGCATAGGATAAGAGGGTATCTGCTTGGCATAGATAGTTTTCGATCTCTCTGCGCTTCCACATATACTCAACAAGGTCGGGATGCTTCTCGAGTGGTCTTTCCAGCCTGTCAACCACAAGGTAGCCGACCAGATCCTGCTTTGCCTCACGTAGGCCGAAGAAATGATCCCTGGCTTTGCTGGGATTGTTGCCGATGTAGTACACAAACGGCTGCTCTAATCGTTCTCTGGCCCCATGTTGCAGCCTCTCGGCGAACGCTTTGAGAATAGCTAAATCGCTTGACCCTTCGAGATATAGAACCCACCCGGTCTGCTCAGCCTGGTAGTACTGGTCGAAACCTATTTCGCGCAGGGATTTCAATACCTGGCTCCCTCGATCGTCAATCCTGTGAGGTGGCCCCACGAACGCCACTACAATATCCCTCCCGGCAGCCTCGGTGAGCACAACTTCAGAGTGACTAGCTGCAATGACTTGGCTCCCCGATGACCGAGCCGTCTCAGTAAGGATCTGGTAAATCTGTCTCTGTCGCAGGATCTCCAGATGTGCATCAGGCTCGTCGAGAAGAAGAACAGCTCCCGGATTGGCCGTCATGAAGGCCATCAGCAAAAGGGTTTGCTGAAGGCCGCGACCTGATGACGACAAATCCAGAGTCACACGATTTTGTGTCTCGTAGGTCATGATGATTTCATGCCTCTCGGTCACGACTGGGGAGTTCAACTGTACACCAAACAGTCCTTTAATCCTGCCACTGACGAAATCCCATTTGTCCTTTCCCGATTCACCGGAGTAAAGCTGGTAGCAGAGGTTTCTCAGAACTTCGGCTGTGCGCCCTTGCCCGATAAGAAACCGGATTTCCCCTATCTGCTTAACGAACTCGCGATCCGCTAATCCCGACATCGGGGGAAGAAACGCCAACTCGGTTCCGATCGCGGGTTTAGGTATGGGTATTCGCTTCGGTTTCTTGCCTTTTTCAAGCCTTAAGGGACGGCAGTAAAGCGACTCCTCATTAGTGAAGTCGAACTCCAACCCGCATTCCCATTTCGTAGAATCCTTGACATCGACGCCTGAGACAAGAATGTCTATTCTCACATTCTTTGTAGTCTGCTTCCCCTCTCGATCCCGAGTCACATCACGGACGTGCAGGTCCCGCCAGATAAGCTTCGCATCCGGAATCGGCAGAGCAATAAGCTCCTGTCTATTGATGGCTACTCCGGGCCTTTCCTTTGGCGATTCCGCCGAGCCATGTTTCCCGATCCACTTCTTCAACCCAATGTCCCACAGAGCCAAAGCCTGAAGAGCCGTTGTCTTTCCGGAGTCATTGGGGCCGATGAAGACAACAGCATCGCCAAGCTCGATCGTCACATCGCCGAATCGTTTGAAGTTCTTGACGCGCAGTTCAGTAAGCATGGTTTCTCATACTGGTCCGGGTCTGCCCACGCCCTGAACCAGTCGCAATTCAAGGATACCTAATCGACCGGGCGATGTCACTGCGCCCTGCTCATCCCAGATTTATGTTGAAACCCTTCGAGCCGGAGCCGCGTTCGAATGGAAGGAACGGCGTCAATCGACCCGCCAGGCCCGGCATGGTCATGTGCTGAATCCATACCTTGCCCGGACCCGTCAGCCTGGCCAGGAAAATACCCTCGCCTCCAAGTAATATGTTCTTGAATCCTTTCTGAAGCTTGATATCGTAGGTCACGCTCGCCTCGAAACACGCGATGTGTCCCGTGTCGATGAGAAGGCTCTGTCCCGGCTGAAGATCCCGGGTGGTCAGCTCGCCGTCGATTTCCAGAAACACCAGGCCCGGACCGGTGAGCTTCTGCAGAACGAGACCCTCGCCGCCGAAGAAAGCCGCCCCCGCTCCCCGCCATTCCATCGCGAGGTCCACCTCCTCCTGTCCGGCCAGGAAGCTCCCCCGCTGCGCAATGATCGCTTCTCCCGCCTTCAGCTCGAACGGAAGTATCTTGCCGGGGAAGCTCGATGCAAACGCGACAGTGCCGGGCGCATTCTCGGCTTTGAAGTAATTGAGGAAAAGGCTTTCGCCCTGTATGGCGCGACTGGCGGCCTTCAGAAAAGTGTCCAGAGCGCCCTTGCTCTCTCTCCCTTTCTGGATGGACGTTTCCATTTCTATCGAGGCGTCCATCCAGACCATGCCTCCCGTCTCGGAGAACACTCGCTCCCCCTGGGGGAGGTCGATCTCCACCGTCTGCAGAATCTCGCCCGCAATACGGTAGACGAGCGGTTTGGGCTGGGACGGTGCTATAGACGCCTCCTGGGCCCCTCCCGTCTTCGCCCCGCATTCCGGGCAGAACTTCGCGTTGTCGTTCAGTTGCTTTCCGCAGTTTGGACAGAACATACCGTTGTTAATCCTCCGATCTAAAAATTTCGAGCCGGAGCCCGAACGCTTGGGCATACTAGACCAGTTTCGTTCCGCATTTGTCGCAGAACTTCTCAGCGGTGTCAACCTTGTCGCCGCATTTCGGACAGAAATTCGGCTTGGCTTCCCCAATGGACGGCGTCTCCGCTGCCACCTTCTCCTCGACCGCTTCCGGATGGCGTCTGCTCGCAAGCACAGCAACAAGTATCACCAGACCCGCAAGCAGAACCAGTATCAGCCACCAATACAGGATCACGAATTTAATGATCAGCACCAAAACAATGGACAGCACAAGGCTGACAACACCTATCACGAATCTTAGCCCGCCCCCGACAAAAGGCACATATTTCAGCAGAAACAGAAGCGGTCCGATTATCAGGTTGAAGCCGAGGAAGAACAGAATCACACTCAACGCAGTCAGGCCCCACTTGGCGGCGCTTTCACTTGCCGCCAGGTCGGCCACGAGCTCATCGGCGCTCTTGTCGGTGATGATGAACGGCGTCCCCGACGAGATCCTGTCGCTGACCATCTCCCCCACCACGACCAGGTCGCCGACATCCTCTATCGGCAAATACTCGACAAGGAGCCACTTCGACCCGAGAGTCTCCGGACCCTTGTCCTGGCAGCTCTCGAACCTGGTCAGCCTCAGATCGGATTCCCTGGGAAGGACCTCGATACCGCCGAGCGTGAATGAAGCCGCAGCCTGGGTCTCTTCATTGAGGACCTGCCAGTCCTGGACCATGTACTGCTCCTCGACCGTTTCCTGGACTTCCTGGCCGTTGACGGTACGGGTCACAGTCTTCTGCCTCGTCTCCGGGTGCTCCCTGAACTCCTTGAGGGCCGTGTGATACCAGAAGACATCCTTTTTCGCATTGATTTCCTTGCACGCGATGTCGAAAGGCACCACCTCGACATTCTCGGGTTTCCCGTGGACCTTGACCAGGCCGGTCTGTCCTTTGGCTTGAGCGGCGGTGAGAAGCGGCAGCGCCTCGAGGGTCTTGCTGTGCTCGGCGACCCCTCTCACCGAGCACCACGCCGGAACGAAGGCCAGCGCGAACAGGATGAATCCGAGGAACATGCCTCCGATCGAGTCCATGCATCCCTGCTTGGTGTCACGGAAGCCTTTCGCCAGGGGATTCGCGCTCCCCAGCACTTTTCTGGACAATATGCGGGAACCGATGAATCTCTCTCTTGGGCTCATTTCAACCCCCTCACGTCCGGCCCCAGGCTGGACGGGCGACAATCTGTGATTGACAGCTTAAAAGAACTCAATATCCTGACACATACACTTCGTCGATCTGCCAGCCGGCCCTGGCAGCTCCCATTGAGCCGACAGCGGCAGCGAACGCTAGACGGAAACCGTCCGGATTCCCCACCCATGCAGGGTCCAGGTTGCACACCGAAAGCCTCATGAACTTCGGATTCGAATCGTTGCAGAAAGCCGGCATTCCTATAAGCTCGTTGTTCCCCAGGATCACGCAGTCATACTCATTGAACCCCCATTCAAGATCGGCCGGAAGCTCGCCCCACTGGAAATCGGTCAGGTAGTCTTTCCCGTTGACGACATGCACGTTCCCGCCGTCCTGGCAGAATCCCGTGAGTCCGTAATCGTCGAACTCGTAGGAATGCGTGAAGACAAGCTGCAAAGTGGTGAATCCGGGGGGCACGAAGATCGGAGGCGAGAACAGCACCGAATGCGTCAAGAGATCGTATTCATACGTGCTTCCCGAGAACATCGGGCCACGACCCACGAGGTTCGGATTTTGGTGCCAGCCGACATACCAGGTCGAGGATCCCCCGGAGTCGAAATCCTTGATCCAGTCGTACCTATCGTAGTCCGTCGCGCTTGCCTCCCAATCAGCGTGAAACAATGTGCCGCCTCCGACGCACCACTCGCTTCGCACTTCGGGCACGTGGAATGCGTCCTGGGCCATTACCGGGATCCAGTAGCGATTGACGTTTTCGTCAAGATAGCCCAGGTCGGAGTCGACAATGTCCTCGACCTTGAACGAGATCGAATCGCCGGACACGTCGCCATAATACACGTCCTCCACCCGGCGTCCGGGAGAACGGTAGTCCCACAGATACCACTGGTAGTAGATCCGATCGCCGTCGGGATCCTCGGCGGGAAGCTGCAAAGTAACCTGCTGACTCCAGCCCGGCGTAAGGTTCCCACCCTCGATCTCGCCCACCGTCGGCGGATCGTTCGGCTGGTCGTCGAGTATGTACACGGAGACATCGTCGACCATCCAACCCCTCGCGTTCGGGAAGTCCCCAGAGAAGGCCGAGCTTGCCGCGAAACTGACCCTGATATCGTGTCCGGCAAGCAACGGATCGATTCTGGCTACACTGGTCGTCAGGGTATGATGGGTGCCCGAGAAAACGTCCTGGTTCAGAAGCTTGTTCTGGGTGCCCTCATATATGGGCTTCGCCCAGTACTCCCTTCCCGCCTTGATATTGGCCGGCGTGATACCATGGGAGAGTATCTGGCCGGCCTCGGTGATCTTTATGTTTCCGCCGCTGTAGGCCTGCCAGTAGTCGGGGCTCGCCGTCCCGTAGATCTGCCCGAAATCGAAGGAGTGCCTGAAAACGACGATGCCCTGGGTCATTGCGGACGGCAGGTGGATCGACGGGCTGACGAGAATGTCTGAGGACCCATAATCGTAATCGGCGTTCGCTGCGCCGAACTTCCGACCGGTCCCTTCGAGCGTATCGTCCGTCACGGCTTCGTCGGTCCATCTCGACGGTCCCTCGCCTTCCAGAGTCGCCCAGCCGCCATTGTCACCTACGTGTGCATCGTTCATGCTTGCATGAAAAATCTGGCCATTGACCCACACCGAATACGGCTGGGCGTTCACCGAGGCGTTGTGACCGTCGTCCACCTTGCACTTGATCAGCCACTCGCCCTCTTGAATGCCCGTCGAACTGAAAATCACGTCTATCGTCCCGTCTTTGTTGCCCTCTCCCAGATCGACCGTGAGTATGCCTTCCGGATGCTCCACCTTCCAGCTGTATTTGACCGGAAGAACGCTGTCGACCGTGACCTGGTATGTCACCTCGTGCTTGTTTCGCGGATAGAGAGGTCCGGAAATCCCCTCGGTGATAACCGGCGGCTCCGGTTGCACATGGGGGACAAGCTCGAGCTGGTACTGCACCATCTCGGTTTCGTTGAGCGTGATAACACGGATGAAATACTGTCCGATGCCGCAGACAAGCGACGTGTCTACGCTCGCGACTCCCCCGATCACTTCCGCCTGCGCGATTTTCGTCTCGGACGGATCGTAGATCGTGACAAAGGTCTGCGGGGACGTGGTGTAGAGGTTTACCATCCCCTGTTGCCAGACCTCGGACCCGTTTTGAAATGAATAATAATCCTTGTAGTCGGTCAGGTTGCCCCCAAGGCGGCAGAGCGATCCCTGCGCGACGTCCATCCACTCCATCGCCTCGGCGTCATCGATCCCGTTGTTGTCGTCCGCTACACACTCCAGCTTGGGGACGTCGATTATCAGCTCCTGGAAAACGCTGACCGGCTCGTTCGGGGCCTCGGGGAGTCCCGTGTTGTACTTCAGCCCGTCGTTGGACCCCACTCGAATCAGCACGAGATGGTCGCCGTCATGATTAGGAATCGCCTGGCCGGTAAGGTCTATCCGATACCGGGCTTTCGTGCCGTCATCGGAGACGAAATCCATCGTCTTGCCGCCGGAAAACAACTCGGGCGCGAATATCCTGACCGCATCGACTTCTGCCGCGATATTTCCGCTCGCCTTCCCCTGCCAGTCGTACACATCAGCGTTCACGACAAGCTGTCCCTGGCCTCCCACTCCCTCCTGGAAGCATAGCGTATTCAACTCGACATGGGCGTCGACATGATACGGTTCCGACTGATTAGCCTCGATCGGGAAATCATCGGGGATTTCCTGCGGGGGGAAGGGGTCCGGATAGTCCCAGCAGGCGTCGACTGCATAGTTGAAGACGGCGGGACAATCGACGGCTTCCGGAAGTTTGACCCTGAATCGCCGGGTGCAGGTAGTGCCGACGTACGACACTCCGCGACCCATGTCGTCGTCAAGCGGGACATTCGCCATGCTCGTCACGGGCTGATACTTGTCGAGGTAGTCGCAGAAGTACTTGTAGGGATTCACCGTAGCGGTCAGCAACCCGGTATCCTGCGTTCCGAGCTCGCCCGGCACGTACCCGTTCAAATCCGAGCCCGTGAACTCCTTCGGATTCCACCAGCGCGTGTACCCGTCCGCGTTCAGAAGCCTCCATTCGTCAACGTCCGCCACGACGAGGTTGCCGATCTGCAGGCTGCCCGGCGTGATCAGAATCCCCTTGGCGTCGAAGCCGTACAGACTCAGGCTGTCCGGATACGGGTGCGTAAAGGTGAAATCCAGCGCGAAGATCTTATTGGGAATATCGCTTGCGAGCCAGTCAAACCAAACGCCCACTGAATGATACGCGTTCAGAGGCTCCACCAGGTTGACATGGAACCCCGCCGACCTCAGGGGTGTCATCTCGACCGTCAGGTTTTCGGTGTCAAGCCTTACCTCCCACAGTCCGAGGAGACGGTGATGCGTCCCGCTCTCGACGCTCACGGCAGGGGAACTCAATGAAGGACTCGACGGATCGCGTCGATCCGATCCTGAGCAGCCTGCCCCGACGCACCACGCAACCGCCGCCATCACCAAAATGCATGCCGACCAAACGGCTCTTCCCTTGACCATCTCGACTCACCTCCGCAGGCGATTCGGACTAGAATTCGGTCACTCCACCCCGTAGAGGACGACCTCATCAATCAGCCACCCTCTGCGTGGCACACCGGACAGGCTTGAGGACGCCGCGAATCCGATGCGAATGCTCATCGGGTCCGCCAGCCACAAAGGATCAATGTACGCATAGGAGATCCTAATTGCGGCAGGGCTCTCGTCGTCGCAGAAAGCATCCTGACCGCCAAGCAGACTCCCCGACTCAAGCTGGCAATCGTAAGCAGAACCGACGATCTCCTGCGGCGGATCGGTCCAATGGAAATCGGTCAGGTAGTTGTCGGCCTCGACAATGTGCACATTGCCGCCGTCGTAGCATTGCAGGACCACATCATCATCGTATAACTGGTAATAATGGGCGAACCCAACTATCGCTTCGCTGAATCCGGGAGGGATGAAAATCGGGGGAGTGAAAATCACCGCTTGATCCTCGGTCGTGTAATCGGTGTCCGCATCGGCGAACTTGTACCCATACCCGCCCAGAACCGAGTCCGTTACAGCCGGACCGTGCCATGTCGAGTCGCTGCCTTCGTCGAACGCAATATCCCACGGAGCGTGGTCAAGGATCGGAGCTGGGTCATCGGGATTAAACCAGAAAAGCACTCCGCCGCCCACGGTCCACGCTTCCCTCTTTACTCCCTCATGAAAGCCGTCCGTCACTGACGCAGTCACCTTGAAGCGGTTGCTGTAGCCGGTCATCAGGAAGTCGTTGATGACGAAGTCAAGAGCGGGCGCGATCGGATCGTAGTAGATGTTCCTCACTCGAACGCCGGGATACCGGAAATCCCAAAGCGACCAGGTTCTGTAAATCGCGTCCCCGTCCGGATCGGACGCCGCCATCGCATAATGAAGAGGATCACCCATATCAGGCGTAAGGTCCCCGCCTTCCAGCGGTCCTGCATCGGGTTCCTGATTGGGAGCATCTCCCTCGACATATACTTCGACATCATCGATCAGCCAGCCGCGGTAGTTTGCGTACAAGTGTCCGGTTGTCACGGCAAAGCCGATGTAGATATCCTTCCCGGCCATTGCCGGAGGAATGCTCGCAGCCGAGACGGTGAGTCCAAACGGATCGGGAGCCACATTCGAATGCTGGCAGAACGCCTGCTGGTCCTCCATCAGGGTGTCGCCCTCGACCAGCTGGGACCAGCATGGCATCCCTCCCGTAATCTCGGCAGGCAGAACATCGTATGACGGAAGCTCGGGCGCTTCCGTTATCTTCACATTGCCTCCATCGTAGCCCTTCCAGAACTCGTAGCCCGGCCTGAGGATGGTAATGTCCAGATCATATGAGTGACGGAAGGCGATAATCCCGTGACCCATCCCGCTCGGCAGACTCACGGGCGGGCTCACAAGGATGTCGGACGAATCGTTCGTGTAATTCGTATTCGCTTCTCCAAACTTTCGACCTTCGCCCTGAAGCAGGGTGTCCGAGGTGGCCAACAAAGTCCAGGCGGTGGTTCCAGCCTGCTCCACATGGGTCCAGCCCACGTTATCTCCAGTCGTGTCATCGTTCAAATCGGCATGGAAAATCTGACCGTTAACCCAGACAGGGTATGGGACGGCCGAGACCGGTCCCCCTACCCCGTTCGTGACTTCACAACGGATCTCCGCTTCCCCCAGGGTACTGAAATCCGAGAACTTGACCTCCAGATGACCGTTGCCGTCGCCCGGATCCGGTCCGAACACCACCAGCCCCGATTGCTCAACAGTCCAACTATATGTCACCGGCCAAACCGAGGTTACGCCGATTTCGTACAGGGTGTTCTGTGCGCTTCGGGGATACTTATATCCGCTGATTTCGCTCACGATCACCGGCGCTGAGACATCCTGAGCGTTCCCAATGAGATCGACGTAGTAGTAGATCGTGTCCACTTCGTTCATCGTCAGAACGCGGAGATAATAGGTCCCCGGCATCAGGTAAAGCGCGCCGAGATCGATCTGGGCCTTCCCGCCGGAAATCTCCGACTGCGTCAGCTTCGTGTGGGTCGAATCGAACACGCTCAGAAAGACCATATTCGACCACGCGTAAAGTGTGGCTGATCCTGTAAGTCCCTTGTCCACCGGGATTTCGAAGGAGTAATAGTCGCTATAGTCGATCAACTCTCCGCCCGGGCGGCAGAGGGTTCCATAGGCGGAGTCGATGAGATCGAACGGCTCCGCGGTGGCGAAAGTGTTGTTTCCGTCCGGGCCGCATTCGAGTTCCTCGACATTGACCCAGAGCACCTGGTAGGCGCTTAACGGCTGGTCCGGAGCTCCCGGAGCATACGAGTTGTACTTCAGCCCGTCGTTCGATCCGACCCGGAATATCACCTGATGCTCGCCGGAGCGCGCGGGGTTCACGATTCCGCTCAGATCGACGGAATAGACCGCCTTGACCCCCGTGTCCTCCACAAGGCTCATGGTCTGCCCCCCGCTGAAAAGCTCGGGAGCGAAAACCCGCACCGTGCTGACCTCGTCCGCGATGTTCCCGAGCGCCTGACCCTGCCAGTCGTACACTTCGAGCGTCAACAGGAGATTTCCCCGGCCACCGGTCCCCGCCTCGAATCCCAGCGTGTTCACGTCGGCTCTCGGCAGCAAATAGAACGCCTCCGGCTGGTTCGCTTCCATCGGGAAGTCGTCCGGGATTTCTCCGGGCGGATTCGGCACCGGCGGCGCCCATGATGCGTCCACTGCGTAGTTGAAGATGACCTGGGGACCGGGGGACATCTGGAACCAGATGAAGTACCTTCTCGTGTTCGATGATCCCGCCGTGAACACCCCCCTGCCCTCGTCATCGTCCAGACCGACAAACTCGATCAGCTCTTCGATTGGCTGTTTAAACCCGAGGTAATCGCAGAAATATTGGTACGGATTCACGGTCGCCGTCAACAGGCCCGTGTTCGCGGTTCCCAGATTGCCCGGGATATATCGCATCATGCCCGACCCGTGGAACTCCGTCGGGTTCCACCATCTCGTATACCCGTCGGCGCTTGTCAGGCGTGTCTCGGACGGTCCTGCGAACACAAGATTCCCGACGACCTGGGTGCCGGGAGTAATCATGATGCCCTTCACATCGAAACCCGCAAGCTGCGGGCTCGTTGCGAAGGGATGGGTCAGCGTCACGTCCACCGTGAACTTGCCCATCGCGGGGTCGCTGGCCGGGAGGTCGATAACCGCAGCTACTCCCATGGTCGAGTTGAGTATCCCCACGACATTCATGTGGAACTCGCTGTTCCTGAGCGGGACCATCTCGATCGTCATCTTGTCTCGATCCAGTATCGCCTCCCAGTAGCCCCAGAGGCCGTGCGCCGTTCCCTTCGATGAAGAAGCCGCGGCTTGGGTCAGTGCCGGCGAATCGGCGCCCGTTTCCCCGGATGCTCCCGGGGCGACCGGAATGTCGCCGGAACATCCTGCGGCGAGAAACACCGTGGCAAGAGCGAGGAAGAGAAGAGTACTACGTGTCCAGAGAATCAGCCGTTTCATTCCGCAACACTCCTTTGCATTCGTATTGTTTCACGAGCAGACCGCACGCGAACCCCCGTTACCTTGAGCCAGTTAGCGAAACACAATAATAAGCTATAAAGTTTTGCGCGGTCAAACACCGACACTCCGCAGCTTCGTCAGACGGCCAGGTACATCACGAAAAGCTGGGCCGCGGCCATGACTACAGACAGCGTCCCGAGTACGATCACAAGCGGGTACAGGCTCAGCGTCCCGCGCCTCCGCAAGGCCTTCCCCATCGTGACACTGATAATCGACAAAATGAGCAGCAGCACATGGTAGCCCATCATGGTCCGCGCGAAATCGTCCATCGGTATCCACATGCCGGTCCTGAGCCTGGCGACCATCTGCCAGGCCATCGCCCAAACTCCCAGCGTCATGACGAAAAGAAAAATCCCGGTGAACCTGAACAGGAGTGAGTAGCCGTACGGTGTCGCCGGCTCAGGAGTTTCGTTTATTACTGGATCATCTATCGGACCAAACATCTCGCTTGTTGTAGAACGGATACTCACGAGATCACTTCGCGACGTCGGCGGGATGAGTGATCTTCCCCCTCACGGCCGTCGCAGCGGCGACCTCCGGTCCCGCCAGGTACACCTTGCTGTCGCGGTGACCCATCCTGCCTTTGAAATTCCTGTTTGATGTGCTCAGGCAGACATCCCCCGGGCCCAGGACTCCGCCATATCCGCCCAGGCATGGTCCGCAACTCGGCGTTCCGACCGCCCCGCCCGCATCGACGATTCTCCCGATTATCCCCTCGTTCAACGCCTCTCTGAAGACTTCCTGCGTGGCCGGAGTCACCAGAACCCTCGTGTGATTGTCGAACGAATTGTTCCCAAGCACGCGGGCGAACCTGCGCAAGTCCTCAAGCGACCCGTTCGCGCAGCTTCCCAGGAAAACCTGGTCGACCCTCACACCTTCCACTTCTCTCACGGGGTGAACGTCGGCAGGATTATCGGGCACCGCCACCATGGGCTCGAGCTCCGAGATGTTGAACGCGTGCACCCTGACATACGATGCGTCGGCATCGGGAAGCACCGGCTCGCACGGACCGTCCACGCGTCCTGAAAGCCACGACAGCACCTTCTCGTCCGGAGGGATCACCACGGTGCACGCGCCGGTCTCAGCCGACATGTTGGCGATCGTGATTCTGTCGGAGACCGACAGGTGCTCGAAAGCGCCGCCCTCATACTCAAGCGCCTCGTTCATCGCCCCTTCCTTACCCAGCGAACCCAGGACGCTCAGGGCGATGTCCTTCCCGCCGATGAATCGCTGCGGACGGCCTTCAAGGACGATTTTTCTTGATCTCGGCACCTCGAGCCAGAACTCCCCGAGTGCCCACAGGGCAGCGAGGTCAGTCGCCCCGACACCGTAGCCCACCGCCCCCAAGGCACCCACCGTGACCGTGTGACTGTCCGCGCCTGCAATGAGCATCCCCGGTCGGACCAAACCCTTTTCCAGCATCAAAATGTGGCAGATGCCACCCCATCCCACCTCATAGAAGTGTCCGACATCCATTTCCTTGGCGAATTCGCGCATTGACCGGCTGAGCGTGGCCGATTGGATATCCTTCGCAGGCTGGAAATGATCCTGCACCAGAACAACCTTGTCGGGATCGCGCACTTTCCCGATTCCGATCTGCCGGAAAACGTTTATCGCGTGGGGAGCGGTGAGATCGTGACCCATGATCAGGTCGGGCCGGCAAGTCAGTACGTCACCGGCCGCGGCGGAGTCGACATCCGCGTGTCCCGCCAGCACTTTTTCTGTTATCGTCTGCCCCATCGTCCCGGGTGATTCGAGTACTCTACCCTAAGAGGTCGTGCAAGAGCAATCCCCCCCATCTCAGCGGGCGCATCCCGCAAACGATTCGGCGAAATTCACGACCACAGCTCCCATGCACCAGGCCCAGAACAGCGCCGTGTCCAGCCAACCCCATCTCCCGATCCGCCTTGACGACTCCGCCCCTATAACTGCCATGCTTCCGAGCGGCACAATCAGGAACAAGTGATAAAAATCGTGACCGGGAACCCAGAAGCTCAGAAATATCATAAGCGGCAGCACCCACAAGACGCACAGCCCGAACCACCATCTCAGCATCGGAGCCATTTTCCTGACATTCAGCATGCCGGTCAGCCAGATCGCCGGAAGGACAATCGCGAAGCCACTGAACCAGACACTCCGGAACAGAAGCCGGTCCGTCCGCACACCTCCGAAGTAGAAACCCAGGAATGTCCTGAGATTCGTCGCGAAGCCGTCCCAGACCGATTGCGTCCAGTACTCCTTCTGATGGGCATAGAGCGTCGCGTACTTGATCAACCCCGGAAACGTAAACTCCCCGGTCGGACCCAGCGCGAGCGCCGCAACGATGATGTAGACGAGTACAGGCGCTCCGAGCGCGATCACGGTCATGCCCCGGAACCAGCCCGGAAAATTCCCTCGCCCCTCCCTTTTCATCCCAAGTATCGGCAAAAAGACCGAAACCAGAATGAACGGCACGATGATGCTCACTATCTGATGGAACAGGATGGCGAGTGCAAGCCAGAATCCTGCCCGAATGAGATAAGCCGGCCTGCCGTTCGATGCAAAGGCGAGCATCGCGCCGGAGGCGACCGCGAGCAGCATCACGGCGGTCGGGTACTGGGCGCCGTCGGTGGCGTACCGGAAAAAAGTGACACTGGTCGCGAGGAACACGCACCAGGGCAGCGGGAACGGACTTCCCGGCACGAGTCGAATCAGAAGCCGGTACAGCAGAAATACGGTGGCGGCGCACACGAGTGCGTTCCACCACTGCAGGAAGGTGATGGCGCCGAGCTGGGGGACCGCCTGTCGCAACAGACGGAAAATGGCCGCGGTAACCGGCAGATAGAACAGATGATGCGGGTTCCACAGCACCCACCATCCCGCACTGCGCTCCCGCTCTCCAAGTCCACGAAGCTCTTCCGTCGAAAGCCGTGGACTCACCGGCATAGATGGAGGCGGCTCTGTCACATAGAACGGGGTTCCCCCGGCGGATGCGTAATTGTGAAGGTAGATCGCCCAGCCCTGAGCATCGCCGTTCGGAATCTTTACATTGGGACACGCAAGATAGACGACCAGGCACGCGACGCCGAGTATCCAGCCGATCAGATACTCGCGTCTCGACGGCGATCTCTGAAGTGCGCTTTCCTCCATTCCCGGTCGGGACAAGACTAACCCAGCCGGAACGCAGGCGCAACAGAAGAATCACCACGAAGACACCAAGGACACCAAGAACAGCAAGAAGACGGACAAAATGAACCTTAACAGCAGGAAAATATCTCTGAATGGGGATGACCAGGGGCCTCATACCAGGAATCGTCGCCCGAAAGGTTGATACCCGGACTCACAAGCAATAGAATACCGATTCCGTTTGCTCCAGATGTCTGATTCTCACAACATGTACAGGCTTCACTCCCGGATTCCGAGGTCCAGCGACGGATGTCCGGCGCATCCGTCCCATTCCCAGTATCACCTTCTCAGGCTGCTCGTCGGAAGTCTTCTTGGCGGCTGGAGCGCGATGCTGGTGTTCATGCTCCTGGGATTCCTGGGATCGATCGAGTTCACTCGGTCGGCGGGGCTGGCGACGCAGTGGGTATTCATCGGCGGATCCGTGCTCGGCATCCTGCTCGGCCTGATCTTCTCGGCGATCGCAGCCGTGCTGGTCAACATGATTCCGCCGCTCGGCAGAATCCTTCACCCGCTTGCGCTGGTAAGGGCAGGTTTCCTGCTGGTAATCGTCTGGCCTCTTGTGGCCCTGGCTCCCTGGCCGTACACATCTCTGGGTTTCGTGCTGGCCCCGTTTGTCGCTGTGCTCCTGGCATGGCTGGGGTTAAGGAGCAACCTCCACGCCGAGCTGGTGCCGCACTCCTCGATCGGACGGCTCCTGGGTACCTCCGTCGGACCGTTCCTCGCCCTGGCGCTCGCTCTGTTCATCCTCATCCCGATGGTCAACCGCGGCTTCGGCTATCCGCATCAACCCAGGCTGGTGATCATCGCTGTCGACGGTGTCGACGGTCAGTCTCTAAACCAATTACTGCATGCCGACGATTCCGACAAATACCCGAGCCTGAGGAAAATGACCACCGAGGGCGGATTCGGCGTAGTCGGAGCCGTTCAGCCCCTCGTACCCGCCCGCATGTGGGCTGACCTCATGACCGGTACCGACGCCGAGACCAACGGAATCTTCGATATCCACAGCACGTCCGCCGACTTGAAGGGCATGCCCATATGGGAGATTCTCTCGGAGCACGATTACAGGGTCGGCCTGTTCCAGGTTGCCCCTCCGCATGAGAAATGGCCGGACGCTGAGTTCGACATAGCCGCGCCGGGCACGTTCGAGGCGCGAACCGATCCTCTGGCTCTCGTCCTCGAAAACGTCCGGGCTGCCGGTCGAAACGAGAGTCTCCCAAACCCCTTCCATGCGCTCTACCTTGTGTGCCTTCTTGCAAGGCACGGCGTAACGCTCGAAACGATCGCCGACCTGGGAAAAGAGTATCTTCTTGAGCTTGCCGTTCGACCGTCGCCGCGTCTCACGTACCAGGCCCGCAAGCTCCTCGAGTTCAGAATCGAAACCGACTGCGCACTCGCCCTTTTGAGACAGCACCCGGTGGACGCGGCGATTCTCCGTTTCGACAGCCTCGGCCCCCTGTTCTTCACGTACTGGCGATACTCGAAGGCGAACGAGTTCGGTCCGCCGCCGGAGGATGTCGACGCCTCGGTTCTTGCGGGGCTCGGACAGGTCCTGCCGGACGCTTATGTGCAGCTCGACGGCCTCGTTCAGAGGCTTGAGACATTTCGTGGTCCCGGCACTTATTTCGCCGTCGTCTCCAACCACGGAATGCGGTCCGCCACGGATCGCAGACATCTGGACCTCCAACTGTCCCCGGATCGGCTCATCGAGGCATGCGGCTGGGAGGGTCGAGTGCTGGGGGACTCGGGCGGCGATGCTGTCTACTTTCGGCTCAGGGAGCCGTCGGCCGATTCGGACCCGCTCATCGAGCTTGAAAACTTTCTGAGGACCGCCGAATGGTCCACGGGCGTCGACAATGACTCCGGACGCAGAGGCCGGCGAAATCTTCTTACCACCAACCGGCGTGAGAACTACCTCGAGGTCACCATCACCTTCTCCCATGATCTGACGCGCGAGTCGTGGGTCACGATGGGCGCCTGGTCGGGACCGCTTGGGGATATCCTGCTTCCGGGCGAGCCGATGTCGGGACTTGTCTCCGGCACCGGCGTGTTTCTTGTATCCGGGCCGGGTTTCAAACCGGACGCGGTCGCAAACAACCCTACCCTTTTCGACATAGCGCCGACCCTGCTGCATGCGCTGGGCATTGAGATCTCCCGCGAGCTCCTCGGACGCGTCATGGATGAGATGTTCGACTCGGTATGGCTCAGCAAGCATCCGGTCAGGTTCATCGACAGTTACCATCCGCCCCGGCCTGCAGAACCCGAGCCGGGCCTTCAGCCGTCGACCCAGCCTCCCGAGGCGTTTCAATATTCCACACCGGAGCCCCAGACCCCCGAGGAAACTCCCTACACTCCTCCCGCGCCTGTTGACTTGTAGTCACGTAGCCCGGCATCTCCTTTGCCGGGTTTGCCTGCATTCTGTTCCCGTCCCGGCAAAGGAGATGCCGGGCTACTCGCTGGTTTTCAGGTGAATCTCCCCGTCCCCGCGCGAGTGCCCGGCGCCGTTCGCAAATCCTCCGTCGCCTTCCGGCTCCCGCGTACGTGTGCGACTTCAGTCGGTTTTTACGGTCGTATGTGAACGTCCACTGCGCGCACGACCAATAGAGAATCGCACAAGCACCCACAGCAATGCGCATCCCGCTGCAGCAGCGAGAGAGACCAGGAATACGCCGTACCTTCGCAGGTAGAGAATCCTTGCCGCCCGCGCTCTGGCCACAGCGACTGTGTATTCATCGGTCCATGCCATGTTGTTCAGCAGTTGCGCCGTCTCGTTTACCGGACCGGCGGAGGCAAGCTCGACGATAGCATTGGCCTTGATGTCAGGCGAATCACTCTCTGTCAACTTCCTGAGGACTTCTATTGCCCGAGCGTTGCCACTCTTGTCGAGACATTGTGCCGCTGCCAATCGGACATAGTCGTTCGGGTCGTCCAGAAGCTGAGTCAGACAGGCATTGATGCGTCGCTGCTGATTCGTGGTTTCTTGCTTGAAGCCGAAACGGCCCAGGGTCAGCGCCGCCTTTGCCCTCACGACATACGATCGATGCTGAGTAAGCGCGAGGAGTTGTTCCGTGCTGTCGGGGAGCCTCTTCACCTTAGCGAATACTCTCCTGAGAAATCCGTCCTGTCCGCTGCTAATGCCGCAATAGTCATAGAAGACGGGGACGAAAGCCTGATCTTTGACGGGATCAAAGTCTTCCGCAATCAGTCTTGTCGCGGTGGACGCAATAAATGGCGCCTGCGAAGACGTCATCACGTCCAGCACACTTCTCAAATGCTCTTCGGGTGTGATTCTCAGTTTGAAGAGCGCAAAGTTTCCGTACACGGAATTAGAGTCAGTCCCGCCACTGGCGACGGTCAGCGCTTGGATCACGGCTTCTTCCCGCCCATGTCTAACCAGTTCCTCCCAGATATGCCACCTATAGAGCACCCCATCGATGCCAGTGTTTCCATAATTCATGATGTACGTTATCTGAGCAGTCGACAGCGTGCCTCGAAACTTGGGACCGGGAGAACTGGGCTTTCCGAACGGCGGAAGAGTCGCGAATACGAAAGGCAAACAGATCAGTGTCAGGATTAGGAAAGAGAACACTATCCGCCATATCGGAATCGACCAGGGCTTGGAATTATCTTTCATTGGAGGCCAGTAGCTCTTCGTAGGAATGCAGTATTCTGCGATGTAATACGATGTCGAGTCAGAATCCCGGCAAAGGAAATGCCGGGCTACGCATATCTTGAATCATTCCGGAAGTATGTAGCCCGGCATCTCCTTTGCCGGGATTCTCGATTGACCAAAGACACACGTAGCCCGGCATCTCCTTTGCCGGGATACAGGCCTTCAATCATACTCTGCACCCGGAATAATGATGTCGCGTCCATCGCCCCGTTCCCGCGCAACATCACCTTTTCTTATGAATTCATGTATGCTGGAGTGTTTCCAATCAACAGGCGTCTCGACCAACCCATGCTTGATCGGGTTGTGGAGGATGTAACTCACGCAGCGCTCAAAATGATCATCGTCCTTTACGGTCTCCTCCCAAAATCGGTCCTGCCACATCTTCTCGCCTCTCTCTATTCGCCCGAGCCTCTTGAATTCCATCGACAAGCCTTTCTTGAACGAAAAGATGATCTTCGAATAGTCGGACACTTGCGGGCTTATCAGGAGGTGCAGGTGATCGGGAAGGATTACCCACGCCTTCACCTTGAACCCGAATCGCTTCTTGATTCGTTTAAGAACCGTCAGGGCAAGATCGCGCATTTCCGGTTCAGCGAACCGCGGGAGACGATTCATAGTGACAATCGTGAAGAAAAGGATGTCGTCGGGATTGCCGGTTTTATTGCGTCGGTAGTTGACCATTGTTCGGTTCGTAGAGTATGTCAGAATCCCGGCTCGCTTCGTAAAGTATATCAGAATCCCGGCTCGCTTCGTAAAGTATATCAGAATCCCGGCAAAGGAGATGCCGGGCTACATATGTCTTGAATCATTTCGGAATCCCGGCAAAGGAGATGCCGGGCTACTCGCTATTCCCGGTCCCGGCAAAGGAGATGCCGGGCTACTTGCACGGGTAGATGTCGTCGTACGTGGTCCAGTAGTAGGGGTTGTCGATTTTCTTTGCGGAGTACACCGCGTACGGGTACGTGATCACCTGCAGAACCATGCAGTTCTCGCCGGGGATGTGCCAACCGACGGTGATCTCAAGCTCGTCCGCGTCGTCGAGGCACGCGCTGTCGACCGTCGCGAAGTAGCCGGACGTGCTGCACCAGCCCTGCGTCACCGCAAAGAGCATGTCCACGGTGAAATCGACAACGGGCTGGCCGCCGCCGCCGACATTCGCCGCCCACCAGGTGTCCCAGTCGGCCTGTGACTTGATGACGGTCGTGGTCTTCTCGAGCGCGGTCCCGAATGTGCCGTTTGCGATCTGGATCAGGTCGAGACACGGGTCCTGCGGATCGGAGCAGGGGTCCTCGTAGACACTGCCCTTGAACATGATGTCGAACCCGGCTTTGTTCACCGTGATCAGGTGGAACGGGCTTACCACGACATCGTTGCACTTGCAGTTCGGACCGGGCACGGTCTCGGTGTAATTGACCGCCCAGCCGCAGTTCTCGCCCGACCAGTCGACGTTGTCCACCTCGACAGAGTAGCAGTCGTCGGGCCTTGAACCGATGCACACGGCGATGACTCTCTTGTTCTCGAAATCGATCGCGGGCGGGGGCATGTCCCACGGACTGAACTCGGCCCAGAAGGCGTTCCATTCGTCCTGATCGGAGATTATCTCCAGGTGCTCGTCGGTGAAGAGACACAGGGGCCCGATCATGAGGTCTTCGAAGGTGACCGGTGGCAGCGGCGGGAACTCCATCGGCGAGTAAAGGACATCATTCTCCGCGGTGTTGCTTTCGGGGTCCCTCGCGTAGACAGTTAATGTGTAAATCTCTCCGAGGACACCACCGTTGAACTCGGCTCCGAAGATTCCGTCGCCGGGAAGCGCGTCGCCGTGCTGGCCGTCGTCGTACAGCGGCTCAGCGTCGCTGCCGCCGATCGAGGTTAGGTCGACCCAGACCGTCAGGTCGCTCGACGGGCTCTGATGGTCCTGCACGTGAGCGGTGACGGTCGCGTGCTGGCACGGTGGCGGGGTGTTGGCGATACCCAGGTCCTCGACCATCGGCTCCGGACGCGGTCCGGGCAGATTCGCGTCGATGAAGAACGTGATCGGGATCCATTTGTTCACACCGTCGGGAAAATGGAAGGTGACATCCTGAATGCAGTAGTGAAGGCCCGGGAAAGCCCGTTGCACCGTGGTTTTCTCGATGGCGAAGAACGGGTAGCGCTCGGGTCCGGGGGAGCCGTCGAGGTCGAGCCAAAGGAATCCGTCGGGCCATCGCATTTCCTTGCCGCCCAGATCGGTGAAAATCGCCTGGACACCCCAGCCGGTGAATTGAGTCGGGTTCGTCACCTTCACCGTGAGCGTCCATGTGCGGAGCATGTCATCCCATACAGCGGCGAGTATGTCGATCTTCGCCCACTTCGTAACATTGAACTGGGCGCTCCTCACTTCCGTCACAATCGCCGAGCTCATGTCGGGCGTAGGGACGATCTGGAACACTCCGAGGCATGTCGAGTCGGATGTGCGCGCTCCCGTCGGTTCAGAAGGAACCACCGGCGCACTTGCGTTCGAACACGACAGCGCGAGAAATCCTCCGATGATAAGAAGACTGATGTTTATGAGTCGCCTGACCATAATGACCCTCCGGAATCGCTTGATCTCTTATATTCTAACCCGTGATCGGTCCAGAGACAATCCTGCAGGAACTTATCCATCCGATGTTTTAGATTCCGAACGAAAGGAGGTTCGTCAGGCCGGCATGACAATCCCGGTCTCGGAGCCGCACCTGGAGCACTTGTCGCCTTTCAAACCCGCAAGCTGAGTGTAATAGCCGGTTCGCTTGATCAGGACATTCCCGCAGCTCGGACAGTGGCTGTCCTCCACTCCCTCCACGCCATGGACATTCCCCAGGAAAACATACTTGAGCCCCTCATCGAGGCCGATCTGTCTGGCCTTCAGAAGCGTCCTCACCGGCGTAGGTTCGAGGTGACTCAGCTTGTAATGCGGCATGAAGCGCGACAGATGCCAGACCGCGAACGGGCCAAGCGTGTCGTGAATCCACGACGCGATCGACTTGAGAGTATCGTCATCGTCGTTGTAACCCGGCACGACGTTCGTGGTCACCTCGACATGCATCTTGTGGACATTCTGCGCCCGATCGATCGCGCTTAAGATTTTCTCCCATCGCGGCGCCTTCGAGAATCTCAGGTAGAACTCCTGTCCCCAGCCTTTAAGGTCCGCGGAATAGGCGTCGATAAGTCCTGCCAGCGCATCGAGCGGCTTCTCCTCGATGTAGGCGTTCGTAACGAAGACCGTGTACAGCCCCCTCTCCTTCGCGAGTTTGGCCACCTGGGTCGCCCATTCGAACCAGATCGTTGGCTCGTTGTACGTGAACGCCACACCGTCGGCCTTTCGACGCACGGCCTCATCGACAACTTCCTCCGGAACCCACGGATGGCCGTCGGACGAGTCGGGATGAGCCATCCTGGTGATCCTCGGCGCCGAGATCGATGAGTTCTGGCAGTGCATACACGCCATGTTGCATCCGATCCCTCCGAAGGACAGAACTCCTGAGCCGGGATGGAAATGATACAGGGGTTTCTTCTCGATCGGATCGATCGCCGCGGACACGACCAGTCCCCAGTTCACCGCCTCCAGAACGCCGTTTCGAACGCGCCTTGTCCCGCAGAATCCGTCGCCGCCTTCGTCGATCAGGCAATGCATCGGGCAAAGGACGCACCTGATTTTACCCGAGGGGTGATTCTCGAAGAACCGGGCCGGTACTGTGTACGGCTCAAGTGACATACCAATTCCCCTTTCCCTGAAATCGCCGGTACATCGTCTAGTGCTGCACGTACCCGAGGGCCTCGAGCTGGGCACGCACTCTCGGGTCCATTGAGTAGGAGGTCTCGATCCGGCTCACCGTCGACCACGCCGCCAGCAACCCCGGCGCATCCGCCAGGGGCATCGCGGACGGGTCGGTGAGCGGGAAGACATCGACCGTCTCGCCGGGATCATCCAAAAGGTCGAAATACTGGTACTCCGGGAGGAATTCGTTCGCCTGCGGCGCATAGATCAGCTTGGAATCATCGAATCGGAATCCATAGATTCTTCCAACTCCTGTCTCATGGCTCGTCGGAAAACCGTGGGTAAGCATCGCGACATGGGACCAACCGCCGGGGGCTTCGACAGGCCCTTCATGTGCAAGACCAAGAAGATCATGATCCCAGCCCGCCGTCGCACCTTGCACGCCGCCGTGCACCACATCAACGGCCACCGGCGGGTCCACCTCAAGGAACGCCAGCGCAGTAAAGAAGATATCGCTGAGATTGACAAGGTCGCCGACCCGAACCTGACCGTCGATACCGCCCAATCCCGTCGGGGGCCTGATTATCAGAGGGACGGTGACTATCGACTCGTACAGCCGGTTCAGGTGGCCAATGTAGTTAGGATCAAAGGACTCGCCATGATCGGCCGTAATGATAAGCAGAGTATTCTCACCGAGACCATTACTGTCCAGGAATTGGATAAGCCTCCCCAACTCCCTGTCGGCGAAGCTTACCTCTCCCCGGTAGATCGCTCGACGTTTTGCGAGCACTTCGTCCGAGAACATGGGACCCTGGGAAATGCGACCCGACGAAACCGGGTGCTGGTCGCGGAACTGAGATATCGGCCCCGTGACATCGGGCGAGTACATCGTGTCGAATGGTGGAGGCGGGTTAAACGGACCGTGGGGATCGTAGTAGTGGACAAAAAGGAAAAACGGTTCCCGACTGTTCTTCTCCAGCCACGAAAGGGCCTCATCCGTGACTTCGTCCGCGGGTTTCTTCACCCAGCCGGGATCCGTCCCCGATACCGCCCTCAGCTTCCGGTACACTCTGCTCACCGTAAGCGACCACGTGTAGGACGGAAACAGCCGCGACAGAAACCCCCCATTGAAAACATCGTTGTAGTAGTGGAAACCCCTCTGAAGCCCCGATGCCTCTCGCGATAAAGGTGACCCCCCGATCACCGCGCCGGTGTCATAGCCCGCCGCGTCCAGGGTCGTCGCCAAAGTCGGGATATCTTCAGGAAGAAGGACTCCGTTGGAGAGCACTCCGTGCCCAACGCCCCCTTCAGGCTGAAGACCGGTCAACATGGTCATGTGACTCGGCCCGGTCATGGGCATCGCGGTAACGGCATTGTCGAAAACAAGGGACGATTTCGCCACCGCGTCGATGCATGGCGTCTGAGTGATCTTGCTTCCGTAGACCCCGACATCGTCCCTTCGAAGCGTATCTATCGACACGAGGATGACATTTGCTCCACGTCCCGAAAGCTCCGCTCCCGACGGACGGGAGCCCGTCGTGGCAGGCCCCTGGATGACCGAGGGGCCAAACGGCACAATGATCGCCACGATCCACAGCGCGGCCGCCAGGATCGAGCCCCTGGCGACCTTCGCCAACGCTGTCGACACGTACAGCACGATCACAAATGCGATCGCTGCCCCGACAAGTACTCCGAATGTCAGAATCAGGCTCTCCAACTCTTCCGTTCCAGCTTCCGGGCCGCTTGCGAGTCTTGCCCGCAGTATCGGAACCCCAAGAAGAAAGCCGGTGAACGAGGCCGTGAACGCGGTGAATCGCCCGACGATCTGCGGATATCCAAGCCCGATCCTGATCCTCGCAAGCCACCAGCCCAAAGCCCAGCACGCGGGAATCAGGAGCCACCCGTACTTGAGGACATAGTAAACCGATTCCGTCTGCTGAGCCGATCCGCCGCCGGATGCAAGTTGCTCCGCGACGTTCCACGACGTCAGCGCCGCTGCAGGCAGCGCAGCCATGAAATAGAGCGCGGTCAGCCCCACCTCCAGTTTCCACTTGAACGCCCACGACAATATTCGTATCGCAACGAGCACAACGAGAAGACAAGGGACAAACGCCAGAACCGTCAGCACCGCAGCCGCATTCGAGAAATGGATTGCGGACATCAGGTTGCCCGCAAGCGACGGCTGCCGCGAGATGACATAGCTCGCGTCCGCCAGGCCTCCGAGAGTGCCGAAAAGGATCGCAGCCTCCAGGGCATGGTGCAGTCCGGGCGACGATCTTGGGTTGTGTGATTCTGACACGGTCATAAACAGGTCCGGAATCCGGCTCTCAGTCCGCGCCGGCTTGTGTCCCGCCACCCTCCTGAATGTAGCCAAGGGCCTTGAGCTGGGCATACGCCTCGGGGCTCAACGCAGAGACATCCACCGAGCCCTGGACGGACGCCCACAGCGCGAGCGCCTCAGGAACGTCCGGCGTCTTGCGCTCCGACCACACGATCCCGGGATAGATGTCGTTCATCTCCCCGGGGTCCGTCGTAAGATCGAAATACTGGTACTCGGGGAGATACGGCTGCGCGTTCGGACCGTATATCAGCGCCCAGTCCTGGAAACGGAACGAGAAGAACCGTCCCAGGGACAGCTCGCCGGGCGCCGAAAACGAATACGACTGGCTCGGAACAAACTCCCATCCGCCCCCCTGCCCTCCCGAGGTCTCCGAGTTCATGCCGGGCATGAGCTCGACCAGATTATGGTCCCAGCCGGGTTTGACGCCGAAGACACCCTCATGCATCGCCTCGACTGTCCTAGGCGACTGAACCCCGAGAAAATCAAGCACGGTGAAGTAGATATCGCTCACGTTCACCGGCGTCGCGACCCGCTGCCCCTTCACACCCGCCTCGGGATCGACTATCACCATCGGCACATGTACGAGCTGGTCGTACACACGATCCGTATGGTTGAAGTAGTAGTCGTGCTCGAACCCCTCGCCGTGGTCCGACACGATTATCAGAAGCGTATTTTCCCACAGATTGTTCTGATCGCCCCAGTCGACGATGCGTTTGAACTCGCTGTCGACGAAGCTGATGTCGCCGCGATAGAGAGCGCGGTAGTACGCGAAATCCTCTTCGGTGAACGATCCGATCTCCTTCACGAGGTCGACATACGCCAGCGCCTTGTCCTTGTACGGGCCGTCGTAGTCGGGCATGTACATCGTATCGAACGGCTTCTTCGGGGCGTACAGGTAGTGAGGGTCGAAATAATGCACGAAAAGGAAAAACGGCTTGTCGGCATTCTCATCCAGCCAACCCAGGGCCTGGTCGGTGACAACATCCGCGGATTTCCTCGCACCGTGCGGCAAGCCCTCTTTGATCCTGAAAGCCTTCTTGACGATTTTCATGGGAGTCAGGTACCAGACCTGATCGGGCAGGAATCTCGCTCTGAGTCCCTCGTCGAAAACATCGTTGAAATAGTGGAACCCTCTTTCGATCCCCGACGCCCGTCTCGAGAGCGGGAATCCCCCGATGACCGCGCCGGTCCGGTATCCGGCGGCATCCAGAAGTGTTGCCAGGGTTGGAACATCCTTCGCTAGAGGAATGCCGTTCGACTTCACTCCGTGACCCACATTAGGGTCCGGCTGCAGGCCGGTGAGCATGCTCATGTGGGCCGGACCGGTGATCGGCATGGGGGTGATCGCGTTGTCGAAAACCACCCCTTCCCCCGCAAGCGCGTCGAGCGTCGGCGTTTTCACAATCGGACTTCTGTTGAAGCCGAGATCGTCGTACCGGGTCGTATCCATCGACACCAGGATGACGTTCGACGGCCTCCCGGACAACGATGCCCCCGACGGCTCAGTCCCGTACACAGGCGGCGCGAACACCAGCGGCGGCACGTACGGCACGATCAGCACGATCAGCCACAGTATCGTCAGCACGCTTCCTCCTCTCAGTCGCGCAAGTCGGGTCGCAATCCAGATGAGAACCGGAAGCAGTGCCAGGGCCAGCACAAACAGCCCGACGGTAATCAGCATGTTCTCCAGTCCCGACGAGACCTCCGCAAGCCGGTTCGCGCGCGAGAGGAGATACTTCTGCTGCACCCACGGGGTCGCAAGCATGAACACAGTCGCGCTCAGGGCCACGCCGGTGAGACGTCCGAAGAGGACGTTGACCGATGTCCCGACCCTGACCCTGGCCAGCCAGACACCGATCGCCCAGCACACCGGCAAAAGCACCCACGAGTACTTCAGGAAATAGAACAGCGTCTTCACCTGCGCCACGAGAAGGCTCTCGCGCGCCAGCATCGACGCAAGGTTCCTCGTGATTATCGCCCCACCCGGCAGCGCCGCCATCATGTACAGGATCGCCAGCGACAGCTCCAGGGGCCACTTGCGCAACAACGCAATCGTTCTGAGGATCGCGAAAATGACGATCAGGTACAGAAATAGAGCAAGCGTGTTGAGAACAAAAGAAGCGGTGAGGAAACGGAGCCCCCCCGTGATATCGGCGATCAGGTCCGGGTTGCGCGTGAAGATGTAGCTCGCGTCGGCAAGTCCCCCGATCGCCCCGAAAAACAAAGCGGCTTCCAGTACGTGCCGGAAGCCGGGAGGTTTGCGGGCTGAGCCGTTATCTTTCTTCTCGGGCAAGATACTCCCTTCCTCTCGGAAGGCCGGTCGACAGGCGCGGACCGCTAGATGTAGTTCGCGGACCTGTCCTTGACCATATTGGGATGTTCCAGAGACATATCCCACTCAACAATGTACAACTCGATGTCCTCAACATACCCTCTCACTACCACCTTCTGCCTGAAGAAGGTCCCATTCCCTCTCCGGTTGTCGGGATTGTCCATGTACTGCTGGTGGAACAGCTCAAGCGCCTTGGAGACGACCTTCTTGCGAGTGTCCTCATCCATGCTGGACCCGGTCCTCAGCCAGAGAAACATCTCCCCCTTCTCGAAACTCACCTTGATCGACCCGTCCTCGTTCTTCGCCAGGTAGTCCGGAAGGCTGGGTTCAGCCACAAGAACGCCCGGCATCTGCTTGTAGATATCCAGGTCCACCTTGTACTCGCCGGTCCGGCATCCGGCCGAAAATACAATCGCTATTGCCAGTATTCCAAGACAGATTCGCGTATTCACTGGGTAATCACCTCTCGATTTCCTCTTTCAGGAGCACTATCCGCCGCGGCGGACACTCACATCTTGTCCTGCGTCTTGCCGTGGTGGGTGTCGACATTGCTGTCCTGGTCTATCTCGGTCCATCCGAGCGAATTGTCATTGTTGATCTCCGTGTCGAAAAGCTCGACCTTCAGCTTGAACCGGGGTTTCAGGTTCGCAGGATACGATTTCTGCCACTCCCGAGCGACCTGCTCCAGAAGGTTGCGCTGATGGTACGGATTAACCTCGTCCGCCTTGATCGCGAGGTTCAGCCTCGTCGGCCTGAACTCATGTGCCACGACGATATGGTTGTAGTTTGTCTGGGGCGCTCCGATGATCTCCCAGCGGGTTGAGTCCTGCTGCTCGACCCATGCCCACAGCTTCTCATTCGCCTTCTTGTCCATGGTGCGATTCCCCGGACATCCGACAACGAGCAGCATCATCGCGAAAAGCAGCCCCAGCGGCAGTTTATTTCTCATGGAGGTCAACTCCTTGTATCCCTGATTTCCCGACCTCGATCAGCTCTTATAACCGATTCTACCAGAGGCAACCCAAAATCTCAATTAGGGTATGCCCGACTTAACCGTCAGCTCAAGCCGACCTTCCTCGCGGTAGAACCAGTCCGCCTGCGGCGAATTAGCGTAGATGCCGATCCTGAAGTCGCCCTCATTTCCGATGGCGAACCGCGCCTGGAAGCCTTTCTCTCCCTTCGACATCGGCACATCGAAGGCCCTGGCGGGATCGTCCCGCGGCGCGATCCTCAGGAACGCCTCGTCCACATCATCGGCGAAATCCAGCCTCAGCGTCACGAATTCCCCGGGTTTCATCCGACCGCGGTACGGGGACGGTTCGAGCACCCTCACCCGCCTCGCGTAGAATTCCTGCACCACCAGCACCGTCCCGAATCCATGGTAGTTCGAGTCCGGATCCCTCCCCGCGCTCAGCCGCTTGTTCGTATCGTCGACATCCTGGTAGAACCCGATCCCCACATGGGTGATGTCCGGATCGAGCAGGTTCTTCCTGTGACCGGGGCTGTCGAGAAATCCCTGCATGAGCAGATGGACAACCTGCCCCAGGTCCCGTCCGAACGTCCGGCTGATACCGATGTTTTCCGAAACCGGGTTCACCACTCCAACTTCCCGAGCCCTGTCCGCCGGACTGACGCCCTGGGGCGAGAAATGATCGAAATAGTCCCTCAGCGCCATGTCCATGGCATGACGTCTGCACGATACCGACAGGCTGTCGTCGAGACCCAGCAGCGGCAGACCCTCATGGTACCTGAGCGTGTTTATCTCCTGCAGCATCAGGCTCGCGGCCGCCTCCTCGTCGAAATCGTCCAGATAGACCTTCGCGATCCCCGTCTGGGGGATGCACGCGAGCAGCGTCGCGGCAATGACGAATCCGAACACCCGAGCTGTCGTTCTCATGATCAACCTTGCCGGATCTCCCGGAAACCTCCCTCGTGGATCAGGAATTTACCCTCCCCGGCTCTCAAGTGCAACAGAAATCTCCCATTAAGTCCGATTTAAAGCATTATAACCGGGCAGAGGCCATAAGAGGATTTTCGTCAAGGCCACGGTAAAATGCAGTGCGGAGGGTCGCGATCTTTGTGGTATAATCCGTCGGACGTCGGGGTGTAGCTCAGCCCGGTTAGAGCGCTTGGTTCGGGACCAAGAGGTCGGAGGTTCGAATCCTCTCACCCCGACCATAGTCTGAAGGCGAGAGTCTAATCATCACCGTCGTCTTGATTGTCTTTGATTGTCCCCTTGCTTCTCTCCCAGATTTCAAACATATTCACTATGGGCCCACTGGCGAGCTCACGTCGTTCCCGTATGTCTCGCTTGTAGTTCTCGATTAGTCCCAACAAGCTGGCGCTCCCTGCAATGAAACCAAAAGTGGACAGGATAGGGAAGAACTGCGCAAGGATGCCCACGGCGAGCCCGGGCACCCTCAAGAACCATCTCCTTCTCTGGGCGTCCAATGTCTTATGCGCATCACGCTGGAAAGCTTCCATAGATTCCGTCAGGTTCTCAGCAATTTCTTTCGTAAGCGATTCGAAATCGTCAATGGTTGCGTTGCGTAGCGATCCACGCCCGAGACGGTGCAGCTTTCTTATTTCTTCCATCAATCCAAGCTCTCTAATGCGCTTCAGATCATCCACGTTCGCTGCGGCCATCCAGTCCATCTTTCTGCTCATGATGGCTGACTGGATCACTTGCTCTTCTCTAACGCCATGTGATTTCCACCACTCATCACAAGTCTTCGCCTTGAAAGTATACAGAGGCCATTGATGCCTTGGGATAGTGTGGTCTACGCGGAGCTCGGACGAGATCAGCTCAAGCGTGTCGATATTGTCGAACGTATTAGAAAGAATCAGACACATGGTGACAAAGTTACGGTATTCCTGTTTCACCCGCTGTCGATTCAGGTAGGCTTCGATGTGAGGGAAGCTCGCGCGGTAAGTAGCCAACACTGGGTTGAACGAAGTCTCCTCGTATTGGACCAGTATGGGCTGCACAGCGGCATGGCTTGACACCCTATCGATTATCCGATTCTCAGATTCCCGACCTATCAAGGCACTCCAATCGTCTCCTGTCATCCCTTCTTGCCCCAGCGAATCCTGCAAAATGCGAGAGACATACGGGTTCTGCATTATTGGATCAAGACCTTCTGGCCTTTCATCCAGAGTATGACTGGGAGGAGCCACTATTACTATGGGACACTCGGTATCCGATTGGATCAACGGGGCCAACGCGTGCATCACTATGATGCTTTCCAGTAGCTGGGGCAGATAGAAATCAGCAGATGCAATATCCAAGTGATCTCTGTCCTTCCTCTTCCGGGTGCTCGCCGCACAGAAAATGGGATCCACGATGCAGATGCTGTCGAAGTACAGACCCAGTCGACAACAAGCGTCGATGTAACCGACTCCCGTAGCGCTCAAGTCGCCCACTTGAGTCACTAGATATGACGTGTTTCTAATAGCTGCGCGCAGATTGTCCCCGTTCTTTTCCCAAAAGTCCCAGACATCATCAAGTAGTTCGCGAACGGAATGATCAAACGGTTTCACGAGCTTTGTAGGCGTTGGTATTACTAGCCGGGATCCTGCTTTCTCCTTAATGTAGGTGACAATGTGCGAGTACAGATCTGGGTTTTCAGCCTCGAACCCTCTTTGCAGGTCAGGAAGATGTGATTGCAGCAGTTGCAGATAATCGTTCTGAATTTGCTTTGTCGTGTCTTCAGATTTCATTGATGCGAATACCTCCTACGCCAAAAGCAATATCCTCAGGTGCGTTATCATTTATAGAAGAAAACACATCAGCAATATTATGATCGTTACCAGGGGAAACCATTGCTTCTTCGCGAGAAGGCGCAAGATGAATGCTGCAATTAAGAGCCCTAAGACGATTCTCACAAACCATCCCCAAAACTCCTGAAGAGGGGGTAGACACACATAGCAAGCCTCATCTTCGTGAGTCTCTGCGCATGAGTCCTCTGCGCTATTCCGCGCTTCCAGCCTTCTAAGCTTAGTTTTCACAAACTGAGAGAGCGCGATATCCCCCCCGTCTTTCTCAACGAAGAAAGACCAAGCCGCGTCGTGCTTCAGAGAATGGATCT
>Ga0315294_10000837_pt1 | contig 33430 bp, 33 predicted proteins | sample YL17G13_40_MG_FD_203626 | JGI IMG/M metagenome (GOLD analysis project Ga0315294, IMG submission 203626) | Sediment microbial communities from Yellowstone Lake, YNP, Wyoming, USA - YL17G13_40 | ecosystem: Environmental > Aquatic > Freshwater > Lake > Sediment | place: USA: Wyoming | collected...
ACTGTAGCTTCCCAGCGATACCCCGTTGACACATGGCTCTCCCGAATTGCGTCTGGCATCAGTCTCCTTTCTCCTCCCGTAGAATGACCATCGCGACTCTCTGGCGCCAAGCAGCCTACGAGCTTTGGCCCCTGTCAGTCTGGACCTGCCTTCGCTCCGAGTTCAGCCGCAGCCCGCCGCGCCACCCGCAGGGCAATCGCCGCCGCTATAAGCATGGTCGGGAGGCCTTGGGATCTTGGGACAAGGGAGAGATCAGCCACCCACAGTCTCTCTGGAAGACCCGAGGGGTGCATGGACGCCACGTCCTCTGCCGACAGGGGCACCGTGCCTCCCAGGTGGCCGCCATGGACGACTCCCTCGACGAACGGGCCGTTCACGTCGGATCGCTCCATGATCTCCTGTGCTAGTGAGATCCCCTCGGTCAGGACCGCCTGGTCGTGCAGGGTGAGCGCCTTCTCCACGCGACCGTCGGCGCCGACGGAGCCGTTCGCCGCGTCGGCGAGCTTGACCATCACCCCCACCCGGTCGCGAACGGAGACGCTACGCCACGGGCCGTGGTACATGTGAGACAGAAGATCGAAATACGGAGAGAGGATGTAGCGCTCGCGGTCGGCGTACCAGACCATGGGCGGCTCGTCAAGCTGCCGTGCGCGGCGCGAGACCCCGCCGAGAGTGAGGACCACATCGATCCAGAGCCGATCAGCGACGGGCAAGCCGGAAGCCCTGAGGATCTGGGCGGTGCCAACTCCCCCCGCTGCCAGGATGACCGCGTCGGCGCGGACTTCCTTGGAGGAGCCTTCCACCGCTACCCCGCAGGCACGACCGCCTTCCAGAAGAACCCGAGTGACCCGGGCACCCAGGCGGATCTCGCCTCCACTTCTTCGTACGTCGGCGAGGAAGCCTCGGGAGTCCCAGCGCGCACCCCGTGCGCACCCAAGCTCGCACAGGCCGCACCCTTCGCAATACACTGGGTCGACCGCCTTGGGAGTCGGCCGTGGCTCAAGCCCCATCGCTTGTGCCGCGGCGAACATCCGGTCCGTCGTTGGTCGCCAGCGCTCCCGCGGGAAGGGCCGCGACGGAATCAGACCCTCCAGCTCCTCGAACTCCAGGCGAAGGTCAAGACCGATCTCGGCCAAGCCACGCTCGGCCCGGACCCAGTTCCCACACGAGAGACCCGTCGAGCCGCCGGCGGCAAGGCCCCGCGCCACGAGCACTCCCTGGCGTGACGGGGCGAGGTCCATGGCGGGGAACAGATGCCGCAGCGTGCGCACCGTTCCGAGAAGACCCGCCCGACGAAGGGGCTCCGCCAATCGGACGATGCGCGGGAAAGGCCTCAGCGGCCCGCCGGCTTCGAGGACGACTACTTCAACGCCGCGGCCGGCAAGCTCGCGCGCCGCAGAGGCCCCCCCGGCCCCCGATCCAACGACCAGAGCCCTCATCCTTTGCCCTCCTCCTCATCCGCGCGAACCTCGAGCCAGGCGAGACAGGCGGACTTGCCCTCCGTCATTCGCTCCACGAACCGCAGCCGTGCGCCTGGGTGGAGCCCTGCGACGACTCCTTCGTCCGCCGCGGAAAGGGCGAGGCACGTCTCGGGCGAATAGACCCGGGAGAGCGCGCAGCGATCGATGCAAACCCGGGCTCCGTTTGAGCCTGCGTATTCTGCCCGGAAACGGATGCCCAGAATCCGATAGAGGAGCCTGGCCGCGGCGAGAAGATCCTCTTCCGTCTCGCCGACGTTCAGGCGCCGTCGCGCTTCCTCACCAAGCTCCACACCGACCCGGTAGAGTGCCCGGCGAGCGAGGCGTATTCCCTCTTCTCCCAAAGCGTCACACAGGGCTGCGATGCGGACGTTGTGGGCTTGCGCCATGGCCCCCCTCCGCTGAGCGAGGCCGCGTCCAACCACGCGCTCACCGCGGTGAATCACCTTGAGGCTCTCCGGGGCGCGCTCCGCAAGCAACGCATCCAGGGCCGCCGTCGTTGCCGCGGCGATCCGGTCCAGCTCCCGGCGGCTGACCCAGGGAGCGACGAAGAACGACGCACAGGCTAGCCTGAAGCTCACAACTCCCTCTCTGTGCGGCCCACGTGGACGACCCCGGGCGGGATCGGCCCGCGTTCGTACAGCGCGTCGATCACGGCAGTGCGCAGGCGCACGATCTCGCCGCGCCGGAGCTTCAGATTCGCTGTCAGTTCCCCGGTCTCTCCTGACAGATCGTAGGGAATAAGCGCCCACGCCCTGGCCTGCTCGGGACGCGAGAGGCGAACGTTCGCTCCCTCTACGGCCCAGTCAATCCCCGCCGCGCCCGTCTCGTCGACAGCGGTCTCGTCCATCCAGAGGAGCGCAACGCAGTACGGCTGTCCATCCCCGACAAGCATCGCTTCCCGTACACCAGGGATCTCCCGGAGAAGGGATTCCGTTCGCTCCGGCAGGACGTTCTTCCCGTAGGACGTGACGATCACTTGCTTCTTCCGGCCCTCGATCACCAGGTACCTCGCCTCGTCCAGGTGCCCAAGATCTCCGGTCGCTAGCCAGCCGTCAGAAAGGCCCAAGTCCTCTCCTTCCCCGAAGCACCCCCTGGTCACCTGCGGCCCTCGGACGAGGACCTCCCCGTCTTGAGCCAAGCGAACCTCAGTCTCTGGGAGCGGCTCCCCGACCGTCCCCAGGCGGTTTCTTCCCAGACGATTCATCGTCACCAGTGGTGCTTCCGTAAGGCCGTACGCGTTGTGGATCTCGATTCCCAGCTTCTGGAATCCCGCAAGAACCTCGGGCCGCGACGGGGCGGATCCGACGACGAGCTGTGCGCAGCGATCCAGGCCGGCCTTCCGGAGGATCGACCACCGCAGGAGACGCCGCATGATCCGACTCTTGGGGCCCCCAGAGGATCGCGCGAATCGTCGGACCACGGGGGCGCACTCGACGCCCTCCCAGACCTTCTCGTAGAACCGCGGGACAGAGAAGAAGACGGTCGGGCGCACCCTGGGAAGGACCCTCGCCAGGTCGCGAAAGTCCTCCAGGAAGAAGAGGTCGAGGGGAGCCGGAGCGTAGTACGGGCCGTAGGTCGTGAGGATCCCCTCGACGACGTGATTCATCGGAAGGAACGAGAGGTAAACCACGCGCCGAGTGCGCGAGTGCCACGGGAACAGAGAGCCAAGCGACTCGGCCATGAACCGGAGGTTCCCGTGGTCGAAGGCCACCCCTTTGGGAGAACCTGTCGTGCCGGAGGTGTAGCGAAGCGTCGCGAGGTCACTGAAGTCGACCGGCGCTTCGGCGCGGCCCAGCCCATCGTTCCCCCGTGTCAGGAACTCCTCCCAGGTCAGGACGCGCCCCCCGGAACGGTCGGGGAGGTCATCCCTAGAGAACGAGACAACCGGAAAGGATGCGCCCCGTTCCGCTAGACGCTCAAGCAGGCCAGGTGTGCCCACGAACAGGGCACGCACCCCAGCATCCTCGAGGATGGCCTCCATCTCCGATGGAGCGCTCGTCGGGTAGAGCGGGACGCTCGCAGCGCCAACGAGGCCGATCGCCACGTCCAAAGACAGGTAGCGCGTGCCATTCGGCCCGACGATCGCCACGCGATCGCCCCTCACGATTCCCATCGCCTCAAGAGCGGAAACGGCGCGTAGGATCTCCTGCCGCACGTCGCGGGCCGATCGAGTCCTTGTCGCGCTTTGCGCGATGTCGTGGTACACCACGGGGCGGCTCTTCCCGGCCAGGCGAAACGCGACCTGCTCGTGAACCGTGCGCTCCGACCGATGCAGGAAGCCACAATAGACAGCGTACTCGAGGAGGTGAGGCAGGAACTCGTGCCAGTCGAAATCGTAGGGCCCAAGCAGGCGATCGACGTTCTCACGAACGAATCGCCGCCGGTTCCTCAGGTAGGGCGCCAAGGTGGAGAGGAGAGCCAGGGATCCGCGTGACGCCGGGCTTTCATCCTCACCCCGCGACCGCGTCGGAAGGGGAACGGGAAGGAAGAGCGGCCGCGGAAGGCGGACGCCGAGGCGATCGCGCGCCCAGCGGCGCACCGCCACGACGAGCTCGCCGACCGTGGGCAGAGAGTCCCAAGGAGCGGTCAGGTGGAAGGTTTCTCCCTCCGCGCGCGGATCAAGGACGAGTTTCACCACCGCCTCGGAGACGTAGTCCACCGGGACGAGGTTGACCCGCATCCTCGGGGAGACCGGAGCGACGCGGAGGTGACCGGACAGATAGAGACGGAGAGGGACGTAGAGCGTGTTGAACGTCTTCACCGCACCGGTCTTTGAGTCTCCTACGATCATCCCCGGCCGAAAGACGGATACTGGGATCTGTGCGCTCGACTCGCGCACGAGTCGCTCTCCTTCGTACTTCGAGCGTTCGTAGGAGTTGCAGAAGCCCATCGAGTCGTCCAGGCCGGCCTCTTTGATCTCGCCTCTTCTCCTCCCGGCCACGTACGCGGTGGAGACGTGCGCAAAGCGCGCTAGGCCGTGATCGGCGTGCGCGGCCAAAGCAAGCTCCAGAACGTGCGCCGTACCGCCGACGTTCGTCTTTCGCAATTCCTCAAGTGACGCGCCGAGGCGAAGGTCGGCTGCCGCGTGGATAACGTGCGTCACGCGCTCCACGAGACCTCCGTAGCTCGTCTCATCGAGGCCAAGTCCAGGCTGGGCTACGTCGCCAGGGAGGACCTCGACCCGAGATCCGATCTGGGTCACAAGTTCCGGCCACTCCCACCAGGCGCGGGAGAGGCGCCGGCGCGCTTGCTCTTGGCCCTCCGCACGCACCACCGCGACGAGGACTCCATCGGTCATCGCCAAGAGGCGCCGGGCAACCTGAGTCCCCAGGAAACCGGTTGCGCCGGTGATGACGAAGGTCGCGCTCACCGACCCCACCCAAAGCGCTCAGCAAAATCCCACAGGTGGTCACGGTTCCGCCGCGCTCTCGCCACGTGCTCGTCGTAGCCCCGCCGGAGAAGGTCGCGCGCGGGCGCGGGATTGCCAAGAAGGCGGGCGGCGTGCCCTTTCAACGTCTCTGAGAGCATCGGCGTGAGCGGATCCACAAACAGCGACTGGAGCCCAAGCTCGTCGTAGAGACTCCGCAGCCGCAGGTCGTGTCCCACGGCCACCTGGGGCACCTGCCGAGCGAGCGAAAGAACCGCGGCGTGATAGCGCGAAGTGACCAGGAGGTCGAGCCTGCGCAGGAGACTCGTCATCTGCGATGCAGTGTACTCGCGGGAGGAGAAGACGCGCGCCCGGTCCCCGTGTCGCATCCGTTGCCGGACGTCTTCCGCAATCGCACCGTCCAGCTCTTCCATGCAGAAGAGGGCGACCGAGCGCTTCTGCTCGACGACCAACCAGTCGGCAAGCTTCGCGTACTCTGCGCAAAGGGCCGCCGCCGCGCGGGTGCGCTCTGCAGAACGAGAGAAGGCGTACGGCCACTTGTAGAGGTCCTTCTTTCGAGCGAACGGGGCAAAGATGCCGGGAAAGAGGTAGAAGTCCACGACCGCCAGTCCGACCACGCCGCCTCTCGCCTCCGGCCAGGCTTTCTCCAAGACGTTAGCGTCTGCCGGATCCGGCTCGAAGGTGAAGGCGTTGTCGGCCGTGACTTCGATCCGCGTCGCTACGCCACACGCTCGCAGCCGCTCGGCGGCCGCCGCGGCACGGGTCACGATCAGGTCTATCCCGCTCGCCACCCGCCCGGTGCGGCGCCGGTTGCGCGGGCAGAGCTCTCCCGCGTCGACGGCGTAGGCCAGACAGGGTTTCCTTTGGAGCTGCGCGCAACGCGCCGTCCAGAGGAAGTAGGAGAGCAGGGCCGAGCCCCACGAGTCCATGAACGTGCTCCCCTCGACGAGAACGACGAGGTCGTGTCGGGCCACCAAACGCCAGACCTTCGCGAAGAAAAGAGTCGGCATGCGGGCGATCTTGACTGTCGCGCTTTCGGGGAGGTAACGCCGCAGGTTGGCGATGCTGAGAGAAGGGACCGTCAGATGAGCGTCTCGGCCAAGGACAGCGCGGAGATCCTCGACGTCCGCGAGGAGAAGCGCCTCGGCGCCGGTGTTGTTCGCCCCGTTGTAGCCGACGACAAGGACACGGGGAGGCTCTCGTCGGATCGTTTGGCTGGCCATGTATGCCTCCTCCGTGGTGCGAGTGTACAAAGTGCACGGTCCGTGCGACACCTCAGGCGAATGCGCCGGCCAGACTCTCACAAGTCGTTCAAGCAGAGACCGGGCTGGCCAGTGCCCGCGGCCAGAGGATCGACGAGCCCTCAAGCCTGCGCTGGTGGGGCCGAGCTCTTCTGGGTAGACTCATGCCTGCCGCGTGGCGGCAGGAAGAACGCTGCCTCAAGCGACGCGCACCGAGGTTCCCTTGCCAGAAGAGAAGACCGATCACAGAGAGACGGAGAGAAGCGAGCTGCGTTCGCCCAAAGAGAGAGCGGAGCCTCCGCTCGACTTCATCCGACAGATCGTCGCCGATGACGTCAGGGCCGGGAAGAGCGGCGGCCGCGTCCACACGCGCTTCCCACCTGAGCCAAACGGCTACCTTCACATCGGACACGCCATGGCGTTCCTGCTCAACTTCGCGGTCGCCCAGGAGTACGCAGGGAAGTTCAACCTTCGCTTCGACGACACGAACCCAGCCAAAGAGGAACAGGAGTTCGTCGACGCCATCATGGACGACATGCGATGGCTGGGCGTCGATTGGGAGGATCGGCTCTTCTTCGCCTCGGGGTACTTCGAGCAATTGTACGAATGGGCGGAGTACCTGATCACACATGGGAAGGCCTACGTGTGCGACCTCTCGCGCGAGGAGATGAGCGAGTACCGGGGAACCGCGATCGCGAAGGGGGAGCACGTCATCACGGCTCCAGGCAGGAACAGCCCCTATCGGGGACGATCTATAGAGGAGAACCTCGACCTCTTCCGGCGCATGCGCGCGGGCGAGTTCCCCGACGGCTCGCGGACCCTGCGAGCGAAGATCGATATGGCCCATCCCAACCTCAACCTGCGCGATCCGGTGATGTACCGTATCCTGCGGGCGACGCACCATCGCACGGCGGACGCGTGGTGCATCTACCCCACCTACGACTGGGCGCACGGCCAGTCGGATGCGATCGAAGGGATCACCCATTCCTTGTGCAGCCTCGAGTTTGAGAACCACCGCCCTCTATACGACTGGTTCCTCGACAACCTGCCCGTGCCGAGCCGCCCGCGGCAGATCGAGTTCGGACGAGTCAGCACGAGCCACGTCGTGCTCAGCAAGCGCAAGCTCCGGCTCCTGGTAGAGGAAGGACACGTCCAGGGCTGGGACGACCCGCGCATGCCGACGCTCCGGGGCATGCGCCGGCGCGGGTACACTCCGGAGGCCATCTGGGCGTTCACCCGGGGGATCGGGGTGACGCGCACCGGCGGGACGGTCGAGTACGAGTACCTCGAGCACTGCCTCCGGGAGGATCTGAACAAGCGCTCGCCGCGAGCCATGGCCGTCCTCGACCCGGTTCGCGTCGTCCTCACGAACTACCCAGACGGCCAGGTCGAGGAGATGGAGGCGGTGAACAACCCCGAGGACCCGGCCGCGGGGACGCGCAGGGTCCCGTTCTCCAAGGTGTTGTACCTCGAGCGGGAGGACTTCATGGAGACGCCGGAGAAGGGGTTCCTTCGGCTCGCCCCCGGCCGCGAGGTGCGGCTGCGCTACGCCTATTTCATCACCTGCACGGACATCGTGAAGGACAAAGGGGGCCGGATCGTAGAGCTTCACTGCACCTACGACCCCTCGACCCGCGGCGGCGATGCGCCCGACGGCCGCAAGGTGAAGGCGACCCTCCACTGGGTCTCGGCGGCTCACGCCATCGAGGCCGAGGTCCGACTGTACGACCACCTCTTCGCCAAGGCGGACCCCTTCGAGCTCGAAGGCGCCGACGATTGGCTCTCGAACGTCAACCCCGAATCGCTTCGTGTACTTGCGAACTCCAAGCTCGAGCCAAGCCTCGCCCAAGCCAAGCCCGGCGATCGCTGGCAGTTCGAGCGCAAGGGCTACTTCTCTGCCGACCCCGACTCCCGACCGGGAAAGCCTGTGTTCAACCTCACCGTCTCGCTGCGTGACACCTGGGCGAAGAAGCGAGACGCGGGTCAGCCAACCTGAGGAGGAAGGAAGTCTCGTCTGGTCCGCGGCTCGAATCTGAAGCCCTCAACTCGAAGCCCGACGTACGGCGGCCTCGATCCTATCGACGCGTGCTAGAGCGGCTTCACCGGCTCGCAGATGTCGACGATGTGTTGCCTTGACGGGTGGGTCGTGGGGTCGTTCAAGTAAACCTCGTAGCACAGCCTGTCGTCCGGCTGATACCCGCTCTCCGGGAGCCACTCGCCCATCAGCTTATCCCACGCCGCTCCATACTCGTCGGCGTCGATCTCGCAGTGCGCCACCGCGAACAGCCCACCCGGAATCGTCATCGTGCCGATCTCGCCGCCGACCTGCGTCCCCTTGGGCACGGTGATGCACGCGCTCGAACGAAGCTTGGACGCGTCCGTGATGTCCGGATCGTCTTGATAGACCCCCAACAGCGTCGTCTCCGGGAACCGGACGAGCCCGCGTGGTCCGGCCCACTTCATCAGCTTCTCGATGGCCTTGGGAATCTGGTTGTACGGGCCGATGTGCCGGACGTACGCCACGAAGAGCTCGGGCATCCGCTTGACTTCGACGGTCATCTTCATCGTCTGCCTCCTTGGGGCACCTACGATAGTGCCCTCAGTGTAGGCGGAAGCATCAAGGGCGTCTTTCCGTTCCTTGCCGAGCGCTTGCCCTGAGTTGCTGTTCACTTGCCAAGTCTTGCTCCACGACGACAGCCCTCCCGATCGGAACTGCGTCGCGCTCATGCCGAAGCGCGCGCGGAACTCCCGCGCAAAGGACGAGGGGGATGAAAAGCCGCAGTCCGTCGCGATGCGGGTGACGGAGAGCGTGGGATTTGAGACGAGTCTCGTCGCTGCGGTCTCCACACGGACACGCCGAATGAAGCCGTTCACCGTCTCTCCCACCATACCCCGGAATACTCTATGGAAGTGGTATGGCGAGAAGTTCGCCACCCGGGCGAGGGCGCGAAGAGACAGGTCACCGGCGAGGTTCGTGGAGACGTGATCGATCACCCGGTTGATGCGAGCGACGTACTCCTGGCGCCTCAGCTCGCGCGGGTCAATCATGGCTTGCCTCCGGCGGAGAGTGTAGCCCATCGGGCCAGAGCGAGCAGGTTCTGCCCCCCCGGCTCGTCCTTCCCCTTGACGTGGCGATGGGGGTTCGCTATCATACCGTTCTGAATAGTCAGCAGATTCGCAATGCGCTGACAAGGAGTGCGCGATGGCACGAATGCCGAAGAGGAAACCCGATATAGCGGAATGTGACGCTCGGGAGAGCTGTTGCCAGATCGTCGCCATCGTCAGCGTCGACGCGCGGGGCCAGATGGTACTCCCCAAGGAGCTGCGAGAGCAGGCGGGAATCGCTCCCGGAGACAAGCTCGCCGTCACGGCGCTGCGCCAAGGCGGACAGGTGGTTTGTTTGACGCTCTGCAAGGCGAACGATTTGGGATCCAAGATCGAGGAACTGCTTCGACCGGTATTCCTCGGCTCGATGGCCCGTGAGACAGACAAGGAGAAAACACATGAGCGATAGCGACATCAGAAAGGAAGTGCGGCAGGCGTACGGAAAGGTGGCACGTGAAGCGGGATCCTGCGGCTGTTGTGGACCGGCCTCTGAGGTGACCCAGAAGATTGCCACGCAACTCTTGGGCTACAGCGACAAAGAACTCGCCGCAGTCCCCAAGGACGCGAATCTCGGCCTGGGATGCGGGAATCCCACGGCGCTGGCCTCCCTCAGAGAGGGAGACGTCGTGCTCGACCTCGGCTCGGGCGCCGGGATTGACTGCTTCCTGGCGGCAGACAAGGTCGGAAAGGCAGGCCGCGTCATCGGGGTCGACATGACTGTGGAGATGATCGATCGCGCGCGGCAAAACGCAGAGGAAAACGGGTACGAGAACGTCGAGTTCCGGTTGGGAGAGATCGAGCACCTCCCGGTCGCGGACGCGTCCGTCGATCGCATCGTCTCCAACTGCGTGATTAATCTCTCGCCGGATAAGCCCCAGGTGTTCCGCGAGGCCTATCGCGCCCTGCGACCGGGCGGGGAGATGCTCGTCTCAGACATCGTCCTCGTCGCCGAGCTGCCGGAGGACGTTGCAGCGGATCCCGACTCCTTGGCGGCATGTATCTCCGGCGCCATGAAGAAGGAGGACTACCTCGCCGCCGTCAGGGCAGCTGGATTTGAGAGTGTTGAGGTCCTCAGAGAGCGTCCCGCGGGCGCACGTCAACGGCGAGAACCCGGGACAGAGGGCGGTCATGGAGACCGGCCGCAGCCTCGACAACCAAAGACGGTTGAGGAGATCAGAAGGGCGGCCGAGCTTCTCGCATCGGGAGATCTGGACGTCTTCGCCACGAGCGTTCACGTGCGCGCGACCAAAGGCTAGGCGCATCCCGCGAGATGTCCAGTCCAGAGCCGGCCGCACCGCAAACCGCCGCAAGGCCTCTCGCAACGCGTCTCGTGATCTCCTGAAGTCACTTCGCTGAAGGGGGAGAAAGTGAGAATCCTCGCCATCCAGAACTGCTCGCGCGAAGGGTTCGGATCGTACCTGGACTGCCTTCTGGCAGAGGGCGCAACCGTCGAGCTGATCCATCCCTATCGAGGAGGCGCGTTCCCGCCTCTTGCCCTGTGGACAGCCATTCTCATCGGTGGGACCCCGATCTCCGTGTGCGAGGCGAGCCGGCACCCTTTCCTCTGCCAGGAGTTGCGTTTCGTAGCGGAAGCCGTGGCCCGGGAGGTGCCTTGCCTCGGGATCTGCGCCGGGGCGCAGCTTCTCGCCCAGATCCTCGGGGCACGCGTCCGGCCGAACCCCACCAAGGAGATCGGCGGCTACGAGGTCTGCTTGACCGAGGCCGGGGCCACCGATCCGTTGTTCCGTCAGTTTCCCAGGCGCTTCCCTGTCTTCCAGTGGCACGGCGACACCTTCGACGTCTCTGAAGGGGGAGCACTCCTCGCAGAGGGTGACGCCTGCCAGAACCAAGCCTTCCGTTCCGGAAGGGTCGTCGGGTTCCAATTCCACCTGGAGGTATCTCCGGTCGAGGCGGCCGATTGGGCACAGGAATACGCTGACGAGCTTGCCCAATCGGGAAAGAGTGCGCGCACTGTGGTGTCTGAGTGTGCCGCGACTGCGCCCGAGCAGCGACGCCTCGCCGCGGTGCTCGTCCGCAACTTCCTTGAGACCCTGGAGACAGGCAGGCCGTTGCGCCCTGTCACTGGCCGATATGAAACCCCGCCCGCCTGAGGTTTTCCAAGATCGCGGCGCTCTGCTCACGGATGAACTTCTCGGTGTAGTGCCCAACCGTGCGATGCTGCGCACGATTCCTGATCCCTCTTTCGGCAAGCTTGGCTTTCTGCTCTTCGTTCAGGGCGTCGAAGCGCGCGTCCTCTTCCCGGTAGAAAGAGCGAATCTCCTCGTCGGTTGGGATGCGGTAGCGGTTCCGATGAACCACAGCCTCGAGAGGCAAGCGCGGGCGCAACGGCGGCGTCTCGTCCGGATATCCCAATAGAACGAGTCCCGCCGGGAAGACGTACTCGGGAGCACCGAACGCCTTTTGGATGTCCATGGCGAGGACGCCCCCGATGTACACCGAGCCCAGACCCAGGCTCTCCGCCGCGACCACCGCGTTCTGCAAAGCGATCGTGGCATCCCAGAACGAGATGAATAGATTGCAGGCTTGGTCGTTGTAGAACGGCGCCCCGGACAGCTCAAACCACCGCTTGAGCCGGTACTGGTCGACCAAGGCGAAGATCGCGACCGGAGCGGCCAAGAGATCCGGACCGGCCGAATCTCCAGCGATCTCCTTGAACCGCGCCGGATCGTCGACGACGACGAGCGCGTACGGCTGGAGATTCCCGGCCGTTGCGGTGCGGACCGCGGCCTGCAAGATCAGCTCCAACTTCTCCGGTTCGATCGGGTCGAGCTTGAATCGGCGGATCGAGCGGTGATTGAGCAGACACTCCATGACGGGGTTGGTCATCTGGGGCTCCTTGCTTCTAGGGGTCATGCCGCATGGTCCACCGATCTTCCCACAACCGCAACCGGGTCGCCGTCTTCCTCGGGGTCGAAGGCGAAAGGGCAACCGACCGCCCCACGGGTAGCCGGTGTCCAGCGCGCACAGACGGGGCGCACAGAAGCCACACGAAAACGACACAAGCTCCCGCTAGATTTCCCACCACGGATGCCCGGCTCAGACAAGGCCGTACCGGGAAGGTGAGCCGCTCCGAGAGCAGAGACAGACACCGCCTCGGCGGAACGAGGGCAAATGGGAGGTATCTGGATGGGCAGTCGAAAGACAACCGGGTGTGGGATGGTGGTGTTGGTCTTGCTTGCAGGTGCGCTGGTAGCCTTTGGGCTCGCTGTGAGCGCGGAGGAGGGGGCAGGGGTTGTGCTGCCGTCGTGCTGCGGCGGGTGGACGCCTCCAGCCGGGGCGCATGCGGGCCAGGCTTCCTCAGAGAAGGGCTCGATCGAGATCCGCGGCCTCGGCACCTTCCCGTTCGATCCAAGTCAGATCCACGCGCTGAGAGAGGGACTCTTTCGGCCGGGGCAGTTCTCCGTGTTTGACGTTCTCGTCGCCCTCGCCAAAGCCGGGACGATTCCCATGGAGTACACCTACGACGAATCCATGGGAACCTATCTCATCCTGTCGCTGAACGGGAAGACCGGCTGGTGGTACGACGCCCACTACGCCGGCGGCGCGTTTGAGCGGCCGGTCGTGCGCATGGATGAGTACCCGGTCAAGGACGGGATGGCGATCCAGCTCTATCTTGAGTCCCCGGAGCGTCTGGCCGCGATCTACAAGGACTACGCCGACCAGGTCGCCCGCTTAAAGGCGAACGCAGGCCGCATGATCATCCCCAAGGTCAGGGTCCGCGCTCCACAGGGAACCCTCACTTTCGAGGACGTCACGGTCACGGCCCACAACGTCCGGGCGGACGTCTTCCAGACCGGCGTGGTCACCGTCCTGGACGTCCTCCTCAGCCTGGGAGAGCAAGGGAAGCTTGAGTCTGTCACTCTCTCCTGGCGCGACCGCATGGAGAGCGAGGTTGTCGTGGGCAACTACTACGTCGACCAGATCCGGACGGACGGGTTCTCGACCGTGGCGAGCGAATCCAGCACCTACATGCACGAGGTAGGAAGCACAGCCCTCGTCGGCTTCCTCACGTCGCACGAGCACATGACCTCGCACGTCCACCTTGCCTCGGACGTCGAGGTGCTCACCTCGCCCGAGTACGTCGAGTTCCAGTGGTCCAGCCTCTAGGAGCCGGGCCTAGGCCCTCTCCAAGGGGGAAGCGAGAGACCAACGAGTATCGAGGAGACTGCGATCTGGATCATCTACGCAAACGCAAAGAAGAGGAAGTCAAGGCTCGTGATGACGATCAGCGGGATCGCCATCGGCGTGGCGACGCTGTTTGCCCTTCTGGCGCTCAGTTCGGGCATCGAGGGGGCGCTGGAGCGTGAAATCGGCGGACTGGGAGCGCACATCCTCCTTCTCCCTATAGGGTGTCCGTACACGATGACCCTCTCCTTGATGCAGGGCGCGGACACGGCGGAGTTCATCCCGCAGGAGGCGGTTCCCCAAGTCCGCGCGACAGACAACGTCCGCACAACAGTCCCGGTCGTCGTGGGCAAGGTAAAGATCAACGGCAAACTGACGTCGATCTTCGGCACAACTGAAGACATCTTCGAGACGAAGGACTGGCGGACGACCGACCTCTCCGGCGCCATCGTGGGAAGCGACGTGGCGACGAAGCTGAAACTGAAGCCAGGCGACCGCCTGTCGCTTGACCTGTACGCCGAGGAGAGCGTGACCGTCACTAAGATCCTCGACGCGACCGGCGGCCGGGACGATACCTTCGTGTTCATTCCCCTGGCAGTCGCACAGAAGGTGCTGGCGCTGGAAGGGAAGCTCTCCGGGATCCTCGTGCAGACGACGAACCTAAGCAAGGTTACACAGACCCGGTACACCCTGGCGAAGATCCCTGGGGTGCAGGCGGTGCCGCCCTCCGAGGTCTTTGACACGCTGATCGGGCTCTTCGACTCGGTCAAGCAGACCCTCATTCTGATCACGGGGATCGCGATCGTCGTCGGCGTCTTGACCACGATGAACACGATGACGATGGCCGTGTACGAGCGCAAGCGAGAGATTGGCCTCCTGCGGGCGTTGGGCTCCACGCGCCGTGAGGTCTTTAGGTTGTTCGTCTCGGAGTCGGTCCTCGTCTCGCTCGCCGGAGGGGTAGTTGGCTTGGCCCTCGGGTATGCAGCGTCGTTCCTCCTGCCGCGGACAAGCGGCTTTGGCATCCAGGCCACGCCGCACTTCAAGCTGGCCTACGTGGGAATCTGCCTCTTGGTCGCCGTGGCCGTGGGAACGCTCTCAGCTATCTACCCGGCGATGATGGCCGCGCGAACGCAGCCGATCCGAGCGCTGAGGGAACTATGAGAATCCACCTTGACGGAGTCTGGAAGGCGTACGGCGAAGGGCCGGGCCAGTTCTGGGCGCTGAGAGACGCCCATCTTGAGGTGTCGAGCCAGGATTTCCTCGCCATCATCGGCCCATCCGGGTCGGGGAAGTCGACCCTCCTACACGTGATGGGGTGTCTTGATCTGCCGACGCGGGGAGAGCTGTTCATCGACGGCGAGCCCGCGACGAAGAAGAACGACCGCGAACTGAGTCACGTGCGGCGCAACCGCATCGGCTTCATCTTCCAGCAGTACTACTTAAACGAGTCGATGACCGCACTGCAGAACGTCCTCTTGCCCCTCGAGTTGGGGAAGGTCAAGGACCGCAAGAGGAAGGCGGAGGAAGCCCTGGATTGGGTCGACCTGAGCACGAAGCGTGGATCTTTCCCCTCCGAGCTCTCCGGGGGCGAGCAACAGCGGGTGGCCATCGCCCGAGCCCTCGCCAATGGCCCGGAGATCGTGCTCGCCGACGAGCCGACCGGAAGCCTCGACTCGGAGAACGGCAAGAAGATCCTGGAAACCCTCATCGGCCTGAACCGTGAGCAAAAGGTCGGGCTTGTGATCGTGACCCACGACGCCAAGGTGGCGGCGTGCGGCACGAGACGAATCGAAGTGCGAGACGGGAGGATTTCATGAAAGACGGAATCATCTGGATTGCAGTCGTTGTGGCGGTGTTGGGTGCGGCGCTCCTCGGTGGGTACTTCGTGCTCCGCGGGGCGGGGAATGCAGCCGCGCCCGTCGGAGTGGCTGCCGGGAGCACCGCAACGGCAAGCCAGGGCTTGCCCGCGCCTGCCGCTCTATCCCCCCAGCCCGAGAGCTCAAGCACCGCCGCGCCGAGCGGTCCGTCAGACCCAGGCCTGGCCTCCATGACCTCTGACCCGGGGTCTGCCACGGCGACCTCGACCGCGAGTGCGCCAGGAGCCACCGCGGTTCCCGTCGTGGCCGGCCCAGCGGGACTCGTCGCGATCGAGAAACTCATCAAGGGCGCGGCGGACTACGACGGGCGCATGGTGACGATCAAGGGCGAGATCCTCGCTCAGTGCTCGGCCGGCTGTGAGTTCAGCGTGGACGACGGGACCGCAGTCCTCTCTGTCCAGCTTGAGGGAGAGGCGCTGGACAAGGTCCTGAACAAGGGAAGCGTCGGCAAGAAGGTGGAAGTGACCGGCGTCTTCCATGCGACCCCACGGCCACAGGTTGGTGTGGAGAAGCTCGGGTCCTGGCGCCTGTACTAGCCGCGCGAGCGGTGGCGGAGAAGACCGATGCAGCCCTCTTCGGGAGGGCGGATGAAAGAGAACAAGGGGGAAGACACGTGATACAGAATCGCAAAGTGACTCAAAGCTTCGTAGCCCATTGGCTGCGAGCCGGGATCGTCTTGGGAGGACTCGTCTTCGCTTTCGGTGCGCTGCAAGGGTGCTCGCCGACAGGAGGGATCGTTCCTCCAACCGGCAGTCTGATGACCGCCGAGGTAGCTGTCGTCTCCGATCCCGCAGGCGGGATGGGCGTGTCCAGTATCTCCTGCACCTTCGAGGTGGTGGAGGTACCCAGTTCGACCTCGTCGCTGATCGCCACTAGCGCCGAACCGGCTCCGATCACCGTTCGCGCCGACTGGACCGCGTCGTGCGGCGTTCACAAGTCCGAGACGTTCACCTTCACGGGAGGCACCGAGACTTTCATCACAAACTACGAGGACCCGGGCGGCTATCCCCTGACCATGAACTTCTGGGTTGCGGTCTCGTGGGTGGACGCGCGCGGGAGCCATGTCGTGCGGAGTGCCACGGCGAACGTCACGACGGGAAGCAGTGGCAGTGGCAGCGGCGGCGGATGCACGATGTAGCGCACCCCTACTGCCGGGCACGGCCGGCTGCGGGCAGGTCCACTCTGAGGGCCCTTTGAGTGTCGATTGTGCCGATTGCAGCCGCCCCGAAGCGGAGAATCAGACCCCTCGTTTGGCCGCGTGCCTCACGCTGACGCGGCCGGACAAACGGTCCACGCGCCGGATCTCTCCGCAGGTAAGTGCCTGCCAGCTCGTCCCGAACTCGGCAAGCGGCTCGGAAGAGAAGACCGGACCGTCCGGAGTGTCGCAGGCGTGGGGCGTGTAGTAGGTCTCCAGGTCCCGCCACGCGCAGATGACAAACGCTGCGTCTTTCGAGAGAAGGAAAGCATTGAGCGCCGTGTAGTCCTCGAGTGAGCTCACGGCCAAAGCGAGAAGCTCCGCCGCGGCCGGGCGACCCAGCGCATCGAGGAGAACGCCAAAGTACGCCTCGGAGTCGGTGTCGCCCTCCGCGCCGGACGGCCGTGGAAGCGGGTCCCGGATCGTTCCATTGTGGCAGAAGAACCAGCGCCGGCCTCGAGCATCCCGCTCGAAAGGATGGACGTTTTGGATCGCGACCGCTCCCACCGAGGCGCGGCGGGCGTGAAGAAGGAAGACGCGGCGGTGGGCCAGCGCTTCCAGGCCCTCGCCCTCCCAGCACGGGCTTGTGCTTCGCACCCGAACAAGCCGCCCGTCATCCTCAATGACCGCTCCCCAACCATCCGCGTGCTGGAAGTGGCCCGGGTGCTCGTAGAGCTCGTGGCGGGCGTTTCGCCCCTGAGCCATGCGCAGGAAGGGTTCGATCAGCCGCTCTCCTGGGATTCCATCGGGGGCAAGAATCATCCGGCACATTTCTCTAGGCGCCCTCCTTCGTTCTGGGACTATACGTCATGACGGCGAGTTGGGCTCATTCCACGCCGACCTTTCCTCTGGGAGCCGCTTGCGATCCCAAGCCTGTTTCGCTACGCTCGTCCTTTCCTTGCTGGCGGTCGGCAAGGACAAGACAAGGAGGACGGCATGGCTGAGAAGTCGCTAGTCATCATTGGCGGAGGCATGGCGGGTCTCGCCGCCGGCTGCTACGCACAGATGAACGGATACGCAAGCGAGATCGTCGAGGCGGGGCGCGTCGCGGGCGGACTCTGCTCCGCCTGGACACGGAAGGGCTATACCTTCGACACGAGCATCCACTTCCTCGCGGGCTGGAAGTACGGCGCGCTTCGTCAGGTGTGGGAAGAGCTCGGAGCGGTCCAGGGCCGCGAGTTCATCGTGCATGAGGAGGGAGGGCACACCGAGGGAGACGGGAAGACCCTCATCACCTACCGCGACCTCGGGCGGCTCGAGGAGCATCTCCTCTCCTTCTCGCACACCCAGGCCGACGCCGACCGGATCCGCGAGCTCGTCGCTCTCGCGCGGCGTTGCACCGCAATCGATATGCCCCTGGGCAAGCCGCCTGAACTTCTCGGCCCGATCGGCCTCCTGCGGATGCTCTCTGAGATGCGCCCGTTTCTCTCCCTGTGGCGCAGGTACTCCAGGGTCTCCATCCAGAGCTTTGCCGCGAGGTTCGAGGATCCCTTCCTCCGCGAGGCCGTTCGTCTCCTGGGCGACAGCACGGCCTGGCCGATGCCCGACCGACCGCTCGTGAGCGTCGCCATGCAGCTCGCCTGGGCGCACACCGGGAACGCGGGCGCGCCCGTTGGGGGATCGCAGCCCCTTATCCAGGCGATCGTCCGCCGCTATCAAGGCCTGGGAGGGAAGATCTCCTACTCGAGCCGGGTCGCAAAGATCCTCGTTGAGAGTGGCCGCGCGATCGGCATCCGTCTGGATGACGGGGCCGAGCGGCGCGCAGATGCGGTCCTCTCGGCAGCGGATGGCCGGACAACGCTCTACGACTGGTTGGATGGCCGCTACCTCCCGCCGCGCGTGAAGCGCGCGTACGAGACGTGGACCGTCTACCCACCCATCCTGCAGGTCTTCCTGGGTGTCGCTCGCGACCTCTCCCTTCTGCCGTTCCATGTGGACTCACCGCTTGCGCAGCCCATCACCATTGCCGGGGAGAAGCGGACACGGCTCTCCGTGCGCCACTCCTGCTTCGACAAGACCATGGCCCCGGCCGGGAAGTCGGTCGTTCAGGTGTGGTTCCCGACGAACTACCCCTACTTCGAGGCACTCGCCTCCAATCGCGCCCGGTACGAGGCAGAGAAGAAGGAGACCGCAGAGAAGACGATCGCGGAGGTCGACCGCCGATTGCCCGGGCTTGCGGCTGCGGTCGAGGTGGTGGATGTGGCCACGCCGATCACCTACCGCCGCTTCACAGGCAACTGGCAGGGTTCTGCCGACGGTTGGTGCATGACGACGGCGAACGCCTCCTCCCGTCTCCCCCTCCGCCTCCCAGGCCTCTCAGGTTTCTACATGGCCGGCCAGTGGACGCAGCCGTTCTCGGGCACGCCCGGCGCGGCAACCTCCGCACGGAATGCGATCCAGCTACTCTGTCACGCCGATCGAAAGGCGTTCGTCGCCCGGGTCGCGTAGCTCTAGCACGCGGCAAAGAAGGAGAGGACGCATGACTCTAACCGACGGAGCGGGTTGTGCGAGCTGTGACGGTTCCGTCCTCAGACTCACGCGCGAGCTGGTCGATCAGTTCACTTCCCTCTGGTGGGAGGGCGACGCCAGCTTCCCAGATCTCGACCGCAGCTACTCGCACAGAGAGCACGTCGAGCGCGAGGGAGAACTGAGAGAGCTCGTCGGGAAGCTCCTTCTTGAGCTCGAGGCGCCGGCGGGGACTCCCGCAGAGCGGGAACAGGCCGAAACTCGCGTGGGCGAGGCCGGACGGCGCTTTGCCCGGCTCGCCCTGGACCTTGAGGACTCCCACCTCGACATGCTCATCCAGGGCGGCTTCAGCCGGGAGGCTCGCACGTTCAGCCGGCTGGCCCGCGAGTTCGATCCCCAGATCCCAACGGCAGACGTCCTCCAGGCGAACCGGAACGTCTGGACGATGAACGGACTCCAGAGGATGCTCGGCCTGCCCATTGAGGTAACCCCGTCCGTCTTCGCCTACAGCCTGCTCTACCCCTACACCGACAACTACCTCGACGATCCCCTGATTTCGGAAGAAACCAAGGTCTCCTTCAGCGAGCGGATCGGGCGACGCCTGCGCGGGGAGGCGGTCGCCCCGGCCAATGCGCATGAGGAACGCATGTGGGACCTCATCGGGCGGATCGAATCCCAGTACGACCGCTCTTCCAATCCCCAGGTCTTTGAAAGCCTGCTCGCCATTCAACAGGCCCAGGAGCAAAGCGTCCGCCTCCTCCGGCGCGGCGCCTCTCCGTACGAGGTGGACGTGCTCGGGATCAGCCTAGAGAAGGGGGGCGCTTCCGTCTTGGCCGACGGGTATCTTGTGGCAGGGTCGCTTTCCCGGGCCCACGCCGAGCTCTTCTTCGGCTTGGGGGCCCTTCTTCAGCTCGCCGACGACCTGCAGGATGTCAAGGAAGACAGGAAGGGCACCCTCCTCACAGTCTTCTCCCAGACCGCGCAGCGGTGGCCCCTCGACGGCCTGACCAACCGCACGTTCTCTTTCCGCACGAAGGTCATGGACTGCCTGCGCGCGATCAGCGTCCCCGATGCCCAGCCCCTCGTGGACCTCATGCGAAAAAGCTCGCTCCATCTCATCATGGACTCGGCAAGCCAGGCCCGGCACCTCTACTCGAGGAAGTACATCAGGGACATCGAGGCGCACTCGCCGTTCCGTTTCTCCGTCCTCCAAAGGGAGCGCCGCAGGCTTGAGCGCCAACGAGCCAGGTTCTTGCGTCTGGTGGATAGCGGCCTGGGGAAGGACTGACGCCTCTTCGAGGAGCACGCTCTCCCCGCCGTGGTGGGATCGTCACTGCGAGCAGTGCGGGCGGACGACAAGACCCTCACCGAGAGCGTGCCGCGTCCCGCGGTTGCGCTTGCCTAGAGCCTCCGCTCGAAGATGAGCACATCGGGGCTCGATTTCGCCCACGGCTTGAACCCCAGTTGCGTCAGGATCGGGAGGAGGCCCAGGCCGTTCTCAAGCGGCCCCGGGCCCATCAAGTCAACGTAGCGGCAGGTTGCTGCGAGGCTCAGGGCATGGCGAACGAGTTCCTCCGCGGCGTCCGTGGTCCCTTCCAGGAAGTGAATCGGGTAGAGGATGCCCTGCCGTGCATAGCCGCCGGCAAGGAAGCCGATGAGCCGACCCCGATCCCGCACGCCCAGGAGGTGTGGCACGGAGGAGAGCGCGGCCTCCGGCGCGCGGTCGAACGGATGAAAGGTCCAGCCGTTCGGAACGAACCCGCGCCCGATCTCAAGCGAGTGGGAACGACGGACGAATTCCATGGCCTCTGCCAGCGGGACTTCACAGACGATCTTGGAAGGTCGCGCCTCAGGCCAGGTGGGAGTCTCTTTCGCCCCTCCGACGTTCGTGAACCAGGCGACCTCCTCGAAACCGTTTGAGCGGATGATGTGGATCGAGGCCTCGTTTTCGATGTGCGTCGACAGGCCCACCCGATCCGCCCCTTCCTCGCGCACCCCCTCGAGGAAGTGCCGCGTGATCTCCTTGGCCGCGCCGGTCCCACGGCGGGCCGGATCCGTGCGGATTCCCTCGAGCCACGCGTACCCCGGAGCAAGGTACGTTCGGTGCGCGAATCCCACGAGGACGCCATCAACCACGGCGACGACGAACTCGCCCTCTGTGTCCGAGAGCCAGTCGTCAAACACGAGCGGGACGTAGTCGGTCCCCTCCCAGATCTGGGAAGAAATCTCAACGATCCTCGGCTTGTCCTCGCTCCGTGCCTTGCGCAACTCGATTCCCATGCTTCCCTCCACGACGCTGGGGTGAGACCGGTAGACGATAGGGGCGCGGACTCCCACGCGCAAGAGCCTCGCGTTCCTCCAAGTCCCCCGGGAGGAGTGGGCTGTCAGGGGTGAACCTCACCCGACTGCTTGCGCCAGAGGCGGAACCGCTCCGGTATCGGAGCAGGGCTCGCGGAGGTTGCCCAGCGGTGTAGCCCTCGCTCCGCCCTCGGGGCATGGGAACAACTGGTGCGACTACATCGTTGACATTGTGTACATCGTCTGCTAGAATGAAACGCGGAAGGAGGGAGAATGCCTAGCCTAGCGGTTTCCGTTCGCATTGACCCCGAGGTGAAGGATCGGCTTTCCTCGATCGCCCGTCTTGAGCGCCGCACAACGAGCGATGTCATCAAGCTCGCTATCGAACACTACCTCGCCACCTACGATGAGCTCCATCCCCAGTTCCGCGCGGACATCCTCGCCGGACTCAGGGAGATGCGGGAAGGGAAGGCCACTCCCTACGTCTCCGGCTGAGCCCTTTGCGTGGCCTACTCGCCGCTCCAGACGCCGCGATTCACCCGCATACGGAAGAAGCTACCCCCAGCGCTTCGCGAGGCGGTCGACAGGGAAGTCAAGCGGATCTGCGATTGCCCATCTCTCGGGGAAGCCAAGAAGGGCGATCTGCAAGGCGTTCGAGTCGACAAGTTCTCGTTCGTCGGACAGCTCTACCTCCTCGCCTACTGGGTCGACGACGGCGCCAAGACCGTCACCTTCCTGGCCGTTGGCGGGCACGAGAACTTCTACCGCGACCTCAAGCGCTACGTGAACTAGGCCGAGGAGACACGACTAGCCACCGGCACGAGCCGCGACAGGGGAATCGAGAGGAGGGGATGAGCGGTGACGTTCTCCTTGCCGGAGTCGTACTGGGGCCATGGCGTGCGCGAGTCGATGCTTTGCCCTGGTTCTCGAGGGTGATGGACCCGCGTCGGGCTTGGACTCCGTCTATCTTGAGTTCCCTTCGGGGAAAACCTAGAATGAGGTTCTCAGAACGAAGCTGAGATCCAATGAGAAAGAGAAGCTCGCGCGAGGGGACACCAAGGATCACGCCTCAGGAGTTCGTCGCCAAGTGGCGCCAGTCTTCCCTCAAAGAAGCGTCCGCTGCCCAGGAACACTTCATCGACCTCTGCCACCTCATCGGACACCCCACACCGGCGGAGGCGGATCCCGAAGGAACGTGGTTCTCTTTCGAGAGGGGAGCGAGCAAGACCTCCGGCGGCGAGGGCTGGGCCGATGTCTGGAAGAAGGGGTTCTTCGCCTGGGAGTACAAGGGGAAGCACAAGGATCTCGAAGCCGCCTATCGACAGCTCCTCCAGTACCGCACAGCCCTCCTCAACCCGCCGCTCCTCATCGTCTCCGACATGGAGACGATCCTCATCCGGACGGACTTCACGAACACCGTGCGTCGGGAGTTCCGGCTCTCCCTCGATGACCTCCTCGAACCCAGTGGACTCCGGACGCTCCGCGACGCCTTCGAGAACCCAGATCGCCTGCGTGCTGAGCAGACCTCGGAGCAGGTCACGCGGGAGGTCGCGGCCCAGTTCTCCAAGCTCGCCGACGCGCTGCGATCCCGTGGAGTCGACCCACACGCGGCCGCGCACTTCCTGATTCGGGTCCTCTTCTGTCTCTTCGCCGAGGACGTCGGCCTCCTGCCAAACCAGCTCTTTCGCCAGCTCGTCGAGAACGCGCGAGACGACCCAGCCTCCTTCGAGGTCCAGGTGGGCCAACTCTTCGCCGCCATGCGCACGGGCGGGTGGTTTGGGATCGACCGGATTCCCAACGTCAACGGAGGTCTCTTCGATGAATCCCCGGCCCTCCATCTCGAGAAGCCGGACCTCGAGATCCTCGCGGAGGCGACGCAGCTCGACTGGTCGGCGATCGAGCCCTCGATCTTCGGAACCCTGTTCGAGCGGAGCCTCGACCCAGGGAAGCGCGCCCAACTCGGCGCCCACTACACGAGCCGCGAGGACATCCTGCTCATCGTCGAGCCGGTCCTCATGGCCCCGCTCCGCCGCCGTTGGCAGGAGGTCAAAGAGAAGGCGCTCGCTCTGTCCGAGAAGCACGGCTCCACGAAGAGCGGGCAGGTCCACACGCGCCTCCGCAGAGAGCTCTCCAATCTTCTCACCGGCTTCGCCGACGAGATTGCCCTAACGACCGTGCTCGATCCCGCGTGCGGGAGCGGCAACTTCCTCTACGTTGCGCTGCGAGAGCTGCTCAGCTTGGAGAAAGAGGTCATCACCCTCTCCGCCGACCTTGGAGTTGGAGGCTTCTTCCCTTCGGTCTCGCCCAGCCAGCTCTACGGGATTGAGATCAACGAGTACGCCCACGAGCTCGCCCAGGCGACGATCTGGATCGGCTACATCCAGTGGCTGAGGGAGAACGGGTTCGGGTACCCGAAGGAGCCGATCCTCAGGCGCCTCGACAACATCCACGAGATGGACGCCATCCTCGCCTTCGACGAGGCGGGAACCCCAGTCGAGCCGGAGTGGCCCAAGGCGACGGTGGTCGTCGGGAATCCCCCTTTCCTCGGCGGGAAGCGCCTACGAAGCGAGCTGGGAGACTCGTACGTCGATCAGCTGTTCGCGCTCTACGACGGCCGAGTAGCTCGTGAGAGCGACCTCTGCTGCTACTGGTTCGAGAGAGCGCGAACGGAGATCGAGCGGGGCCGCCTGCGGCGCGCCGGGCTTCTGGCAACCCAAGGGATCCGCGGCGGAGCGAACCGCCGTGTCCTCGAGCGGATCAAGGAGACCGGCAACATCTTCTGGGCACAGTCCGACCGAGACTGGATCCTTGACGGCGCCGCAGTCCACGTCTCGATGGTCGCCTTCGACAATCGGGGGGAGACGCACCGGGAGCTCGACGGGAAGAGTGTTCCCGAGATCAACAGCGATCTCACCGCGACGCTCGATCTCACGAAGGCGCGTCGTCTTCCTGAGAACCTCGGCATCGCCTTCATGGGCGATACGAAAGGCGGCCCGTTCGACATTCCCGGTCAGTCTGCACAACAGATGCTGTCGCAGCCGCTGAATCCCAACGGGCGCCCTAACTCGGACGTCCTCCGTCCGTGGGTGAACGCGCGTGACATCACGGGTAGGCCTCGAGGAATGTGGATCATTGACTTCCCTGCCGGGATGACCGAGGCCGATGCAGCCCTGTACGAGAGCTCATTCAGGTATCTCGTGCAGACCGTCAAGGCCGCGAGAAGTGCCTCAAGGACGACCCGAGCGGAATGGTGGGTCCACGAGCGGCCCCGCCCTGACATGCGCGCCGCTCTGGGAGGTTGCAGCCGTTTCCTCGCCACGCCGACCGTCTCGAAGCACCGCCTCTTCAAGTGGCTGCCAAGTGAGCTCCTTCCCGACCACCAACTGATTGTCTTCGCCCGCGAAGACGACTACTTCTTCGGCGTCCTGCACTCCAGGGTCCACGAATTGTGGGCTCTGGAACAGGGAACGCAGCTGGAAGACCGGCCGCGCTACACGCCGACCACCTGCTTCGAGACGTTCCCTTTCCCCTGGCCGCCGGGGAAGGAACCTCAGGAGGACCCGCGCGTTCAGGCCATCGCCGAAGCCGCGAAGGATCTCGTCGACAAGCGCGACCGTTGGCTCAATCCCGAAGGCGCGAGCGAAGCCGAGCTCAAGAAGCGGACCCTGACCAACCTCTACAACGAACGCCCCACCTGGCTCGACCTCGCTCACAAGAAGCTTGACGACGCCGTCCTCGACGCCTACGCCTGGCGCAACGATCTCAGTGGCGACCAGATCCTCGAACGCCTCCTCGCGCTCAACCTCGAACGAGCAGCCGCACAGGGTGACGCATGACGGAGGCAATCCGAGCGCTCGGCTACCGCGTCGTGTGGAGCCCTGGTGTGGATTACGAAAAGGCTCCACCGGTCCACATCGAGAGAGATGACTTCACCCTCGACCTTTCCGGTTGCGAGCTACGAGCCACCCTCAGGCGTGAGTACTCGACCATCGAGCAAGCTCGAACACACGTTGAGGACTACCTGCGAGGTTGGGAGCTCGTCATTGGGATCGGCGAGCATCCCGATGCTGTTCGCTTCGTGTACGAGCGGGCAGAGGTCGATGAGGTAGAGATCGATCCTGAAACGGGGCGTCATGTACGGCAGGCAAAGGTCCATGTCGAAACGTCCGCGAATCTATCGGCGGTGCTGCATGTCTCCCGAGGAAGGTATCCACCGCCGGCAGATGCTTTCCGTATCGATTCAGTTGTCGAAGCCCTCTACTCAAGGTATAGCCGGTACCAGGCTGGAAGGGAGCTGCTCACATCGATGGCGTACTTCTGCCTCACCGTCCTCGAGAAGAGTGCTGGCGGAACGCGGCAGGAAGCCGCAAGGAGATACCGTATCGCGCACCCGGTCCTTGGCTGCCTGGGCTGTCTCTGCTCTGAGAAGGGTTCAGAGGGAGAGGCACGCAAGGCCCCCGACGGCTTGGCCTTCACTCCTCTGAGTCAGGAGGAACGCAAATGGGTACTGGCAGCCGTCAGGCTCATCATCAGGAGAGCTGGCGAGGTCGCCGCTTGCCCGGACAAGCCGCTTGCCCAAATCACCATGCACGACTTGCCCAGCCTTGGCGGTTTACCATGAACGCGAAGGAGATGACGCCAACGGCCGAGCAGCTTGCGAGTACGATCCACTACTTCGTCGACGAAGCTGGGGATGCAATACTGTTCAGCGACAGGGGCAGATCGCTCGTTGGTACTCCTGGTTGCTCAAGGTTCTTCATCTTGGGTCTTCTCGAAGTGGAAGACCCTGTCGGTCTAACACAGAGGCTGAACGCGCTTCGAATCCGCCTGCTCTCTGACCTCTACTTCCAGGGAGTGCCGTCCATGGACGCTGCGGGGAAGAAGACTGCCCTCGCGTTCCATGCGAAGGATGATCTTCCGGAGGTGCGTCGAGAGGTCTTTTCTCTCCTGGTCGAGGAGGACGTTGGCTTCTTCGCCGCCGTAAGGGCCAAGAAGGCCACCTTCGAGTACGTCCGGAGTAGGAACTGGACGGACTTCTCCTACCGCTATCACCCGAACGAGCTGTACGACTACCTCGTGCGCTTCCTATTCCGTGACCGCCTCCATCAGCATGACCGATATCGGATCACCTTCGCGCGGAGAGGGAAGTCGGATCGAACGCAGGCTCTGAGCGTCGCTCTGGATCAGGCACGGCGACGGTTCACAGAGAAGTGGGGGCGGCGATCGATTGCCGCGATCGAGGTAGTCTCTGCGTCGCCAGCGGACCACGGCGGGCTACAGGCAGCGGACTACTTCCTCTGGGCACTCCAGCGCCTGTACGAAAGGGGAGAAGACCGCTTCATACAGATGCTCTGGCCGCGCTGTCACCTCGTGCGCGACATCGACGACACGCGCGAGACGAGGTACGGCAAGTACTACAAGAAGGAGACGCCGCTGAACGCGGCGCTTCTCAAAGGTCATCCAGGGATATAGGATCCCTCGGCCGTAGCCAAGGAATCACACGGCGTGGAGCCGAGTTTCATCCCCGGATGTTCCACCATAGCACCTGCGATTGCACATGTCAAGCTAGCGCTCGGTCCCGTTGCGGGTTGAGGAGATACGCGTAGGCACGATGTGCTGCCTGCCCGGGCCTCAACGACGCCGTCCTCGACGCCTACGCCTGGCCCCACGACTTCTCCAACCAGGAGATCCTGAAACGCCTCCTCGCCCTGAACCTCGAGCGGGCAGCGGCAAGAAGGGCGAAGCTGGAGGCTGATTCCGCGATGTCCGACAGACCATGCGGAGGCAGGGGTGACGACCTCATGGGATCCTGAGGACACAACCCCGATCCTCGGAGGCTGGGAATCACCGGCGTTTGCGATTGGCGCCGGAATGAGGTATGTGTCCCTCGATCCCCGAGAGCACGCCGTTGCCAGGTACACAGCAGGACATGATGTCCGCGGCGGGGGGAGGGATTTGACAGAAGCCGGAGTCAGGTGTATCCATATCATGGAACGTCTGGAGGCTCGCTGGACGAGGGAGGGCCAATGTGCGCCACGAAGATTGACAATCGCCGTGATCTTCTGCTTTTGCTCCTCTTCTCCCCCGGAGCAAGAACAGACGTGAACGAGCCCATTGTGGGCCGCACACGTCTTGTCAAGATGCTTTTTCTCTTCAAGGCCGAGGTACTCACCCATTTCCATAAGGGGACTTCGATTGCACCCGAGGAGTTCTACTCCTTCTTCCCCTGGGACTTCGGGCCGTTCTCGACCGATGTCTACGATGATCTGACGTTCTTCATACTCAGGGGGTTCGTCGAGTCATCCGACACAGAGACAGAGCCACTCCCTGAATCCGCGCAGGAGTGGGAGCAGTGGCTCCAGAATGCTGAGGTGGACGAAGCTACCGACAGCTTCGGTGAGTATCATGAGGAGTCCTTCAGGCTATCCGACAAGGGCGCTGACTTCGCGTCCCATCTGTATGAGAGCCTATCCCAGTCGCAGAAAGAGGTGCTGAGAACCTTCAAGGCGAGGACTTCGAGGGCCCCGCTCCGGGCCTTGTTGCGGTACATCTACGAGACATACCCCGACATGACCACCAGGTCAAGAATCCGATCTGAAGTTGTAGGAACACCGTAGTCATGTCCACTAGCGTGGGAGCCCTGGCGACATCTCTGGCGGCTGCGGCGGCTCTTGTCGGCGGCGTCCTTGGAATCCTGAAGCCGTTCCTTACTCCAGAGAAGGAGATAGCAGATCGAGTGAGACTCCACAGGCACAGCCTTCATGAGAACCTTGCTCAAAGGCACTCTGGGATACTGGAGCGAGCGCTCACAGCCGACTCGGTCGCCGAGCTTCGAGGCAGTCCGCCTGCTGTGCCAGACCTGCTTGTGGCCTATGTCATCGAAACCTTCCGAGCTCTGCTTGTCATTCAAGGCATGGCGGCAGTGCAGCGGCGCGTGCGGAGATCGTATTGGGTCCTGTTGGTGGGCTCTGCGGTCGGCATCGTGGGGCTGGCTCTCTCTCTCGCATGGGAAGCAAGCAGACCCGCCGTTGTGGGTTTGTCTGTTGGTGTCCTCTTCTCCCACGTGTTCTGCGCATGTGTGGTCCGGCATCAGGAAGCTCGCCTACACGAATACGAGGAAACGACGTGACGCTCGGATGGCTCAGATGAGAACGTCCGAAGGGAGACTCGTCGGCGGTCTTGTCAGATTCCTCCTCGCCTCGGACTATCGAGTACGTCTGGAAGTCCCGAACATGGGACAGAGCGTGGACATTGTGGCGACCCGAGGGCGGTGGGCGACCTTCATTGAGGTGAAGGCCACAGATTGGAAACGTGCTCTCCGCCAGTGTCGATCACACGAGTGCGTTGCGGACTACGTCTGCGTGGCAATCGGCACCCGTTCGGTTTCGACCGCACTGCTGGACGCAGCTCGTGGGAGGGGATATGGTGTACTCCATTGCCTGGCAGAAGAGGAACAGTGCATGTGGGTTGTGAAACCACGTCTCAACAAGAAGAAGTGGCCGCCTCAGAGGAAGCAACTGGGGAAGGATCTCAAGGCGATCTCCCATGAGCGTTAGCCACTGGATGACCTTCGGCACGTTCGCCGAGCAGAGGCATTTCGTGTACCCAACCCCCAGGGCGTACGCAGGCGTCGTGATCAACGCGAACATGGTGGCGTACGCTCCCAGCGGCCTGGCCAGCTTCTTGCTTGAGAAGACCCCAAGCTTCGCGTACCTGATCGACCCCCAGACGCATGCTTTCCAGCACGAGCCACGGGCAATCCGCACTAGCAGCGGCGAAGTACGATCATCAATCCTGCGACTTGCAGAGGAATACGGGGAGCCCATAACTAGCTGTGTCGAAGGCCGTCGTCGACTCCTGCCGACGGACTTTGCTGCGCGGCAACGCGTGGAGGAGTTCACCGCGCGGTGCCTCTCCTTCCAGAGATGGAAGCTAGCGACGGCGATGGAGAGTTCGTCTGTCCGCAAGTACCTTGACGCCGAAGAGGCGAGTCCCCCGCCCTACGCCCTCGTCGCACCGTACTTCTACATGTCCGAGACCACCACTGAGAGTTGGCTGCCCGTGTGGCAAGAATGTGCAGAGGTTGCCTTGGCGCACGCTGACGAGACGAAGGTGTTCGGTGCGGTGGTAGTGAGCCAAGGCGTCTTGCTCGCACGGAACCTGCGCGAGATGATCGTGGACTCTCTGGAGCACCTCGGACTTGCCGGATTCCTGCTCTGGGTGGACGATCTGAGCGAACAGACCGCGAGCCGCGAAGCTCTGCTGGGACTCCTACATCTCGCGCGAGGCTTGCGTGGCGAGGGCACGAGAGAAGTCATCAACCTTCACGGAGGCTACTTCTCGATTCTTGCGGCCGGTGTCCTGGGAAAGAGTGCCATGTCTGGCGTCGCACATGGCCCGGAGTTCGGAGAGAGTCGCCCAGTCGTGCCAGTTGGCGGAGGCATACCGATTCCGAGGTACTACGTTCCTCGACTGCACGCGCGCGTTCGGTACAGGGAGGCCCTCGACCTTTTCAGAGCCAAGGGTTGGCTGAACTCGGCCGGGACCTTCCACAGCGAGGTGTGCAACTGCGACGAGTGCCAGAGAACCCTATCGGGTGATCCTGCCAACTTCACGTTGTACGGCAGGGCGATCTCGCGAGAGGTCAGACGAAACGACCGCTTCGCTAGGCTCGAGTTTCCGACCACCGAGACAAAGGGCCGGTGCCTCCGCCACTACCTGCAGAGGAAGGCCATAGAGTACGCGTTTGCCAGCTCGGCCAGCGCAGTCCAGCAGGTGGAAGACTTACAGGTTGGCGCTTCAACCTTGGAGGACGTCTTGGGACCAGAGGGCGTCGCGCACCTGAAACTGTGGCCGCGGGTGTTTGAGTAGCGCCATTGCCTTCGGCCACCATCTGCGAGTCGCGGGATCCTCGGTGGGCGAAGCCGGATTCACGGAATGGTCACGGGATTCCGGGGTCGCATCTTTCCTCTTGACGTCCCGCAGGAATCCCGAGGACACCACATCTTTCCCGCCGCCAGCGCTTAGCGCCCGGGCCGCTCGGTCTGTCCGCTATCCGCGATCCTTCTTCTTGTCCTCGTACATGCGGCGGTCGGCTTCGCTGAGGACGACCTCAATGGGCCGCGGATCGGTCGGCCGGCATTCCAGGGACGCATACCCCATTTCCTCGCCCTGCGGCCCGGCTTCCTCGGCTACAGCGCGCGGCCAGGGGACTGAATGGGTACTAGCGCTCTTGCCAAGCGCAGACTGAGCTGCATCGGTAGCCGAAGTTGACGCTCTGATCAGGGGGAATCTGGGGACGCATCACTCATTTCGGCACCGGCTCAGAACGCCCTGCAGCTTCGGCCCGGCAATCGGTGTCGCCTCCCCGGATTGCCCAAGCGACTCGACGCCTACAGATGGCCCCGCGACCCTGCCACCAGGAGATCCCCGGACGCCACCTCGATCTCCGCGGCGCTTCACCGGAGGACCGCGCTGGATTGACCATCGTTTGGACTTCCCGTACGCTACGCTCATGGAGGGCTCGCCATGAGCAATGAGTTCACCGCTGTCATTGAGCAGGACGGCGAATGCTACATCGCCTACTGCCCGGAGATCCCTGGCGCCAACGGGCAAGGACGGACCAAGGAAGAATGCTTGGAGAGCCTCGCCGCGGCCATCGAGTTGATCCTCGAGGACCGTCGCGAGGAGGGTCTGCGGGGAGTTCCAGAAGGCGCCATCCGCGACATTGTGAAGGTGGGATGAAGCGTCTCGCCCTACTCTAGCACCTGCGGCGTCACGGCTGCGTCCTCAAGCGCGAAGGGGCATCGCATTCGCTGTGGGAGAATGCTCGCACGGGACACGTCGAGGCCGTCCCTCCAGTCATTGCGCTTCGTCTGTTGATTACTGTTTACCAACATGGTAAGATATCTCTGGGCCGGCGGGTGGGGAATGCATGGAAGTTCTGTTCAGGACGAGAAAGCTGCAGAAGACGTTGAGTTCGGAAGAGCTGCTGAAGCGAGAGTACGGAGCGGAGAACAGCAGGCTGATCATGCGGCGGATGCTGGTCTTGCACAGCGCCGACAGGCTGGCAGATGTGCCTCGCGATAAACCGGACCGGTGCCATGCGCTTGAGGGGGAGCGCCAGGGCCAGTTCGCAGTAGATGTGAAGCACCCCTTCCGAATTGTGTTCGAGCCGGCAAACGATCCTCTGCCGCTGAGAGAGGACGGAGCACTAGACCTGGCGCGTGTGACATCGCTCTGCATCCTGAGCATTGAGGACTACCACCGATGAGCAAAACGAGATTCGCGTTCACCCCGGACTACTCTGTACCCCCAGGCGAGATCCTTTCGGAGATGCTCGAGGCACGGCGGCTTTCACAGGCCGAACTGGCAGCGCGTTGTGAGTTGTCGCAGAAGCACGTGAGCCAGATCATTACGGGAAAAGCGTCGGTCACGTCGGACACGGCGCTGTTGCTGGAGCGCACCTTAGGCGTTGCGGCAAGCCTCTGGTTGAACCTTGAGTCGAGTCACCGCCTTCATCTTGCGAGGCGGGCAGAGAGAGCGAAGCTGGAGGCGTACTCCTCCTGGGCGGCCCGCTTTCCCCTGCGCGACTTGGCGACCCGCGGCTATCTGCCTGCGCCGCGAACCACCGACGAGAAAGCGAAGGCGTTGCTTGGTTTCTTCGGAGTCACAAGCCCTACCGCGTGGGAAGCGCAGTACGAACGGCTTGCGGTGGCCTATCGAGGAACGGGAGCGTTCGAGAGGTCGAGGGAAGCTGTCGCCTGTTGGCTGCGAATCGGGGAGATCGAAGCTGCGCGCATCGAGACGGCTCCGTACGATCGGTCGGCGTTCCGTGAGACGCTCCAAGCCATTCGTGGCCTCACGAGGCTGGATCCGGTCGATTTCGAGCCCAGGATGTGCTCCCTTTGCGGAGGCGCAGGTGTTGCGCTCGTGTTCGTTCCCGAGCTTCCCAAGACACGGCTGTGCGGCGCCACGCGGTGGGTCTCCTCCGACAGGGCGCTGATCATCCAGAGTCTTCGGTATCGGACGGACGACCACTTCTGGTTCACGTTCTTCCACGAGGCTGCACACGTCCTTCTGCATGGGAAGCGCGCCCTATTCATCGACGAGGATGGCGCCCAGCGTACCCCGGAGGAAGAGGAGGCGGACAAGTTCGCCGCAGACCTTCTCATCCCGCCGGCCAAGCACGAAACCCTTCTTGCTGGCGTACCTCTCTCCAGAGCACGGGTCCTGGCGTTTGCAGATGAGATCGGCATCGCCCCCGGAATCGTCGTGGGTAGACTCCAACACGAGAAGGCCATCCCGTTCAGTTGGTTTCAGAACCTCAAGCGGACGTTCCGGTTCGCGGGCGAGGCCGCCGACTAGCGGTTGCTCAGCCACGCGTGAGTATCGGCAGAGCAAGACGAAACACAAGATAACTGAGTTCGTGCCTTTCGGCTTGGTCCCCCTATCCGGGTGGCTGGTCCGCAGTCGAATGGACTCTCCGGGGTCGCGTCTTGCCTATTGACGTTCCGCGGGTATTCTGAGGACGCCACCCCTTCCCGTGGCCCGCGCGTTGACCGCGCCGGCGGGGAGTGTTCCCTATCCGCGATCCCTCTTCTTGTCCTCGTACATGCGGCGGTCGGCCTCGCTGAGGACGACCTCAATGGGCCGCGGATCCGTCGGCTGCCAGTGGTCGACGCCTATGGCCAGGGTTACGGGGAACTTCAGGAGCGGGTTCTCCACATTCCGTCCGGCAACCGTCGCGTGAATGCGCTCAACTGCTGCTTCGGCTTTCCCATTGGTTTCCGGCAGGATCACCAAGAACTCGTCGCCGCCGTAGCGAATGACTGTGTCGCTCAGTCGGACGTTCTGCCGTAGAACGTCGGCGACCGCCTGCAGAACGCGATCGCCCATGCGATGTCCGAACCGGTCGTTGATCTCCTTGAACCGATTGACGTCGATCATCAAGAAGGCGATCGGGTGACCGTACCTATTGGCATTCTGCGGACACGTACCTGATTGCTTCGCCTTGCGGCCCGGTTTCCTTGCCTGCGCCCGCGGCCACGGAACTGAATGGGCGCCAGCCCTTTCGCCAAGCGGTGATCGCCACGATTTGACGAGTGCCTTCGGTATGCCGATCCTTCGCAGCACGAGGTGATGCGCATGGCGAAGATGCCAGAGAGAGTCAGCAAGGCATGGGCGAGTCGTGAAGGCCCCGTGGTCCTGGCCACCGTCGATGGGAAAGGAAC
>Ga0315294_10000838_pt1 | contig 33398 bp, 31 predicted proteins | sample YL17G13_40_MG_FD_203626 | JGI IMG/M metagenome (GOLD analysis project Ga0315294, IMG submission 203626) | Sediment microbial communities from Yellowstone Lake, YNP, Wyoming, USA - YL17G13_40 | ecosystem: Environmental > Aquatic > Freshwater > Lake > Sediment | place: USA: Wyoming | collected...
CACACCGGAATAGACCGCGCTGATGGTGGCGAAGTGGTGAGAGGTGGTGCGGGCGATGACGGCGCCGAGGGTGCTCTTACCCGAACCAGGCGGCCCATACCAGATCATCGAAGGGATGCGGTCGGTCTCTATCGCGGTCCTGAGGAACTTGCCTTGACCAAGCAGCTGGCTCTGCCCCACGAAATCGTCGAGATTGGTCGGCCTCATCCGAGAGGCAAGCGGTTCCGCCTCAGCCGGGTGCAGATCCGGCTGGGAGGAGCCAAAAAGGCCTGCACTTTCACTCTTATCGGTCACCGTCTATCTACCCTGTCCGGCACGGACAGCTCGCGTTCGGGGGAATCCTTCCGAGCCGCGGGGCAAACCCGTGCAAACGCGTTCGAGATGAAGGGAGGACAGCCTGCCAGCATTATTGCGGAAAGAAACGCGCTCCGCCACGCCGTCTTCCCCAATGCCTTTGAACCCGCAAAGCAGGTGGGGATCCTCCCGACAGTCCACAACCGCCTCCCGCAGGAGGGCGGCCGAAAGAAAGCGGAGTCAGATCCCCTAAGGCACCATCGTTGGGTCAAAGCAATTCAGGGACTCAACGCACGCAGCAGAGCGCAAAACAGTGCCCTTGCTACCGCCGATAGGGCAATATCGAGGCGACCGCCCCTCACCCCCTTGCCGGCATCTTGCCCTCATACTGCCTCCTGGGCCATAACCTCGTCCGGGACGTCAAAGTTCGCATAGACCTGCTGGACGTCGGTCTGATCTTCCAGTTGCTGCATCAACCGAAGCAATCCCCTTGCGTCGTTTCCTTCCACGCTTACGGTGGCCGTGGGGAGATAGGTTACCTCAACGTTGGAAGGCTCAAAACCGGCCTGTTGTAGGGCCCTGTTAACTTGCTCGAGGTTCTCCGGCTCGGTAGTGACCTCGAAGTCATCTCCCTCGAGTTTGACGTCCTCGGCGCCGGCTTCGAGAGCCTGCAAGACGAGCCCTTCCTCATCAACTCCGGAAGACGGAATCGTGATTGAGCCTTTTCGCTGGAAGAGCCATCTGACACAGCCTGCCTCGCCGAGGCTGCCCCCACCCCGGGAAAGTATCTTTCTGACCTCGGGGGCGGTGCGGTTTCGGTTGTCGGTCATAACGTGGATCAGGAGCGCAACGCCGTGGGGAGCATAGCCCTCATAGAGGGCCTCCTCCAGTTTCTCGGTGCTGAGTTCTCCGCTGCCGCGCCTGATGGCCCGCTCGATATTGTCGTTGGGCATCCCGGCAGCCTTTGCCTTTTCGACCGCGAGCCTCAGCCGGCTATTACCAGCCTGATCGGCGCCCCCCTCACGGGCGGCAACAATGATTTCCCTGGCCAATTTGCCGAAGGTCTTGCCCTTTTCAGCGTCAACCTTGGCCTTGCGAATCTTGATATTGTGCCACTTAGAATGCCCGGACATAGGGGGTTCCCCCGTTCGATAACATTCTACACGGAATGGAGGGGGAAGTCAACGGGCGGAAGAGTGGACGAGGGGTCGTTTCGGCCGCAATAGGCGTCCCTGCGGGGGGGACGACGGGCCCGTCCGGCCAGGGCCAGCCGTCCGGGGGGGCGTCCGGGGGGCGTCCGGGGGGCGTCCGAGGACAGTTACCTGTGTCCCAGCAGGGACAGGGGTAACTGTCCCCCGTCAATCCTTGCCGGCGGCGATGGACAGGAAGTACTCGTGGATGCGGAGGTCGTCGGTGAGTTCGGGATGGAAGGCGGAGGCAAGGAGATGGCCCTGCCGGACGAAAACCGGCCTGCCCTCGAACTCACAGAGCACCTCGACCTGCGGCCCTACACTGTCAACATAAGGGGCGCGGATGAAAACGCCGCGAAAGGGGCCGCCCGGCAAGCCTTTGACCACCAGGGGGGACTCGAAGGAATCAACCTGCCTGCCGAAGGCATTTCTGCGGACGACGACATCCATGACTCCCAGTAGGGGCTGTTCGGAGCCCACTATTTCTTTGGCCATGAGAATCATGCCGGCGCAAGTTCCCCAGAGCGGCAGGCCGCGATGAGCCGCCTGAGTTATGGGCTCGAGCAACCCGAAGTTGACGAGGAGTTTGCCCTGGGTGGTGCTCTCTCCGCCCGGCAGGATCAAGCCCTGGAGGCCTTCCAGGTCGGGGGGAGACTTGACCTCTGAAGGGGAGCAGCCGCAACGCTGCAAGGCCTTGATGTGCTCCGGAACATCCCCCTGAAGAGCGAGAACTCCGATCTTGAGGGAGGAGTTTCGCCCTACCATCCGCGAACCTGGAGCAGTTCCTTTTCGTCCAAGGTGCGGATATCTATTCCGCGCATGGCCTCGCCCAATCCGAGGCTAGCCTGAGCCAGGAGTTCAGGGCGGTCGTAGTAGGTGCAGGCGTGGACGATTGCCTTGGCGCGAGCCGGGGGGTCCTCCGACTTGAATATGCCGGAGCCGACGAAGATGGCCTCTGCTCCGAGTTGCCTCATCATTGCGGCGTCGGCAGGGGTGGCTATGCCACCGGCGGCGAAGTTGGGAACGGGAAGTTTTCCGGTCTTGGCCACCTCGAGGACAAGTTCGTATGGCGCTCCGAGGTTCTTGGCCTCGGCCATCAATTCCTCGTGGGGAAGCACGGTCAGCCGCCTCATGCCATCCAGGACGAGGCGCATGTGCCTGACGGCCTCGACCACATTGCCGCTGCCCGCCTCCCCCTTGGTGCGGATCATGGCGGCGCCTTCGCCGATGCGGCGCAAGGCTTCTCCCAGGTCGCGGCAGCCGCAGACGAAAGGGGTGCGGAACTGATGCTTGTCAATGTGATAGACTTCGTCGGCTGGGGTGAGGACTTCGCTTTCGTCTATGAAGTCGACGCCCAGGGCCTCGAGGATTTGCGCCTCGGCAAAGTGGCCGATGCGGGCCTTGGCCATGACGGGTATGGAGACGGTCTCCATGATCTCCTTTATCTTCTTGGGGTCGGCCATGCGGGCCACACCGCCTTCGGCCCTGATGTCGGCGGGCACCCTTTCCAGGGCCATGACGGCAACTGCACCCGCTTCCTCGGCGATCTTGGCCTGCTCGGCGGTGGTGACGTCCATTATGACGCCACCCTTGAGCATCTCTGCCAGTCCGACCTTAGTCTTCCAGGTTGACTTCTCTACCATCGTCAATCACCTCCAGTGAAAGGGCACATTTCTATCGCGGCGTGGGCAGGCTGTTTAGTCGGCTCCTGCCGCTTGGGCTGTTGCCTCGGCAGTCTTGGGAGCCGGACGCTCCCTCCAGACCTGTCCGCCACATTTCTTCAGAAGTTTGTCCCATTCCTTGTCCACGGTTTCCTGAATCTCCTTGAGCAGGGCCTCGTTCCCCTTGGCAAAGAGGTGCTGATACCTGCCCTGGAGGCGGAAGTAATCTTCCACGGGGAGTTTCTGGCGGGGGGCGTAGTTCAGCCTCCATTCTCCGTCCACGACCTCGTAGAGGGGCCAGATGCAGGCGTCCACTGCCACGCGAGTTATCTGGGCGCTCAAACTGGAATCGTGGCGCCAGCCGAGGGGACAAGGCGAAAGGACGTTCAAGAAGGCGGGGCCTTCAGCGTCGAAGGCTTTCTGGGCCTTGGTTACCAGATCGTTCCACCTTCCGGGGATGGCCTGTGCGACATAAGGGATGTTGTGGGCGGCTACGCAGGCGGTTAAGTCCTTTCGCTGCTCCCTCTTGCCGGGCCTGGCACTTCCGACCGGGCTGGTGGTGGTGAAGGTTCCCTTGGGGGTGGCGCTGGAGCGCTGGATGCCGGTGTTCATGTAGGCCTCGTTGTTGAGGCAGACATAGACCATCCTGTGTCCCCTTTCCAGGGCGCCGGAAAGGGCCTGGAAGCCGATGTCATAGGTTCCGCCGTCCCCCCCGAAGGCGAGGAAACGCACGTCCCGGTCAAACTTCCCCTTGGCCTTGAGGGCGAGATAAGCGGCCTCAACGCCGGAGATGGTAGCAGCGACATTTTCAAAAGCGCAATGAATCCAGGGCACTTTCCAGGCCGTCTGCGGGAACATGGTGGTGCAAACCTCCAGACAACCCGTGGCGTTAGCCACTACGACGGGATGGTTCGTGCCCATCAGTATCTGTCTCACTATTATGCTTTCTCCGCAGCCACTGCACAGCCTGTGCCCACCGGTCAGCCGCTCGGGCATCGTCGCCAATTGCTTCAGACTCGCCATTATTCTCTCACCCCCAAGAGCCTGACCGTGTCGGTCTCTCGTCCGTTGGAGGCGACGACCGCCAGGTCTTCGTATATCGAAGCCAGGTGTTCTTCTCGAACTTCCCTGCCACCCAGGCCATAGATGTAGTTGACCACGGGTATTTTCTTCTTTGCGGTGTAGAGGGCCGAACAGACCTCGTTGAAGACCGGCCCGCCGAACCCGCCAAAGGATACGGAACGATCAGCCACCGCCAGGCTCTTCAAGTGGGAAACCGCCTGGGCAACCTCCTCGTTCGGGAAGGGCCTGAAGCAGCGGAGCCGCAAGAGGCCGGCGGGGATCCCATCCTCTCTCAGCACGTCCACGACTTCCTTGGCAGTTCCGGCGGTGGAGCCGAGCACGAGAAGGCCGAATTCAGCGTCTGCGAGCCGGTATTCCTCGAAGAGGCCGTAACGCCTTCCGGTGAGCTCGCCGAATTCGTCCCCTACTCGGATGATGGCCTGCTTGGCCGGCGGATAGGCTTCCATCATGCTGCGCTTGTGTTCGAAGTAGAAGTCCGGAGGGTCAATCGGACCGTAGGTGACGGGATTGTCAATATCGAGGAGAGGCTGAATGGGAGTGTATTGGCCGATGAATTTCTTGACCGCCTCATCCGGCAGCAATTCCATCGTTTCCACGGCATGACTGAGGATGAAGCCGTCGAGACAGATCATCACCGGCAGCAGGACGTCCGGGTCTTCGGCAATCCTGACCGCCTGGATGGTGGTGTCATAGGCCTCCTGGCTGCTTTCGACGTAAAGTTGGATCCAACCGGCGTCGCGTGCTCCCATGCTGTCACTGTGGTCGCAGTGAATATTGATATTTCCGCTCAGCGCCCGGTTGACGAGGGGCATTACTATGGGCAGTCTCATGGTTGAGGCGATGTAGAGGATCTCCCACATCAGCGCCATGCCCTGGCTGCTGGTGGCGGTCATGGCGCGGACGCCGCTGGCGGCGGCTCCTACGCAGGCGCTCATGGCCGAGTGCTCGCTTTCAACCGCCACGAACTCGGTTCTCACCTGCCCATTGGCAACATATTCGGCGAATTTCTGCACTATCTCGGTCTGGGGAGTAATGGGGTAGGCCGCGACCACGTCCGGCTCTATCTGCCGCATCGCCTCGGCGACCGCCAAGTTCCCTTCTAAAGCTATCATGTAGTGTTCTCCCTTTTTCCCGGATCAAGCCATCGTGGATGTCTCGGAGGCGGGCAACTCGAGGTTACTTTTGCCCTTCTTGAGCCGCCAATTCCAACTCATCCACCATGGTTATGGCGCTTATCTTGTCGGGGCACTCCTCGGCGCAAATCCCGCATCCTTTGCAATGCATCAAATCCGCCCCCACTATCTTCCCTTCCTCGACGATGATGGCGGAGTCGGGACAGAAGATCCAGCAGATCAGACAATGGGTGCACTTCTGGAAGTCCCAAATGGGACGCTTGGACCGCCAGCCACCTGTTTCGTAGTCCATAGCACTTCCCGGCTGGGCAACTATGCCACCGAGTGGCAGTTCTCGCCAGGTGGTTTCAGATGTTATCTTCATTGTTCTCCCTTAACCTGCTCGTATGCCATCTGGAGGGCATTGACGTTTGCCTCGACTATTTCAGGTCTGAAGCGAAGTGAGAATCTCTTTCTGGTGTCTTCCTTGATTTGATCAATGGTCAAAGTTCCCATCACCTTGACCAGCGCTCCGATCATGGGCGTGTTCGGGATGGGCCGCCTCAACGTTTCCATCGCTATCCGCGTGGCGGGGACGGTGTAAACGCGTATGTCCCTGACGTTCAGCCTTTGCTTTACCTGTTCGGGGGTGTCCTCGGAATTCACCAGGATGGAACCGCCGGGCTCCACGCCTTCAGCGACGTTCACGGCGGCTAACAGGGTCGGATCGAGGACAACCACTACGTTGGGATGCCTTACTCCGCTGTGGCTCCTTATCGGCCTGTTGCTGATTCGAGTGTAACTTCTGATGGGAGCACCGGCCCGTTCGGCGCCGTATTCGGGATAGGCCTGAACGTATCTCCCATCGCCCGCGGCCGACTCGGCCAGGAGATAACTGGCCGTCTTGGCACCTTGGCCGCCCCTGCCATGCCATCTTACCTCAATCATTCCGCCCTTGTCGCCTTGCGTCCCTGCGCTCATCTGCTTTGCACTCATATTGGTCTTTTCCTGTCTATCACCTTATCCGAGGGGCGCATATCCATACGCCCCTACAGCCGGTTACAATTCTCTTCGCCCCTCGAGAGCCATGGCTACGGTTCTCTCGTCGGCGTAGTCCAAGTCTGCCCCCGCAGGCAACCCCCTGGCCAACCTGGTTACGTTCACTCCTCTGGCCCGCAGAAGGGGAGCCAGGTAGAGCGCGGTGGCGTCTCCCTCCACGCTGTGACTCAAGGCCAGGATTACCTCTTTTGTGCCGCCCCGCCCTACCCTGTCCAGCAATTCCTTTATTCGAACGTTCTCGGGGCCTTTTCCCTCGAGAGGCGAGATCAGACCCTCTAGCACGTGGTATAGCCCGCGATAGCTTCCGGTCCTTTCCAGGGCCATCAGGTCCACCGGCGTTGCCACGACGCAAATAGTCTCCAGGTCCCTTCTGCCGTCAGCGCATATGGGGCAGGCTCCACCCTCGCTGTAGTTGAAGCATTGCGGACAGGCCTTGATATTCCGCTTGACCGCAAGTACGGCATCGGCGAGAGTCCTCCCCACCTCGTCAGGGCTGTTGAGGAGATGGAAGGCGACCCTCTGGGCACTTCTGGCCCCGAGGCCGGGGAGCGCCTGTAACACCTCGATTAACTTAGCCAGAGTATTTGGATAGGTAGGCATCTCGCTCAGCTCACCCGCTCCGCCAGGGGTTAACCTCAGAGGTTGAGCAGTCCGGGCGGAATGGGAAGCCCTCCCACGGCCGCTTCAAGCCGTTCCTTCCTTCTCGCCTCGGCAAGGTCGAAGGCTTCTTTTGTGGCAGTCAAAATCAATTTGGCCACATTTTCAAGCCTTTTGCCGTCCACCTTGGAAGGGTCTATCATTAGCGATAGAAGTTCTTTTCGACCGGAGAGGACTACCTGGACGCCTCCGCCTGCGGCCTCGCCTGTGAACCTGCTGTCGGCGAGTTCCTGCAGGGTGGTTTCCAGGTTGGCCTGAATCTTCTTAAACTGTCCCAACATGCCAAGAAGGCCTTGCATCTGTTACCTCGTGCCCATCAATAGAATACACCCAGGAAGGGTCCAAAGTCAACCGTGGCCGCCCTCCAGGAACTGGGTGCCTGGGAATACTCTCCTGACTTTTTCGACCAGTCCTGCGGTGGTATCTCCCTTGTCTGCGGGCTGCTTTCCGCACATGCGACACTCCACGCTGACGTTCCTGCCGAAGGCACCACGAAGCAGGCGGTCCAGGTAAGTCTTGCTTTCCATCTCCTCGCGCAGGCGCCGCTCGAACTCCTCCTTGCTGAACTGATAGCCAAAAGTCAATACGAGGCGGCCCTGGTCGTCCAAATCGGCCTTTGCATCTGCGGCCAACTGGAGCAAAGGTATGGCCTTGTCCCGCTCGAGGGCTTCGGTGACCCTTTCCCATCCCTCGGCTTGCCCTGATCGTTCATCTTTTCCCGTGGTCAGCCCCATGCCGCCCATTTGCGGCTCCGCCTTATCGTCTTTCGCGACTGGTTCTCGACGACGGAGGGCCTCGCTCATCCTGATGAAGGCAAGTTCGCAGAGGAGGCGATGCTGACTGCTCAGACGGAGTTCCTCGGCAGTTGTCTGGACGACCTCTACCGCTTCCATCAATGCCTCTTTATCCGTCGAGACGGGAACGGATTTCCCGGGCTGAGCCTTCAGGTATCTCCGCGGCTCTCCGCCCAGAGTCACCAGGAGGCAGTCTCTGAGGTATTCGGCCAGGTCTTGGAGTAACAATGCTGCGTCCTTGCCCAACATCATCTGCCGCTCGACCAACTCCATGCCAGCGCGAACGTCGCCCTGAGCGGCGGCAGTCACGAATTGCTCGAGCGGCCCTTCTTCGGTTGCGCCGACAATAAAGATAACATCGTTAAGTGTTATCTGGTTCCCGCTGTAACTGGCCGCCTGCTCCAGCAGGGTGATGGCATCGCGGGCCGACCCATCGGCCGCCTCGGCGAGGAAGTCCAGGGCATCATTTTCAGCCGCTATTCCCTCTTGGGCTGAGACCCCTCCGAGCAGCCTGAGAAGGTCGCCGAGGCCTATCCTGCGGAAGTCGAAACGCTGGCAGCGGGAGACGATGGTTGCCGGCACCTTGTGGACTTCGGTAGTGGCGAGGACAAAAACGACGTGCGGAGGGGGCTCCTCCAGGGTTTTCAGGAGCGCGTTGAAGGCGTGGGCGGAGAGCATATGGACTTCGTCAATGACATAGACCTTGGTTCGCACCTCGGCTGGCAGGAAGCCGACGGAATTGAGGAGTTCGCTCATCTCCTCCACCTTCCTGCGGCTGGCGGCATCCACCTCGACGACGTCGAGACAGGCATCGTGCATTATCCTGCGACAGGCTCCACACTGGCCACATGGGTTAGGGGTGGGTCCCTTCTCGCAATTGAGCGCGCGAGCAAGGATTCTGGCTGCGGTGGTCTTTCCGGTTCCCCGAGGGCCGGTGAATAGGTAGGCGTGGGAGACCCTCCCTGAAGCCACGGCGTTTTGCAGGGTTCGGGCCACGTGCTGCTGCCCGACCAGCCCCTCAAAGGTGGTCGGCCGATACTTTAGGTAAAGTGACTGATATGCCATTCTCGTTGCCTGGTGACTTTCCGTGTTGCGCTGCTTTAATGGCGGAGAGGGTGGGATTCGAACCCACGAGGGCACTTGCGTCCCCTACACGCTCTCCAGGCGTGCTCCTTCGTCCGCTCGGACACCTCTCCAGATCAGAAGCACAGGTTACAGGTTTTGGGGGATTGATTCAAGGAGGGAACTTGCATCCCCTATCCGTCCAAGCCGCCTGCCTCCTTCGCCGAAGTAGCCCCGGCTACGAAGGCTGAATCGGCGCCATAGCCTTCGGCGGCGAGCGCCTGGACGGACTCCTTCGTCCGCTCGGACACCTCTCCGCGCCAGAAGTACAGGTTACAGGCTTTGGCGGAGCACTTCAAGCGAAAGATTGGCAGTGCTGCCGCGATTCGGGATATGCCGGCGGAGAAGTCTTTGGACAGAGATTCTGATAAAGTAGTATTGTATGGCTGGGTCGGGCGATGAGAGAATCTGGTCGTTGGGCGGAAATCGCAGGTGGGGGCGGAGAAGGAACAAAGAGCGAGTCAGTGGCAGAGGGAGCGAGGAAATCGGCATGTTAGAGGTATTGCGCCAGGGCGGCGTGGTGATGTGGCCGCTCTTGTTGTGTTCAGTAATCGTGGTGACCCTGGCCATTGAGCGGGCGTTTCGGTTGGCAGCGGCGGACGTGGACGGGGAAGAGATGTTGGCCAAGGTGCGAGATTCGCTTGGCCGGGGGCAGAAAGGCGAGGTGCTCAAGCAACTTGGCCAAAGCAAGTCGCCGGCAGCGGCGGCCATCCTGACTGCAATCGAAAGTGCGCAGGGCAATCCGACGAAACTGGAGGGGGTTTTGGAGGGGGTTGCCGCGTCGGAGAGGCTAAGGCTGAGCAAGAACCTGGCGTTTATGGGCACGATTGGGAACATCGCTCCGTTCATCGGGCTGTTCGGGACGGTGTTGGGGATAATGAGGGCATTCCGGGAGATAGGACAGGTAGGGGCAGCAGGGCCGGCAGTGGTGGCGAGCGGAATAGCGCAGGCCTTGGTGGCTACGGCAGCGGGGCTCTTCGTGGCGATAATATCGGTGATCTGCTTCAACTTCTACACGACCTGGTTGGAAAGGATTATGGAGCGGGTTTCAATTCTCTCGGCGCGACTGGTCGGCGGGGTGCAAGAGGGGAAAGATGGTTCGAAATAGAAGGCCGCCGAACAAGATAATCTCGGAGATCAACATCACTCCGCTGACGGATGTGATGCTGGTGCTGCTGATAGTATTCATGGTAACGGCCACTTTCTTCATGGCAGAGCCAACCATGCAGGTGAGCCTTCCATCTGCCGTGACCGGCGAGAAGCAAGTGGGAGAGACGAAGGAGATATCCGTCACCATCTCAAGAATCGCCGAGGTGGAGGTCAACGGAAAGGCCACGACGATGCAGGACCTGGTCAAAGAGTTGATGCGGGCAGCGAAGGAGATTGAGGGGGACAAGGTGGTTCGCATTCGGGCTGACAAGGAAGTCCAGTATGGTGCTATAATATACGCGATGGACGCTGCGAGGCTGGTTGGGCTGAGGCGGGTGGCGTTGGCGACTGCCCAGGAGGAGAAGCCGGCGGCGAAGAGATGAGAGAGGAAATGGATCAGGACCGGAGCGAGAAACGGGAAAGGAGAACACGGGGGCGTCGCCGGGGCCGAGCTGACCCGGTGTGGGTTATGGCGTTCCTGCTTTCGTTGGGGTTCAACCTTGCCGCTGCCTACGGATACGCCCACACGATAGGAGACGGTTCCTGGGAAAAGGGACTTGTCTATCCCAGAGAGCGCGGGGAGCCTATTCCGCCGGTGATGCTGACCATCCAGGGAGCCGAGAAGGCAACGCCGCCGGTTCCGCCCGAGGTCAAAGCGGAAATTACACACGTTCGCGATCAGAGTCGAGGTGGGCCCGCCCGCCCAATTTATGGTGAGTCCAATCGAACCATGAGTCCCATCGTGATTCCGCGACTCGAGGAGAGACTGGAGATGTCCGCTGCTCTGGCCCCGACGCCGGAGTCCTTAAGCCCCATCTACACGCAGCAGCCCCTGCAGGGGGATACGCAGCCAACTGACGGGATCACCGTCGAAGCCCCCCCAATCGCTGTTCCCCTGCCGCCAGGTTATGTCCCGTGGGCGCAGAACATCTGGGAGGCATCGGGCAACAGCCTTGCCACGGCTTTGACGGCGGACGGCAGCCTGAATCTGGCGCCGGGGGCAGGTGGAAGCGCACTTGGCGCCGAGGGGACAGGTTCAGGTTCGGGAGGGCCTGCCGGAGGAGGGAACGCAGCCCCTATCGGCGGGCGAAGCGAATCCTCTGTCGTTATTGCGCTGCCAGGCGAAACGGAGGCAGTGCCCACGCCGCCCGCGGAGACCGCAGGAATGGAGAGGCCAAAAGGGCCCACCAGGCCGGCAAGAGTCATCGCCCAATTCGACCCTCCTTACCCGTCCGCTGCCAGGCAACTGGGCATCGAGGGAATTGTGCTGGTGCGGGTAGTGGTCACGGTGGCGGGTGAAGTGGGGGACGTGTCCGTAGTCGAGTCTTCGAGCCACCAGATTCTTGACGATGCGGCGGTAGAGGCGGTACGGAAATGGAGTTTTGAGCCTGCGCTGCGAGATGGAGTTCCCACGGAGCAGGGAGTCAAGGTCAGGGTAAAGTTCAAGATCGTGGAGTGAGGGCGGCCTGAACTTGGCGGAGAGGGTGGGATTCGAGTCCACGAGGGAAGTTGCCTCCCCTATCCGTCCAGACACCTCTCCAGGGTAGGACTACAGGTTACAGGTTTTGGGGGATTGGTTCAAGGGGAGCAGGGGCTCAAAGTTTTGAGCCCCTACGGCGATCAGGCCTGAGAGGGATGGCCTCTAGGTCGAAGTCCGCGGCCCCTATGACCTGGGCGAGGAGGAATTGGCCCGGGTGGAGGGCGGTGGTTCCCTTCGGAAAGAGAACCTGGCCGTCCACCTCCGGGGCTGCCCTTCGCCAGCGGCCTGTCCACCGGCCATCGGACTGGCCCTCAACCACAACTTCGATGGTCTTCCCCACCCATTTCTCATTGTTTGAGCGAGAGATTTGCCTTTGCAGTTCAAGCAGACGCCGGAGGCGACGCTGTTTGGTGGCCTCCCGCACCTGACGGGTCAGGTCGTGCGCGGGGGTGCCCTCCTCGGGGCTGAAGGCGAAGGCGCCGAGCCAGTCGAAGCGGGTCTCCTCGATGAAGGCGAGCAATTGCTGGAAGTCCTTCTCCGTCTCGCCGGGGAAGCCGACCAAAACAGTGGTGCGCAGGGCGACGTCCGGCATTCTCTCGCGCAGTGTGGCGAAAAGGGCCTTGAATTCCTGGCTGGTGCCAGCGCGATTCATGGCCCGCAGCAGCCTTCGGCTCACGTGCTGGATCGGCAGGTCCAGGTAGTGGCAGATTTTCTTCGAATTGGCCATCGTTTCGATAAGTTCCGGCGTGACGGAGGAGGGATGGCCGTAGAGAACCCGGATCCATCGCAGCCCGCGAACGGCCTCAAGGCCGCGGAGTAGATCGGCGAGGGTTGCCGGAGGGCTGAGATCGAGGCCGTAGCGGGTTGTATCCTGGGCGATGAGGACGATTTCCTTCACGCCCAGGGCGGCCAAACTCTCGGCCTCCTCGATCAAGAATTCGGGCCGCTGGCTTCGTTGGGGCCCTCGGATTAAGGGGATCGTGCAGAACGAGCAAGCGCAGTCGCAGCCCTCGGCGATGCGGAGGTAAGCGGTCCAGGGAGGGGTCGAGAGGCGGCGAGGAGCTGGAAGGTTAAGAGGAGCCGGATGATCCTCGATAAGCAAGGGCCTCTTGCCGGCGAGCGCGAGGTTCACGGCCTCGGCCACGTCCTGGAGGTTGTTCACGCCCACGAAACCGTCAATGTCTGGGAATTCGTCCGCCAGAGCCTCGCGGTAACGCTGGGTGAGACAACCGATGCAAATCACGGCCCGGCAGTTTCCGTTGGTTTTCAGCGCCAGGACGCGGCGGAGGGTATCCTTTGCTTCCTCAACCGCTTCTTTGATGAAGGCGCAGGTGTTGACCACGATAACCTCGGCCAATTCCAGGTTTGGGGTTGTCTCGAAGCCGGCCTTCTCCAGCGAGGCAAGGACGGTCTCGGAATCCACCAGGTTCTTGGCGCAGCCAAGGGTTACCAGAGCGACGGTGATAGAAGCCCGGGAAGTCGGCCGAATGCGGTTCATCGTCTTCTCCCGACCAGCGCTTGCAGCGCCGGGCCGAGCAGCCAAAGCGGGAAGTAACGCCCTACCCTACCCCGGGGTCGTCTTCGCCATCAGAAGGCATTGGCAAGGGAGGAGGAAGGCCGTAGAGGACCTTTCGGGGCTTGACCCCGTCGGCTGGGCCGACGAACCCTTTCTCCTCCATTATCTCGACGAGTCGGGCGGCGCGATTGAAGCCGATGCGGAGTTTTCTCTGGAATAGGGAGACGGAGACTTCGCTGCGGTGCTTGATAATCTCGATCGCCTCGGGCATGAACTCCTCGTCCGGAACGTCAATGTCAATCCTTTCGGCCTCGGGCTCCTCGTCTGGCGGTGGTGGCTCAAAGGCATACTCGGGCTCTCCTTGCTCCCTGAGGTAGCGGACCAGGGCTTCCGTCTCGCCGCTCGAGATGAAGGCTCCCTGGATGCGGACGGGCTTGGGGGCATCGAGGGGGAGGAAGAGCATGTCGCCGCTGCCGATAAGTCTTTCGGCGCCATTGCAGTCGAGGATGGTGCGGGAGTCCACCTGGGAAGAGACGGCGAAAGCGATTCGAGAGGGGATATTGGCCTTTATGGTGCCGGTGATTATGTCGGTGGTAGGACGCTGCGTCGCGACCACCAGATGGATGCCGGTGGCTCGAGCGAGTTGGGCAAGTCGGCAGATGAGTTTCTCGAACTCGTTATGAGCCTGCATCATGAGGTCGGCGAGTTCGTCAATGACAATGACTATGCAAGGGAGGGGGTCCCGGTTAATCTCAGGCGCTTTTCTATTGTACTCGGCGATGTTCTTCACGTTGAGGGGGGAGAAGACGCGGTATCTTCTCTCCATTTCCTTTAAGGCCTGACGGAGCACGTAGGATGCCTCCCTGGCGTCGTGGATGATCGGGGCGATGAGGTGAGGGATGTCCTCGTAGAGGCTGAGTTCGACGCGTTTTGGGTCTATCAGGATCAACCTGACTTCCTTCGGGGTGGCGTTGAAGAGGAGACTGGCGATAACTGAATTAAGGCAAACGCTCTTGCCCGAGTTGGTGGCGCCTCCGATGAGGAGGTGAGGCATTCGGCCCAAATCTCCAACCATAGGGTGGCCGGCGATGTCCTTTCCGAGGGCGAACTTGAGGAGAGAGTCAGTGGACTTGAACTCGTTGCTCTCGAGCACCGAGCGCATGGAGACGAAGGAGATACTCTTGTTGGGGACCTCGATGCCGACCACCGACTTGCCGGGGACGGGTGCTTCCACCCTCACCTGGACGGCGGCCACGGCCCTGGCCAGGTCATCGGCGAGGTTGGCCACGCGGTTGACCCTTATGCCGGGCGCGAGATCCACCTCATAGCGGGTGATGACCGGGCCTCGTTCGTGGTGAACCACGCGGGCGGGTATGCCGAAACTGGCGAGGGTCTCTTCGAGAAGGACGATGTTGGCCTCGACCTCCTCCTTGAGCATCTCGTCTTGTTCCGGCTCGGCAGCGGAAAGCATCTGCAGAGGAGGAAGGGCGAATGCGCCTGCGCGGTCTTTGGCGGGGGCCGAGGGCAAGATCCCCTCCTCAGCCTGAGCGACTGGGGCAGGAGGAGGCTCAACCGGTTCCGGCGCCGCAGGCGGCAGCGGCCTTACCTGGGGTCTGGGCCTGACCTTCCTCTTTGCCTTGATTTCCTGGGGTGCTTCCCACGGGCGGGCCACGAATTCGCTCAACTTGGAATGCGTCGCCTTAAGCGCCAGCCAGAGAGCCCGGCCGCCCAAGGCCAGATGCCAGGAGAGCGGCCTCTCGGAGACGATCACCAGCCCGACCAAGAGAATGCCGGCGAGGACTATGTAGGCACCTATCTGTCCGAATCCATTGCGCAGGAGGAAAACGAGACCTGCCCCCAGGAATCCTCCGTAGTGCCAGAGGTAATAGGAGGCGAACTCGGGGGCCTCGGGGGCAGGAGGGGCCTGGAGTTGAGCGACCCCCACGAAGACGAGGAACAGGCAGGCGAGGCAAATGACCACCCTTCCCAGCGGCAAGGCGCCACGTTCTATCATGGCGAGCAGTCCGAATCCCACCATGACCAGGGGCAGCAAGACGGCTCCCAAACCGAAGGCCTGCCTCAACAATCTCCTGGCGACTTCCGTGACGACCCCGCCCTCGCCGCCGACGACGCTGAAAAAGAGGAGCGCCCCCACGGTGAGGGCGAACGCCCCCAGGATACGATGGGTGGGCCAGTTACCAGGCTGGGGCTGGCTTTCCTCGCGCCGGCTGCGGCCGCCGTTTCGGAGTTCGGATCGTGCTTGTCTCAAAGGTCTCGACATGTTCTATGCGTGGGCCCTTGTTGCGGGCAGCGAAATCCAGGCTTTGGCTTCAAGGGCAATCCCCCACTAATGGTAAATGCCTGCTAAGGTGCTTGTGTTCAAGCGATGGCGCAGGGACAAGGGAATAAGAGACTCACCCTGGTTTCGGCTACTGAAAAGGGACGTAACCCGGGAAGTCGGAAGGGACTACTGAAACCGAGCGGAGAGTTGGGCGGTGAACGAGAAGGCCGAGTAGTCGGCGCCGGAGGAGACAGGAGCATCTGCCGAGCCCAGGGTCTTGTTGCTCCGGTGGGTCAACATCATTGAGGCGGAGAAGAGGTCATTGATAGGAATTGCATACTCGGTTGTCCAGACCAGACGCCGATACCTGTCAAGGCCGCCGTCGCCACTCGTCAAAGTGGCCTGGCTGGATAATGAATGTCCGTTGCGGAAGGAATAGCCGTATTCGGCGAGAAGAGAAGAAAGGCTGGTGGTTGTCGGGGTCTCAGTGGCTCCGATGCCTATGGAGCGATATACGTCGCTGCGGTAGCCGAGGGAGAAATTGCCGCTGCCCACCGGATGAAAGGCGAAGTTCAATCCGAGGCTCTTGCCCCGCGAGTCGGCAGCGGACGTGCCGCCGTAGGAAGTTCTTTGAGTGGCGAGATTGGCGTTGGCACGGATGAACTTGCCCACGGATTTGTTGAGGGAGAGGGTAGCATCCTGGGCCGAGCGGGCGGTGGAGTAGCCGGAGCCGACATCGAGATAGTCGCGCTCGTTTATGAAAAGGGAGGCGGAGAAATCGGAGCCTGGGGCATAGGAGATGCCATAAGCGCCAATGACGTTGCGATAGGAAGGACTTGAGCCGGCAGTTGCCGCTTGCCTGCCCGACAGCGTATCGGAGGAGATCGTGCCAGAGCCGCTCAAGACGTTGGGAAAAGAGCCGTAGTCGGACGAAGAAGAGATTTGCCCGTTGGAAGTGGAAAGGGAACGGCGGGCGGTAAGGGTCAAGGCGCTAGTGAGGTAGTGGGTGAGGCTCAGATCCATTGAGTTGGCTGAGGTGGCTCCGCTGGCGCCGTGGCTGGCGTTGGAAGAAAGGCCGCAGGAAAGGTTGAAGCGCTGGCTGGGGAGCCAGGAGAGGGTGAAGTTGCGGGCGGCGCTTTTGAAAGCGGTGGTGGTAATCGCTTGCTCGCCTGATCCGGCGGCTGAGGAGAGCCTCTGGTTGCCCAGGACGAAGCGGGCGGAGGTGGTGAACTCGCCGCGAGCGTAGGAGAGGGCGAGGGAGTGATTGGCCATTTCGGCGCCTCCTCCCTGGGAGGAATTGCTCATCACGGTGCGCTGCAAGGTTATCCTGGGGAGGTTAGGGAAGGTGAAGGTAACGTCGAGGGATTGGCGCCCGGTTCCGACGGCATAGGAACTACCTCCACTGGTGGCGTCTGAGCCACTGCCATATCCTCCTCCATATCCGAAGTTGAGACCGGTATTGCTTCGGTCGCGGCTCAAAAGAGCGCTAATGCTTACGAACTTGCCAGCCTTGAGATCCCCGGAGAAGTCAAAACCGGCGGACTGCCTATCGGAACCCACGCCGGACACGCTGGAGAAGGAGGGCGAGACGGTGCGGAAACCGCCCGACAAGTTCGCTTTTCCATCACCCAAATGGGATTCGGCGCGCAGCCCCAGGGCGGAGCCGGCGAGAGTGCCACCGCGAACGCTTCTGGCAAGGTCCAGACGGAGGCTGGTGTTTTCATTGAGCGCCAGGTTTCCGCCCAGGCCTATGACATTGAGGGCCTCGCTGACTTGGGTCGCCTCCTGGAGCTGATAGTATTCCACCCGGACGATAGAGACGTAGGAAATGATGGTGAAGAACTCGATCGCCATGTTAAGGCGGTCAAAGGTGTAGTTCTCGCCTTCATGCATCAGGGTGGAGTCCACATAAACGGCCATCGGCTGGGTCTCATCAATGGGGCGGTAGGTGAGGTAGAATGGGCCGGGACTGCCGGCGCCGTAGAACTCCTCGGTTCGCTTGATGGAGGTTTCCTGGGTGGCCGGCTGGTAGGCGGGAATTCGCGCCAGGTAGGCGGCATCAAGAGAAAGGTCTTTACCGGCTTTCGCCCTGGTGGCGAATCCATAGAGGGCACCTTCCTGAGAGCCGCCCCGAGCCTGTTCGTAGGAGATGGAGATGGTGGAGGTGGAGGGGATATTGGTGGTAATGGCCTGGGGGCCGAACCCAACCTCGAAGGAGAGCACGCCGCTGTAGTAATCGAGTGTGTAATCCACGCCCCTCTGTTTGAGTTGCTCGTCCACCTTAACAGTCTCGCTGCCGTCAAGGATGGGGGTGTAGCGCAGCAGGTAAGGGCCGGGGGTGTCGTTGCCGGGGAAGGTTTCGCTCCTGCGTGAACCCTTGCTGCGGGACACAAAGGCCGAATAACTAAGACGATCGCCGGCCTTTCCACCCTTAAACGCTACTCCATTCAACTGGCGGGTGAAGGAGACAAAGGGGTTGCTGCCCAAGTCAGCCCTGATGCTGCCGATTGAGACGTCCGAGCCGCTGGCGTCAATTCGGAGGGTGAAGTCGCTGGCAGAGCGGGAGAAACGGCCACTGCTGAGCCGACCCTCCAGGAAGACACGGTCAAGGATGGAGCCGGAGACGTTGACCTGGGCCTGGTGGTCGAAGGGGCCGGTGTCCCAGTATTGGCTACCATAGGCTTGCTGTCCGCCGGCGCCGCCGACACTGTCAAGCCTAAACGTAAGCGAGCCTCCCCCGGAGATGTCCAGGCGCGGCTTGCTCGCCCCGGCGACCGAGACCACGCAGCACACTGCCACCAAGGCCATCAGCGATGCGATAAGAGGCCTCATGTGCTTGTTTTTCCCGCCCACTGATATATTATGCCCAGCCTTGATCAAGTTTAACCCGTGAGGAGACAAAGCGCAAGTCGCACGTTCCTGAGGGCCTTTTCCCGGTTTTGCCGGGCCCAATCGAGAAGGCAGCGGCTCCGTTCTTCACGCCCCCTGAGAAGGATTCTTACTTCACCGACAATCTGCTCTGCCTTGAGAGAGGTGAGGGAAAGGCAGGGCATGGCTGATTCAGCGGCGAAAGACTCAACTTTGGGATCGTAGGCAAGGGCGAGAAAGGGCACGCCAGCCATCGCGGCGAAGATAAGCGAGTGGAGCCTCATACCTACCAGCACTTTTGTCCGACTTATCGCCTGTAAGGCCTGCTGTGGCGTGGTTAGATTCTGGGCGATTTCCGGCTCCTTGTCAAGGCAGGAAGGGATTGGGGGTGAGCCATCGGCAGGCGCGGAAGTCGGGGACAGAAGATCGGAGCGGAGAAGATTCATAAGATCACCATCTGAAGGCGAATGGAAAGGGATGAGAAACGGGTGCAGTCCGTCCTGCGCGGAGAGGGTTTTCAGGGCGGAGGAGACTGCCGGCAGCCAGGAAGCCGAACCAGGCCAGGGCCTCAGTGATACGCCCAGCAGGCCTTTCCTCTCTTCGCCAGCGGATCGGCGCAACTGCAAATCGGGATCGGCGAGGGGACTGGAAAGGGCAGGCAAAGCGAATGCCAGGTCGCTGGTGACCTCCACGGGGAGGGATTCCGGGATGATTTCCTGGAGGAGAAGGGCTGACCGGTGGTCTCTGACGGTGACGGCGTCGGCTTGGCTGACCATCTTATTGACCAGCCAGCGGGAGGTAGGGCGAAGGAGGGGGCCGATGCCCTGGCCCATGATCATGGTCTTGCAGCCGAGGCGCTTTGCGCCGAAGAAGAGGGCGAGGTAGTAGAGGAGGGATTTTTGGCTGGTGCGGTCTTGGAGGAGGCCGCCGCCCCCGCTGATGAAAAGGTCACAACTGCGCAGGGCGGAATGGATGGCCTGGAGGTTGGTGCGGGGGATGGCTTCGACGGCGTGTTCGGCTTTGGTTTCCTCGGGAGAAGAGGAGAGGACGGTGAGCAGCGCATCGGGCGACAATTCGCTAAAAGCGGCGACCATTCCGGCGAGGATGGCCTCATCTCCGATGTTATGGAAGCCGTAGTAGCCTGAGATGACGATTCTCGGCGGCATTCAACACCTCAGGCGCCCTCAAACACGTCCTTCGGGCGCAATGCCCGTCCGTCCAAGGGGCCGGACGGGTCTGGACGGAAATTGCTCCCCTACAGGACCCCGGATATTCCCCTTCAACCCTTTCTGCCTCGCATGAAAAGATCAATCATGGTGGCGAATGGTCGGTGGGCAAGGGCCGGCGGCGCCGGAAGAGCAGAACCGCCAGGAGAATCCCGATGAGGCAGCCGAGCCACAGGCCGTTGAAGGTTCGCCACAGACCGAGATAGAGAGGAGAATGGAGATGGCAGAAGGTATTGACGACCGAGGTTAGACCAATGGAGCCGATGAGGATGAAGGCTGCGGCCCAGTTGCGCCAGGCGGGGGTCAAGGCGAGGGCATAGGTCAGGAAGCCCAAGAGGAGGAGGGGATGGCCGAGAAGGAACTCCTTGGATCTCGGTCGGGCGCCCAGGGTGGCTTCGAGAAAGTCCCTCATCTTCATTTCGAGGGGAGAGGTGCCAACGCCCGGCTGGTTACCGGTGCGCGCAATCCAGAATACGGCGAAGCCGAGGAGGAGGAAAAGACCGAGGAGATGCCTCATCTCTACAGTCAGGCCCAGGAAGCGGCGGAAAGCGGATTGGCTTGGGGCGACGCGGGACTCGCCGTTGTTCTGCCCAATGACCAGGAGGAATATGACAACCAGTGGGAAGGCCTGGGCGAACTTGATGCCGCGGAAAAGTTGGGCGCCGACGAAATAGGAAGATTTTGAGAGGATCGCGGCGACCAGAAGCCCCCCGGTCAGGCTGACAGCCACGCAACCTATGAGTTTGAGGACAGAGTATGCCAGGGCCGGGGCAAATCTTGGAGTTGCTCTGGGAGCGGCGCGAGGGAAGAAAACCGTTACGGAAAGGATGGGAAAGACGACCGCGGCCAAGAGGGCCAGGAGGGGTCTGGCAAGGCCGTCCGCGACAACCAGGAGGGCACTCGCGCCGAGGAAGAAGAGGAGTAGCAGGATCAGAAGCAGCCGGGCGGAGCCGAGACCCCAAAGACGAAGAAGGACAAATGGCGAGGCGCAGATTCCGAGGAGCACCAGCAAGACCAAAGGGAAGGAAGGGGAGTAGTCCGGCAAGAGTTCAACACGCCCAAGATGGAACCCATCCTTCTGCAGGTCGCCGGCCAGCGTCTTAACGAAGGCCAGAGGCTCTGATTGGGGGTCGGAAGAAGGGTTCAGGGGGAGATGGACGTAGAGGAGACGGATGCCCCTTTCCTTTGCCGCCCTGAGGAGCCTATCCAGGGCATCGTCCGGCTTGAGGCGAAGCATTTCATCCTGGCTGATGGAATGAAGGCGCAAGAGATGATAGCTCAGAGATTTGGCCAGTTTCTCCGCGCCGGTCTGCTCAGCGAACTCAACCCAGCAATAGGTCAGGCCACCTTCGGAGAGGTCGTTGGCGACCTCTTTGAGCAGGCCAGGGAAGCCAAGCACGACCTTGCCTTCGAAGATGACGCTCTTCACCCCTGAGCGGGAAAGGTCGGAGAAGAGAAGGCGGAGGTAGGCCGGGGAGACGAGCACGTCGTTGGAAGGGCGGGCGATGGGCAAAAGGCCCGCCTGGGTGATCTCCTGCAGCGCTTCTGGGTCAAACCCTAGCCCCGTTTCCCAGACAGCCTTTGTCGGAGAAGCCATGGCGAAATGCGGGATGTCCAACGTTCTTGAAGACTCCGGAACATTAAGGCGGACACCTTTCATCTTGGCTTGGAGATAAGAGCCGAAGGTGATATCCCACGGCGGCCCAGGCAGCGGGACGTAGAAACGGGTCTCGCCCGGTCCAGAAACAGGGATAGGGACAAGGCGGCCGCTCTGCGCCAGACTTTCCAGGGTCCGCTCGTTCACGGAGACGCTAGTTACGCCTGCCTCTTTGAGCATGCGGAGACAATCAGGCGTGGACACGCCTCTTTGCTCGGCGAGGAGGACGGCTTCGTCATAGTCAACGACGATTTCGACGGTGCGGTTGGCGGCCTCGATCTTCGAGCGCTGGATTGCGATCAAGACCGACGCTGCCAATCCCAAGAGGAGGAGAAAGAGGCAAAGGCGGGAGAAGATGCGGCTCGCGTTCATAATGCCACCTCGAAGTCAAGGATGAGTTGATCCCTGGAGATGGCGTTGTCCTGCCACCAGAGGCGCCAGGTGCCAAGGGGCAGCGCAGGGTGAGAGAGGCCAATCTTGCGGGTGATTGCAGTGGGCCCGACATCCGGATGGTAGGAGCCGAACTTGAAGAAGAGGTCGGTGGCTGAGCCACGGAGATAAAGGGCGACGAAGTTCGCCTTTGCGCTCTCGCCCAGGGGGCGCCCGGTGAGGGATTCGCCGATAATGGTCACAGGGCCAACATCAAATCGGAGATCGGCCGCGGCGGCATTCCTGTCACCCCCGCTCTCACGGTAAACCGATGCGCCTGCGGTCAGGGATTTGAGCGGAAGCGAAGCCCTGGCGAAGAAGTCGGCGCTGGAATTGCCATCGAGGGCCAGGTTGAGGGCAGCCAAATTCAAGGTGGCCCGGCCGAGGCCGCTTTCGAGGGCGATGCCGTCTCCGAACTGGTCCAAGAAGGGGTTCTTGACGGTGGCGGGGTCGTTCGGCTCGACGTATTTGTCGTATTTGGCCATTCCTTCGGCACCAAAGGGAGCATAGATGCGCCCCACCCTGACCGTCTGCTTTCCCTTCCGGAGGGTGAGGAAGAACTGATCCATGGTGCCGGCCTTCTTGTTGGGGAAGTCAAAGGCGCTCACCGAGGCGAAGAGGCTTCTGCGGCTGTCGAGTTGGGCCTCAAAGGAGATGTAAGAATCCCTTCCCATCCTGGACCAGGCCCCTTCGCCCTTGGGGGCGAGAAGCCAAAGGGACAGGTTGCCTTTCAGCCAGACGTCCTGGGCGGGGGCCGGGGAAATAACAAAACAGAGGGTTACGGCGAGAAAAGGGACGGTGAAAAGGAGTTTTCTTATCATAAGTTGGTCAGTAACGCGGCGACCAAAAATGTTCCACGTGGAACATTTTGGGAGGAAAGCCCAGAACATCCTACGCGCCGCGACGCTGCTGCACCCCCCTTTCCCGGGCGTGCCAGCGGAGATAGGCTTTGATGAGGTCATCGAGGTCACCGTTTAATACTTTCCAAACGTCTGCGGTCTCGTAACTGGTTCGATGGTCCTTGACCAGGGTATAGGGGTGGATGACGTAGGATCTGATTTGGCTGCCCCAGGCAATGGCCATTTGCTCGCCGCGCAGTTTGGCTTTCTCCTCCTCCTGTCGTTTCATTTCCAGGTCAAGGAGCCTGGATCGCAATATCCTGAGGGCGACCTCGCGGTTCTGATGTTGGGAGCGCTCGTTCTGGCATTGGGCGACGGTGCCGGTGGGCAGATGGGTGATGCGGACGGCGGAGTCGGTGACGTTGACGTGCTGTCCGCCGGCGCTACTGGATCTGAAGGTCTCGACTTTGAGTTCGTCGGGCCGGAGTTCGATTTCCCGGGCCTCGACTTCCGGGAGAACCTCAACGGAGGCGAAGGAGGTATGGCGGCGGCGACTGCTGTCAAAGGGGGAGATTCGGACGAGGCGGTGGACACCGATCTCCGGCTTGAGCAGGCCGTAGGCATTCTCGCCCTTGAACAAGATGGTGAGGCTGAGGTAGCCGGCCTCTTCGCCGCGGGTAGAGTCCACCATCTGGGAGGAGATGTCATGTTCTTCCGCCCAGCGGAGATACATACGGGCGAGCATATCGGCCCAGTCCTGAGCGTCGGTGCCACCGGCGCCGGCGTTGATAGAGAAAATTGCGGGGGAGGCATCGTGCTCGCCGGAGAGGAGGGAGGCGGTTTCCAGAGCGGAGAGTTGCGAGTCGAGCGCGGTGAGTTCCGTGTCGAGTTCCTTTGAGGTGGTTTCGTCCTCTTCCTCGGAGGCTAATTGGGCGAGGTCGAGGGCGTCCTCGGCGCGGCCCAAGAGGGCCTTCCAGGGTTCGAGGCGGGATTTCAGGGGGGAGAGTTCCTTGAGGATGGCCTGGGCGCGGGCCTGGTCGCTCCAGAAGTCGGGGGCCTGGGTCTGCCCCTCTAATTCGGCAATACGAGATTGGAGCCGGGCCAGGTCAAAGATGCTCACTGGCCTGGCGCACGACCTCCAGGAACTCTTCCGCCCGCTTTACGATTTCCCCGTTCAATGCTTATGAGCCTCGGAGGGAGTGTAACAGAGAAAGGAAGGGAGGACAAGGAAGGGGAAAGAAGGGGGCGGCCCTGGGGAAGGCTTGGGGCGACCAGTAGTCTAGCCCGCCCGTACACAAGGTGAGAGAGGTGGGGGCGGGAGACGTCTCTACCTCTTACCTCATGCCCAAGATTCGCGGGCGTCCGTCATGGCTGGTCAATCGGTCCTTGCGGGGAAGCAATGTTCGCCGCAACCCTATCCATGATTTCCTTGACCACGGCATCGTCCTTGAGGATTTCTGTGGCAAGTTGCCTGAGTTCGTCCGTGGCGTAGGGGGGACGGGAATAATCGCCTACGATGCCGTACGTCACCCCGCGCCGCCACCTCCAGGCGTCGAACAGCAGGTCTGCCTTCCTTCGTGCCTCCATCTCCTCGTCGTGTTTCTTGACAAGTGCTGCGTATGCGGGCGAGTCATGGGGATAGGGGAAGGCCAGACGACTGACGCCCGGCACGTCGGGGTGTTTGTCTTCGGGGGGCGCTCCGTTATCCAGAAGCAGTTTCAGCGCCTTCAACATCGGGACTATGAACTCCCGTCTTGCGGTTGCGTAGTCCTCCGGTGCCAGTTGGTAGATGTTCGACTTGCCATTTCGGCCCAGGTGCTGGATAAGCACTGCGGTCCCCTGGTCGAATAGCGTGCGAGAGTCCTGCAGAGCAGTTTCCAGCGAAGGTCGCGGGGCGGTTCCAGCCCCCTCTGCGCTTGGGGGCGGCGGCATGACGCCGGAGACCTCGCCGTCCTGCTCCGACGTCACGGTTCCGCCCAATGCCTCCACCAGGGGGGCAAGCGGCACGATCATCCGCCACTCGTCGTTCAGATAGGGCGCTACTGCAAGTCCCACCGCCGCTCCATTGGCCAGAGCCACAACGCTGCCCAATGTGAAAGTAATGGTCTTGTCCCCCAGGGTCGCCGTCGCAGACTGGGCGGACTCGTCCCAGGTGACGGTGGCGCCAAGGCCCTCAGAAAGGGTGCGAAGGGCAGTGATGCCGGCGCCGTCACGGACGGTCGGGATCACCTGGACGGGCGTCTCGGAGCAGCCGGTAGAGAGGGCTGGGCTTGCCTGCGACCCTGCCTCGCAGCAGCCGGTGAGCAGCGGTGGCTCTGCATCCTTGGTTGTGGTGAGGGTGGAGCGGGGGGGCAGTCCTCTGCGCTGGCGCTCCCTCATTGCCCACGCAAGCACGATTTGCATGAGGCTTGAACGGGGCACGAATCGTTGGGCGACGACGGCATAGTGTTCTGCTGCCTCGATGTTGCCTTTCCTAGCGTACATTACTGCGAGGCCAGCGCTCGCGAGCAGTCGCATCTTCTCGCTGTCGTTGCGGTATCTCAGCCCCGGGTCATAGGCCACAACCTTTTCCCTCAGAGAAATGGCTTCGTCGAGCTTGCCTGCCATCCACAGTTCGCCCGAGGCCTTCAGAGCCTGCCGCGCCTCGTCGGCGGAGGCGAAGGTAGGCTCTTCAGCGCGTGCGCTGCCGCGGGCAACCAGCGACACCAACGTGAGGCATAGAGCAAGCGCAACCCAAATCATACTTCGCATTGTTATTCCTCCTCGTAGTTGTGAAGCCTGATGGATCCGGGGCACGGGCGACGGCGGGGCGGAAAGCGAAGACACAGAACACTAGCGCTCCGGAGAGGAACACGAATGCGGGCAGCCTCAGTTTCATCATCTTCTCCTCCTTCTGTACGCGTCCAAAGGGTTCAGTGACAGCCAGAAAGGGATATGTATGAGCGTGGGGATCCGAGCCCTCATCTGCAATGATGATACCCCAAGGGGGTGGAAGTCAAGCGAAGAGGGGGGATTTTCGGGCAGAGGAAGAGGGCGGACACGGGGGTCCGCCCCTACGGGTGTCAACTGGGCATCAGTGCGTCAGGAGTTGGAGTCAGCGGGTGGGGTGCGTTTTCTCCCAGGCGTGGTAGATGGGGCGGACGGCTTCGGCGATGGCTTTGGCGAGGATGGGTTGGGCGGCGGCGGTGGTGTGGTAGCCGTCGGGAGGGGTGAAGTAGGGGCCGGGGAATTCCTCGACCAGGGTTGGAAAAGTTCGCCAGAAATTGGCAAGGGGAACTTGAAGTTCGGCGGCGAGCCTCTCGAGGTGCCAGAGGTAATGCTCGATGAGGTGAATCTGGATTTCCATGTGATTGGTGGACTGGAAAGCGTCGCGGAATGGGGGCACAGGAGGGGGAGACCAGAAGACGGTGGCGGCTCCGAGGTCGGCGGCGCGCTCGACGATGGTGGTGAGATTGGAGACCATCTGGTCGGGAGTGCATTGGACGACGTAGGAGGAAGGACACTCGTAGTGGCGGACGTGGGAGTCGTTGAGGAGGAAGTTGACCACGAGGCAGTGCGGCTTCACGGGGGCTACGTCACGCTTCCAGCGGAAGAGGCCGAGGGTGGAACTGGTGCCGCCGATGCCGGCGTTGACGACCGCGGCGCGGCCTCCGAGGCTGGCCTCAAGGATGCCGGTCCAGCGCTGCGGGCGCTCCAGCGCTGTTACCTCGGTTATGGAATCTCCGAAAGCGACGAGGCGGAACTTGTCCTCCAGGGAGGGGAGGTCGAGGTTTTCAGACTCCGTCGGCAGGCGAAGGTATTCGTCGAGCATTTGCGGTCATCTCCTTGGCCAGGATTTGCCGGCGATAATATCGGGGCTTTGGGAAAGGGGTGTCAAATGGGGATAAGAGTCTAGAGTCTAAAGTCCGGAGCCTGGAGTCGGGAGTCTGCAAGTCTGCTAGTCTGCGAGTCTCCCAATCTGCCATGAGCAGCGGCTGGGCGCAGGCAGTGAGGGGGTGGCTTTGACGGTTAAGGTGGCGGTCGTATAATTGTGGGCAGGTTACTGATTCTCACCTTTCCCGGAGGTGGCTATGATTCGGACAGTCAGGTATTCTGCTGGTGGAGGAGTGCAGGTATCCTCTGAGCCAGGGGCGGCTTTGTTCCCTCGACAGGCTCGGGACGGTGAGCAAAGTCGAACCGTGGCAAGAGAGCCTGGGGAGGTCGTTTGGATAGACTTCGAAGGCCCCACGGATGAGGAGTTCGGACTGCTGGCGAAGAACTTCGGCTTCCATCCGCTGGCGATTGAGGACTGCGCAGCGGAGACGCATCACCCGAAAATGGACGAATACCAGGGATATGTCTTTGCGGTGATGCACGGAGTTAACCTGGGGGCCAACAGAGAGAAGTTTGCGACGACCGAGCTGGACATCTTCCTGGGGCCGACCTTTCTTGTCACCTTCCACCGGGAGAAGATGGCCTACGTAGACGAGACGAGGGAGGCAATCATGAAGTCTCCCAGGATGATGAGTGAGGGATCGGACTTCTTGCTCTACGAGATTCTCACCCGGCTGGGGGAGAATTACCTGGAGGTAATCGAGGAGTTCAGCAAGGAGATTGAGGACGTTGAGGACGAGGTCTTCGCCGGGGCGCCTACCCGGACGTTGGAGAAACTGACGGGGTTGAAGCGGGAGGTTCTGCATTTGAAAAGGGTGGTGGCTCCACAGAGGGAAGTGATCAGGCGGCTGAGTCAGGAGGCGACGGTGGTGGATGAGAAGGCGAAGGCTTACTACAGCGACGTGTATGACAAGTTTTACCGGATATCGGAGACGGCGGACGTGTATCGAGACCTGCTGACCGGGCTGCTGGATGCGTGCCTTGCAGTGGTTTCGAACCGGATCAACGAGGTGATGAAGGTTCTTACGATCATCGCCACGATAATGATGCCGCTGACGGTGATCGTAGGGCTCTACGGGATGAATTTCAGGTACATGCCCGAATTGGGCTGGAAGTATGGGTATGCGATGGTATGGGGAGTGATGGTGACGACGGCAGGATCGCTGCTGTATTATTTCAAGCGGCGCGGCTGGCTTTGACGGAGGAAGGACTGGCGTTTCGAAGGCAAGACAGGCGAAAACCTTAAGGAGGTAAGAGATGAAACTGGGAGTAATGATGGCTTTGTTTCAGGATCGGAGTTGGGAGGAGGCGCTGGACATAGTGAAGGAGTTTGGGGCGGAAGCGGTGGAGCCTGGGAGCGGGAATTTCGTGGGCAACGCCCACTGCAACCCGGACGAGTTGTTGGCGGACGAGAAGAAAATGAAGGCGTGGCAAAAGGCGGTGGAGAGCCGGGGGCTTTTCGTGAGCGCGTTAGCCTGCCATGGCAATCCGCTGCACCCGGACAAATCATTTGCCGAGGCGAACGCCCACACGATTCGGCAGACGATACTTCTGGCGGAGAAACTGGGGATACCGTGCATCACTACCTTCGCCGGGTTGCCGGGAGGCTGCGAGGGGGACAAGATGCCGAACTGGGTGACCTGCCCGTGGCCGCCTTACTTCTCGGAGATAGTGGCATGGCAGTGGAAGGACAAGGTGCTGCCCTTCTGGAAGGAGATGGTTGGGTTCGCGCGGCAGCACGGAATGAAGCATATATGCTTCGAGATGCACCCGGGGGACTGGATTTACTGTCCGGAAAGGCTGCTGAACCTGCGGGCGGCGCTAGGGCCGGAGATTTGCTGCAACTTCGACCCGTCGCATCTGTTCTGGCAGGGGATTGACCCGATAGAGGCGGTGCGCAAACTGGGGGAGGCGATCCAGCACACCCATGCCAAGGACACGCGGATTGACCCGGTGAACGCCCGCTGGAACGGGGTGCTGGATACAAAGTCCTACGCCGACGAGATAAACCGCTCGTGGATATTCCGGGCGGTGGGCTACGGCCACGGCGTGGAATTCTGGAAGGATCTGGTTTCGACGCTTCGCTTGGTCGGGTATGATTACGTCCTTTCGATCGAACACGAAGACAGCCTGATGTCGGCGAAAGAGGGACTGTCGAAGGCCGTGGCGCTGCTGAAGGAAGCGATGATGACGACCAAGCCGGGGGCGGCGTGGTGGGTGTAGGGGCGCCTTCCAACCGCGTGCATGCCAGCGTCTCGGTAGAACCGTTAGGAGAGCGAGGAACAAGTCATGGAAACTGGCGATGTTCAGTTACTGCGAAAGCTCGCGGCCATCTCTGGGAAAGAATATGGGCTGGCTAAGGCGCTCCTGGAGGCAGGAGTCACCAGCCGCGACGCGCTTGAACTCATGCTGCAACGGGTGGTGTGCGACCGCCTCCGAGTTGCTAAGGGAAGGTTGTTCCTGGCCGCGCGCGTGTCGCGGGACTCTGTCGCCGAGACCCAAAAACTTGTCCGGGAACAAGGACCTGACCCGGGAAAACAGGCAGAAACGCTACGCGCAGTCGAGGCAAAGTACGAGCAAGAACTAAGGACATCCATCTCCCTCGCCTATTATGCCATGTACCACGCGGCCCGTGGGCTCGTCCTGATGGTCGAGCGAGACGACGAAACCGACCACGGCAAGGTAACTAAACGTGCTGCGGCAATCTTGCAGGAAGAGGCGGGAAGTCCGAGTTTCACCGAGCTTCCCTGGGATAGGTGTTTCGAGAGGGCGAGGAGCTTGAGGAACGAAGTTGACTACTCCCCATACCCCGACGTTGGTAACCCAATCTGGGACTTCCTTGGCCTGCCGCTGAGTATGGCGAAGAACGAGAACCTGATGTTGGCGATCGAAACCATTGCTGCATGCGAGAAGGTGCTACTGAAGCGAGGTGTGGAAGTATGAGAATTCCTGTGGTGAGGGACGAGAGTGGAAGAGCCGTGTTCGACGAACAGATTGCGGATTACGTTAGGGAGAAGTTGGAGGCAACCATAGGGCCCGAGAACGTGGTGGAGGTGAGATTCGATGCCTATCCGCACGAGAGGTTCGTTACCGTGGTAGTCAAGCCCATCAAGGACGCGGAAGCAACGCGAATCACCTCCGAGTTGGAGGAAGAGCTGAACGCGCTCGACCCCGACATTACGGTCCTGTGCCTGCCCGAGCAGCCTGAACTGAGCCCGGAGGAGGCCCTGAAAAAGTGGCGCGAAAACCTGGAACAGACCGAACGGCGTGTTAGCGAGCTGCAGAAACGGTCTGGCTAGGGCCCCGGGGGACGAATTACAGACGGGAGGGCACTTATGGATCGGGGTGGCGGGAAATAGCGTTTCCGTCCAGCGTGCGGTAGGACACAGGAGGTGAGCGAATAGATGCCGAGATTGGAGCGGGTTGGGGTTTCGATTCCGGGAGCACTGTTGGAGGTATTCGACAAGATCATCCGTCGGAAGGGCTATCCGAGCCGGTCGGAGGCGATAAGGGACATAATCCGGGATTACCTGGTGGAGGAGGAATGGGCAGCAGGCAAGGGGGAGGTGGTGGGGACGGTTACGATTATCTACGACCACCATAGCCGGGAACTGGGGAAGAGGTTAACCGACCTGCAGCATCGGCATCATGGGGCGATAGTTTCCAGTTCGCACGTTCACCTGGACGAGCACAACTGCCTGGAAGTGGTAATAGTGCGGGCAAAGCCAGCGGAGGTCAGAAAGATCGCGGATGAACTCATCAGCGCGCGAGGCGTGAAGCATGGGAAACTGGTGGCGACGACCACCGGGGAAGGGATGGAGTAAGGGGGGCGGACGGCCCCTTTTTTGCGGTCGGGCGTGCTACGAATTTGCAGTTAGTATGCGTTTGTGCTACAAGAGACACATAACGATGCACATACCCGATGGTTTGCTGGAGGCGAAGGTTTGGCTGGCGGCGGACGTCGCGGCTGCGGTTATTGTGGGCATATGCGCGAGGAAAGTAAGGAAGGACTTGGCCGAAAGGCAGGTTCCTCTCCTCGGGGTAATGGGAGCTTTTGTGTTCGCGGCTCAGATGGTGAACTTCCCGGTGCTGGGGGGGACGTCGGGGCACTTCGCCGGTGGAGCACTCGTCGCCATAGCACTGGGGCCTGCCGCTGGCGTGGTGGTGATGACGTGCGTGCTGGTTTTGCAGTGCCTTGTGTTTCAGGATGGAGGTCTGACGGCGCTTGGGGCGAACATACTGAATATGGCGGTTGTGGGCTGCTTCCTGGGGTATGGGGCATTCAATTTAATTCGAAGGATCTGGGGCGGGGCGGGGGGGCTCACCGGGGCGGGTTTCGCTGCCGGGTGGATTTCGTTGGTGGGGGCGGCAACTGTGTGCGGTCTGGAATTGGGCCTTTCTCACAGGTTTTCGATTCTGGGTGCCGTGGGGGCGATGGGAGGGGTGCATGCCCTTATCGGCATCGGAGAAGGAGTGGTGACGGCGACAGCCTTGAATGTTCTGGCCAGGGTGCGTCCCGAACTGCTTCAGGGCAGCATCGTGCGGGGTGAGGCCGGATGAAATGGTGGTTATGGGGGCTGCTGGCGGCGTTGGGGGTGGCTGTGTTGCTTTCCCCTCTGGCGTCCCGTTGGCCTGACGGGCTGGAAAGAGTTGCCGAGAGGGGAGGATTCCTCCAGGAGGCCATCGGGAAGAAAGTAATGCGGGCACCTATCTCCGATTACGCGTTTCCCGGCCTGGGGGAAGGAAATGTGGCCAGGGCGGTTGCAGGCTTGGTGGGAACGCTGCTCGCCTTCGGGCTGGCGTTTGGGACTGGAAAGGCGCTGGCGAGAAGAAAGAGGAAAGAGATAGCGGGCGATGGAGATTCAAGAACATAGCCGCATCCACAAGATTGACGCCAGGCTCAAGATATTGACCTGCGCCGTTTACGTCGTTGCGGTGGTCACGGCGCCGGCGGGGCAGTGGACGAGATTATGGCTCCCCATCGTTCCCTTCCTCGCCGTGTTGCTCATGGCAAGGGTTGAGATTAGACAAGTTCTCATCAGATCGGCGGTCGTGCTGCCGTTCTCTTTATTGGTTGCGGTTTTCCTGCCCTTTGTGACGGAGGGGCAAACGGTTGCCTCTTTCCACCTTCTCTGGGCACGGGTGGGGGTGACGGGGGCGGGGCTGGAGGCCATGGGGGAGGTGGTTTCGAAGTCGTGGCTGTCTGCGTTTGGACTGGCGATACTCGGCAGCACCACTCGACCGGCGGAACTGGTGGCGGGGCTGCGAAGGCTCCGCGTTCCGGCCGCCATCTGTTCCACCCTCTTCCTGACTATCCGATATGTCACCCTTTTAACTGATGAAGTCAGACAGATGGAGCGGGCGCGGCGAAGCAGGTCGGCCAAGCCCTGGTATCACTGGGGAATACGGAGCGCATCGGGAACGGTCATCTCACTTTTCCTGCTGGCGTGCGACACGGCGGATCAAGTTCATCGGGCGATGGTTTCACGGGGCTTTGATGGAGAGATAAGGGGGTGCGGCTCACACCGCCCTTCCCTTGGCGCCGTGAGTGGCTGCCTGCTCTTCGCCATAGTGGTGGTAGGAATCAGGATTTGGGCGTGAAGTCAGTGAACGAGAAAGCGGTGGAGGTGGAGGGGCTCAGTTACCGCTATCCCGACGGCACACCTGCGCTTCGGGATATCAACATGCGCGTTACCGCGGGGGAGACGGTTGGGATCATAGGCCCGAACGGTGCGGGAAAGACGACCCTGCTGCTGCATTTGAACGGGGTGCTGCGGCCGACGGCGGGCGCGGTGCGGGTTCTTGGGCGGGAGGTCACGGCGAGGAACGCGAGGGAGGTGCGCTCGGAGGTGGGATTGGTGTTCGAGAATCCCGACCACCAGTTGTTCATGCCGACCGTGTTCGAGGACGTGGCGTTCGGGCCGCTAAACCAGGGCGTTGGGAGGGAGGAGTTGGGCGAGATCGTGGGCGAGGCCCTGAGCAAGGTGGGGATGGAAGGATCGGAGCAGCGGCCCCCGCATCACTTGAGCCTGGGAGAAAGGCGGCGGGTCGCGCTGGCTACGGTGCTGGCGATGAAGCCGAGGATACTGGTGCTGGATGAGCCGTTGGCTGGGCTCGACCCGAGGGGGAGAAGAGAACTAATGGAGTTGATTGCCTCCCTGCCGGGGACGAAGGTGATCGCCTCCCACGATTTAGAGATGGTGCTGAGGCTTTGCGGGAGCGTGTTCGTGCTGGACGGGGGGCAGATTGTTGCGGAAGGACCGACGGCGCGCCTGCTTTCGAACCAGGCCCTCATGGAGAACCACGGACTCGAGGTGCCGGCGTCATTGAGGAGAACTCATTACAAGACCGGCTAGTTGGGCTATGTGAAGAGGGCGGACACAGGGTCCGCCCCTACAACAAACCTGCCTGCAAACCTTCCCAAAGGAGCAGAATGAGTTCTATCCTTTCACGACTCCGAGGGGGCGCATCTTGGCCACTTTGAGGGATAGGCCGGCGCCGTGGCACGCGTCCACGACGTCGCCGACGTCTTTGTAGGCGGCGGGCATCTCCTCGGCCAGGGTCTTCATGCTGGCGGCGCGAACGATTATCCCCTGCCTGCCCAGTTCTTCCCTGACCTCTTCTCCCCTTGCCTTCCTGAGAGCGGCGGAGCGCGAGAGCAACCGGCCGGCGCCGTGGCAGGTTGAGCCAAAGGTCTCGTCCATCGCCCCTTGAGAGCCGACCAGGAGGTATGAGTTCCGGCCCATGTCGCCGGGCACCAGAACCGGCTGACCGATTTCCTGGTAGATGGCAGGAACGTCAGGATGGCGCGGGGGGAAGGCGCGGGTGGCACCCTTGCGGTGAACGCAGAGGGTGACCTTTTTTCCATTCACAAGGTGGTCTTCTATCTTGGCTATGTTGTGGCAGACGTCATAGACGATATCCAGGCCGAGTTTCTCCGCCGACGTTCCGAAGACCTTTTGAAAGGCACCGCGGACCCAGTGGGTGATGAACTGGCGGTTGGCCCAGGCGTAATTGGCAGCGCAGGCCATGGCGGCGAAATAATCCTTGCCCTCGGCCGATTGGACGGGAGCGCAGGCGAGTTGCCTATCGGGGAGATTTATGTGGT
>Ga0315294_10000840_pt1 | contig 33367 bp, 27 predicted proteins | sample YL17G13_40_MG_FD_203626 | JGI IMG/M metagenome (GOLD analysis project Ga0315294, IMG submission 203626) | Sediment microbial communities from Yellowstone Lake, YNP, Wyoming, USA - YL17G13_40 | ecosystem: Environmental > Aquatic > Freshwater > Lake > Sediment | place: USA: Wyoming | collected...
GGCTCTATAATGTCAAGCTCAGATTTCTGCCGGAGGTCGCCCATAGTGTTGCCGAGGTTCGATGGCACAGCACACAAACAGTTACCTTTCAGGATGATGGGTCGATAATTATGGAATTCCGCGTTGACGGGCTCAATGAGATAACTTGGTGGATTCTAAGTTATGGCGACCAGGTACAGGTTCTTGCTCCAACAGTTCTGCGACAGAGGGTTGTCCAAATAGCTCGAAATACGGTCAAACAAAACGAACAATTATTGCCTGTTTGATAGAGTGGAAAAAACCTCTGTCCGTTTGGTTCTGAACCCCGAGAAGATAGTGGCTGAAGAAACACAGCGCGCATATACCTACCTGAACCTGTAATTGTCCCAAAGATTGTGGGTGAATTTTCAAGGGTTTGCCATAAATACCGCTTTTTAAACTACTTTTCGCAAATCACATATCCCGCCAACACCTCGAAGGTATTCAGACAAACAACTATGATTCACAGCCTTAGCCAATGCCTTAAAGCCTCGCATCGTCTTTGCTCGTATCTTATAGTCCAATCCTATAATCCGCTCTGTAGCATTGTTTGTCCTGTCACCTGCCTCGCTACTAATATCTTCCCACGTTCTTTCTATGTGCTGCAAAAGCTGATTAACCTTCCACAATGTTCCCTTATGACAGTTGATATATCGGCGAACAAGCTTTTCTATGCACTCCGGCAGCCTTGAAGGTCGCGGCTCTGTCTTCAAAAGCTCAAGCAGTTCCCGCATATCATCGGCCTCAAACTCACTGCCTTCCGCCTTCAGTTGCCGATAAAGCTCATACACCCTTTTGCATTTACTCTTGCGCCAGTGAGCAAGACATATTTTATGAAAACTATCCGGCACAATTTTATCATACATACGCAATTCATCCGTGCGTAATTGCTCGGCTCCGACAAGAAACATAATCTTCTGGACATGTCTGCGTACTTTTGCACAATCTTTCTCGTCAATCGGCTCAACACAAACAAGCTTCTTTCCCTCTATATCAACGAAAAACAGCATTCCAGCGTTCTTTCCAGCCATTCTTGCTCCCGTACCATCGACACCTAAAATCCTGACCTGCATACGAGGCGCAGTAAAATGCAGAGCTTTGACCTTCTGACCGGCATCAGCAACATCCCTTTCTATGCTGCTCTTTGAGCATAAGCAACCCAGCAATGGCAGAAACTTTTCTATCGCACGATAACTTAAGCCGAACATATACAGGACAACTCCAATAGCGATGAGTCTGTCACTGCGCTGTCTGCCATCTGTAATGCCCTTTGGATGGATAGTCCAAGTGGTTTTGCAGAAGGGACATTTCATACGCTGTTGAGGTGTTGCAGTTAGTTTTATGTCGCTTATGCCGCGATATTTGACAGCAGAGCAAATATTTGAGCCGAAACGGCGGCAATTTGGGCAATGACGTTCAAGTTTTAGCTGTGAACTGACCGATGGAACAATGTATTGGATCAATTTTGGCTTCCTTGCATGATGTTTTTTATTTTAACATCGGCAAAGAGGCCTTATTTTTTACACCTTAACCACACTTCTTGGGACAATTACGTTGCGCAGAAACAACCCGGCTCACAACCGGCGATAGTCCGGTTTTTATCGTAGACAGTATTGTGCACTTAAGTAAATTTTTTCTCAATGACCCATAAAAACCGCCTGCCTACTCGCTGAATAAACACAACCCGCCCGCCCAAGGCCGTCTGCTTCGATAGAGCGTATAGAAACGGACCTCAAAGAAATTGACAAAGCACCAAGTCATATTATGCTTGATGCCCGAATTGTCGTAATGCAAAACAGTGACCTGCTGGACCTCGGTATCGAATGGGGCTGGCCAAAGATTAAGGCCGGTATTTTCTCCAGTTCGTATATACATGGAGGCGGTGCTGGCGTCGGCTCCAAGTGGCCATGGGGTATCCAGATCGGATATGCAACGAGTCAGGAATTTACGAATTCACTGGAATTAACTCTGAACCTTCTTGAGCAAAATGGTGAAGCAACAATAGTGTCAAGTCCTCAGGTCCTTGCGCAGGACGGTAAACAGGCTGAAATTAAAATTACTACCGAGGAATACTATTCTTTGCTGCCAAAGGCTATGGAAGGTGCTCCTTACTACTACAACCCTGCAGAATTGGAAAAGATTGAATATGGAACTATATTAAATATCACTCCTCATATCGGAGAAAACGGCGATATCACGCTTGACCTGGCTATTGAGGTCAGTGACATTGTAATGCGTAGTACTGATAATTACCCGGTTGTCAGCAGACGCACGGTCAAAAATACCATGCGAATCCAGGATGGTGGAACAGTTACTGTAGCAGGCCTTAAAAAGAGCGAGACCTACTCAACCAAACAGAACGTACCGGGTCTTTCCCGTGTGCCAGGACTGGGAGGGCTGTTCCGCAACGAGACCAATCAGGAAGCTTCTCAACAAGTGGCTATATTTGTTACAGCACATTTGATACCGGATCCTGAGGTGAGGTCACGACTATCAGGGTTGCCAACCGAAGAACAAAAGCCAATAGAGTCTGTTGGAGATGAATTCAAGCAGAAGCTTGAGGAACAATTAAATAAATAACAATAGAAAATCAGGCAGCTATGAAACCGATTAGGCATAAGTTGACAAATGTTGTTTTCATTTTGATTTTGTTGACAGGTGTAGTCATTTTGGTCAGTTGCGAGTCCACAAGGTTATCAAATACCGGGCTTAGGCTTATGCCTTTAAGTAATCGGGACATTATAGCCTTGAATGCCGAAGATATTGTGCAAATAATGCGGCGGGCAGGTTTTTCTGACGAACAAATATTGCAGCTTGGAACTGAGATGCGAAACAGCATGGCACAATACGGGGCGGTGCAGATTAAAACGCCAGACAGCAACAAAATCGAAGCCACTTTCGCTGTCCATGACCACTGCGTTTATATCAGCACTCGTTCGAGAGGCAGTTTTATTTACAGCGTCAAAACAGGCTGGGTAACAACCCCGTCGCCCCAATCATAATGCCGGTCAACTTTATTCAGCCGAGTGAGAATTTCTACTGCACCGGAATAATCTGGTAGTGCACCTGTTTCGCTAAACACTATTTTCGCCATATCCAAAAACAAAGTTTCAACAGACGGCACTTTAATACTTAGCGCTTCGGATTGGGACCGAGCTGTGATGGTTTCCAGCCGGCCTTTTATCAAGCCAATCGCAGCATGGCTTTCAAAATCGGAAAGCGTTATGTTTTCTCGGAAAGACATTTCAACAACAAGACCTGGTTTTCTACGGTTTTCCGGCACAAGATAGATTCCGTTTTTAATAGCATCTTTAGCAAAGCAAATTTGCAGTTCACGACCGACCAAGGTAATCGAACCGGACAGTACCTTATCAACACCAAAGACAGCACGAGCCATTTCACCTCGACCCGCACCAACCAGACCGGCAAAACCAAGAAGCCATCGGCAATGTAACTCCTGATGATGTGTGCTTTGGCAGACGGGAAAAGATATCGCGTTTTTTGGTCAAAAATGAAACTTACAAGTGGTTGACAAGTGAGTAACAAGTTAGAAACTGGAGTGGTTTACCGGTGGCGACCGACGCTTTTTTGACTCTTTTTGGATTTTCCGGACATTTCAAAAGTTGACAAAATGAGCGAAAACTGTTTATATTACAAGCACTTAAAAGTTGTTGCGCTCGTAGCTCAGCTGGATAGAGCAACGGATTTCTAATCCGTATTGAGGCTTTACAAGTGTTTGTGGCTAAATGATTAATGATTGTCAAAAAAGAACTTATGAAGCTGGCCGAGAAGCAACCGAAACCCAACCGAGAGCCAACCATACATCGTTGGTGCAAATTTTGGTGCAACTCATGGCTCATGTGATCCAAAATAGAATATGAGCGATGCAACAATCCAAAGGCAAACCACATCTCTTATGAAAGAGCAAAGATCTAAAACCTGCTAATATTTGCACCGTACGCGTTATAGCTGCCTTTAGAAGCGTCTCAAAATTCATCCCATCCATCAGGCAGCCCTCCGCCAGGACTTTAACAGCCCGCCAAGCCGCTGGTGGCAGACAATTTCACCCTTTCCCAAGACATACATCAGCCATACTCTAAGCAAGTGCCTCTTTAATTGCTTGGCGGATAACGCCGCATCCTTCGATAACCGCATCTTTAGTAATGCACAGAGGGGGAGATATCTTGACACAGCCGCCGCCTACGCCAACAGGCGCAAACATTAAAAGGCCTTTCCTGAAGCACAAGTTAATAACATTCCATGCAAGTTCGTAATCGGGCTCCTTTATACCAGGCTTAATCATTAATAAGCCGCCAACCAAACCTTCACAAGGAGCAAAACCAACAACATCACAGAATTCATCTTTTATAGACTCAAGCTCAACTTTCAAAGTCTTGCCGACTTCGGCCGCATTTTGTATCAGCTTTTCCTGTTCGATAACCTTTATATTCGCCAGTGCAGCAGCACAACAAACAGGATTTGCCGAGTGAGTGCTTGTCATCTCATTAGGACCGTAAAGCTCCATCACGTCTTCCCGACCGATTACACCGCTTATCGGAAGCGAACTGCTGAAGCCCTTGCCTATGCAGAATAAATCCGGCACAATATCATATAATTCAAAGCCCCACATTTTCCCGCATCTGCCAAAACCTGCCTGAACTTCGTCGAAGCATAAAAGTACATTATAATCATCACACCATTGTCTCAGTCTCTTAGCATACTGTTTGGGCATAAAATTCGGCCCACAGCCTTGATATGTCTCGCTTATAACGCCGGCAACATTTTTGGGCGCAATATCCAATTTAGCCAGAGACTTTTCAAACAATTCAAAGCTTGTATCTTCATTACGAAAACCATCAGGGAACGGAACGTGAACTATCTGTGGGTCGAGGTTTTTAATCCACGCCCTGCCGTTTCCGAGCGTGCCCATTTGCTGAGAACCCATTGTTCTGCCGTGGAAAGCATCCTCAAAGCCAACTATAACGCTTTTAGCGTCACCCCCGATTTTCCTGCCGTGCGTTCGCATCAGCTTCAACGCACATTCCGTGCCTTCTGAGCCCGTGCTTAACAAAAACACTTTATTCAGACCTTTCGGAGCCAGCTCGATAAGTTTTCTCACCAGCTCAATTCTCGGCTGATTTGGAAAACAGTATGTTGTCAGTAAAGGCTTTGAAACCTGACTTATAATCGCTTTGGCAATCTCAGGATGGCCATGACCTGCGTTGGCAATCAGAACGCCCGAGGAAAAATCAAGCCACTTATTTCCATAAGCATCGTAAACATTAAATCCCTCGGCCCTGTCCCAGATTACAGGCGGCTGGCCTCTCATGCTGCGAGCCTCAAATTTACGCAATTTTTTTAACTGTTCTATTGTCTCTTCAGTGGGGATTCTGCCTGATATTTTTCTGTATTTTGTTTCAACAGGCCTAACTTCAACTGGTTCGAGAGGAAATTCCTTGGCCATATTTCAATATATCCTTTTTTGTGTTAACTTTTAAGCCTTACACAGGCATTTTTGCCGTAAATAATTTCAACTTCCCTGCCGCTGTTCAATATCGAAAGCCTGCCAGCCTCCATATTTATTTGATGTGCGCTCGTTCTTGGTAACATAACAATACTCGATGCCTCTGTACTGGTCATTGTGAACAAGCATTCCAGCCATTGCATTTCCCTTTCAAATCTTACGGTAAGGCTCCAAGGGCGTTTGTCGCTTCTACAACTCTGCTTACGGCCAGATCCATCGCAGCCTGTCGCATCGTCAGATTCCGCTGTTTTGAGTAATTATATACCTCATCGAATTTTTCAAGCATTTGATTATGAAGTCTATCGTTCACCTGCTCGAGGGTCATCTGTTCTCTTTGTGTTTCCTGTGTATATTCAAGATAAGAAACAAAGACACCGCCTGCATTGCATAAGATATCAGGAATAACAAATTTTTCCTTTTCCTCAAGTATTTCATCAGCCTGCGGTTCTGTCGGAGAATTTGCTCCCTCTGCAATAATCCCAGCTTTGATTCTATCGGCTATTTGTGCAGTTATTACCGATTGAGTTGCAGCAGGTACCAGAATATCGCAATCGCAGGTAAGTAAATCCTCATTGGTACAGGCTTGAGCATCAGGATAACCCTTGATTCGCTTTGCATGACCGACATAGCTGCTAAGATTTTTAATATCGATTCCCTGCTCGCTCATAATGCCACCCGTTATATCTGAGACAGCGATTATCTTTGCACCAAATTCCCAAAGTGCCAATGCGGCGACAGAACCTACATTGCCAAAACCCTGCACGGTAATTCGTGTCTTTTTGATATCCAATCCCAGTTTTTCGCATGATGCTGCTACTGTATGCGCAACTCCCCTGCCGGTCGCCCCTTTCCTGCCCAATATTCCGCCAAGAATCACCGGTTTACCGGTCACATAACAGCCGCTGGTGATGGACTTGCCCCATGAATAAGCAAGGCAGTCTCTGATATGGCCCATATCCTTTTCATTAGTTCCCATATCAGGTGCGGGAATATATATCTCCGGCCCGATATGCCTCATTGCACCTCTCGTGAATGAGCGAATAATTATCTCCTTATCATCAGCGGTAAGGCCGGCAGGGTCAACACATATGCCTGATTTGCCGCCACCGAATGGCACCCCAATCAAAGCGGTTTTCCATGTCATTTCCATTGCCAAGCCCTGTACGTCATCCATCGTTACAGAGGAAGACATCCTGATGCCTCCTTTAGCCGGGCCTAATGAATCCCTGTGTCTGACAATAAATGCTTTGACCTGCATATGCCTGCCGCTGCTTAAAGTCGGATTAAGTGTGAGCTCGATTTTTTCCTTTGGTTCAAGAAGCCTGTTTAACATCTCGTCTTCAAGATTCAGCCTGTGTGCCGTTCGTTCTAAATTTAATTTTGCAGTTTTCAGAATTCCAAGCATCTCCCTTTTTATCGTCATAAATTTTTCCCTTCAGAGTTTAGTCCCATTTAAAATTTCGTTCAAATGCTGCCTAATCACTTTTACGCTCTGTTTTTTATACTTATTCCTTATCGCATTGAACATCTTTCTGTGAAACTTCAAAGCCTTACCTTCTTCTCCTTCGTAGATGCTGATCTAACACAATAGTTGAGTGCGCAAATTACCTTGATAACTTTTTTTGCTTGCAAAAGGACATCTTTAAAAAGCTGCTCATAGCAATCCTCTAAAATTAATGAATACGAACCACCATATTTAATTAAAACACAAAGTTGCAAATTTTTAGAAAACCTTTGATTTTTTCATATCTTTCAACCCGCCAGCTTTAACAATTTCTCCTTGGCCTGCTGCAAAAGGTCAATCAATATATTCTCCCCTCCATTGCAACGGCTGTCTTTCCACAGCCATCTTACAGCTTTTTCAATATCGCTATCACTCAATATATGAGATTCTTTTGAATATAAGTCCCGCGGCAGACCATTCTCCTCCGGCCTGCTTAATAAATATGCAACCCCGGCTAAAGCACCCAATACCATATTCTTCGGCTCTATGCCGTATTCTAAAGCCAGCGACATCGTGCCAAATATCCTGTCATTTAATCCAAGTTTACGGAGAGGGTCTCTGGCGGCACGTTCAACTGTATCATCCAAATAGGGATTTGTCATCCTGTCGAGCAAATCTTCGGCATAAATCTTATAGCCTTTCTCTGTAAAAAGTTCATCGCCAAGATGAGAGTATTTTTTTATAAGAGCAGCGCCCGATTCATTTATAAAAGTATCACGTGCTATTTGCATTATCTGCTCATCCGTCTTTAAATCCTTCATTTTTGTGTAGTTTTTGAAAGCTGCAAGATAAGCTAACAGAGCATGAATAGCGTTATGGCCGTATAATTTTGCCTCCTCAAAAGGCAGTAAATCTTCTTTTTCAAGGAAAACTTCTATGCCAGGCTTGAAATTCTCAATTTTGCACTTGGTTACAAGAATTTTATTAAATTCCTCAACTAAAAACGCCCTGTCTATGCCAGGCACTATCGTCTTTAATTTCTTTTCTGCAATTTCACCGCTGTCGTTGACTACCTGGCTCATCTTGCCTATAACGGTGTTAAGATACTGTACAGAATGATTTATCTTTTTAGTGAGTTTTGAATTAACTTTTCCTTCTAAAATCTCTGCTGCGCGGTTGTTATTTTCAGCGGTATATACGATTGTTGCCCCGGCTGTGCTGTTCTGCAGGCCTTGTGCAACCAGTGATGCGACGCTATTTGAGCCTGCATCATAAAATGATACAGACGGCAGTGATGTTACAATCTCGGTCGATTTGCTCAATGCTTCTATTAAAACTTTCCTGTCCTGCTCAACAGCAGGATTATAAATTTCTATACCGTCAATCCTTACTGTTTTTATGCCATCTGACCTGGCTACATTGATATAATAGCAACCGTTATTGGTTCGGACCGCATCAACAAGTATCCGGTTAATTTCTGCTATGACAATTCTTGAAAAATTGCCGCTGGAAAATGCCTCATTTACAAAGAGGCCTGACTGTATAGGACCAAAACCAAAACCTGTGAAGACATGACCTGCCATAACTTAGCCCCACTTCGCTATGAATTCTTCGATATCTGCAGAGGCTGACAGGACCTTTAACTCCAGGTCGTAAGATCTGCTCCGGCCAGGTTCAAGCATGATAAGTTCATTCTGCTGACGTGCTCGTTTCTGACCTATTGGGAAGTTGGTACCAGGTTCAAGCGCACAGACATACTCACATGGTCCCCAGTGCTGCCAGTTGGTCAGACAAGGCAGCTGTGACTTATGGAATCTCATGATAGCAGCAAGGCTTAGCCTTCGGTTAACTATTCCTGCTGTGCAAATTCCATCATCTGCTTCAACATCGATAAAACCGCACGATTCACAACCTGCCTTGTGGCTATCCAACGGCTTTTGGCATTTCCTGTAATCATGATTATCATTGAACAGTTCATCGTCCATCCCACGGCCCAACGATTTGCAGGTTCCTCTATAAACGATATCCACATTATCATCAACCAAAGGCCAGCCAAAATTGATATGGTATAAAAGCATGTGCGGTACGGAAGAATTACCTATGTTAGTGACTGTATCACTGATTAGTATCTTAGGCTCTCCTAAGCGTCCAGATATCCTCCTTCGCAGTTTCAGACTCGGACCGAACACCTTAGATTCGACAACTGATGCGGTTATCTCCATATCCAGTTTACCATTTGCAGGGTCCGGCTGGATTATCGACTCAACCTCGGCTACTATATTGCTGTATCTGCCGTGCAGACCACGTGTGCCGTTCTCATCCTGTTCAGGACCTCCTATATGCGACAGACCGCATGTGGTAAGCAATCCGCCCCCAAAACTATAAAGCCATTCCACGCCCCTATCAGAACACGGCTGAGCTGAAGTTACACCAGTATGACTTAGCCAGGCAAGGCTGTGCTGAGCATAAAAAGCATCCGCAATATCCAACCCCCTGTCAATAACCAGCTTGTAACGCAAGGGAGTACCAGTATTCACCCAAGCTATCCTGACTCCCCTGCCTGTACCGTTATCAAGAACAGACGTCTCAATACCTCCTATCTGCGAATGATTTGATATTTTTTCCTGCCATGGATATTTGTGTTTAATATTTGCCATAACTTTATTAACCCTTTACAGCTTTCAGTAAGTCCTCAAAATTGTCAAATTTACTTTCGCTCCTTACAACTTCAAGCATCCTGTCAAATGACCCTATATTGCCATAGCGGTCATTTAGAGGTGACTTGACATAGAGCGAAGCAAACAGATTTGCCATTTGAATCGCCTGCTGAATATCTATTTTACCTGTCTGGAAGTTTTTTATATTTCTGGCAATATAGGCTACAAAACCTGCCCTGAATGAATCACCTGCTCCGACAAGGTCTTTAACATCGCCAACCATAAAACGTGAAGTTACTTTTTCAGGGCCAGTTATATCACCATGTGCATCTCTGTAAATAACAAAGGCTCCATCTTTCACGGTCACACCGAAAAATCGTGAGTTTTTATTTCGCTGCCAGAATCCTTCTGAAAGAAATTTTAAAAAGTCTGCAATATATTGTTCCTGTGAAATACTAATATATCTGCCCTTTTGACCCAAAGTATTTTCAATCATCCTCGCTTCATCATAAGATGTAAAAAATATGTCAAGCTCAGGCAACAAAGGCTCTAAAAGCTTATATTCGGGGACTGATGCTTTCGATTCTATTAGCTGTTGCGGATTACCCGCAAGAGTATGACTGTCCACTATGGTTACGATCCCTCTTGATTTACACCATTTGATAAAACCGGCAAGGTCTCTGCCCCCGTTCGCATCGCCTCTTTCCGAAAGACCTGAATACATATAATAAACTATTTTTGGTGAAAGTTTCTCCACTGAGGACTTAAAATATGCAAAGTCAAAATCGTTATTTGCATTTGGAAAATATGCGATACCTCCGCGTTCATTACCGCCTTTCTCATAAATGAATGTTGTTCCGGTAGGCAGTACCGGATGGAGAAAAGTCTGTGACATATCAATATTATATCTGGTCATCGTATCGTAGAAGAATCTGCCCTGGGCATCCAAACCATCACAATCACCTCTGCCGAGATTTACCCCTACCGCAACTTTTAAACCGGCCGCTGCCATTAAAGGTGCGGTATTTCCCGGCCCTCCTGCGGTAACACAGCCTTGCTCTATCCATTTTTTATATTGCTGTTGAGTATAAGCGGGCATGTCAGCGGTTTTACATTTTGCAAGCCCGCCGGGACCTGCAAGCTTTTCCGTGAAACTGAATTCACTGCTTCGAAAATCTGCCACAGCAGTATTTAAAATAAAAACGTCTACACCCATTTATTAAAAACCTAAATAATGCCTTTTGAAAATCAATGCATTTCTACTTCACAGGCTCCAATTGCAGGTCTATAGAAGTTAAACTGAACATTAGGATGGTCGGCAAGCAATGACATAGGAACCGAGCTGTCCGGAATCTTTTTACCTATCATCAATGCGGTCAATCTCATACCGAACGGATTATCATGTGTACCTGCATGCCAAATTGATACCTTCTCCGCCTTCCAGGTCTGAACCGGGCCAACTGAGATGGCTTTTGTGGGAACACCCGTTACCACGCCCCCTCCGCTTGTTCGGGCATTTTGCATAATAGTAACAGGATGAAGGTCAACTACACGGGTTGAAAGTTTTCGGTATTCTGCGGCTGTTGGCGGATTGTTTTTGTATTTACCTTCTCTTTTTACAGGGTCATTGAATGCCCAGTGCTTGATATCCCCCTGGCCGCCCTGCATAACGGCACATCTTACGCCTTGCCAGCTATCAATATATTTTGCAGCATCTGCCTTGGGAAAATGCAGATTCTCTTCGGGCATTCTTAATCGGGGTTTGATTTTATTAAAGCACATTTCCCTGTCAGCTTTTTCAAACGATAACGGATGGTCTGCAGGCGCTTCTTTGCCATTAATGTACCACTCATCCATCCCCCAGAAATGTGCGTTTTTAAGATTTATTCCAAGCTCATTGACAAGCCTTGCCACAAGAGGTAACTGCTCTGTCGGACCAACCGGGCCGCAGATGCCGACTGGATTATCCGCTGTTGCCTGTTTCCAGGCGTTTATATATTCCAAAGCCTCGGCAAGGTAAAAATCTTCCAATGTGTCGTAAAATACAACCTTAAAGCCTTCTCGTGAAAACGACAACATATCCTTCGGCGTCAAACGGGCTGCATCATTTAAGAGTTTATCATCCAAAGTAGTATAATCCCACCAGTCGGGCGCCAGCATACTTATCTTACGCGACATATTTCAATCTCCTATTTTTCGATTACAAGTTCTGATAATTCTTTTTTCAATATATTATCCTGAGGATAACTTTGTCCAAGGTGCTGTCTAAATCCCTCCGCATATTGGCAATTTATTTCTTTGCCTCTTTTTTGAGCGTGTCTTTTCATGGAGTCTACATATTCGTCCATGCCGTGATGAGCCTTAAGCCAGCTTCTCTGGCTTTCATGACAGCATAGCATTTGTTCCTTTATCTTTATGACAGAACTGATATCAACATACATTGAAGGCTGAATCTCATTGCCGAATATGTCCGTCCAACATGGGTCAACATAATAGAGATAAGGTACAAAATCATAAGCCTGAACAGAAGGTGTTTCTACGTTGGGTATCCCGCAGGAAAAACAAGCCGTGCGTACCAATTTACTGGTGTTTTCGTGGTCAATAAAATAATCCTGCGGGCTGGGGGCAAAAACAAGTGTCGGCCTTACCTTGCGAACCAATTCAATAACTTTCAGCAGGGTCGGCTTGTCATACATAATAAAAACATCATCACATTCAAGACAGTGATATGTACCACCGAGGAGTTTAGCCGATGCAGCCGCTTCATTCCTGCGGATATTGCTTATTTCCTGGCGTGTATGCTTTACAGCGCCGCAGTCGCCAGGGGTCATCGTGGCAATCTGTATCTGCCAGCCTCGCTCATGTAGCAACGCCAATGTTCCGGCACACATAAACTCTGCATCGTCCGGATGTGAGCAAAGAGCAAAAACCGTCTTGTTTGATTCAGATAAATTCATTAAAAACTCCTATAACTCGTTCCCTGAAAAGTCAACGACGACCCTTCAATACTAAAATAGCCTTTTTCATTATCAAGGCAAATATTTTTACGACACATTTGTAGCTCTCTATAAAATTGTCAACAACAATGGCACACACATCGCAGCAATAATCGCATACAGCAGCATAGGAATGACAGTCCGCTTTAGAATACGGCCTTCCAGACCTGTGATGCCTATCACTGAACATCCGGCAACAATATCATGTATGCAAACCATTTTACCCAATGCCCCGCCCACCGACTGAAGCGCAAGTACTACCGTCATATTCAGGCATAACATCCGTCCGATAGAATCCTGAATTGGTGCAAAGGTAAGATTGGAAACGGTATTTGACCCGGCAAAAAACGACCCCAGCGCACCTAACAGCGAGGCAAACCAGTACCAGTGCCTGCCGGCAGCATCGGCAAGAGCCCTGCCAATTATCATAGTACACGAAGATTCGCCCCCAAACATGAAAAGCTTGGCAAATACGAGTATACCTAAAAGTGCAATCACCGGATGCCGCATACGGTGCAGGGATTCATTCCATGCGGCCGCAATATCGGCTTTAGAGGTACGCAGGAGACGAAAAGAAGCAAAGCCAACCACAAAGAACGGAATGATGGACGGTATATACAGGAATTTGTGATTCCAACTCGTCGAGGTACCGAGAATATTTTTGAGCGTTACCGATAGTGCCGCACTGATACTGAGGATTCCTATCTTTCCCAAAGATATCTTACAGGCAGGTGTATCAGCATTGAGGAGTGCCTTGAGACCAAAATAATCGACACGTGTTGCAATCAAGATTAGAACCGTTCCCCAGAGAGGGAAAGACGCTTTGAGCAGCTGCCGCGGGCTGACGCATTCAGTATGCATCTCTCCAACATCAATATTTTCCTTCGCCAGACCGATACCTTTATGGGCAAAAAACACGGAAAGGATAGTCCCAACCAAACCGCCGACAATAGAAGGAAATTCACAGCTCCATGCCGATACGATAACATAAGGCAGTACACACGCCAGCACCGACAAATAGATAAAACCAAGATTTGCCTTTATCTGACGTTTTGGAACAACAAAAAGCAGGCCAACCAGAGGAATAACAAGGGCAGCTACGGCATTGATCAACGCTGAGAAGAAACCTATTCGTACAAGCTGAGGCCAACCAAGGCCGAGTTCACCAAGGCCGAACCATGTGGGCATACCTACTGCACCGAATGTTACCGGCACACTGTTAAACACAAGACAGACAACTACTGTGGCGACCGGCTCAAAGCCCAACCCCACAAGTATGGGGGTGGCGATCGCGACAGGTGTGCCGAAACCGCTGGCACCCTCAATCAGAAACGAAAATGCCCAACCTACAATCATCACCTGAGCAACACGATTGGCTGTGATACAATTGAGCCATGTACGGAGAGTCGCCATTGAACCACTGTGCTCCATCGCTTTGAAAAGAAAAATCGCACCCCAAACAATCAATATGGGTTTCAACGCCGTCAGCAGACCATCAATGACTGTAGCATTGAGTTCTATTAGCGGCGATCTGAACCATAATACCTTGATAATAAAAAGCAACACAGCAGCCAGTGGCAACACCTTATACGAAGGCAGCGACCGCTTTTTCGTCATCAGATATATCAGCAGAACAAGCGGGAATATCGAAGCGAGTAGATTACCATAAGCGCCAAACCAGTCAGGCATGCATCAGCTCCAAACTTATAATCAAAAACAACCCGTCGATAAATATGTATCTTGAATTCTAAAGCTCGATGATTTTACCGGTTTTAGCAGATTCATAGCATGCCGCAAGAATCTTTTGGCTCTGCACACCATGTTCTGCATTATTTAATGGCGACCTATTCTCAATAATCGCATGGCTGAACTCCTCAATTTCAGCTCTGTACGTATTTACCGGCTCGGGTGATATAATAATGCCACTGGACTGTTGTCTTGTCTGCTGGGCATCATAACCCATTGCATCGCCTTCGAGAAAAGCTGTCATTTCGCCGGCATCGCCTTGGCCTATTGTCCCTTTGGCTAAAACGCTGCCCTTTGAGCCATAAAGTTCAAGAACATTTTTGCTGCTGTTGTCGGGAATACAGAAAAAGGTATCTACGGTCCCGATTGCTCCATTTTCAAAGAATAAAGTCGCCACGGCACTGTCTTCTGATTTGTAGTTATGCACCGAATTATTGATGAAACAGCTTACTTTCCTGATCTTTCCGAAGAACATTTCTAAAAGATCAATGCAATGTCCGCCCATATCCATCAATGAACCGCCTCCGCCTGCGGCAGGGTCCTGACGCCAGGCATTTTTTATCGGAGGATACCAGCATGAAAGCTGTGCTCTGGCATATACGGGCTTGCCGAGCCTGCCTTCACGAATCATTTTCAACGCCGCCTGATGCTGGGAATGAAAACGCATCATAAAGGCTGTGCCGAGTAGAACTCCGGCTTTATGATATGCTTTGAGCATTTTTTCGGTTTCCTCGATAGTCATTCCCAGAGGCTTTTCACAAAGAATGTGTTTTCCAGCTTTTGCGCAAGCTAAAACCTGTTCGCAGTGCAGATACGCGGGAGTCGCAATATAAACAGACTGGATATCAGAGGATAAAAGCTGTGCGACAGTTTCGGCACAAACAGCTTTGAATTCTCTCGCAACTTCTTTATTAGCCTGAGGATTGATATCGTAAACGGTTATAAGTTCTGCGTTTTCAGCAGGCATAATACCTTCCGGTATGGTTCTTCTTCGTGCTATCCCGCCTGAACCTATTACGCCCCATTTGATCTTTTGTGACATCATTATACTCCTTTACTTAAGAAAAAATTACTATAGAATTCGGCTATCTTATTACACGTACAAACCCAAATAATTCCATCTCTTTGTAAAACACAAAGATAATCAATTACTGGGAACAGAAATTCTTCAACAGCATCTTTCCAATGACTGCTTTTTATCGTCAAATTGACCGGATGGCACAGGAGCGTAAAGACCGTTTGAAGTTTAATGGTATCGGATATCCTTCGCATCCAGATATTAACCGCTCCGGCTGGCGTGCGTTCAAAAGGCAAATCGTGCATCCGGCAATATGTTCTGACGGATTCGACAAACTCGGCGTTATTTGCCTCATCGGCAACCCATATCGCCCAGTCATAAGTCTGGCTGTCCAGCGGTATCTCAACTAACGGATACAACTTCTGACCAAGTTTAATCTGAAATGGGCTGCTGCCAAAACCATTTTCCGGATAGAGCAAATCATCGGCGCCGACATTACTCGCCCAGACAAGGCCGCATTTAGCCATAGCGTTGTAACTATATTCATTAAAATGACCGTAAGGCAGTCGTATTCCCTTGACGGAGCCGGGTCTGATTTTTTCTATGGCATCTATTCCCCGACGAATTTGCTGATAGTTCTGTTCGGCACCATAATGGCCTGCATAGATATGTTCGCCGCCATAAAACTTATTCATGTCGTGCCAGTATCCGTGCGGTGCAACCTCACAGCCGGCTTCTAACATCCACTCAACAAACTCCGGTCCCTGCTCCTGTGCCATTTGGCCGACCACGTTAAATGTCACAGCGATATTGCATTCCGACAATTTTTTGCATATCCGTTTGTAATTGGTAATCTCGAGCTGCATATCGCCGCTGCCGTTTCCGTATGTGCCTTCAACATCAAATGTCAACAGTATGGCTGATTTCGCGCCATTAGGGAAAACCGAGCCCCGCGGCAGAACATTATGTACATAAACCCCATCGGGTTTTTGACCACCGAAACAGAAACCCCCGTATTCCCCTTGTACATGCTTGACGGCTTCGACAAGTTTGTGTTGTTTTATTTGCATTGCTATCGGTTATTATCAGAAAGCGGGCACGAATGTTATACCATGCCCGCTTCTGTTAAGATATTACTTTTTTGCTAGCTTCTTGGCGGTTTCTCTTATGCCGTAAACGGTATCCTCGAGCTCCTGCAGTGTGAGCCTCGGGTGCATCGGAAGATTGAACTGTTGCTTATAGAAGAACCTCGAGGTAATACCACCCTCACTTTTTTCTCCAGTAGTATAGATTTTCTCTTCAACTTGCTCTGCCATAAAATTTCCTTCTGCATTAAAAGGGTTGACACGTAATTAACTATCTTATACTGTTACTGTTAATATTGTTATAACATAACGGCTATTAATTTGGCAACTGATAAATTAAAAAATTACTTATTTTTCTGAAAGAACGTAAAGTGTTATTTTAAAAGGAGTTAGAGACAACATCTCTTTCATGTGCCCGAATTGCTGGTACCACAGGGCCGTTTTTTGCGAAGCGATTTTGAAAGCAATCGCTATTCTTTTATTGAAAGGGAATTATTGCCGTAAAATCTCAACAGGCCGACAAAAGCTCCCGAAACAAAAGAGGAATCAGGGATGATCCGGACTGTACCCTGTGCCCTCTAATCGAGTACCGACAGCGGGCCGGCCTGAACAAAGATTTGGATTAGCAGGTTATGGTTTTGAGTACTTTAATGAAAAAAAACAACCAAGCGTGACGGAGTTATAGGCACCATCGGCGGCGCAGTAGTGAAGTACATTACTGTCTGGAAAAATTACAAGGCAAAATATATGGCAAGCACAAAGACCAGATTAACAAAAAGTGACATCATTAAAGGCCTTAAGAAACTCGAACTGAAAAAAGGTGATCATATCATAGTTCACAGCGCACTAAGTAGTCTGGGTGAAGTTGTTAGAGGTGCCGATACGGTTATTGATGCAATAATTGAAGTAGTCGGTCCGGAGGGCACAATTATAGTCCCGACATTTGGCAGCAGTGACAAGGTGTTTAACCCCAAAAAAAGTTTAACTAATCTCGGAATCATAGCCCAAACACTCTGGCAAAGACCGAACGCGGTGCGAAGTAGACATCCACTGGCCTCTGTTGCTGCTATTGGCGCTAAAGCGGACTGGCTTATTGAGGGACATGAAAATAAATCCCTGGCGCATGGTGAAGAAACGCCTTACACAAAACTGGCTGAGATAAACGGCAAAATTTTACTGCTCGGCGTCGATCAGGACAGAAATACCTGTCTGCACTGTGCAGAAGAAATCGCTCAATTACCCTATTTAAGAACCGCCAGGGGAAAATATGTTGATCGCAATCGGAAAATAGTGAAAAAAAGCTGGAAATATTTCCCCGGTCCTCACAGAAACTTCATAGCTTTGCAGCAATGGTTTGAAAAAAAAGGATTTGTCAAAAAGATACGGTTGGGAAATTCTGTTGTGCAGGTTATTGCAGTAAAAGAACTGCTTGAAACCCTCAAGGAACGATTAGCAGACGAACCCGATCTTTTCATTTCAAAAAATCCAAACCTTCCCGATGCTATCTGGCAGAGGGCTGATATTATAAATGAAAAACTATCTCAGGAATCATTCACGCTTGCCGCAGATAGTCAGTATGCCGGCCTGTATATAGAGCAGATAGTGGAAAATCTTAAATATTATGGAATAAGAAATATCGTTCTTTCTTTCATTAATACAATCCCCTGGTACGCAATAGAGGCACATAAAAGGAAATGGTATCTCGATTTTTTGCGGAGAGAAAAGATAAGTGTGGCCGCTGTAAGATTACCGATTATAACCGAACATGCAACCGCTTTATTAAACGAAGCAAAGACTTCCGCTCTGATTTTGCCTTCAACAACAGAGGCTTCTATGATAAAGAAATTAGCCAGTAACAAATACCGGATTTTTTTAGAAAATATCACTGCCACCAGTAATCAGATGAACAGCATTTGTCAGAAATTACCCAACATCAAGGTGGCATTTAATCCCCTGAATTTTGTACAAGTTGGCGAATGTCCATTTGTTTTCACATACTCCAGAACCGCACTCAGGAAAAGACTTGGCTTATTGTTCATTAATGATGGATTAGCCACCGGCCAAAGGACATTTCTTGAAGAAGGACTGGCAGAAATAAAAGAGTTGATTTCAATTCTCAGATGCAAAAGTTTTTCAGGCCTTTTTGTTCTTCAGGCGGAAAACCATGGCACGTTCAGGCAAACAACGGAAAAATTTATGAGTATTCTTAAGGAGTTAGGCAGTGTCCCTGAAAATTATTGACCTCAGCGTTGTATGTTCAAATAATACTCCCGGCGTTAGTATAAAACTACAGGACGATCTGCCCGTTTATTTGGGCTATGAATGCTATGCGTATGACTTGGATATAAAATCTCATACCGGTACATATTTTGAAACTTCATCACATCTTTTTCGCAATGGAACTAACACTGACCGGTATCCTTTGGATAACTTGATACTTCCATGCTTTTGTGCCAGAATAAACTCATCACAAAGATGTATTACTGCCTCAATGCTTGAATCGGCCGCAGGCGAAATCAAGCCGAATCATGCTTTGCTCGTTGATACTTGTGGTGACAAAGGCAAATACTTTTCAAAAGATGCCGCTGTGTGGATGGCCCAAAAAAAGGTAAAGCTCTTTGGCAGTAACGTAAACAGATATGACACAGGTTTTGAAAATCCCACAGGTTTTTTTGTCGATCTTTTTGAGGCAGAAATACCCATCATTGCGAGCCTGAGAAATCTTGAGATGCTGGAGCGGAACGGACTTACTCTGATTGTGCTGCCCCTGAAAATACATGGTGTATGCACCGTGCCATGCCGAGTAGTCGCTGTTTATGGGCTGAATTTATGATAAACAGCAATCTCCGCCGATTTACTTTCAACCATAAAAGAATTGACTGCTGCTAATATACTTGACAGCAGCATCATTTAGAAGTTTTGTTATAAATCGGCAGAATTTCGAATGTGCCGACAATACAATTTTCAGCGGTGGCACTCCTGTACAACCTGATTCTAATATTCAAGGCAACGGTCCATTACTGACGCAGCTCCGCCTAAGGCACCGAGGTACGAGCCTGTCCGGCTTATGCGCAGATCAAGCGATTTGAAACTTGGGTGAAATGTGTACTTGCGCAGGGACCGAAGCAGTACATTATACGCCTCCTCGCCCGCCACACTGATTTTGTTGTCAAATACAACCACTTCAGGATTGACAATGTTCACCAGCGTGGCAACCGCACGTCCCAGATAGTCGAAGGCCTGATCAACAAGATACGTTGCAAGGCGGTCGCCTTTGGCTGCGGCCTCAAGTATTTTTATTCCATCAATCTCCGCCTGATTCGACATATTCATGTCATCTGCAATTACAGCCGTAGCTTTCTCGGCCAGTACATGCAGTGCCGCCACAGCCTCCAGACATCCATAACCACCACATCGACAGAGCACCGGTTCGTCAGTAACTCTGATATGACCCAACTCGCCAGCAACATTGTTGCACCCCTGAATATAATTACCTTCAAGCTTGAGTCCACAACCTATCCCATCTCCATATTCGATGTAGGCGACATTCTTATATGCATTTCGAAGTTCAAGCCGATCAATCGCTCGTATTTTTGCGGTGCTGGTATTGAGTAAGATTACCGGGAGGTGGAGGTGGTTTTCAATTATTTCTACTATTCTTACGTTTGCCCAATGTTTGAATGATGTGGCCATTATCGTCATACCAGCTACCGTGTCAATTGCACCAGGGTCAACCACCGCCACACCAAGACATCGTCCCAGTGATTCCGGCACTTCGTCTTTCAGTTCATTGAGAAAATTGATAATCATCTTAGTAATTTCTTCTTCGGTGGCATCAGTGAAATGTACCTGATGGGTTTTTGAGAGCACAGTTTCATAGGCTGTGTTAACCACCACTCCTTCGATTACGGATGTTCTGTATTCCACCGCCAGACAATAGCCAAACTGGGGATTCAGCCTGATACCTCGCTTTCGACGAGGGCCTCTGGTATCTGTTAAAGCTGATTCGGTAACCAAGCCGGTATCCAGCAGTGTCGCTACTGACCTTGACACTGCTGCGTGAGGCTGGCCAGTTAGAGAAACAATGCCGGTTCGAGAGATTGGACTGACATCCCTGACCGTCTGCAATATGGTAGCCTGTGTGCCATTCGCGGCCAATTCTGTAAATCTTATTTTACTATCTGACATATTTAATTTTTCCAATTCTTCCAAACGTTCTCTTTATGTATTCTACTATATGGTGCAACTATTCGTCAAGTTTTTATTTGGCTGTAATAAGAAATTTTGTCTAATCAGCATAGATTACATGATGGAACTACTGATAATGCCACGAATAGCGTCTCTGGATGGCCCGATAATGATTTGGTGGTTGTCACCGTCAACTATGAATCTTATACACCTATGATGGCATTTGGGCAAAATTTGCCGAAATCAAGATACTCCGTATCGCATTATGCGTCCAGTTGACAAATCACTATATCTGCAAGTTGGCTGCCAGTTCGGGCCATTCGTCTATGTCAAGTACAGAAACTGCAACAGCAACTTCTGATACTGGTAAATTATAAAAATTGACAGATAGTTATACCATAAGAATCTTTAATTATTTTCCACATTGTTACCCAAGCATTCTCGACCTCTGCTACCTAAAAATAGGCAGCTATTTTTATTATTGACAAAACAGTAGAATATGATATAATGGCTTTACGTAGTAGATGATATCTGCTTGTTTAATGGGAAAAAGGAAACATAGAATGCCACGGCCTATATTTCAGTATGTGGTGAATTTGATTCTTGTCATCTTTGTTATTGACACAGGCCCACAAGTCCATGCGACAACATATTATGTTTCGCCAACGGGTTCGGACAGTAACCTCGGTACTATCAAGCTTCCCTGGCAGACTTTCAATTACGCCCAAAGCATGCTTTCCGCCAGCGATACTCTGTATCTCAGGGCCGGGGGGCTGTTGAAAAAGTAACGTAAATTCCTTCCCTAAGCAGCTATTTTCCAAACTATATATTCTTTCCTCACTTGTGACAAAATTCGGCTAAAAGTTAGAAGCTCTAAGTATAGCTGTAAGGACTCTCATTTGCTTTCAGAGGGAGAAAGCACAAAGACCTGGCATTCGTGCGGTTTTAAGTCTGCTGAAAGTGTTCCATTAGCCTGCCCCAGAGCCGTATGTTTCCATACATCATAGACAGAATAGCTAATCTCGGGATCCAGTTCCAAATCCTTATATGATGCGGTGATTTTATTATCCGTTGAATTGCGGTTTAAGAATGCTATTGCTACACGATTCCCGCTAAGGGGTTTCTTAAATGCTTCAAGACCATCTTTTCTATAGACTCTGAAACCCTGTTTTCCAAGGGCATCCTGGTCAATGGCTATTACATCTTTGTTCAGGAGGATTGTTTTTGTAGTTTCGTCCATCTTTCGTATATCACAACCTATCATTAACGGAGCAGCGAGCATGCACCACATGCTCATTTGTGTGCGGTATTCAATTTCATTACAACCGCCACCTTTAATGTTACCTTTATTGTTAAGACCGACAACCAGCATATCAGGATCATTCCAACCACCCGGACCGGCAAAACGTTCAAGATTGGCTGCCACATCCATAGAGGTAAGAATACCAATCGGGCTGATGTCGTTTCTGGGTTTGTCCCAAACATCATATACATCGTAGGAGGTTCTCCACAAATTGCCGCCGACTTCTTTTCCCCAGAGCCAGGGAGAGCGTGGTCCCCATTCACAGATACTAAAGATTATTGGTCTGCCTGTTGCTTTAAGTGCATCCCCCATTTTCTTATAACGGTCAATTGCCATCTTATAATCATTATTTTCTGATGCATAGTCTGTACAAAAACAGTAATCGTATTTGAGATAATCAACACCCCATTCTGCAAACAACTTTGCATCTTTCTCTTCATATCCGTAGCTGCCTGGCTGTTCTCCACAGGTCTGTGTGCCTGCGTCGGAGTAGATGCCAAATTTAAGTCCCCTGCTATGAACATAATCTGCCAATGCTTTCATTCCTGAAGGAAATCTTTTCGGGTCAGGGTAGAGCAATCCGGTAACAGAGTCTCTTCCTCCATGCCAGTAATCGTCAATTACAATGTAAGTAAATCCGGCATCTTTCAAACCTGTACTGACCATTGAATCAGCGGTTTCTTTAATTAACTCTTCACTTACTTCTTTCCCTAATCCATTCCAACTGTTCCAGCCCATGGGGGGGGTCATTGCCAACTTTTGGTCACAAACTGCCTCCTTAGTTTGCTGCATGCAGTTTTTTGCGGCCATTTTCCCCTCGCATCCAGCGATGGAAAAGGTGAATACTAAAACTGAAACCCAAACAACCACATTTTTAATGCTTCTTAACATGTCTGTTTCTCCTGAATCAATAAGGGATTAATATAACCTGTGATTTTACGGCGCCACACCGGGCCGCATGAATTCTTAAATCGATAATGCCGCCATCGCCAACCTGACCAGTTGCAGGGGCACTGATCCACACCCCTTTTGCGGAATAGTCCTCAAATCTGAAAACACTACAAAGCAAACCTCGTCCAAATGCCAGTGAGGTTTTAAAAAACACCATAACTTTACGCATATTCCCACCTCTTCGCAAGTAATGAGGTATTTTATGATTTCTGAATTTAATGCGCATTTTGGTTAATTAAAAGTTTTAATCGGCGAATTTATATTCTAATCAATTCCCTGAAAATTACAACAACTAATATTCTTAGTGCCTTGTTCGTTCAGGTCCACTCCACTCCAGCACCTGGATTTGCATCAACCCCAGCAAATATCCGATTTCAGGACACTCTCGCTCATTTTCAAACTGTCTATCTCAAAGATATCTAATTATGCAACTACTTTTGATCAGATAAGTTAAACACCACGGCAAACGGCCGCCTGCGAATGAGTCCCGCCCGCTACACCCGAGCCAGTGTCTGCCTTCGATCGATCCGATCAAGCTCATTTCTCCGACCAACCCACTCCATCATTACTGGGGCCATAGCTCATCTCTTCGAATACCTGCCTTACCAGGCCTTCTGCTATAGCTCTTTCTGCTCCCCGCTCTATAAATGCCTTTATCAGTTTATCTCATGTCTCTTTCAGGTATGTTTCATATTCCCGCACAGCCCGCTTAACCACTATCTCGCTCTTTGGCACTCTGATTATATACCGGTCTTTCCCTCTTGCATAAATAATGAATTTCGCCCTCTCTACACTGCCGACCTCCATAAAACTTATTCCGTTTTCAAAACAGATCTGCTGTTTGTTTTTTTGTGTTTTGGGCAATATATCATACACTTTGCCTGAGATATGCTTGACATAAGACCAGCGGCCATCTAAAATTTCAGCAGAATAATCGGATACAAGTCGTTATAGTTGATTTTAAGCGGTATTCTTAGTTTTGATTAAGGAGGCCTTATGGTACGTAAAGCATTTTATTGTCTGATTTTTAATGCCGCAATTTTTGTTATTATGATGACACCGGCAGGACTTTGTGAAGTATTAGTCAAGACGCAGAGCGAAGCGGTACTGTTTGGTGCAGGCGATCTGAAGAAGGCTGTCATCGAGGCAAATATTGCCGATATGACCGTGCTTGTCGCTGTAAAACCTGCCGGCGAGGATAAAGTGATTGCCGCTGCGGCCGGCAGCCTTCCTGCAAAACCGGAATCCTTTGTTATTGCACGTTCAGATTCTGCTGTGGTCATTGTCGGCAGCGATGAAGTCGGTGCTATGTACGGCTGTTTTGAGCTTGCAGAACGGCTTCGCATGGAGGGTAAAAAGGCTTTGGATATAGATAAGCCTATTATTCAGTCGCCATATGTTGAATTTCGAGCGGTCAACCCATTTCTCACGTTGCCTTACGGCAATGAAAATATGGATACATGGTGGTTTCTGTCGGATGATTTCTGGCAGGGGTATATAGATCAGTTAGCCAGAGCGAGGATTAACTGGATAGACCTGCACGGAATGTATGATATCAAAACAACAAAGTTTCCTAATCTGTATGCTTATTTTATTAAAAGCGATAGATTCCCCGATGCAGGGGTTGCTCCCGATATAGCGGATCGAAATCTGGAGATGCTCAAAAAAGTTATGCGGATGGCAAAAAATCACGGCATTAAATTCGCTGTTATGAATTATTCTACCTATGACGGCAATTATTGCCGCGAAAATTCCTATAAATGGACAGAAGATGAAATGGCCGAGTATACGCGTGAGTGTGCACGAAAGTTTATTCAATCCTGCCCTGATATGCTTATGTTCGGTTTTAGAATCGGCGAATCAGGAAAGGGCGAAGACTTTTTCAGAAAGAGTTATATCCCGGCCATTCAGGAAGCGGGCAGAGATATCGCTCTTTACACTCGTGCCTGGGGCACCAGCAAGGAAAAGGTAATTGAAATAGCACAGGCATTTCCCGGACGGCTGTATGTAGAAATTAAATACAATGGCGAGCAGTACGGCCCTGCCCATATTGTTGCCGGCGGCAGAATGGCCGGATGGGCTGAATATTCATACACTGACTATTTTACCTATCCTCAGCCGTATAAGGTGATATTTCAGGTGAGGGCAAACGGCACACATAGGGTATTTCCGTGGGGCAATCCGGATTTTGCGGCAAGGACGGCAAGAAATTCTTTGCTTGGCGGCTCAATCGGATTCTGCGTCGAACCTGTAAACGCCTATTATCCCGCTTATGATTATCTTCACAAAGACGATTCAGAGCTGCGCTGGTATAAATGGATTTATCAGCGTGATTGGCTCTTTTATGATTTATGGGGGCGTATGAGTTATGACCCGAATGTATCCGAGCAGGTTTGGATTGCAAAGTTTAAAGACCGCTTCGGCAATGGCAGCCAAGCCTTCTATAATGCCTTTATAACCGCCAGCCAGATTATTCCCTATGCCAAGATGTTTTACACGCAGGGTCCTGACCATCGCAATTATGCTACGGAACTGGAAACGGGCGGCAGTGTTGTGCAGTGGGCAAAGACAGGTCCCTTTGACGGTCAGAATGTGCAAAGCCCTATGGAATATGCCGAAAGCGTTGTTAACGAGCAGCCGTCTGCCAGACTTAATCCCATTCAGGCGGCGGATATACTCGATAAATTCAGCGGCGAGACAATAAAACAAATGGGGTTAGCCAAAAAAGCCGGCAGCGATTCAAAAGAATTCAAAAGTTTATGCGTCGATATGGAGATGCTGTCGTATTTGGGGCGATATAACGCCTCGCGTCTCAGATCGGCCGCCTATTATTCTCTGTACAGCCTGTCGCATGACCGCTGGGCGGCGGATATGTCGCGAAACTATCATAAAAATGCCGTTAAAGATTGGGGAAAATTAGCCGCTCTCGGCCAGATGTATTTTAAGCCGTTTGTTGATACTCTAAGATTAAAAACAGAAGAATTTACATGGGCAAAGGAAGCTCAGAAATGCCGTGTTGACGGCACCAGTCTCGATGAACAGATATTGCCTCTTGAGAAAATGTCGCTGCCGAAGGATGCACTGCTGCCTAAGGGAGACCAGACAGGTCCGACGATAAAGATAGCCGCTGTTTTGCTGGAGACTGTAAGTCAGGCCGAAAAGAGACTTGCAATCAAAGTCGATATCAATGACCCGGAAGGCGTTAAAATAGCCGCTGCTTTGCTGGAGGCTATAAACCAAACCGAAAAGAAACTTACAATCAAAGCTGATGTCGATGATTCGGCAGGCGTTAAATCAGTTCTGCTGAAATATAAGCCGCTGCCGTCAGAAACCGATTGGAAGACGATTGAATTAACAAAGGAAGCGGCTTTGTGGACCGGTTCTGTAAGTGTTTTCTCGGATGGGCTTATGTGGTGCATAGAAGCGATTGACAAAGACGACAACGGTACAATGTGGCCTGATTTCCGCAACGATATACCATACAGAGTAGTCGAATCTTGGGATAAAAGCAAAGCCGATAACTAATACGAATTGTAATTAAAAATTGCGCCTTTGATATTACTGCACACGTCATTGCGAGCGAAGCGAAGCAATCTCTATTTGCTGAATTTGAGATTGCCACGGCCATTTTCAATGGCCTCGCAATGACACTGCAGCGCCATTATTAAATGCAATTGGTATAATTTTTGTGTTTCACCACAGAGATAGACAGCAGTTGATGTTTTCAGCATAAAACTGCTTTGTGTCACATTGGCAACTATCTGTTTAACTGCCCCGCTATCTGTTCGGCAGTCACGATGCCTGTTTCTACGCCGAGCAGCTTTTCTGCCCCGCCAGCCTTGTACATTGCACGAATATCATCGCTGTTAAACTTTGAGCCTGTGTTGAACAGCATAAGTTTTTTAGGGGCAAGTAAGGCTGCGGCGGTAGTTAAATCGCCGGCACGCCTCAGCAGCGGAATATTGAGCTTTTTTACAAACTCCTCATCGGATTGGTTATCAAAGCCGTTGACATCCACCGCAACACTCTGAGCCTGCGGCAAAAGCCCTGCCGCAAGAAAAACTTTCAGGCCGGCATCACCCAGTCCGACAAGTTGAATTCTGGCAAAGCCGAGAGTATGCCGCAGGTATGCGGCGCCGGTCAAAATATCCTGCACTGCCTCGGCAGCAACGGTTCGATTATATGTCGTCGGACAAGGAACATTGTCGTCGCACAAGCAATAATCCGGCAGTGGCGCAATGGCGGCGCCTGCCGGGAAAGAATCAACAACAAGCACCAGATGCCCTTTGGCTGTCAGCGCTGCTGCCAGAGAGCCTTCGCGAGGCACAAGAGTGGACAACTGGCACTGGTGAGCGGGCGAATCAGCAAGCAGTGTGGCTGCGGTAATGTTTGAAGTATCGGCAGGATACAATACAACAGCCGGTATGCAGTCGCCTTTGCCGCTGCGGCCGATATAGAGCCTGACGGCACGAGCAGTCTGCTCGGCCTGCCAGCTCAAAATTTCGTCTTTGGTGGGAATTGACGCATTGATTGAATGGCAATATGCGACTCCAAATACTTCACGGAACCTGAGCAGCTTATCCCAATTATCAGGAAACTGGAAATGAATGACATTCTTCGACTGTTCAACCAGATATTTTTCCAGTTGGTCGGGTGTAACCGCGCCAGCGGGCAGCTTTTCGAATACTTTCAGTTTATTTGGGTCGCCAACCTTAAAAGGCACTTCCTTTGTGTTAAGCGATGTATTTTGCGGCTGAAGCCATCGGGCAAACCACGGATAGACGGCCTCACGGCTGTCTTTGTTGTAGTTGTGCTCATAATTAAAAGGAACGTTCGCAACATAAGTTTCCGAATCAAGAAGGCGATAGATATTGCGAATCGCGGGGAATTCCATCAGGGGAGTGTCGCATGTCCAGTCGCCGGATGTTGAAATAAGTAAAAGAGGCCGCGGCGCCATGAGAGCGCCGATTTCCACATTACTGGCATCAAGACGCAGATTAGGACAATTTTCGCAGATGCAGCCGCCCTGCATGTGAAGTGAAATCATATTGACAGGCGCTGCGACCTTTACCCTTTCATCCACCGCGCAGAGCATAAACGTCTGTGTTCCGCCGCCGGAAGCACCGGTTACGCCGATACGATTGGGGTCAACATCGGGTAAAGAGGTAACAAAATCCAGGGCCCGGATGCTGGTCCATAGCTGAATACCCATCGGACTAATGCCCCACAACTGCTCCTTATCGCCGGCAAGGTCGTGATGCTGAATCTGCAAAGCGCCTTCGTCATAGCCCATCATTGAATAACTGAATGCGATATAACCCTGAAGGGCAAAGTTGATGCAGCGGCCCGGAATGCTCGCAAGCTCGCTGTCCTCGAAGCGGCCATTAGGCCAATGGCCGTGCGGGTTCAGTATAGCAGGACAAGCGTCTTTTTTATTGAGCGGACGGTAGAGATTACCCACAACATAAAACCCGGGATAGCTTTCAAAATACACCTTCTCAACAGAATAGCCATCGTGTTCAACACGACCGAAAATATGCGGATTCATCGGTGTCCGCTCGGGCATCGGCCACAATCCTGAACTGACTAATATATGTTCTCTCAGATATTTGGCTCGTCCCAGCCACTCAGTTCGTGTGTGAAAAGCCGGCAGCGGATACTTTGTTTGACGGCTCGAAACCGAGGGGATAAGCCGGCGGTCGGCCGACGGTATGTTATCCTGTGAATACGCAATGGATACGGCAAAAATGCCATACACAAGGCACGTCTGTACAAAAATCATAACACGTTTCATTCTGCGTTATCTCCCTTCTTTATATACAAATTTTTCTTGTCGTCGGTGATATTTTACTTCGATGGTCGAACTTTGCAAGTTTTTCTTTAATTTATCGGCAAGCAAAATATTATAATTATGGCAGTCCAATCTCTTCAAGTACCTGCTTTGCCAAACCTTCGCTCTAAGCTGTCTAACTCCAGAAGAACCGTTCCGTTCTCAAAGCAGATTTGGATATGTTTTGTAAATGTTTCCTAATTTTATTTTCCCGCTCGGCAGCGGCACTTCTTCATACTCTCTTTTCACCCGGCTTGCTTGCCGCGTCGTAGCCGGTTCTTTAGCAGCCAAAGAAGAACGGCGAAAGACGGTATTTCCAGCACCAAAGACAACGCCGCCGGCTACACGAAAAAGCACGTTTCTGAAATTAAAAACCGGTTGGTCGTCATTCCTAACCGCAATTATTCTATAAATCACTTTTGCCTTTTGAATTTTCTTAGAAACTGTCATTGAGCCAGTTATCGACCAAAATTTTCGGATCGGCTGTCTCAATCACATAATCCTGCGGATTGGCTTGCGAACCGCAGCCAGAATCGCAATTGATACTCCATGAGCTTGCAAAAATGATTCGTCGGCCATCCCGCGACGGCGAAACATGCACCTCGCACCGATAACAGTCCGGCTCGCCTGGATTGGAATGGGTGTGAGCATATCGTTCCACGGAACCGCTGCCGTCCAATTTGACCGCAATAATTTCATTCCCGAACCGCAGACCCTCCCCAGGCCAGTAACTGACATATACCCAGCCCGGTCGGTCAAAATCACGCGTTGAAATATGATGTGAATAGGCCTCTTTGTCTCCCATTGTCAGAGTGGTTATCTTGTTATCTCTCAGCCGAACCATTACAACGCTGCCCATTCGCACGCCGTTTATAACCAGAGGGCACCAGTCATGACTCTGGCCGATTATGACATCCTCATTGTTGTCAAAGGGATTCAATGTCATATCGGCATGACCAAGATCATAAATATATCCCATGTTCGGGTCCTTCGCCTTTGAACTTAGCACATTGAGCAGCGCACATTCTGTTGACATTGCGGGCATCGGATGCGGCCTGATTGCCAGCGTATTGGAGTTTATGTCAAAAACTCGCGGATAATCCCCTTCCAACTCGCGCCTTCCGCCGTTATAACTCATCACTGCATATTTGCCCGACGGCGACACTGAAACCCAGTCAACCACGCAGCCGCACGCAAGTCCGCATTTCGAGGCATCAAATACCGGGCCGATACGCTTGTTGGGATATGGTGCAAACGGCGGCTGAGGGTCCATATCCACTACAAACATCTTCTCGGCTTTTCTATCCGCAAGGACGACAAACCGGCCGTCCAGCGATGGATTTCCCTCACCCATTCCCATACCTCTGACGGAAACAGGCAAATCCCATTTCCGTACCTGCCTGCACTCGACCACGTCGAACCACTCAAGCACATCGCCTTTTACATTAATGCGGATGTGCGGATATTTCGGACTCGGGTGCCACCTGTCGTCGCCTTGATTGTAATCGTCGCATATTTGATACTTAACCTTGTACGTCTTACCGTCGAGGACAAGCTGCCTTGGCGAACGATTCTTTCGATTTTCAATAACCATCAGCGTATTATCCGAGTTCCAGAACTGTTCCTTTGAATACCTGTGCCTCACATCGTTGCCCCAGGTCTCCTTCTCAGATGATTGCTCAAAGATAATAGTTGAATTGGCATCACCCGCGATGCGAGTAATCCTCGTTCCAAATACAGGGTCGATAATCGGGCTCAGATATCCCGGCTTGGGAACTTCCGGTTGGGCAAAAACCCGATTTGCGTCGGTTATGAGGCTATGAGCAGCAGCCTTTCCGCCAGCGAAAGGGAAGCCGCAAACCAAACTTAAACAGAATACTGAAACTATATTAGACCAGCGAGCCGAAATCTGCAGTCCTTCCTTGTGCCAGAAGTGACATTATATAAACCGGCTACTTTATCCATATGCCGGACAAAAAACCTTTTCAATCTTGTTTTTTCAATTTTTTATATACTGTCATTGAGCCAGTCGGCGGCAAACTTGCTGAAGTCAGCAAGGTCGACTGTACTGCTCTGGTTGAGGTCGGAGCCGCCGCACCAACCCGGACCGACACAGCCGCTGTCTAACCAACTCAAGAGGAACCACTCAAGGTCCTCAAAGTCCACAAGGCCGCCGTGGGTCAAATCGCCGACAGGCATTGTTTCTATCGCATAATCTTGAATATCATAAGTGTTATACGAACCACATGTGGGCGAACAATTACTTGCCCAGTTGCTTGCAAATATAACACGTCTGCCATCCAGGGATGGGACTGCTGTAGCTGCTGAATAGTAGCTAATATCATCATCTGAAGAATCGGTATTTGAGTGCGTATGAGCTAATCGCTCAACCTTGCCGCTGCCGTCCATCTTGACCGCGATTATTTCGTCGTTGAACCTGCTGCCGCTGCCCGGCCAATATGTTACGTATGCCCAGCCCGGTCGCATAAAATTGCGTGTAGAAATATGGAATGGCCAAGCTTCGTTATTCCCTTTGGTCAACGTAACCACTTTATTATCTCTGAGCCGCACCATCACAACATTGCCAAGCGAACTGTCGTTTGGGCATTCATTCTGCCCGATGATGACTTCCTCGTTGGCATCAAACGGATTGAACGTCATATCGGCGTGGCCAAGGCCATAAAGCCAGCCATCGCCTGTACATGTAGAACATGCACATTGCGAAGAACTCGGCGACGTTGGCCGAGGCGAAATCGCCAGAGTATTGGGATCAATATCGAAAACCCGCAAGTGGTCGGTATCAGGCGAGTCGTAAGCAACAACACAATATTTACCTGATGGGGATACGGATGCCCAGTCAAACCCCATTCCGCTTACAGCCGCTCCTGTATAAACCGGCCCTATGCGCTTATACGGATAGGGAGAAAACGGCGGCTGAGGGTCCATATCTACCACACACAACTTGGAGCCATCCGAATTGCACATAACGGCAAAACGCCCGTCAAATGAAGGATTGCCTTCGTAGGAACCGAATGCACTACCTGTCGAAAAAGGCAGCGACCAACTCCTCACTTGTGTGCACGCAACCACATCGAACCATTCCAATGTACTGCTTCTTGCATTGATACGAATATTAGGGTAGCTGGGGTGCCAGCGGTCATCTCCGAGACTGTAATTACCGCATTTCCCGTATTTTACTTGATAAGTATCGCCATCCAGAATCAATGCCGATGGCGAACCGCCCTGCTCATTGAGTATCGCAATCAGCGAGCCGTCAGAATTCCATGGCTGGTCTTTCGAGTAATGATGGCGAGCATTTCCTCCCCAGATTCCACTGCCTCCGCTCTCTATTGGAAAACTCTGGCCGGGCACTGCTGCAATTCTGATTAGCCTCGTGTGGAAAGTCGTATAGGTAAAAGGCATGCCATAAGACTGTTTGGGAAATTGCGGAATCGTGTAAACTGCGGTTGAATTCGTAACCAGTCCCGGTATCGTGTAATTCGGGTCAAGGGGCAGGGACATCTCTGCATACAGGCTGCTTGTAACAACAAGCAAAAATCCGATAACAACTCCGGTTAAAGCACGACTTTGCGACAGCAACATCCCCACCTTCTACTCCATCCTAAAAAATTAAAGATCAAAATATATTTGCCTTTTACCTTTTGGGCAACACGCCCCTTATTCTTTTGCCTTTTTAACTTTCTTAGATACTGTCTTTGAGCCAGTTGTCGGCAAACTTGCTGAAGTCGGCAAAGTCAACATTACTGCTCTGGTTGAGGTCGGAGCCGCCGCACCAATCCGGAGTGACACAGCCGCTGTCTAACCAACTCAAGAGGAACCACTCAAGGTCCTCAAAGTCCACAAGGCCGCCGTGGGTCAAATCGCCGACAGGCATTGTTTCTATCGCATAATCTTGAATATCATAAGTGTTATACGAACCACATGTGGGCGAACAATTACTTGCCCAGTTGCTTGCAAATATAACACGTCTGCCATCCAGGGATGGGACTGCTTGCGGTTCTGCGTAGTAGCCTATATCACCTCCGGCGCCCGTATTTGAGTGCGTGTGAGCTAATCGTTCAACGCTGCCGCTGCCGTCCATCTTGACCGCGATTATTTCATCATTGAATCTCTTGCCGCTGCCCGGCCAATATGTTACGTATGCCCAGCCCGGTCGCATAAAATTGCGGGTAGAAATATGAAATGGCGAAGCTTCGTTAGTCCCTGTAGTCACCGTCGACACTGTATTGTCTCTGAGCCTCACCATTACAACTTTACCGAATGTACTGCCGCCGGGATTCTTTGATGGGCAATATCCGCTTCTAATCTGCCCAATAATGACGTCTTCATTGGCATCAAAAGGATTTAACGTCATATCAGCGTGCCCGAGGTGGTAAATCCAGCCCTGGTTTACATCTGTATGACACGAACATTCCAGCGAACCCGCCGGCATCGTACGAGGTGTTATCGCCAAAGTAGTTGAATTGATATCGAAAACCCGCAAGTGGTCGGTATCAGGCGAGTCGTAAGCAACAACACAATATTTACCTGATGGGGATACGGATGCCCAGTCAAACCCCATTCCGCTTACAGCCGCTCCTGTATAA
>Ga0315294_10000842_pt1 | contig 33342 bp, 26 predicted proteins | sample YL17G13_40_MG_FD_203626 | JGI IMG/M metagenome (GOLD analysis project Ga0315294, IMG submission 203626) | Sediment microbial communities from Yellowstone Lake, YNP, Wyoming, USA - YL17G13_40 | ecosystem: Environmental > Aquatic > Freshwater > Lake > Sediment | place: USA: Wyoming | collected...
GTCATCGCGGCGGTCAATAGCCTGACTGCACCTTATACACTACATGCCGGCCAGTCCTTGAGCATCCCCTAATGGTAGCTTGTACTGCCAGCTACCATAAAAGCAAACGCCTTATCGTCACCCAGGCTGCGCCCCGCCTGGGTGTTTGTTTTACATAAGCAGGTTCAAGAGCAATTTCTCAAAAAAGTGGGGTATGGGGGTTCGCAAGCGGGCTTCGCCCGCTTGCGAACCCCCATCTTCCCCTCACTTATTGAGAAGATACGTTCAAGGAAACAACATGCCATTCGAGCTGCTGAAATCCGAAATTGTCTATCCCGGCCGCGCTTTTACCATCCGCCGCGACCACTTACGCCTGCCAGACGGGCGCACGACGAAGTTCGACATCGTCGAGCATCATGGCTCGGTCGTCCTCATCCCGATTGACGAGAGAGGCAACCTGCTCTTCGTCCGCCAGTACCGCCACGCAGCGGGGAAAGCCCTGCTCGAATTGCCGGCTGGCACCCTGGATGAAGGCGAAGCGCCAGAAGTGTGCGCCCGGCGCGAGGTGCGCGAAGAGACGGGCATGGCCGCGGACCAAATCCAGCTCATCGGCGGGTTCTTCCTCGCCCCGGGTTACTCCACGGAATACATGTACGTTTATCTGGCCACGAGCCTGCGCCAAGATCCGCTGGAGGCCGACGATGATGAATTCCTGCAAGTCGAAGCCTTTCCCCTGGCCGAGGCCTTGAAAATGGCCGAAAGCGGCGAAATCCCCGATTCCAAGTCGCTGGCAGCGCTGCTCCTGGCGCGCCCGCATCTGGAAAAGTACTTGAAACAATAAATTCCATTTCTCCAGGGGGCATTCGTATCATGACATGTCGCAGTTTATTACGTGTTATAAATAACTATCGCAGGCCATGAGGGGGGTATAAACTTATACGTTGGTTGAAAATAGCATAGGGCTTATTTTGCCCTGTGAAGCTCACCCGATTAGAAGGAGCAATTCATGAAACGTCAAATTGTAACGATTGATGGGAACGAGGCCACCGCCTCGGTCGCCCATCGGATCAACGAAATTTGCGCCATATACCCGATCACGCCCTCCTCGAACATGGGCGAATTTGCCGACGAGTGGTCGGCGCTGAAACGCAAGAATATCTGGGGCACGGTGCCGTTGGTCATCGAGATGCAATCCGAAGGCGGCGCGGCGGGCGCGGTGCACGGCGCGCTGCAAACCGGCGCGCTGACGACCACATTCACGGCCAGCCAGGGCCTGCTGCTGATGATCCCCAACATGTTCAAGATCGCCGGCGAATTAACCCCCACCGTTTTCCACGTCTCGGCCCGGACGGTGGCGACCCACGCTCTCTCGATCTTCGGCGACCACTCGGATGTGATGGCTGTGCGCCAATGCGGCTGGGGTATGCTGTCCTCCGGCTCGGTGCAGGAAGCCCACGACTTTGCCGTGATCGCCCAGGCTGCCACGCTGGAGGCGCGCGTGCCGTTCGTGCACTTCTTCGACGGGTTCCGCACCTCACACGAAGTGACCAAGATCGAACAGCTTACGGATGACGACCTGCGCGCCATGATTGACGACGAGCTTGTGCGCGCTCACCGTGCCCGCGCCCTCTCGCCAGACCGTCCGGTGCTGCGCGGCTCGGCCCAGAACCCAGACGTGTTCTTCCAGGGACGCGAAACCGTCAACCGCTATTACCAGGCCGTTCCCGGCATCGTCCAAAAGGTGATGGATAAATTCGCCAAACTGACTGGCCGCGCCAACCATCTGTTCGACTACGCCGGCGCGCCAGATGCCGAGCGTGTGGTCGTCATCATGGGATCCGGCGGCGAGACCGTCGAGGCGACGGTCAAGTACCTGGTCGAACGCGGCGAAAAGGTGGGGGTGATCCGCGTGCGCTTGTTCCGCCCCTTCTCGATCAGGCACTTCATGGTGGCATTGCCTGGGACGGTCAAATCTATTGCGGTACTCGATAGGACCAAGGAGCCTGGGGCGGCTGGCGAGCCACTCTATATGGATATCGTGAATGCCCTAGTCGAAGGCTGTAAATTAGAAAGTTCACCTTTCAAACCCGCCAGCCTACCAAACGTGATCGGCGGACGCTACGGCCTGTCATCCAAAGAGTTTACGCCAGCCATGGTCAAGGCTGTGTTGGATGAAATGGAGAAAGCCGACCCGAAGAACCACTTCACGGTCGGCATTATGGATGATGTCACGCACACCAGCCTGGATTACGATCCCTGCTTCTCGGTCGAGCACCTCGAAACGGTGCGTTGCCTCTTCTTCGGCCTCGGCTCGGATGGCACTGTTGGGGCCAACAAGAACTCGATCAAGATCATCGGCGAAGAAACAGACAACAACGCCCAGGGCTATTTCTTCTACGACTCGAAGAAGGCCGGGACGATGACCATCTCCCACCTGCGCTTCGGCCCCAAGCCGATCCAAGCTCCATACCTGATCACTCCCAACACCGCCAACTTCGTCGCCTGCCACCAGTTCACCTTCCTGGAACGTTTCGACATCACCAAGTACGCCCAGCCTGGCGCGGTGTTCCTGCTGAACAGCATCTATGGCCCCGAAGAAGTATGGGATAAACTGCCGCAGGAAGTACAGAAAGACATCCTCGCGAAAAAATTGAAGTTCTACACCATCAATGCTTACGAAGTGGCCGAAAAGACCGGCATGGGCAGCCGAGTCAACACCATCATGCAAACCTGCTTCTTCGCCATTTCCGGCATCCTGCCGCGCGACGAGGCGATCGAGCAAATCAAGAAAGCCATCAAGAAGAGCTACGGTAAACGCGGCGAGGCCGTTGTCAAAAAGAACTATGAGGCAGTGGATCAATCGCTGGCGTACCTGCACGAGGTCAAGGTGCCGGGCAAAGTAACCAGCACTTTTACCCGCAGACCTCCGGTCCCGGCGGAAGCGCCGGCCTTCGTCCGCGACGTGCTCGGGCTGATGATCGCCTTCGAGGGCGATAGCGTCCCCGTGTCCGCCATGCCTGTAGACGGCACCTTCCCCACCGGAACAACCAAGTGGGAAAAGCGCAACATCGCCTTGGAAATACCGGTTTGGGAGCCGGATCTGTGCATCCAGTGCGGCAAGTGCGTCTTCGTCTGCCCACACGCCGTTATCCGCCACAAGGTTTATGACAAGAAGTTCCTGGAGAAAGCCCAAAAAACCTTCAAGCACATGGAATCCAAGTTCAAGGAATTCCCCGGCATGGCCTATACCATTCAGGTGGCGCCGGAAGATTGCACTGGCTGTACGATGTGCGTCGAAGCCTGCCCGGTCAAGGACAAGAGCCAGGCCGGCCGCAAAGCCATCAACATGTCTGCCCAGCCTCCGCTGCGCGAAACAGAAGCCGCCAACTGGGAATTCTATCTCTCCCTGCCCGAGGTGGATCGTGCGCTCATCAACCCTGGCACGGTCAAGAACTCGCAACTGCTCCAGCCGCTGTTCGAGTTCTCTGGGGCCTGCGCCGGTTGCGGCGAGACGCCTTACGTCAAACTGCTGTCGCAGCTCTTCGGCGAGCGGGCCATTATCGCCAACGCCACCGGTTGTTCGTCCATCTACGGCGGCAACCTGCCCACCACGCCTTACACCTTCAACAAAGATGGGCGCGGCCCGGCCTGGTCGAACTCGCTGTTCGAAGACAACGCCGAGTTCGGCCTGGGCTTCCGCCTGACGCTCGATAAGCAAAACGAGTTCGCCCGCGAGCTTCTACCGCAACTAGCCAAAGAGCTTGGCCGCGACCTGGTGAGCAGTCTGCTCGACGCCGACCAAACCACCGAGGCAGGCATCGCCGGCCAGCGCGAACGCGTCGAGATCCTGAAGAAGAACCTGGCAAAGTCCGACGATCCGCGCGCCAAGAACCTGGTCAGCATCGCCGACTCGCTGGTCAAGAAGAGCGTCTGGATCATGGGCGGCGACGGATGGGCTTACGACATCGGCTACGGCGGCCTGGATCACGTGCTGGCTTCGGGGCGGAACGTCAACGTGCTCGTACTGGATACCGAGGTGTACTCGAATACCGGCGGGCAGGCTTCCAAGTCCACGCCGCGCGCCGCAGTCGCCAAGTTCGCGGCCCAGGGTAAGGGACTGCCCAAGAAAGACCTGGGCCTGATCACTATGTCCTACGGCTACGTCTACGTGGCGTGCGTCGCCATGGGCGCCAGCGACCAACACACGCTCAAGGCATTCCTGGAAGCCGAGGCTTACGATGGCCCGTCCCTGATCATCGCTTACAGCCACTGTATTTCTCACGGGATTGACATGGCGAAAGGCTTGGAACAACAGAAACTGGCTGTCCTGGCTGGCATGTGGCCGCTCTACCGCTACAACCCGCGCCTGGCCACGGAAGGCAAGAACCCGCTCATCGTCGAGTACAAAGAGCCAAGCATCCCGGTGGAACAATACATGTACAATGAGGCTCGCTACCGGATGCTGGTGCAAAGCGACGAACAACGCGCCGAGATTCTGCTAAAAGAGGTCCGCGAAGATGCCAAGAAGCGCTGGCAGTTCTATTCGCAGATGGCCGCCATGCACTACGGCGGTGAGGGCGAACAGAAATAACATATAGAGATAGAATAGGGATAGGGCTGACATCCTATCCCTATTTTCGAAAGGAGTGGATTATGGTTGACCTGACGACCACTTATCTCGGCTTGAAATTAAAGAATCCCCTGGTGGCCTCTGCCTCACCGCTTTCCGAACACATAGAAACGGTACGTCAATTGGAAGAGGCGGGCATCGCTGCCATCGTGATGTACTCACTTTTCGAGGAACAGATCATCCATGAGAGTTTGGAACTCGACCACTATCTAGAGTACAGAAAGGATTCATCCCCAGAGGCGATCACTTACCTGCCGGATGTTGGCCGGTATAGCCTCGGATCTGACGCTTACATCAATCAATTGCGCCGCCTCAAGAAAGCCGTAAGTATCCCGATCATCGGCAGTTTGAACGGCGTCTCGACTGGCGGCTGGATTGATTACGCCAAGAAGATCGAAGATGCCGGCGCCGACGCGCTGGAACTCAACATCTATTACCTGCCTTTCGACCCCGAACTGAGCAGCACCAAATTGGAAGATACGTATACCCAATTGGTCAGCGACATCAAAGCCAGGATCAAGATACCGCTGGCGGTCAAGCTTGGCCCCTATTTCACCGGCATGGCATCCGTCTGTCGGCGTCTGGCCGAGGTCGGCGCAGATGGCCTGGTGCTTTTCAACCGCTTCTATCAGCCAGATTTCGAACTAGAAGAGTTGGAAATCGTACCCAATCTGATCTTAAGCACCTCGCAGGAACTGCGCATGCCACTGCGGTGGATCGCCCTGCTCTATGGCCACATCCAGGCCGATTTTGCCCTGACAAGCGGCATCCACACGGCCGAGGATGTGCTCAAGGCTATGATGGCAGGCGCCAGGGTGGCGATGATGGCCTCCGAATTGCTCAAGCGCGGGCCGGGGCGCGCCGCCGAAATCCTGGCCGAGCTTGAGTGCTGGATGATCGAACACGGATATGAATCGATCAAGCAGATGCAGGGCAGCATGAGCGCCCAAGCGATGAGGGAACCGCACGCCTTACGCCGTTCGAATTACATCAAAGTGCTGAACTCCTTCAGATATTTGCCCTGATGTAATCACTCAAAAATCCAGTGAACAGACGGGTGCGCGGGCAGTCGCGAAGCATACCCGAAGGGTGCGATGCTGCCTACCCACCCGCCATCTTCCTCCACTATTGAGCATACACCTCAGTCATCCAAACAAAAAACTTCCGCGATCTCGCGGAAGTTCTTGGTAACATGAATAAATGCAAAACGGAACCGGTTATTCTTCAGGGGCGGGCTCGGCGCTAGACTTTTTCTGCCGATAAGTAATGCGCCCCCGCGACAGATCATAGGGGGATATCTCCACCTTGACCCGGTCTCCGAGTAGGATGCGGATGTAATACTTGCGCATCTTGCCCGAAAGGTAGGCCAAGACATTGTGTCCGTTATCGAGCTTCACCCGGAACTGTGTGCCGGGCAATGCTTCGGTCACTGTCCCCTCGACCTGGATTTTCTCTTCAGCCATACACACCTCCAGTCCCGTCAGCCACTACTACAGCAATTCTATTCGTAATCTTTTACCGTTCGCCGCTTGATACGCCGGATGGCTTTTTTCTTATCCATGCGGCGCTGCTCGCTCTTGGAAACATACCAGCGCTTGCGGCGCACTGTGCTCAAGACACCGCTCTTGACGACCTTCTTACGAAAGCGCTTGAGCAGTTGATCTTGAGATTCGTTATTGCGTAGCATCACTACCGTCAACGTTTTCACCTCCTTCCATTCGGAAGGTAATTCCTTCCAGAATAAAAACAAAAATCGGCTCGTTACAGACTCAGCCGAATGCATGCGCGAAACCCGGAAGACATTTATTTCATCATCGAGAATTTAACGCTGCTGTTCGCACTCCTTGATTGCCACTAAAACGATAAAACGGCAATCCTATTGAAGCTGATCTGTAAACAAAAGCATTATACTACATGACCTGCTGGCTGAAAAGAGAAATGGCAGAAACGCTTCTCTATTGCCGCTCGTAGAGCAGCCATAATGGTAGCCTTTTGGCTACCATTATTCGATCACCTCCAGCCATTGGGCCGCGCACCAGCCTCCATCCGTCAGGTGCGCCCAACCATCCTTGATCTCCACGAACTCGACAATCGTATCATAGGGCAGCGCACGCAATATTTCCGCCTGTAGATTCGGCGCGACGCGCACCCTCAAGCCGATCTTCACGGTGACGCGTGCTCTCTTAACCCCGGTGGGCGGCGAAGGAGGTTCAGCCGGAGGCTCGGGAGTTTCCGGGAGCAATTCCAGCCATTGCGCAGAACTCCAGCCGCCGGCCGAGAGGCGCGCCCAACCATCCTTGATCTCTGCCACCTCGACTTGTGTGCCATACGGCATCGTGCGCAGGATTTGCGCCTTCAAATCTGGCGCGGTACGGACCCTCAAGCCTGCCCCCGCGGTGACGCGTGCCATTCTGGGCTGAGAAGGTGGCGGGGCTTTTGCGATTGCAGATGGGCTGTTGGACAACCCGCCCAGGTTGGGGACTTCATCCTGGGCGCGCACTGCAAAATAATACAACGCGCCAGGCGTCAACCCGCTCACGGTCATCTGTTCCGATTGTCCAGCCGGTTTGGGCTGCGGTACACCGTTGGTTACCGGCGTGGCCGCCTCCCAGCTTGCCGGACTGTCAATCACGCTCACGCTGTAACGCACCAGGTAACTGGCAGCCGTTCCAATATGGGCATCGTCTCCGGGAGCAGCCCAGGAAAGGTCAATGGAGCCAGCTGCCGTCCCGGGAGCCGCCGCCAAATCCATGATCGCGGCTGGCGCAATTAAGTCTTGTTGTGGCACAGGTACATCTGAAAGCAATTGCAGCCATTGTATCGCGCACCAGCCACCGTCTGCCAGGCGACCCCAACGTTTTATGATCTCCACAACCACGACTTGTGTGTTGTAAGGTAAAGTTCGCAATATCTGTGCAGTAAGACTCGCAGCCGTCCGTACTCGCAGACCCGCCCCCGCGGTGACGCGCGCCACACAAGGCAATGCTATTGGCGATTGCTTAGCGATTGCCGAGGGGCTATTGGACAACCCGCCCAGGTTGGCGGCTTCGTCTAGGGCGCGGATTGCAAAGTAATACGCCGTACCAGGCGTCAGCCCGCTCACGGTCATCTGCTCTGCCTGCCCGGCGGACTTGGGCACGGATACACCGACCGTAACAGGCGTGGCTGCATCCCAGGCTGCCTGGTTCTCGATTGCGCTCGTGCTGTAGCGCACCTGGTAATTGGATGCCGTACCGACATTGGCATCGTCTCCCGGCGCAGTCCAGGCGAGGTCAATCGAGCCAGTCGCCGTTCCTGTGGCTGCCGCCAAATCCACGATAGCGGCTGGCGCGGTCGTATCTGGCGGCGTAGGTTCAGGTGTATCATCTATCAACTGCAACCATTGCGCCGCGCACCAACCTCCATCCACAAGATGCGCCCATCCGTTCTGGATTTCCACTATGTCAACGAGCGTGCCATAAGGCAGCGTTCTTAATATCTGTGCTTGCAGGTTCGGAGCAGCGCGCACGCGTAGTCCCGCTTGCGCGATGACACGCGCCTGGCCGGTTGTTCCGCCAGAGGGCAGCTCATACGGTTTCGAGAGGATGAAGAGGTTGTTATACACCTCCTCGGAAGCGATCGCATCCAGGTCCAGTTGCGGAAGGCCCGTGATCGGCAGGGAGGCCGAGAACTGCCAAACATCCCAGCGGTTCAATCCAACAGGAAAGACTGGCGATCCCAAGTTGCTTACGATCCCCAGAAAGTTGTCCCAACCAATGACTCCGGCCGGGGCCGAAATATAGCCTGCCAGCCAAAGGTAACTTTGACCAAGCCAGGCTGACATCTGCGGGCAGTACTTATTCACGAACCATGCCCCAGTATAAGAAACCAACGGGATGCTCAACGCCGATCTCATTTTCGTAAAATATTCATAGTTAATGGCATTAATATGAGCCGGGGGCATGGTTGGGACATCGCCACCCCCTCCGAGCCTGGCCTGATTCCACGCATCCCAATCCGTCCAATACTGCTCGAAATCGCCGGTGGCACATTTCGGCGGATATTGCTCGATCAGTTGCAAGAAATGATCTATCTGTTTTTGAACATCCTGGGTTATGTCCACCCACTGGTATAGCCCAAACGGTATGCCGTACTTATTGGCCTGTGCAACGTGCCGTTGCAGGAAAGGGTCCGTATAACCTGCCCCATGGCAAGCGCGGATGATGGCGAACGACAATCCATTGTTGACCATCGCCTGCCACTGGGCATCGGATAGGTCATCATAGCGACTGATATCAATTCCCCAACGCATACTGCCTCCTTATTGTATGGTAACTCGAAGAGCCACCATTATGGTAACTGTAGTGAAGTTACCATTATCGCTCGAACCGGTTCGACCGATTGGAGTCGTGCTTCCTACGTATATTATACCAAGCCTCCAGGCTTATTAAAAGAAAAAGTCTCTTGGCGATGACTTACTCTCCCAGGCAGTTACCCACCAAGTACCATCGGCGCTGACGAGCTTAACTTCCGGGTTCGGGATGGGACCGGGTGTACCCTCGTCGCTCAAATCACCAAGAGACTTATTCACAAGTTCGGTTGAATAGCAACTGTTGATTCCGAAAAGTATCAAGTTCTCCGTACCACGCAGATCAGCCCTCGACCATTAGTACGGCTTAGCTTAACGCATTGCTGCGCTTACACACGCCGCCTATTAAGCAGGTAGTCTACCTGCGGTCTTACTCCCTTAAGGGAATACAGGGATCTAATCTTAGGGCGAGTTTCCCACTTAGATGCTTTCAGCGGTTATCTCTGCCAGACGTAGCTACCCAGCGATGCCGTTGGCACGACAACTGGCACACCAGAGGTCTGTCCACTCCGGTCCTCTCGTACTAGGAGCAGCTCCCTTCAAATCCCTTACGCCCACAGTGGATAGAGACCGACCTGTCTCACGACGGTCTGAACCCAGCTCGCGTACCGCTTTAACGGGCGAACAGCCCGACCCTTGGGACCTTGTACAGCCCCAGGATGCGATGAGCCGACATCGAGGTGCCGAGCGAGATCGTCGATGTGAACTCTTGGATCTCACCAGCCTGTTATCCCCGGGGTAGCTTTTATCCGTTAGCCACGACCTTTCCACTCAGTTTCGTGGGATCACTAAGCCCGTCTTTCGACTCTGCTCGACGCGTTGGTCTTGCAGTCAAGCTCCCTTATGCCTTTACACTCTTTGGGTGGTTTCCATTCACCCTGAGGGAACCTTTGGGCGCCTCCGTTACCTTTTAGGAGGCGACCGCCCCAGTCAAACTGCCCACCTGGCACGGTCCCCCGCCCGGATGACGGTGCGGGGTTAGGGTCTAAATGTAATCAGGGTGGTATTTCACTGGTGGCTCCACCGAAGCTAGCGCTCCAGCTTCAAAGCCTCCCACCTATGCTACACAAATCACACCCAAACTCAATGCCAAGATGCAGTAAAGCTCCACGGGGTCTTTTTGTCCTACTGCGGGTAGGCCGCATCTTCACAGCCATTTCAATTTCACCGGGTCCCTCGTTGAGACACTGTTCTAGTTGTTACACCGTTCGTGCGGGTCGGAACTTACCCGACAAGGAATTTCGCTACCTTAGGACCGTTATAGTTACGGCCGCCGTTCACCGGGGCTTCAGTTCAAAGCTTTGTCCCCTTGCGAGGACTAACCTCTCCCTTTAACCTTCCGGCACTGGGCAGGTGTCAGCCCCTATACATCGCCTTACGGCTTTGCAGAGACCTGTGGTTTTGATAACCAGTCACTAGAACCATTTCACTGCGACCCTCCAACGCTTTGGTAAACCGGACGTCAGAAGGCACCCCTTATCCCGAAGTTACGGGGTCAAATTGCCGAGTTCCTTAACGAGGGTTCTCCCGTTCGCCTTGGTATACTCTACCCATCTACCGGTGTCGGATTGCGGTACGGGCATCTGGAATTCAACGCTTAGAGGCTTTTCTCGGCAGCAAGGCTTAACCACTTCCGCCTCAAGGGCTCGCATTCACGCTTCAGCTCAGTCTGCGGATTTGCCTACAGACCTCAACACCTAGACGTTTTGCACCTGCACAACCAATCGCAGGCTGGCCTACCTCGCTGCGTCCCCCCATCGCTCCTTCCAGATGGTTCCGGAATGTTGACCGGATGTCCATCGCCTACGCCTTTCGGCCTCGGCTAAGGGCCGACTAACCCGACGCGGAATGACCTGGCGTCGGAAACCTTAGATTTACGGCGAACACGGTTCTCACGTGTTTATACGCTACTCATGCCTGCATTCTCACTTCCGCCCGCTCCAGCTGTCTTTACAGTCAACCTTCACCGCTGGCGGAACGCTCCCCTACTGCCCTGTCTTGCGACAAGACCCATGGCTTCGGTACCAAGCTTAGCCCCGTTAAGTTTTCCGCGCAAGGTCACTAGACCAGTGAGCTATTACGCACTCTTTAAAGGGTGGCTGCTTCTGAGCCAACCTCCTGGTTGTTCCAGTAACCTCACCTCGTTTCCCACTTAGCTTGGATTTGAGGACCTTAGCCGATGATCTGGGCTGTTTCCCTTTCGACCCCGAAACTCATCTCCCGGAGTCCGACTGCCATGCTATGGAGTACCGGCATTCGGAGTTTGGTTGAGTTCGGTAAGCGGTAAGCCCCCTAGCTCATCCAGTGCTCTACCTCCGGTACTAAACGCATGACGCTAGCCCTAAAGCTATTTCGGGGAGAACAAGCTATCTCCGAGTTCGATTGGCATATCACCTCTACCCACAGCTCATCCCGTAACTTTGCAACGTTAGAAGGTTCGGGCCTCCACGAGCGGTTAGACTCGCTTCACCCTGGCCATGGGTAGCTCACCCGGTTTCGTGTCTAATCCCAGCGACTATACGCCCTATTCAGACTCGCTTTCGCTACGGCTACGGGTGTCACTCCCTTAACCTCGCCACTGAGATTAACTCGCAGGCTCATTCTCCAAGAGGCACGCCGTCAGGCATAGCGCCGCGCACATGCTTTCGCAATAGCACCGACACGCCATTAGCCCTCCGACTGCTTGTAAGCTTACGGTTTCAGGTTCTATTTCACTCCCCTAACAGGGGGACTTTTCACCTTTCCCTCACGGTACTTGTTCACTATCGGTCGCCAAGTGTATTTAGCCTTGGGGAGTGGACTCCCCAGATTCCCGCCGGATTAGCGTGCCCGGCAGTACTCAGGTATCCAGCGGAAGTCAATCCACTTTTGCATACGGGACTATTACCCTCTTTGGTAGGCTTTCCCATACCATTCTGCTAGCAGATCGATTTGTAACTTCCATATGCCGGACCCTACAACCCCATCCCTGCAAGCAGGGATGGTTTGGGCTGGTTCCCGTTCGCTCGCCACTACTAGGGAAATAATCTCTTTTCCTCTGGGTACTTAGATGTTTCAGTTCCCCAGGTGCCCCCCGGCAGGCCTATATATTCAGCCGCCGGTGCTGTGGGATCGCCACAGCGGGTTTCCCCATTCGGAAATCCCCGGATCAAAGCCTGTACACGGCTACCCGAGGCTTATCGCAGTGTCCCGCGTCCTTCATCGGCACTTAGCGCCAAGGCATCCACCGTAAGCCCTTAGTAGCTTCTCCACGTGATACGGAGAAATTGATACTTTTCGGCCTACATCAATTTCATTTCTTACAGTTACTATTCAATTGGTAAGGTGCTGTTTGGTGACCAACCACCGGCCACCTTCGCCGTTGACCGGCGAGCGCTGCCCTCCACATTCGTTGCCACTTTACTTGTCAAGGGCACCGCTCGCTCGTCAACAATCTGGATTTTTACACAAAGCGACCCGGCTCACCGCCGGGCCGCATACTTTTGCCACGCGATGAAAGCCAACGATTATTACTTCAACTCCGAGATCGCCAACTTCAAGCCTTTCGTCATCCTTTCACACACAAGCTCAGTGGAGATGACGGGATTCGAACCCGTGGCCTTCGCCTTGCAAAGGCGCTGCTCTCCCGCTGAGCTACATCCCCGGTTAGTCACATAGTCCTATAGCCTGATAGTCACCTGGCCGATCTGACTATTCGACCATCCGACTAACAAGTGGGCCTGACTGGATTCGAACCAGTGACCCCAGTCTTATCAGGACTGTGCTCTAACCAACTGAGCTACAGGCCCGCCCAGGATGGGCCTCAACAACTGAGAAGTGACAGGAAGTTCCTCTTCCCTACCGACTCTCGCCACCGCGGCGAAAGATTTGAATTAGAGCGCCGGTCTGCCCCGAAGGGCTGGACCCTTGCTCAGTACTCTAGAAAGGAGGTGATCCAGGCGCACTTTCCAGTACGCCTACCTTGTTACGACTTCGTCCCAGTCACCGACCCCACCTTCGACAGCGCCCTCCTTGCGGTTAGGCTACCGGCTTCAGGTGTTGCCAGCTCCCATGACGTGACGGGCGGTGTGTACAATTCCCGGGAACGTATTCAACGCACTATAGCTGACGCGCATTTACTAGCAACTCCAACTTCACGCAGGCGGGTTTCAGCCTGCGATCTGAACTGAGACCGGCTTTGGGGATTGGCTCTACCTCGCGGCTTAGCGACCCATTGTACCGGCCATTGTAGCGTGTGTGTAGCCCCGGATATAAAGGCCATGCTGACTTGACGTCATCCCCACCTTCCTCCGGATTGATACCGGCGGTCTCGTATGACACATGTAACATACGATGAGGGTTGCGCTCGTTAGCGGACTTAACCGAACATCTCACGACACGAGCTGACGACAGCCATGCAACACCTGTTCAGGCTCCCCGAAGGGTCGTTCTGCTTTCGCTTCACTACCACCTGAATGTCAAACCCGGGTAAGGTTCTTCGTGTAACATCGAATTGAACCACACGCTCCGCTGCTTGTGCGGGAACCCGTCAATTCCTTTGAGTTTTAACCTTGCGGCCGTAGTCCCCAGGCGGTGAACTTATCGCGTTGGCTTCGGCACCGACGGCTTTGAACCCGCCGACGCCAAGTTCACATCGTTTACAGCTAGGACTACCGGGGTCTCTAATCCCGTTTGCTACCCTAGCTTTCGCGTCTGAGCGTCAGAAACGGTCCAGGAGGCCGCTTTCGCCACTGGTGTTCCTCCCGATATCTACGCATTTCACCACTACACCGGGAATTCCACCTCCCTCTACCGCTCTCTAGTCTGGTAGTATTGAACGACCTCTCCCAGTTGAGCCGGGAGCTTTCACATCCAACTTACCAAACCGCCTGCACGCGCTTTACGCCCAGTAAATCCGGATAACGCTTGCCTCCTACGTTTTACCGCGGCTGCTGGCACGTAGTTAGCCGAGACTTATTCCTGAGATACTGTCCTTTCTCATCTCCCAGAAAAGTGCTTTACGACCCGAAGGCCTTCATCGCACACGCGGCGTTGCTGGGTCAGGCTTTCGCCCATTGCCCAATATTCCCTACTGCTGCCACCCGTAGGTGTTTGGCCCGTGTTTCAGTGCCAATGTGGGGGACCACCCTCTCAGGTCCCCTACCCGTCGAAGCCTTGGTAGGCCGTTACCCTACCAACTAGCTGATGGGACGCAGGTCCCTCCCGAAGCGCATTGCTGCTTTAGTCATGAAGCCTCTAACCTCCATGACCACATGGGGTATTAGCAGTCCTTTCGAACTGTTATCCCCCTCTTCGGGGCAGGTCACCAACGCGTTACGCACCCGTTCGCCACTAAGACTAAGTATTGCTACAAAGTCTCCGTTCGACTTGCATGTATTAAGCACGCCGCCAGCGTTCATCCTGAGCCAGGATCAAACTCTCCGCAAAAAATCACCTCTTGCGAGGTGCGAGTTACGGATTGGATATAACGACAGGGCTGATTTACTTCCTATCACTTTTCAGTTGTTAAGGTCCCGATAACTAAGCGGGCTGTATTCTACCCGCGAGGTGTGCCTCTGTCAAGGCTTAGACAGACAAAAGAACCGATGTTTCCCTTTCAACACCGGCTCGTCAGACTGCAAAACCCATTGGTTTGTGTCTCTGACGTGAGACGACTTTTTAGTTTGTCAACGATCTGTCCTTTTTAGGACGAGATCTGATTCAAGGTTGTTTGTACTTGTATTATCCCACGAGCCTGAAGGCTTGTCAAGAACCAATCGTAAAATCTTAGAAACCTTAAGACATCTCCTGCCGTCCAGTCAGCGCACGCAGCAGGGTATTCTGGTCGGCATACTCCAGGTCCCCGCCGACGGGCAGGCCACGCGCCAGCCGCGTCAGATGGACATTGAGCGGCAGCAATTGTTGACGCAGGTACAGCGCTGTCGCGTCCCCCTCCATGCTAGGATTGGTTGCCAGGATCACCTCCTTCACTTCGCCACGCCGCACGCGTTCGACCAAAGGCCTGATCTTCAGGTCATCCGGGCCAATGCCTTCGATGGGTGAAAGCACGCCGTGCAGCACGTGGTACTTGCCGCGATAGGCGCCCATGCGCTCCAGGGCCAACACGTCCAGCGGTTCCTCGACCACGCACAGCATCGAACCATCCCGTTGCGGGTTCTCACACACCTCACAGCGTTCACGCCCGGCGGTAGTGATGTTGAAGCACTCCTGGCAAAAGCCGGTTTTGGTTTTCAATTCGGTCAAGGCCTCGGCCAATTGGCCTGACAACTCCTCTGGGGCGCGCAGCAGGAAGAAAGCCAGCCGGGAGGCCGTCTTCGGGCCGATGCCAGGGAGGCGTTCGAGGGCAAAGATCAGGTCTTGGATGGGATCAGGTAACATATCGGTTGCACGTTAGCAAGTTGTCACGTTTGCACGTTGAACGTGTCAACATGCAAACGTGATAACGTCAGAACGGAAGCCCGCCTGCCAGTGGGTCCATGAATTGCTGCTGGAGTTCACGCGACTTGTCCAGGGCCAGGTTGACAGCGGTCAGAATCAAATCTTGCAGCATATCCGCGTCGGTATCTTTCAATAATTCGGGGGCGATCTCCACCGCCGTGCAGCGCTGGTCGCCGGTCATCGTGACCTTGACCGCGCCGCCCCCCGCCGTCGCCATGACGCTCTCCTCGGCCAGCCGCTCCTGGGCCTCGGCCAATTGCTGCTGCATCCGCTGGATCTGTTGCATCATGCCAGATTGCCCACCTGCCGGGCGGTTGTAACCTTTGGCCATAAATCTCTCCTTCAGACACCTGGTTTCTCGAAGAAACCGGGTGTCTCTCACTCCTGAATATCCACAATCTCACCGCCGGCTTCCAGGGCTGCCGCCACCATACCGTCTTGTTTGACATGCGGCGGGGTAGTTTGCCTGGCATTCGAGACCACACAGCGAATTTGAAGCTCGACGCCCAGCACTTCGGCGATCACCTTGCGCGTGACGTCCAACTGCCCGGGTGCGTCCATCTTCGAGCGCAGCACCTCGCTGGCAAAACCGAGTACGAGGGTGCCATTCTTGATCTCGAGCAGCTTGCAGGAGTTCAGCAAGGCTTCCAGGGCAGGGTTCTGCGAGCGGACGGCAGCCCGCACCTGCCGCCAGGCTTTGGCGACACGGTCGAGGCTGACAGCGCCTGTGACTGATTTACTCTCCGAAGCTTTCTCCAGCGGCGGCGCGGGATTCGGGCGCGAGGCTTCTGGAAGCTTGTTCTGGACACCTCGGTCGGGGCGTGGCAACGAATAACGGGACGGGACTTCAGGCCGGCCGCGCGTCTCTGGCGGCTTTTCCCCGCCCGCAGCGGATGGCTTCTCGATCGGCTGCGGTCCTTCTATAGCCTCGACCAGCGCCAGCTCCAGGGAGAGGGAAGGCTGCCAGCCGCCGCGCAGGTCAGTGGCGGCCGCGTTGAAGAGTCGGGTCATGCGTAGGACCTCAGGCGCGGACAATGCTCCAGCGTGGCGTTTGACCTGGGCGCGCGTATCCGCAATCAGGTCCACTTGCGCTTCGTTGCCCAGCTTGACCAGCAGCAGGGCGCGAAAGTAGTCCACGATCTGACGCGCCAGCACGCGGGCGTCAGTACCGGAATCCAGGGCGCGGTGGATCGTCTCGAGGCCGGCATCCGGCCGCTTGTCGAGGATGGCATCCGCCAGTTCAAGGACGGTCTGGTTGGCCGCCGTGCCGAGCACAGTCTGCGTAAGTTCGAGGCTGATCTTCTGTCCGGTCGAGGCCATCTGGTCAAGCAGGGAAATCGCATCCCGCAGGCTGCCGGTTGCCTGGCGGGCGATGAGCGTTAGGGCCTCAGGCTCGGCCTGGATGCCCTCGGCTTGGATGATCTGGCCGAGCTGCTTGACGATGTCGTCCACCGGCACGCGGCGGAACTCGTGCCGCTGGCAGCGTGAGAGCACGGTGGCTGGTATCTTGTGCATCTCGGTGGTGGCAAGTACGAAGATGGCGTGCGGCGGCGGCTCCTCGAGGGTCTTGAGCAGGGCGTTGAAGGCCGCTGTCGAGAGCATGTGGACTTCGTCAACGATGTAAACCTTGTACCGGCCCTGGTTAGGCGAAAAATTGATCTTGTCGCGCAGGTCGCGCACATCCTCCACGCTGGTGTTGGAGGCGGCGTCAATCTCGATCAAGTCCAGGAAGCGGCTTTCGTTGACCGCGACGCAATGGTCACATTGATTGCAGGGACGGGCGGAGAGATCCTCGCCCAGGCAGTTGACGGCCTTTGCCAGCAGGCGCGCCACGGTGGTCTTGCCGGTGCCGCGCGGACCCGAGAACAGGTAAGCGTGGGCAACGCGCTCGCCCGTTACCGCGTTGCGCAGGGTCTGGACAACGTGCTGCTGTCCGACAACTTCATCCCATTTCTGGGGACGCCATTTACGATAGAGGGCTTGTGTCATTTCAGGTACCAGTTTTCAGTGTTCAGTTCTCAGTGAATAGTGATCAGTTTCAAGGGATCGAGTACTGGGCGCGCATGACGCCTTGAGTGTCATACAGGCTGACCTGCTCGCCTGGCTGCCAGGCCGGAGCAGTGCGTCCCCAGTAGAGGTCGGTGGGCGTATCCGCGCCGGAGGCCGTGTGCACCATCACCGTGCCGCCTTTGTACAGGGTTAGCTGCGGGAAGGTATAGGTGTTGCCTAGAGCATCTTTCAAATACCAGCCTGTCATAATGATAGGGTTTTCACCTTTGTTCTCGACGACAACCACTTCGCTGCCAATTATCCCTGCGCCGAGGATGCTTACAATATCTACCTTTATGTCGCCAGAAACAGGCGAAGGGGTGAGCGCAGCAGGCGCGGAGGAAACATCGGCTGGCGCGCAGTCCGCGCGGTGGGCGCGGTCATAGAAGAAGATGATCGTACCGGTCACAAGGGCAGAGACGAAGGCATTGAGCAAGAGGTAAAAAAGCAACCGTCGCGCCTGGCTCATACTGCCTGAATGATAGCATAAAATTGCGTTTGCACGTTCACACGTTTGAACGTTTGTAGCTCATGGCTACCCAATCCCCCATCTGGCGTTTCTCGACCAGTTCCATCCCGTGCGCCTGTGCGGCCGAAATGACCGTCCCGGCCTGCTCCTCCAGGATTCCAGAGAGGATCAGCATTCCGCCCGGCGCGACCAGATCGGCCAATCTGTCGTCGAACAGGCGGATAATGACTGGCGCGAGGATATTTGCCAGCACCAGCGTCGCACTCCGGACGCCAAACCTGCCTGCCAAAACCTCCGGCACCGACCCTACCCCGAGCGTGAATTGCCCCGCTGCAATGCCGTTGACATCCGCGTTTTCGCGCGAAACTTTGACCGCCGCCTCGTCAATGTCCACGCCGAGGGCAGAAGTTGCGCTGAGCTTCAGGGCAGCAATGGCAAGAATGCCAGAACCACAACCAATATCAATAAGTGACAAGTGGCGAGTGACGAGTGACGAGGAAGCATCAAAATAATTTTCGAGCAATTCCAGGCAAAGTTGCGTTGTGGGATGCGTACCCGTGCCAAATGCCATGCCTGGGTCAATCTTGATCGGGATGCGTTTCTCATCCGGCGATTCCAGCCAGGCCGGGACGATGATCAGCCGCTTGCCAATCGGGATGGGCTGGTAGTGCTCTTTCCAGGCTTCCATCCAGTTCTGGTCAGCAATCGGCTTGAAGACCGGCGCGGGCAGGGGCTGGATCATGCCCAGGTAGTAGAGCGCCTCCTCCAATTTCTGGCGTGTTTCTTCGGTTTTTTCGTCAATGGGCAGATACGCACGCACGCACACCGCTCCGCTGGGCGTGCCTTCATCTTCATCGTGGCGGTAAGTCACCCCGCTCTCCACGGCCACGCCGCCCGGCGCGAAGCGCGCCAGCACCTCGGCCACGGCTTCGGCCAGTTCGCCGGAAACGGTGAAGGAGACTTCGAGCCAGTTCATGTCAGTATTCAGTCATCAGTAACCAGTTATCAGTTACTTGCCTTTCGCTTTATCTTTCATCCGTTCTTCCATAACCAATTCAAGAGCGCCGCTATTTTTTGAAGAACCTCGCAATCTTTCAATCCGCTCTATGAATGCAAAGTCATCGCAAATGACGGGCTCAGAAATTCTTTGAAAACCATGAATTGCTCGCCTTCTATCCAGTTCATTCATATCCAAACCACCAATCTCATTAAGCCAAAAGTAGCCGAACTCGGTCGCCTTGTCTCTCGCTTGCAATTCTCCATCAACAACGTCTGCCTCAAACCGCAAAATAACCAATTGCCACTTATTTCCGTCAGGATATTCCAGTAATAGATTCGGCGATGTGTAAACGCCAGCAAGACGTTTTTCACGCACGCTAAGCCCAGTCTCTTCCTTAACCTCACGTTTGCATGCTTCTGAAAAACTACCTCCCGCCTCCATGTACCCGCATGGTACTGCCCACTTACCGTTATTTGCACGACGGATGAGCAAAACCTTCTCGCGTTTCAAATCGAAAATAGAAATAGAGCACCCCACACCCAAATGCCTATTTTTACCAATGCGTTCGCCAATAATAATTTTCGTCATACGGGGATTATAAATTAAAGCAAGCGGCATTCAATCCGCTCGCTGATTACTGATCACTGAAACCTGATCACTATCCTCCCAACGCCTCGTTCAACCAATCCAAGAATCCCTTCTCCTTCGGAATGGGCGTCGTCCCCAGTGTGGCGGCCATTTGCTCGAAGAGGGCACGCTGCTCCTTCGTCAGCTTGGTCGGGATTTCCACGTTGACGATCACCAACTGGTCGCCGCGGCCATTTTTGCGCAGATAAGGAACACCTTTGCCTTTCAGAGTGAAAACCCTGCCCGGCTGAGTGCCAGCAGGAATATTCAGCTTTTCGAACCCATCCACTGACGGGACTTCGATCTGCGCGCCCAGTACAGCCTGGGCAATGTTGATGTTCAGGTTCAAGAGAATATCGTTCTCACGCCTCTTGAAGAACTTATGGGCTTGAACAGTGACAACCAGATAAAGATTACCTTGCGGCCCGCCATTCGCCCCCGGCTCGCCTTCACCGGCCAGGCGGATCTGCGTGCCAGCATCCACGCCCGCCGGGATCGGCACAACCTTCTTGACCGTCTTGCGCTCCAGCCCGCCGCCGCGGCAGGTGTGGCACGGCGAAGTGATAACTTCGCCGCGCCCGTTGCACGCCGGGCAGGTGGAGGATTGCATCATCGAGCCGAAGATGGTCTGGCGCACCTGGCGAACTTCACCCCGCCCGCCGCAGGTGGCGCAGCGCTGCGGGCTGCTGCCCGGCTCTGCGCCGGAGCCGCGACAGGTGCTGCAAACCTCGTTGCGAGTCACCTCGACTTCTCTCTCGACGCCGAAGACGGCCTCCTCGAAAGTCAAGACGACCTGGTACTGCAAGTCGCGCCCACGCCGAGGCCGCCGCGAGCGACCGCTGCCACCCATGCCGAAGCCGAAACTGCTGAACAGCTCCTCGAAGATGTCGCCAAAGTCCATTGTGGCGTAATCGGGCATGCCGTTCATATTGCCCAGCCCGGCGCGACCGAACTGGTCGTAGCGGGCGCGCTTGTCCGGGTCGGAAAGCACGCCGTAGGCCTCGTTGATCTCCTTAAATCTCTCCTCGGCATCCGGCTCTTTGCTCACATCCGGGTGGTACTGGCGTGCCAGCTTGCGGAAGGCGGCCTTGATCTCGTCCACCGAGGCGTTTCGGGAAATGCCGAGAATGTCGTAGTAATCGCGTTGAGTCATTTATGCTTTCGCCGCCGGGAGCATATCAGGCATCTTTGACTTCGCCGTCAACCACGTCGCCATCGTTGGGATGTTTCGGTTCAGAATCGGGCGTTTCGGATTGTGTACCCCCGCCGTTTGGGGGTGTACCACCCTCGCCGGGCTCCTGCTGATAGGCATCCACGCCAATCGTTTGGACGGACTGGCTGAGGGCATCCACCGCCTTGCGGATGGCCTGTTCATCCTCGCCATCCTTCACCTTCTTGACCTCGTCCACTGCGGCGCGTACATTGGCTTTTATCTCATCTGGAACCTTACCGCCCAATTCGCTCAGAGCTTTTTCCGCGCCATAGACGGAAGCGTCGGCGGTATTCTTGGCATCAATCAAATCGCGGCGCTTCTTATCCTCCTCGGCGTGCGCCTCGGCTTCCTTGCGCATCTTCTCGACTTCTTCCTTCGCCAAACCAGAGGAAGCCGTGATGTTGATATGCTGAGAGCGATTCGTCGCCTTGTCTTGCGCGGTGACTTTCAAGATGCCGTTGGCGTCAATATCGAAGGTCACCTCGATTTGCGGAATACTGCGCGGGGCAGGCGGGATGCCGTCCAGGATGAACTTGCCCAGCGATTTATTATCCACCGCCATCGGGCGTTCACCCTGCAAGACGTGGATCTCGACCTGGGTCTGGCTATCGCTGGCAGTGGAGAAGATCTGGCTCTTGCGGGTTGGGATGGTTGTGTTGCGCTCGATTTGCGGCGTAGCCACCCCGCCCAGGGTCTCGATGGAGAGTGTCAGCGGGGTAATGTCGAGAAGCAGGATGTCTTTCACTTCCCCGCCCAGGACGCCCGCCTGGATCGCCGCGCCGACCGCCACCACCTCGTCCGGGTTGACGCCCTTATGCGGTTCCTTGGCGAACATACGGCGCACGGCCTCTTGCACTGCGGGCATGCGCGTCATGCCGCCGACCATGACCACCTCGTTCACGTCTCCCGGATTCAGGCCCGCGTCCGCCAGCGCCTGGCGGACCGGGCCCAGCGTCCGTTCGACCAAATCGCCGGTCAATTGCTCCATCTTGGCGCGCGTCAGGGTCATCACCAGGTGTTTCGGGCCGGAGGCGTCCGCCGTGATGTAGGGCAGGTTGATCTCGGTCTGCATCATGGTGGATAATTCGATCTTGGCTTTCTCGGCCGCCTCCTTCAGACGCTGGAGGGATTGCTTATCCTGGCGCAGATCAATGCCGTTATCTTTCTTGAATTCATCCACCAGGTAATCAATGATGCATTGGTCGAAATCGTCGCCGCCCAGGAAGGTATCGCCGCTGGTCGAACGCACCTGGAAGACGCCTTCGCCGACATCCAGAATGGAAATGTCGAACGTGCCGCCGCCCAGGTCATAGACTGCGATGATCTCGTTCTTTTTCTTGTCCAGGCCGTAGGCCAGCGAGGAGGCGGTCGGCTCGTTGATGATGCGCAGTACGTCCAGACCGGCGATCCGGCCGGCATCCTTGGTGGCATTGCGCTGAGCATCGTTGAAATAAGCCGGGACGGTGATAACGGCCTGCGTGATTGTCTCGCTCAGATACGCTTCGGCGTCGCGCTTGATCTTGGCCAGGATCATGGCCGAGACCTCGGGCGGGGAGTATTCCTTGCCATCTAGCATGACCCGCATGTCGCCATTTTCGGCTGGCATGGCAGTGTAAGGGATGCGCGGCAGGGTGCGCTGTACTTCTGGATCCTCGTACTTGCGCCCCATGAAGCGCTTGATCGAAAAGATCGTATTTTCCGAATTGATGATTGCCTGATTGCGCGCCACCCGTCCCACCAGCCGTTCGTGGTTCTTGTTGACCGCCACCACCGAGGGAACCAGCCTTTCTCCCTCCGCGGAAGGGATGACGACCGGCTCGGCCCCCATCATCACTGCGCCGACCGAGTTGGTTGTGCCCAGGTCAATTCCTATGATTTTTGACATGCTGTCTCCAAATAAGTAAGAAGTTGGAAGGGAGAAGTTAGAATCGAGAGCGCGCTTTTTTACTTTTTACTTCTCACGTTTTACTGCGCCACTCTCACCATTGCCGGGCGGATGACCCGCTCACCGAGCATGTATCCATTTTGAACGATGGCGGTAACCTGCCCGCTTTCGTAACCCTCGGCCGGCTCTTGCGAAATGGCCTCGTGGAAGTTCGGGTCGAACATCTGCCCCTCGGCCTCGATGCGTTTCACGCCCTCGGCCTCCAGGATGGTTTGCAGTTTCCGGTAGATCAGTTCGACCCCGTCCGCCCAGGCCAAGTCAGCGGGACGCGCCGCCAGGGCGCGCTCCAGGTCATCCAGAATGGGCAGGTAGCGTCTGACGATGCTGCCGACCGCGTTCTGGTAAGTTTCAGCCTTCTCGGCGTCGGTGCGGCGCTTGTAGTTCTGGAAGTCGGCCACTGCGCGTTGCCAGCCATCCTTGTATTCGGCGGCCTGCGCCTGATTTTCTTCGAGCTGTTTTTTCAGCGCCTCGAACTCATCCAATGAAACGGTCTGTCCTGCTTCTACTTCACTTGTGCCTGCGCAAGTGCAGGCAGCAGAAGGTTTGGCAGGGATTTCCGCTGGTGTCTCAAGCGATTCTTGGTTTTCGGGTTCGATGTTCTGTCGTGTCTTTTTACTGCTCATTATTGTGATTCATCTCCAACCATAGTTTCAGAGACTAGTCCGCTCAACAGATCAGCCATAAAGCGGACCGTGGGAATGGTACGCGTGTACGACATGCGCATGGGGCCGAAGACGCCCAGCGCGCCGGTCGCCGCCCCTGGGATGCCGTAGCGGGCCAGGACGACCGAGCACTGCTTTAGCTCTTCCCATTTGCCTTCGCCGCCGATCAGAACCTGCACTCCGCCCACGTGACTGTTGACCATTGTGCGCGCCAGCAAATCCTGGAGCAGGGAGCGCTCCTCGAACAGCCGGATGGCGCGCCGAGCGTCATCCGAGCCGATGAATTCTGGCTCGGAAAGTACGTTGGTCAGGCCATCCAGGTAGATCTCACCGGAGACGCGCTGCTCGCCGCGATTCATATCCTGCATAACCAGGGTCAAGATGTCCTTCTCTAACGCGTCACCGCTCGGGCTGAGAGCCGCCATCTCCTCGCTCGTTCGGCTTTGGCAAACCTGGTTGAGGCGGTTGGCAGCGTTACTGAGTTGATCCTGCGAGACCGGCTCGGCCAGGGTCAGGATCTGTTGGCTCACTTCCCCTCCAACCAGCACCAACACCATCAGCACTTGGCGGCCCTGGGTGGAAATCAACTCGAGGTGCTTATAGCGCGCCCTTGCAGCGTGCGGCGCGGTGATGAGAGAGGCGGCGCGTGACTGGTGCGCCAAAATGGAGGCCGCCAGGTGCATCCATTGCTCCACATCCTGGCGCGCCTGGTAGAACTGGTGCGTGATCGTATCCCGTGTGGCGTTCGGTAGGTCGGTCTGGTAGACGAAGTGGGTGACGAAATATCGGTAGCCTTCCTCTGTCGGGACGCGCCCGGCGGAAGTGTGCGGCTGACGCAGGTAGCCGGCCTCGGTCAGCGCGGCCATCTCGTTGCGGATGGTGGCCGAGCTCATGTCCAGCTTGTAATGCTCGATGAGAATCTTCGAGCCGACCGGCTTTGCCGTCTCGATGTAGTCGCGCACGACCAGGGTGAGGATCAGTTTCTGGCGTTCGGTCAGTTCGTCCATCTCATCTCGAAAATTTAGCACTCTAAAAGCGCGAGTGCTAAATTACAATGTATAATCATATCATGGCTGAAAATGGGCGTCAATAAAAGCTGTGGGCAAAATCAGTTGCCTTTTATCCAATTTGGTTGTAAAATAATGCTGAATCCCATGAACTTTATCTTCAGGAGGAACAAATGACTCAACAACCGATTAATCCCGACATCACCAGTGACGATAAGCTGTGGGCTTTGTTAAGCTGGCTGTTTTGGCCTGTGGCGGTCGTCATGCTTCTAATGGATGACAAGAAGGCCCGCCCGTTCATCAAGTACAACGCTGTGCTTTCGTTGGCTTATGCCGTACCTTTGTATGTTTTGGGTACGATTACGGTAGGCTGCTTGCTGGCGTTAGGTGGTATTTATGCGATTGTGCTTGGTATCCAGGCCTATCAGGGCAAGTGGGTGACTGTCCCGTTCCTCTCTGATTTCATCAAGAAGCAAGGCTGGGCGTAACCACTCTCTATCCGATTCGAGAAGCCTGCCTGAGGGCGGGCTTCTTTGGTTTAAGTCCGTGCAACGTCTTCCTGGAAAAATCGTTATATCATGATAGATTTCCTCAACCAAAATTTCTACAATTTCTAGGAGAATGCCATGCCTGCAAAGAAATCAATTCTACCTGCCGAACTGATTGAGCCTGTCGCGCCGCCGGCCCCGGTCGAACCGGTCATATCGCCTCCGCCGCCGGTTCCTCCTGCTCCTCCGATGCCGCCCATGCCTCCCCAGCCACTTTCACCCGGCGACGAGCGCACCTGGGCGATGGTCGCCCATCTCAGTGTACTGACCAATCTCATCACCGGTTTTCTTGGCCCTGTCGTTGCTCTGCTGATCTATTTGATCTACAAAGACCGTTCGAGGTACGTTGCTTATCATTCCCTCCAGTCGTTCGTCTTCCAGTTGATCTGGTGGGGCGGCGCGGGCGTCTTGATCGGCTTGATGTGGGCTGTGACCGGCATCCTTTCGGCGCTGATCGTCGGCATTTTGCTCATCCCAATCGCCCTTCTGCTGACACCCGTTTTCCTATTCATGCCGCTGGGGGCGCTCGTCTACGGCGTCATCGGCGGCATTCAATGCAGCCAGGGACAGGATTTCAAATACTGGCTAGTTGGTGACTGGGTTCGCGGCACCCTGACCGGTTAATCCCGGCGGCACGCACGGACCCGTGACCGGTCTCGCAAGAGGCCGGTCGTTTTTTACCCTACAATTCACAATCTGCCCTTGATTTTGTCTCTCACTTCACGTAGAATATGACTACAATTGAAACGGTAGTAGGGAAGAGACTTGTGCGTTATGCGTAAAGCGTAAAACGTAACGAGCGCCGAAGGGGCAAGTCCGGATGGCTGGCGAGGCCGGACGAAACTCTCAGGCAAAAGGACCCTGTACCGGTTTCCTCTGGAAAGTCACGTGAACGTGACACCGACGGGGCAATCCTTCGACTGTGGGTCTCGACACCTGCACTTGCATGCAGGTGCAAGTGTACGCCGGAAGAATACCGGCTACTCGACCCACCGTTCAGGAGAATCTCTCAGGTGCAAATAACAGAGGGCGCACGTTCTATCTGCGTGCGCCCTTTTTGTTTTCGCCAAAATCGTCTATTCGAGGAGACACGAAATGAACATTCCTTCCAATCTCAAGTTCACCAAAACCGACGAGTGGTTCGACCCGGCCAGCGGCAAAATGGGCTTGAGCGATTACGCCCAAGGCCAGCTTTCGGATATCGTTTTCGTCGAAATCGTTGTCGCGGTTGGCGAGGCGACAGAGCAGGGCAAGGCGATCGCCTCGGTCGAGTCGGTCAAGGCCGCCGCGGAGACGTATGCCTCGGCCTCCGGCAAGGTGGTCGCGGTCAATGACGAGCTTGCCAACAACCCCGAAATCCTCAACAAAGACCCCTATGGCGCAGGCTGGATGGTTCAAGTCGAGGGCGGCGATGCCTCCGCGCTCATGGATGCGGCCGTATACAAGAAGTATTGCGAAGAAAGAGCACTTTAATTTCATATGTCGTTGCGAGGAGGCTATCCGAAGGATGGCCGACGAAGCAATCCCCAACTCGTGAGGTGATTGCTTCACCGCCAAAGAACGGCGGCTCGCAATGACATGCGAGGAGCACCTATGAACTATATCCCAATAAGTCCTAAAGAACGGGACGCGATGCTGGCTGCCATTGGCGTCAAGAGCCTCGATGATTTATTCAAAGATGTTCCGACCAGGCATCGATTCCCCAAGCTTGACCTGCCGCCAGTCCTGACCGAGATGGAGGCCGCCGCCGAATTGCAGGAACTTGCCATCGGCAACGAAAACGTCCGCACCGACCTCGTCTCCTTCCTCGGCGCGGGGGCGTACAACCACTACATCCCCTCGGTGGTTGACCACATCCTGCGGCGCGGCGAATTCTACACCGCTTACACCCCCTACCAGCCAGAAATCTCGCAGGGCACGCTGCAAGCCATCTTCGAATACCAATCCCTGATGGCCGCGCTGACCGGCATGGAGGTCTCGAACGCCTCGCACTACGATGGGGCAACCGCCGTGGCCGAGGCCGTCAACATGGCCTACGCCCAGTTCCGCGGCAAGCGCACGAAGGTGGTCATCTCACCTACCGTTCACCCTCAATATCGAGAGACCCTGCGCACGTATGTGCAAGGCATGGGACTTGAACTCGTTGGCGATGGCCCAAAGGCTGACCTCAAGGCGACCCCAGACGATCTACGCTCCACGCTCGACGCAAATACGGCGCTGGCCATCGTGCAATATCCTGATTTCTTTGGCCGCATCTATGATTACACCCCACTCATCGAGGCAGCACACGCCCAGGGCGCGCTGGTCTGCGTGGCCGCCAACCCGACTGCACTGGCGCTCTTCAAAACCCCCGGCGAGATGGGCGCGGACATGGTTGTCGGCGAGGGTCAGCCGCTCGGTATACCCCTTTCCTACGGAGGCCCCTACCTGGGCTTCTTCACTACCCGCAAGCAGTACATCCACAAGATGGCCGGACGCCTGGTCGGCGAGACGGTGGACAGCCGCGGCCAGCGCGCCTTCGTCCTGACCCTGACCGCCCGCGAGCAGCACATCAAGCGCGAGCGCGCCACCTCCAACATCTGCACCAACCAGGGACTGATGGCGCTGGCCTCCGCCGTGTACCTGTCCGTGCTTGGGCAAAACGGCCTGCACCAGGTGGCCGAACTGTGTTACCACAAGGCTCACTACGCCGCCGGGCAAATCGCCAAAATCCCCGGCTACTCGCTCTGCTTCGATGCGCCCTTCTTCCACGAGTTCTCGGTCTGCTGCCCGAAGCCGGTGGAGGCGATCAACGACCACCTGCTCGAACACGGCATCCTGGGCGGCTACGATCTCGGCCAGCACTACCCCTCCCTCAAGAATCACATGCTGGTGGCCGTGACCGAGATGAACACCAGGGACGAAATCGACGCGCTGGTGGATGCGCTTTCGGAGGTGAGCCATGACTGATTCCTCGACTACGCTCGGAACAGGCACTTCGACCCTTCGGCAAGCTCAGGGCGACGCTCCGCTCAGAGTTGAACCCACTCTCTTTGAACTTTCATCCCCCGGACGCACCGGCGTCACTTTCCCGGACCCGGACGTGCCGCTCGCCAAATTGCCCGAGTCCATGCTCCGGGCTGAGCTCCCGCTCCCCGAACTAGCCGAGGTGGACGTGGTGCGTCATTACATGCACCTCTCGCGCTACAACTACAGCGTGGACGGTGGCTTCTATCCGCTCGGTTCGTGCACGATGAAATACAACCCAAAGATCAACGAGGATACCGCCCGCTTGCCCGGCTTTGCCTTCACGCATCCGCTCCAGCCGGTCGAGACGGTGCAGGGCAACCTGGCACTGATGTACCAGTTGCAAGAGTGGCTGAAGGAAATCTCCGGCTTTGCCGCTGTGACCTTGCAGCCCGCAGCCGGCGCACACGGCGAGTTGACCGGCGTGCTCATCATGCGCGCCTATCACAAAGACCGCGGCGACAGCAAGCGTGTCAAGATGCTCATCCCCGATTCAGCGCACGGGACGAACCCGGCCTCGTCTGGCATGATCGGATTGGAAGTGGTGCAAATCCCGTCCGATTCACGCGGCAACGTGGACCTGGCTGCCCTCAAATCGCAATGCGACAAGACCGTCGTCGGCCTGATGCTGACCAACCCGAACACACTCGGCCTGTTCGACGAACACGTCGAGGAGGTCATCGAGATCGTCCACGACTGCGGCGGGCTGGTCTACGGCGACGGGGCCAACCTGAACGCCCTGCTGGGCATCGTCCGCCCTGGCGACCTGGGCTTCGACATGATGCACTTCAACCTGCACAAGACGTTCTCGACCCCGCACGGGGGCGGAGGCCCAGGCTCGGGTCCGGTGGGTGTCGCCGCGCGCCTGGCCGAGTTCCTGCCCTCGCCCATCGTCGGCGTCATCGAAGAGGGCGAAGAGGAAATGCCTCCATTGTTTGGCTTCGTCACCCCGAAAAAGACGATTGGCCGCCTCAAAGCCTTTCATGGTCATTTCGGCATGTTGGTGCGCGCTTATACTTACATTGCCATGCACGGCGCGGACGGGTTGCGCCAGGTGGCCGAGTATTCGGTGCTGAATGCCAACTATCTCTTAGCACGTTTACGGAACACATACCACGTACCCTATGACCGCATCTGTATGCACGAATTCGTGGTAGAAGGGAAAGTTGAAGGCTCGGATATCCGCGCCCTGGATATCGCCAAGCGGCTGATGGATTACGACTTCCACCCGCCAACTAACTACTTCCCGCTCATCGTCCACGAGGCGCTGATGATCGAGCCGACCGAGACCGAGAACAAGGATACGCTGGATGCCTTCGCGGATGCCTTGCTCAATATCGCCGAGGAAGCCAAAACACAACCGGAGTTGCTCAAGGAAGCCCCACACAAGACCCCCTTCGGGCGCATGGACGAGGTCAAGGCGGCGCGCGAGTTGGTATTATGCTGCTGGCTGCCGGAGGATTATGAAAAGAAGTGACCAGTCATCAGTGATCAGTGAACAGCGACGAACCCGTTTCCTTCGCGAAGCACCCCCGAAGGGGGTGAGGAAACGGGTTCGTTGTTTCAGATTGGGGCGCGCGAGTTGGTGTTATTAAAGTTGCTGGATGCCGGTGGATGACAAGAAGAAGTAATCAGTTGCCAGTAATCAGTAGGCAAGCATCATACCTACAAAATGCCCTCCGCGTTGAGAAACTGCGAAGGGCATTGCTTATGCTGAGGTTTAATGAGACTTGGCTTCAACTCGTAAGTGCAACAAGTTGAAGCCGTTTAAGTTTTTGTTGTCCATAATAACCCCTTTTGACGACAGTTACACTTTATTACTTTGGCCTCCCGATAATATGCGACAATTCTATTGCAGTGTGGGCAAATAAATACGCTTTCGAAATTTTTAACTGCTTCGGCAAAACCACGTATTTCTTCTAAACTAGCATTTCCGGCGCGTGGGTTATTGTGCGTCAAGAGATTTCCAAAGATGACGTTTGTTTGGAGATTCTTGAAAACTTCACTTTTGGCTTGACAAACGTCTGGCACCTGCTTCTGGAAATAAGAAACTACAGGATCATGGAGATCCCCAATTGTATATTTTCCATCTCGCTTAATGGGGATACGTACTTGAAGTTCTATCGCCACTTCAAACAAGAATGCTTCGATTTCTTTGCGTATTGCAGCTGCTGCACCATCTCGATCACCATTTGCTAATTTTTCTTCGATTTGTTCCCAGCGGGATTTGTAATTACCCAATCGTGGTCCATCGTCAATTGACCAATCTAGAATTTGGAGATTCTTGAACTGGGCTTCCTGCCCATGCGCTCTTTGATAAGCATGTAATTCTTCGAACCAGATATAGTCATGAGTAGTTATAAGCCACTGAGCATCAGGAAATTCATTAAAGAGTAGATCACAGACACGCTGTCGATGAGCTGAGTCAATTGAACTGATTACATCATCCAAGGCAATGATTGGGAAGTCAGTATTGAAGCGCTTAACAAAGGCAAGAAATATGCATAAACCCAGTGAATCCAAATGCCCCTCACTATTGAAAGCGCGTGGATCCTCTCCTCGTCGATCATGAAAATCCATTTTAATCTCAGTGCTAGCTCGTCGACCTTCATTAACTTCCAGCCGAACCTCCTGATAGCCCTCGTTAGGATGGAGAACATCTAAGAAACGGCGAATATCGTCCTGCAATTCAATATATATGCGTTGGATTTCACTGCGTTTGGTACTAACAAATGTGTCGTATACCCCCGCTAATTCTCTATGAGTTGCTTTTTTGGCTTCCAGTTTCGGTTGCAGGTTTAGGAGTGTTTGCCGAGCATCCATAACGCGTGTGATTAAATCAATTACTTGAACAGCGATTCTGTCTTGTTCAGTGGGTTCCAGCCTGCTTTTTTCAGCCTGTAATTGGTTGATCAATTCTTTCAAACATTGCCTTGCCCCAATGCCTTCAGGTGATTTCACTGCTTGTTCAAAAGGAATTAACTTTAGATCCACTGGCTCGGCTTTGATATTTTTATTAAGGCTTTGTAACCATTGTTGGTAAGCAGTCACTCTTGAGCAGTCCCATGAAACACCTAACTCAGCGATTGTTTTATTTAATCCGTTGTTTTCTTCCGACCACGCGTCTATTGCATTACTCAGATTTGAGCCCAATCCCTTTATTTCTTCGGACTTAGCTGATATTGATTGTGCTCTGCGAACCCGCTCGTCTAATGCTACTAATAGTTCTTGACGGTTAATGGGTTGAAGACAGACTGGACAAGTATCAATATCGGCATATTTACCAAGCAAACGGCTGCTTGTGGTTAGAACTTCCCGAAACAGAAGTTCACGTACTAGGGTAGCATCTTTCTGTAACTCATCAACCGAAGTCCAATAAGTATGATGCTCTTTGATGATATTGGTCTTCTCTTGTAAAGACGCCGCGTGACTTAAGGCATTCTGCACAAGAATTGCACGTTGCAGGTCTTCTTGCGAGCGACTCTGTGTAACGATGGACAGCTTTCTTTTTTCTGCTTCTGCTAGTGTTGATAAAGGTTCTTGCCCAATCTCTTGCAATTTACGATTGAGTGAAGCAAGTACCTTATCACTGGACGGGTCTATTTCACCAATCAACTCCGATAATTTGGCGACCTCACCCTGAACTTGTAATGTGATGCGTTCAACTTCATCTTGGAGTTCATCACGAGTTTGCATCAATGAGCGTTCGACTCCGTCCAACTCCTCAACACCGATTATTGCGGCCAGTTGTTCATAACGCTCCGCAGGTTGAGCCAGAATAAAGTCAAGTAGATTCTTACGCCTTAGAATGAAAGTTGCATTAGCTCCCCGTCTATGGAACTCGCCTAACTCTTTTGGTACTGAAGATATGCCTTCAAACGTCCGACATAAAGGAGAATCTTGCTTTTCAAATTGAATAGTGACCGCGGTTTGTTCTCGGCTTGCATGTATGTGAGGCGCGTGGCGATTGGTTGAAATACCCTGAGCACCTTCCAGGTGTTTTACACTACCGTTGAAATAAAACTCTATCGCGTCAATGAAGGAGCTTTTCCCGGTTCCATTTTCGCCAAGAATAACGATGGAACAACCACCTAATTCGATCGCTTCTTCTACAATGCCACGGAAATTACAGGCACTCAAACTTTTGATCTTGGGCATGACGTGCCTCCATTTCCTGAGTCAGATCGGCAAGGTTGTTTCGGTTCGTAATCCTTCCAATTGAATAAATAGCCTTTAGCGCCTCAACAGTTGCCGGCCTAACATTCTTGTTCTTAGTCAGATTTTCGAAGAATTTTTCGTAAATTAATTCGTTGATCGTTTTTTCCATATAACCTCGCTTTGAGCGGTTTTAGCTAGTATGGATTCGATGCCATCATAGATTTCCTCCCGTAGGATTACCTTTACTATATCGCTTTTCGAATTGATTTGCAATAGTGTTCCCGGCTGGCGGAGGTTTATTAATTAAGTCTACCGCAACCTGACCGGCGGTCTCTGAATGGGTTGAGGCCGCCGGTCGGTTTTGGGGTGAGGAAGTTCGCATGATTGACGCCCCCGGCTCAAATTATATTGGCGGGGCAATTTATTCTATCCCGCCGCCCGACTGGAAACCCGCCCTGTCTTCTCCTGAATTTGATTGAGTTTAATAACCAACCGCAGGGCATCATTGACCGCCTTCTCGGTCGGGAAAGCCTCGGCAATGTCAGGTGCAAGTAGTACCAGGTTTGTCCCTTCGCGATAGCGCGCGGCATATTTATTCCGCTTGGCGCTTTTGAGCAGGGTTTTTAGGTCGTATTCAGGGCGGAGTTCATCGTTCATTTCAGTCAAGCTTCTTTTCTTCATAGGCTTTTTGCTCTGCTAGAGTCAATTCACGCGCGCTGATGATCCGGATAGTATCATCGCGCTCAGTATATGCCACCATTAAAAGTCTGCGGTGGTTGGATAGCCCGATGACAATGTAACGGTCTTCATCAGTGGAATGGTCAGGATCAGCAATAATAGCAGCTAAATCATCTCCGAAGACAGTCGCCGCTTCGGAAAAGGATACTCCATGCTTGCGCAGGTTCTTTGCTGCTTTTTGAATGTTCCATTCGAATTTCATCGGCAGCCATCTTGTCAGTCAGGATGCTATTAATATACATCATCTTGGCTGTCAGGGCAAGCAAACAAGAACCCCCTCTCGCAAGCTGACTGGTGGTCTCCAATTGGTTTGAGGCCGCCGGTCGGTTTTGTGGTGATGAAGAACGGCGGGACAACCCCCTTCGGGGGTGCTTCGCGAAGGAAACGGGTTCGTTAGATCATTCGTTGCCTGACGGATTTTTTACCTGCACGCCACACGCTCGCAGGATTTCCGCGATCTGCCCCAGCCTCTCTTCGGACGGCGGACGGGTATCGGGCAGCGGATACTCGTGCCCCAATCCGGCG
>Ga0315294_10000843_pt1 | contig 33203 bp, 27 predicted proteins | sample YL17G13_40_MG_FD_203626 | JGI IMG/M metagenome (GOLD analysis project Ga0315294, IMG submission 203626) | Sediment microbial communities from Yellowstone Lake, YNP, Wyoming, USA - YL17G13_40 | ecosystem: Environmental > Aquatic > Freshwater > Lake > Sediment | place: USA: Wyoming | collected...
TCAAATAACTACCCCTTATATCGTCCTACGCAAGGAGTGCGCCTTGAGCGAATTATCCCCTCAAATCTCTTTCAAAAAACCCCTAAGTTTGAACTTATTTTTAATCTCCTATCGCCGCTCTGGAATACAATAACAAGACGCGGCCCCTCTTTTTATTCAGATGATTCGCTTTACAGCCACCCCGGCGGCGTGGTATTATTATCATCAGGACGCTTTGGGTAATGTTAAAAAGAAAAATAGGTGACTGTCCCTAGTTTGCTGGTGTTCTTAAGAGCCAGATATTATAAGCCAGGTATAGGCAGGTTTATCAGCAGAGACCCGATAGGATATAATGGCGGATTAAATCTGTATTTGTATTGTGTGAATGATCCTGTAAATAGTACAGATCCAAGCGGTTTTAAAATAAAACCACCGAGGGGTTTGGTATCTGTAAGCTGTATGGTTGCTATCGCTGCGGCTTGTGGTGTGGTTTGTCATGACGATTACTGGGATGATCCGTGTGATACGTGGATGGATTGTATGAATAAGTGCATGTCTACGATCCTTGACCCACGCAAAAGCTTCGGGCCTGGCAGTAACATAGGAATCGGAGGAGTTGCAGTAGTTTGTGGGTTAGCTATTACAATTGGTTTTTAGGATTCATATCTTTATGAAAGATAATACATTAAATACAATACGGGGCATAGGCGTTGCGACTAAGTTTTTCGGTATAGGGATAATCGCAGGATTATACTTGTCGGATTTGCAGTTTCGTTATCCTTATATATTAGTTGTTATTTTGATACTTGTCGGTGAGTGCACAGGAATCTGGGCAAGGGGAAAAATAGATCGGAATAACAAATCTCTTGGGAAGAATTAGATAACTAAAGTGCCATGTGCAAATTGCCCAGGTGTTGATGGAAACGGATAATGCCGGTATAATTCAAGCGAGTTATACGTATGGCAAGGATTTAATCTCAATGAATAGAGCGGGTGTGGATTGGTATTATCACTACGACGGCCTGGGATCAGCAAGGCAATTGACAGACTCTGCCGGCGTGTTGGCAGCTTCCTATACCTACGATTCATTCGGCAATTTAATAGCTAACGCAGGCGCAAGTGATAACACCTACGGTTTTACTGGCCAGCAGCAGTTCGGCGAGGCGGATAGCATGGTGTTCCTAAGAGCGAGATATTACAAGCCGTCCATCGGACGATTTATTAGTAAAGATCCGATTTTAGCACCAATGCAAATAGAAGGTTATGTCGGCTGGCTTTTGCCTTATACGAATTTACTTTATCGACCACAAACTCTGAATCCTTATGTATATGCACAGGGTAATCCGGTGAATTTTGTGGATCCTTCCGGCCTTAAGACTTTTACAGGATGTTATTCCAAGTGTTTTGCATTGGGTGGTCTGTTTTGTTTTAAGTTTACAGGACCAGCTTTGGATAAATGTATAGTTGGCGTTGGTTTAACCTGTATTGCGATTTGCATGCTTCCTGAGCCCGATCCCTGTCCTTATGATCCTCCCTTTGTACCTGGGTATGGTTACCCGCCAGTACTACCAACGCCGGACGACTTTTGGATTAGTCTTCCCAGAGAATAAAATGGCGCTATTTAGGAATGTTCATTTGCTGATGAGAGTTTTAGCAATATTATTTACTATACTCGCAATAGTTTCAGCGTCATGCTGTGTAGTAAAATATTGGCCCAACGATAGAGGTGGGATTGCTTTAAGCTTACTTAGTCTATTGGTCTGTCTGTCGGTGTTATGGAAGTTGTTGTTTGGGAGAAGAGATGATAAAAATGACTAAAGAAATATGAGAGCAGGTAAAAACAGAGCAGAACAGCCGCCTATTTTTATATTGTTATGGGCGTAACGGCATAGTTTTATAGTTATTACGATGATGAATTCCGATCGTGAGGCAAATAATATAATAACCAAAAGAACAAAACGACGTCAAAACCAAGTATGTCAATGACGTCGCCTTATCACTGGTTCAGGTGTTGACGGAGACCAATAACACGGGTACAATTCAGGCCAGTTATACGTATGGGCAGGGCTTGATCAGTATGAACAGGGCAGGTGAAAATTCTTATTATCATTATGACGGTCTGGGTTCAACCAGACAATTGACGGACTCTGTCGGTGTGTTGGCAGCTTCCTATACGTACGATTCTTATGGCAATTTAATCGCTTCTTCCGGCACTGCCGCCAACACCTACGGCTTCACCGGCCAGCAGCAATTTACAGAAGCGGATAATTTGGTGTTTTTAAGAGCAAGGTATTATGATTCAAGAATTGGAAGGTTTATTTCAAGAGACCCGATAGGATATGGGGATTGGATAAACATATATGCGTATGTCGCAAACAATCCTGTCAACTATATAGACCCATCCGGCAATGGAAAGTGGGGTAAACTTTATTGGTGCACCTTATGCGCGATACAGATGGGAAATGCTTGTGGTTGTAGCCATGTCTGTGATGACGCATGCTCATGCGGTAATCCAGACCCATTTGCCTGTGCAGACTGTCATGCACGTGGAGGCCTCCGTGATAAGTGTATTAGGAATTGCATGAAAAAAATGCCATTAAAATCGTGTGTGAGATGTGTTGCTGCAACACCTTTTTGAGGTGACTATATGAAAAAGAAGATTAGATTCTGGTCTGTAATTATAGGATTTGGAGCATTGATCTTTTCATGTTTTTGGTTTTTGAAGTATAGTCCCCCAGACGAGTTTAAACCTGTCTTGGAAAGCATGGGACTGCTTAAATCAGAAAGTATTGGTATCGGGTATTATCAAGAAGCTATCCAGGTTTTGCATGAAAGCAAATGGAGTGATGACATTGGTAATTTGGATATGATATCCGAATCTATTGCAGATCGGTTCTTTAATGCGGTGACCGAAGGTTCTAAATCGCGCAATCTGGGTATGAAGGCGATATGGCAGGGACCATATGAATTTGATTTTACTGACGCAAATGGTATAAAGCTAAAATTTGAAGATTTGAAGATGCTTATAAAAGCCATTGAGGTTTTGTCCGACTTTGAATGTAAAAAAGACCATATTGATAAAAGTCAAAAACTGGCCTTAACAAACATGGCATTAGGCGTACAATTAAGCAAATATGATATTGATTTTGTTCATTTATTAGGAATTACAGCTAAAGATACTGGCGTTCGAAGTTTCGAAAAATGCCTGAGTAAAAGAGACACACAATTTCCGATAGAGGAATTATCAAAAGCCAAAAATAGAGAATTTGATAAAGTAAGAAAAACCACCAAGAGTTTTTGGAACCACTTGAAAATGATGGCTATATATGGCTTATATTCTGATTTTGAGAATAAATAAAGAACTATCGGTTTATACAGATAGTATCTACGGTCTATACGTGGGATTGGGCAAACCGTCTTTGGGCTGTATCTGCGTCGGCCGGCAATACCGGCACATCGGTGCAATGGCAATCGCCGTCGGGTTCGGCCACCAATCGGGCGATTGACTGGAACTATGACAAAGTCTATAATCGCACGTATTGGTATGACAGTATCTATGGTTCGACCAATTATCAGGATAATGCCCTGCATCAGTATTTGCAGGTAGGCGCGGTCACGCCGACGTATGACACGAAGGGCAATATTACGTGGTTTGGCGGCGCGACATTAACGTATGATTGTGAAAACCGCCTGACGACGGCGGGCAGCGTTGGTTATGGTTATGACCTGCTGGGCAGACGAAGCTGGAGAGCGGATACCGGCACGACAACGTATTATGTCTATGACGGCCCGCATATTGTGGCTGAGTATAACAGCAGCGGCTCTTTGGCACGTAAATATATCTATGGCCCGGGCATTGATAACCCTGTAGCGATGATTAAGGTCGTCAGCGGTACGGATTACTGGTACTACTACTATACGGATGCGCTGGGGTCGGTTCGCCTGCTGACCAATGCGTCCGGCGCGGTGGTCGAAGGTTACACGTATGACCCGTATGGACGGCCGCGAGTGATGTGGTCGGCGGGGCCGGATGGCAATTGGCTGACGGAAGATACCGCGACATACACGATAAGTCACCCTGCACGCGGCAACCCGATTATGTTCACCGGCCGCTGGTGGGACTACACTACGCAGTTATACCACTATCGCGCCCGCGACTATTCACCGACCTTAGGCCGCTTCCTGCAAACCGACCCCATCGGCTATTATGATTCGATGAACCTCTATCAGTACTGCGGCAATAATCCGATCAATTGGATTGATCCTTTTGGTGAGGATACTTACCGGCAAAGAAGAGAGATTGGTGGGAGAGAGACCGTGCCAATTAATAAAACTAAAGCCCACGAATTTGTTTTTACAACCAATCCCGACGGTTCTATAGAACATACGTACAGTTGGGGGAATACGGGAATAGGATATGGCCCAATGTTTTGGGGGGAGTGGACGATGGATCGTCCCGAAGATATAGATGCGGCGGGTAAAGGTCTTAAAAACAGTACCGCTCAAAAGGTGGGAGATGAATCGACAGATCCGTATGTGCGTAAAGCATATAACGATATGGTAGTCAAGAAAGATTCAATGCATCAATGGTGGCCATGGCACAATTGCCAAACCGATGCGGGTGAGTTATTGACGCGGGTTAAAGAGCGCAAGGAAGGAGGTAATTGATTTATGGTGAGGATAAATACACTGTTCCAATATTTGCTTTGTGTAATTTTAAGTTTTGTCTACGTTTTATATATATGGTTTTTTTATTTAAGTTTGGAAGACTTAAAACATCTGATTACAGGGTGGTGGTCAGTAAGTCCATGGTTTTTTAATCATGTGTTTTTTATTGTGTTTCCTATCTTTATTCTTATGCTATGGATAAACAGAAAAAAAATTAGATGGATTGATTATAGTTTATTATATATTCCCCCGCTATTCTGGCTGTTGTTCCTTCCATTGTTGACTTTGATTGTATTGCCATTATCCCTATCGTCGAGCGGTTCTTGGGGAAACTCTTTTATCCAACAACCTGTCTTAATAGGTATATCTTTGTGTTTATATTTGTTTCGTTTTTATTTTAACGAAACAAAAGACAATAGAAACTTCAAGTTATGGAAAAAGGTGGGTTTATTATGGTTGGCTATTTTTTTTGTGGCATTCTGTCTTAATGTGATTATAAGCTATGTGCCGTCAATGCAATTTAAATATAAGTGAGACCTGTCCTACGCAAGAAAACTCATCCGAAGTGAAAACCCGCTGGTTACGGTGGCGGGCTGACGCTGGCGTATGACTGCGAAAACCGCTTGACGACCGCCGGGTCGGTCAGTTATGCTTACGATTGGTTAGGGCGCAGGGTCAGCCGGACGGATACCGGCACGACAACGTATTATGTCTATGACGGTCCGCACATTATCGCCGAATACAACGGCGGCTCTTTGATACGTAAATACATTTATGGCCCCGGCATTGACGAGCCGGTGTGCATGGTTGCGTCGGGCGGGATCTATTACTACCATTTTGACGGTTTGGGTTCGGTCGCGGCTTTAACGGATAGCGGCGGAACGCTGGTCGAAAAATACCCTGATGATGCGATGTCTTATGACGCGGCGATGCGGCTGGCGCAGTTAAAGGAACGGCAAGGACAATGGCTTGAGGCCGTGGAGGCGTACGAGTTTTTCCTGTCCCGCTGCGGCAAAGACCCTCGTAAAGTACAGACGACGTTTAAGCTGGGCAATGCGTATGAGCAGGCCGGGCAGAAAGATTTAGCTTTCGCAATATATAGCGAATATATCCGGATGGCCCCGGTTGGAGACCGGTATATTCCGGATGCGGCAAAGGCGCTGCTTCGTTTAGAGGGGGTGGGACAATGAAAAAGACCGCAGGGGAAATGAATACGGGAGGATTTATGAACAGGGGCATATCAAAAGGGCTGGTTTGCGGTATAGTAATAGCGATGGCACTTCTGTTAACGCAGATGACTTTAGCTTGTACGGGGGTTTGTGGGCCGTGTTATTCGGGGACATGGCCGAATTGTGTGTGGAAGGGCTGTCAGCCGGCGTGCGACGGGACAGCATGTAAGTATTGCAGTGAAACCGCGGGTTGTGTTTGTAAAAGCTGGTGTTCCTCCGGCCAGAGTTGCTGTACCGGCAGTCCCGAGGGCAGTTGCTATGGAAATGAACAGCAGTGTTGCGGCAATGCCCATCTTTGCCCGGTAAAATACACCTGCTGCCCTGGGGACTGCTGTAACCCAGACTGGTGTCAATCGTGCGTGGGCGGCAGTTGTCAGCAGTGCGGCGGCGATGCGAATGAAATATGTTGCCTTGACGGGACAGGGAAATGCTGCAACTGGGCAACAGGTGAGAGCTGCTGCGAGGGTAACTGCTGCGATGCGGGCAAGTACTGTTGCCAAGAGGGGACAGGGAAATGCTGCGATGTGGGCAAAGATTGTTGCGCAGGGAAATGCTGCGATGCGGGCAGAGATTGTTGCGCGGGGACATGTTGCGATAGCAGATGTTGCAACAGTTTCGATTGCGAACATTGTGTCAGTGGAAGCTGCGAACCCTGCCTTCGCAAAGTTGGGACTTATGCAGAGTTGCAGCAGTGTAATAAAGTGCCCGATCCTACATGGATACCGTAGCCCAACGGATGTACAAGTCCTTTCGGTGACAGTCCAATGTTATGTCCAGGTATAAGCTTTCATGAAGCTTGTGATGGCCACGATACATGCTATCAGACCTGCGGGAATTCCAAAGGTGGATGTGACTCTCAATTTGGCAATAATTTAGATACTGCCTGTGCAGGCGCCAACCCCTTTTGCTGGCTTGAATGTGAGGCTTGGAGAGTGGCGTATTGGGCGGGAGTAGTAGCTCCTCCTATCGGGCAATGGGCCTACGAAGGAGACCAAGTGGATGCTTGTGCTTGTTGCGACTGTTATTGAATAGTTAGTTGACGTGAAATAGGAGATTTGAAATGCGATGCTTGTGGAAAAATATGGCTGGATTTGCAATTTGTATTATGGCGTCAAATTTATACGCTGAGAAACTGGCCGTAGTCTGGGAAAAAGAGTTTGGCGACGGCGAAAATCTCAGTTGCGTGGCTCACGAAGCCGTATGTAATAACGGCATATTGCAGATTATCGGTTACGCATTCGACTCTCGAACACATTCTTCCGGAAAGTATTGGTTCTGGCGGATAAATCCAGACGGCAGTATGATATCGCGCGAGGATTTTCACACCGTTTCAAATGTGAGTCCCTCCACCATTATTTTTGGTTCATGGCAAACAAAAGGGCTGAAGATAGACCAGAGCGGTATGTACTGCGCGGGTAAATTTGGTTCCAATGAACATTCTTTCGCGAAGTTTGGAGCGAGCGATAAAAAATTGCTCCGAAAACCAATCCCGGGCGACCCAAATAAAACTTCCGGCGGTATAAACGAAGAATCGGCGGAAAATATTTTGAGAATGGTCAATTTGTCAGGCAATAACTTCCTTTTTGTGGGATTGGATGAAAAATCGAAAGGCTTTGCCCAAAAAATAGACTTCAACGGAGACGTCTATTGGCACAGAGTATATGAAAAGGGCAAGATATCCTTTATCGCCGACGCCATTGAGTTCGAAAACAACCTGATATTGCTGGAGTGTTATACGGATGGCGGGCCTGCTAAAAATTACTATGAAGGCTATAATTGCCGTCTTGTCAAATGCGACTCAGAAGGCAAGATTCTATTGGAAAGAATCTTTCAAGGAGGCGGCATGTTTGTAAACAAATATCCGGAATTACACAGGGTTGATTCAAATAGTTTCATAGTCGGCTACGACAGGTATCCTCAAGTGAACCGGCTGGGATATTCTGTGGCCGCGTTTGATGGCAATCTAAAGCCGTTATGGGAAAAAGCGGTTTTTGATAAGGAAACCCGAACGCCCGTCTATGCCCACGTATTGCCTGTTCCATCAGGAGGGTTTATTGCCGCTTATAATGATGGTGTGACTAAAATTACAGTCGGCAAGTGTTCCGGTTCAGGCGAGTTGTCTGCATCTTTGTCCTTGGATAATTACGTCGTAATCGACGGCTTCCGAATTGTCGGTTCAGGCAATACGTGTTTTGTTATTGCGTTGTCAGGACCCACAGGCGCCAATAACCTTGTTAAAATGAAGATAGCCGCTTTGGCTATTGAATAAGGAGGCAAAGGGTATGCGTAATAAATTTACGGCGGGTTTATATTTCGTGTTATGTTTATTCCCATGGATCAGCGGATGTTATTTGCCGGAGGGCGGCGGTATGTTTTATGGACCCCCAAAGAAAATTATTTGCGATAAACCCTGGGAAATTACAGTGAAGTATGTAGTTATTCCAGCTGATCCGAAGGAAAAATATGGCAAGCTTTCTGAAAGATATAGGGATGTTACGATTCATATTCGCGATTCCTTAAATGGCAATTTTCTCGCTGTGCCTATGGTTATAGAGAGTGTGAACCCCGAGATTGGCGAAATGCGAATGAAGGCAGATATGAAACTCATCCCCTGCGATTCCGGTGTAGAGTATGTAGAATACTATATAGATAATATATTCGGACCTAATTATAACAGAACAAAATTATACAAGATTCCTGTCAGCAAGGATTAATTCGTCTTATGCGATTCCCGCAGGAGATTAAAATGAAAAGAGCGGCGTTATTCTGTCTTATAGGTGTGAGTTTTTTATGCGGCTGTGCACACCATACGGCGGCGGAACTTAATAATTATAAGAAGAGACAGTTATGGCCTGGAATGTACGTTGGTTATGTCCCCGGGCCATTTTTTCATTACGGCCAAAGCAAGCTGTCCGAAAGTCGTCATATTGACCTTGGCGACATTCCACTCGAAGTACGCAAGATAACGGCCACTATTCCTGTTTTTAATCCCGGCGGAGAGCCGTTGATTATCGAAAAGGTGGGTGGGCCGTGTGTTTGCTTTGCCGGTTGGGAAGGTGATAAACAGATTGCTCCCGGCCAATTCGGGGAGATTAACGTGCTGTTCGACAAGGACAAAATTGAATCCGGCCCAGTCACTCGTTTTGTGCGTATAAATACCAATGACCCCGCAAATAGCGAAGTAAAGGTGTTTTTCGATTTCAATGTAATCCGCAGTCCGGAGGAAGAAGAAATTCGCTTGTTGCGAAATGAAGTTCAGGGTATTAAAAATGAGATACAGGCTTTTCGCAAAGAAGTCGGGCAATGGAAAAATCAGTTACAATCAGCACGTCCTCCAGCAACAGCCATAAAAGACACGCGAATTTATGAGATTTCCGTGGGCGATTCTCCGGTTCTTGGCCCTAAAGACGCGGCAGTAACGATTGTGGAATTTTTCGACTTTCAGTGCCCTTACTGCATAAAAGAATATCCCACGCTCAAACAGATTTTGTCCGAATATCCCGGCAAAGTCCGGCTGGTCTTTAAGCATTTTCCGCTGGGCTTTCATAAGCAGGCCCCCGCCGTTCACGCAATGATGGAACTGGCTCTTCGCCAAAAAGGCAATGACACCTTCTGGAAGCTGCAAGAGATGATATTAGCCGAGCCGAAGCGATTAGACTCCGCAGCGTTGAAAATCTATGCGCAGGCTCTCGGAATGGATACGGCCGAATTAGATAAAGTCTGGGCGGATGAGAAAGCGATAGCGGAATTATTGAAAGCGGATAAGGAATTAGCGACTCGGTGTAATGTTGGCGGTACACCAACGATATTTATTAACGGTCTGAAACTGGCAGACCGTTCATTAGACGGCTATCGCGGTCGGATTAACCAGATTTTGTCTTCACAAGGCAATGTTGTCAGCCGGGCGAAATAAATCGTCGGGGATAGTTAAGTCAGTTGGCATCAGCAAGCCAAGCGTGAAACTTTATATTGCGGGTTGTCTGGACGGTCTTAAAATCAGCATAGCAATTTCATTTCCGGCTTTCTTTATACGAAAGAACAAGAGCGGGGATGTCTTTTTGGCATATAAAGAATCATCTATCTATTTATAGTGTTATTTGTGGGGATATTAGGGGGGTTATAAATTCATTTTTTGGCTGGAATTGGCGGCCAAAGCGGCTATAATCTGCCGGCATAACCAAAGTAAGGACGCTGCGCTCCTGAAAATTAAATAGGAAACGGATTGTGATATGACAGGGCTGGTATTATGGATGGCGGTGCTGGTCGGCGGGTTTGGGGCGGATAATCCCCCCGATTCGACACAGCTTTTGGCCGGCGAAGACCTCCACCTGCAGGCGCCCAGAATGTGGGCTTGCAGGCAGACTCAAACGCCGGACGAGCACGTACTGCTGTTTGAAAACGGATTTTCAATGTCCATCGGGGATAATCAGTTATCCGGCCAAAATGCCGTGGTTTGGCTCAAGGCCTGGGGGCGGGGACAGCCGGGTTTGGGTTCCCAGACATATTATCAGGCGCAGGTCTATCTGGAAAATAATGTGAGTTTCCGACAGGGCAAACGTGCAAAAACGACGAGCCTGGAGCAGGTGATTGTACAGGACGGCCAAAATCTGGTGGTGCGATTTTTGGTGACGGGCGAGGTGTTTGCCGCCGCAGAGGAGCAAAATGAACTGACCTGCGACGAGCTTCAAAAGCAGGATTTGTATCAGCGCGGGTCCGCCGAAGCCGCAAAAGTTCACGAGGGTCCGGGCATTGCTCAAAGCGCCCTGGTGCCGGAGTTGCCGGAGCAACCGGCAACCGCCGCTGTCGCCGCAGTCGGCGAGGAAGGTCTTCCGGCGGTGGTCGGTGCCGCCCAGGCCGCAACGTCGGCGGTAGTGACGGAGCTGATGCCGCAGCCTAAACAGAAAGAGCCGGTGTTCACTTATCCGGTGCATGTCTCGGCGGTGTGGGACCCGGAGCCGGTGATTGGGAAAATGAAAACTTCGGATGGAAACGATGTGGTAACGGTAGCGGGACGATTTTATCTGTGGCAGCGGCAAAGCGCCGACAGTCTGCTGGAATTTCAGGCCGACAGTGCCGTGTTGTTTTTCCGGTCCGGACAGTTTGAAACGGCTCGACAACAGGGCGGTCGTGATTTGGCGCAGGGACGCATTGAGTCGGCCTATCTGCGCGGCAACATCGTAATGACCGAAGGAAAACGCACGATTCGGGCCGATGAGATATATTATGATTTTCTGAAAAAGCAGGCCGTCGTCGTCAACGCCTCGATGCGGATGTTTGATGAAAAGCGGGGTTTGCCGATTTATCTGTCCGCCCAGCGGCTGCGACAGGTCGGTGAGTCGCTCTTCCAGGCCGAAAAGGTCACGCTGACCAGCAGCGAGTTTTATCTGCCGCAGGTTTCAGCCAACGCCAGCCGGATGGTGGTGATGAAAGATGAAACGGTCCAACAGCGGGCCGAGGCGATGGAACGGGCCAAAAGGTCTCAACAGGCCGGCGCTGCCGGCGAGCAAAAAGAGGACGAGGCATCCAAATATGTTGGGACGATGTATAATGTCAATATGAAGTATTACGACCACACATTATTTAGCTGGCCGAAAATCCGCAGCCGGTTTGTGCGACCGGACATCCCGCTGAGCCGGATTGCTTTCGGTAATGATTCGAGGTACGGGACCTCTGTTGAAACGCGATGGTATTTATTCCGTCTGCTGGGTCTGAAAGAACCGGCCGGAATGGATGCGCAACTGGCGGCCGATTATTTCAGCAAACGCGGCGTCGGCGGCGGCGTGGAAGCCGAATACGAGTTTGACAATTCGTTCGGCAATATGATCGGGTATGTGATGAATGACCGCGGCACCGACGATCTGGGCCGGACGGCAAGTCGGCGCAATCTGGACTCAGGTCAGGGTATCCGCGGGCGGTTTGGATTCCGTCATCGCCAATATCTGCCGGACGACTGGCAGGCCACCGTCGAAGTCGGATATATCTCCGACCGCAATTTCCTCGAATGGATGTACCGGGATGAATTTTACACCGACAAAGGCCAGGAAACGCTGATTCATCTCAAGCAGCAGCGGGATAACTGGGCGCTGACGATTCTGGGCAAGGTGCGCATCAATGATTTTGAGACAATGACCGAAGAAATGCCTACCATAGAATATCACCGCACGGGACAATCATTCTGGGATCATCAATTGACCTGGTACAGCGATTCGCGTATCAGTCGTCTGCGCGACCGGTATGATGAGGATATAAAAGGGCCTCCGTCAGAGAAGTTCTATACGTTCGGTTCGACGCGCAACGAAGTGGATTGGCCGTTTATGCTCGGCACAGTAAAGTTTTCGCCGTTTGTGGCCGGGACATACGCTTATGAAGACCAGAACGGCTATGATTTGGCGTTAAACGGCGCCAATGCCGGCATTACTGACACGGCACTGCTGGGCGAAGGGGGCGTGCGGGCCTCGACGATGTTCTGGAAAGAATACCCGACCCTGCGTTCACGGCTGTGGGACATTGACGGCATACGTCATATTGTGACCCCGCATCTGGAAGCGGTAGCATACGGGCAAAATGAAGCGGGCATCGAGCAGCGGGATATGGTCAATGTGGGACTGGCCCAGCGGTGGCAGACGCATCGCGGCCAGGGAGACGAGCGTCGTTTGGTGGATTGGTTGCGATGGAATGTGGATGCAACGTGGCTTAATGACCAAACGCCCTCTGCAATGGGTCCTGCCGGCACGTATGGTCCTGCCGGTTTTATTTTCAATGACCCCTCGATTCCGGTCTTTCTGCGGCGAAACGACCGCTATTTCGGAATCGTACGGAATTCCGTCACCATGGATGCGGAATGGCGCCTCAGCGATACCACGGCGCTGCTGGGCGATATGAATTATGACATCCATAGTGGAGTGGTGCAGCAACTGGATATAGGGCTGTCGCGATATGTATATCCCGATTTAAGCTTTTATCTGGGCAGCCGATACCTGCGTCCGTTGGTTCTGGATATCGATAAAAACGGCGACGGCATCATCGATATTCGCGAACAGGGTTCGCATTCCGTCGTCGGCGCCTTGACCTATCAGCTCGCAACACGCTACTGGATTACCTATTCCCAGGAATACAACTTTGATTTTGGCAAAAATATAAGCAACAATCTCGCGATTGTCCGGCAGTATCATCGTCTGTTCTACTCGCTCGAATTTTTAATCGACGAGTCGCTGAAGCGCAAAGGGGTAATGTTCAGCGTCTGGCCGCAGGGCGTCAAAACACTGACGTTCGGTTCCCGTCGCTATACGGGTTTGATCGGAGCCAGAACGGAACAATAAAAACTTAAAAATTAAATATCAAGAATCAAAATAATGGAAATCCTGACGGTTGCCGGGATGGATTCTATAGAAGTAGTTATTAATCCTTTTATGTAGAGGAGAAGTTTATGTCGTTGGCGACAACCCAAAAGATGTTTCAGATGGCGTATAAAAATGGATACGCCGTCGGTGCGTTTAACGTCAACAATATGGAAATTACGCAGGGCATCGTCGATGCCGTTGTGGAGGAAAACGCCCCGCTGATTCTGCAAATCAGCAAAGGCGCCCGCGAATATGCGAAGATGAGTTATCTGCGGGCGATTATTGACGTGGCCGTAAAAGAAAATCCGCAGATTCCGATTTGTATGCATCTCGACCACGGCGATACGTTTGAGTTGTGCAGGCAGTGCGTGGACGACGGCTTTACCTCGGTGATGATTGACGCCTCGCATTATCCGTTCGAGGAAAATATCAAATTGACCAAAGACGTCGTCAAATACGCTCACGGTCACGGTGTGGTGGTGGAGGCGGAATTGGGTCAACTGGGCGGCATTGAAGAACATGTCAAGGGCGTCGATGACGTCTCGGCCCATTTGACCGACCCGAATCAGGTGATGGAATTTGTGCAAAAGACCGGTTGCGATTCACTGGCGGTGGCGGTTGGAACCAGTCACGGCGCGTACAAATTCAAAAGCGAACCCAAACTGGCATTTGATGTGATTGAAAAGGTCGGCAAACTGCTGCCCGGTTTCCCGCTGGTGATGCACGGTTCCAGCAGCGTGCTGCAGGAATTCAAAGACCTCATCAACAAGTACGGCGGCAAAATGCCCGACGCGATGGGCGTGCCGGAAGAAGCGATTACCAGGGCCTCAAAAATGGCCATTTGTAAAGTCAACATTGATACCGACTTACGGATGGCATTGACGGCCAAGATACGCCAGGTCTTTGCCGAAAAGCCGGTTGAATTTGATCCGCGCAAGTATCTGGGGCCGGGCCGCGAAGCCATCAAAAAAATGGTCAAACACAAACTGCACATTCTCGGCTGTGCAGGCCGGGCCGGCGAGTGCAGGTAAAGACTAAGATAACCTCTAAAAATGGCTGGATAAGAAGCCTGGAGCGTCAGCGACAGGATAAAAAACGAGTTTTTAGAGGCGCCCTTAAAATTTGGAAATCAAAAGATAAAAATTGTGAAAAAATATCGCGGCAGGGCGGCAAACGAGTCGTCCTGCCGCGTCACAGTCAGATAAGGGTATTATGAGTTTTTGTCATTCTAATTCCAAATCCTGCAAATCAAGGTTTCGTGTGTTGCTGGTGTTATTCCTGGCCGTACAGGGACTTGTGCTGACGGGTTGCAGAACGGCGACGAACGGCAAAAGCGCCGTTCGGACTGCCGAACCCAACACGACGGTTCTGGTACCGGAAGTTCTCCCGCTTGAGCAACCCGCAGTGCCATTTCGGTTTGATGTCGTAGATGCAGCGGTGGAGCGGATTCTGACGGGTGATTTTGCGGGAGCCAAAGAAATCTGTGAATCCTCGGCTGTGGAAACAGATTCCCGGATAGTGCAACTGGCCAACGTGCTGGCCCGATATGAGGAGCTGCAAAAAAAACGCGAACAAAAACAACAGCGAGCGTTTGAAGAACAGCAAAAAGAACTGAACAAACAGCGGGAGAAGGTACGGGACAAAACGGCGGAACCCAACGATATTGATGCAACGCTGGCGGCGGTCGTTCGCTTGCGGGAGCAGACGCCGCCCTCGCAAAAAGACGCTGTTTTGCGGGATGCGTTTGTACAAAAAATCCTTCACAGTGCCAGGCTGGCCGCCGACCAGTATGAAAAAGAAGGGAAATGGATTGACGCTTATACGCGTTATTACTATTGGATGAGGTTGCTGAAAGAGGATGATAAGGAGTATAAAGATCATACCGATCGACTGACGGAAATGGCGTCGATTGAATTATCGCTCAAGAAAAGCGATTGCGGCGAAACGGCGGTCGAACGCTACAAAGGGATTAAGCCGCTTATATTTATGCGTGCGCTGCAGGCGATCGAAGCCAATTATGTCAACGACATCGACTACGCCCGGATGTGCGATAAGGCGATTGAGCGATGTCGTCTGCTGGGGCGTGTGCTGGCCGACAGCAGGGAAGAGCTGGCCTGGCGGACGGATCCAAACCGGCTGACAAAATGGACGGCACGGCTGGATATCCTCGAATCGGAGCTGAGGCAAAATTCCAACCCCAAAACGATACGGGATATTGCGCAGTGTTTTGACCGAGTGATGGAGTTGAATACTGAGACGCTTGGGTTGCCGCAGGAGGTGATGGTTGCGCATTTTGCCGAGGCGGCGCTGTCGGCGATGGACCCGTTCACCAACATTGTCTGGCCGCGGAATGCTCCGGACTTTGAAAAATCAATGACACAGCAATTTTCGGGTATCGGCGTGGAGATTTCCAAAGAAACAGGCGTATTGAAGATCGGCAGTCTGCTGCCGGATACGCCGGCGTATCGCGCGGGACTGGACTCCGACGATGAAATTTTGGCGGTCAACGGGGAGCCGACGGGGAAAATATCCATCTTCTGTGCGGTTGAAAAAATTACCGGCCCGAAAGGAACGCGGGTAAAGCTGACTATTCGTCGGCCTTCCACGGGAAAGACCTGGGATGTGACGATTGTGCGGGATACGATTGTGGTACAGCCGCTGCGGGGCTGGCAGAGAAAAGCCGACGGACAATGGGACTGGATGATCGACCCGGCCAACCGAATCGGATACGTTCGATTGACCACGTTTACCGAAACCAGCGGCCCGGATTTGGATGTGCTTCTGACGCAACTGGAAAAAGAGGGACTCGACGGTCTGATTCTGGATTTACGGTACAATCCGGGCGGCTATCTGAACAGCGCTGCGGAAGTGGCGGATTTGTTTGTGCGGGAAGGCGTGATTGTTAAAAGCAGTCCGAGACGCGGGTTTGCGACATACGAAATTGCGCACGCCAAGGGGACTCACCCCGATTATCCGCTGGTGATTTTGATTAATGAAAGCTCCGCCAGCGCATCGGAAATTGTCGCAGGCGCCCTGCAGGACCCCAAACAGAACCGCGCTACGCTGGTCGGCCAGCGCAGCTACGGCAAAGGCAGCGTGCAGGTGGTATCGCCCTATACGGGCGACGATTCTCAGTTAAGATATACCGTGGCGTATTATCATTTACCCAGCGATCAGCAGGTCAAGAACCGCTATCAGATGGAAAAACTCGGACGCAAAGACTGGGGTATCGCTCCGGATGTGGAGGTGAAAATGAGTATCACCGAATTGCGGGAGATGCTGGATGTGCAGCGGGACAACGACGTGCTGGTACAGGCCAATCATGATGAAAGCAAATCGCCGACCAAACGAAGCGCCCTGCAAAAAGTGCTCGATTCGGATCCGCAGCTTGCAACGGCGCTGCTGGTGGTGCAAAGCAAGATGATTCAGACCTGCCAGGCGTTACAATTGCCGCAGGACCCCAATTCAATTGTGATGAAAAAGTAAAAAGGAAAAAAGAAAAAGGTGAAAATATGGCGTCGCCGCCGGTAACGGAATATACGAAAGGAAAATGCAGTTGACAGAAGCGGCACAGAGTAAATTTGAACAGCATCGGCGGGAAAAACGGCAGAAAATTGAGCAAATGGGAATCGACCCCTACGGCCGGCGAATAGAAGAGCCGCAGGCGGCCCAAACGGTCAAGACTCAATACGAGGAAGGGAAGAAAACCCGTTGCGCCGGGCGGATTGTGCTGCTGCGTGATATCGGCAAACTGATTTTTGTGACCCTGCGGGACTCCGGCGGAGCAATTCAGATAGGTCTTAGCAAACAGCTCCTGGCCGGGCAGTGGGAAATGATTAAATTGCTGGACCTGGGCGACCTGGTCTGGGTTGAGGGACAACTGGGCAAGACCAAGACCGGCGAAATCACCATTTGGGTTGAAAAAATCGAGATGTTGTCCAAGGCGCTGCTGCCGCCGCCGGAAAAATTCCACGGCCTTGCCGACCCGGATTTACGCTATCGGCAGCGGTATGTAGATTTATGGGCCAATCCCGAAGTGATGGAACGGTTTCGCAAACGCAGCGAGATGGTGTCGTCGATTCGCTCATTTTTGCAGGCCAGGGGATTTGTTGAGGTGGAAACGCCGATGATGCAGGCCATTGCCGGCGGCGCCGCGGCACGACCGTTTATTACGCATCATAATACGCTGGATATCGACCTGTATATGCGGGTCGCGCCGGAACTGTTTTTGAAACGACTTCTGGTCGGCGGAATGGAAAAAGTCTTTGAAATCAGTCGCAATTTCCGCAACGAAGGTCTCAGCACCCGCCACAACCCCGAATTTACGATGATGGAACTGTACCAGGCGTACGGCGATTATCAGGTGATGATGGTACTGACGGAAGACCTGATTACGCATCTGGTGCAGACGCACTGCAGTGGATGGGAACTGTCTTTTGGAGAGAAAACCATCAGCTATTCCCGTCCCTGGCGGCGGGCGACATACGCTGAATTGCTGAAGGAGTGTGCCGGTTGCGACATGGAAGATATGACGGCGGTTCGGAAAAAGGCGCAGCAACTGGGTATCCCGGACACGGATAAAAAGGATGATGCTGTGGTGATTAGCGAGGTCTTTGAAGCAAAGGTGGAGGAAAAACTTATTTCTCCGACGTTTGTGATGGATTATCCGGCGGCCATCTGCCCGCTGACCCGGCAGAGTAAAAAAGACCCGCGTTTTGCCGAACGGTTTGAATTGTACATCGCGGGAATGGAAGTGGCCAACGCTTATACGGAGCTCAACGACCCGGACGCGCAGGAAAGAAACTTCCGCCAGCAGCTTCGCGGACTGTCCGAAGAGGAATCGATGGCCAGGATGGACGAGGATTTCATCACGGCCCTCAAATACGGAATGCCGCCCGCCGGCGGACTGGGCATCGGCATCGACCGGCTGGTGATGCTGCTGACCAACGCCACCAGCATTCGAGACGTTATCCTGTTTCCGCTGCTGAGACCGGAGATCAAAGAATAGAAAATCAAAAATCAAGATGCAAAAATCAAAATGACAATGTAAAAAATCAAAAGTCCGAAGTATAAGCCAAGAGAGTAACTTTTGAATTTTAATGTGTCATTTTACATTTTAATTTTTGATATTTGATTTTATAAAGATAAGCCGACAAGTTAAAAAAGACGGATGTCGTGAAACAGTGGAGCGTATTTTTGTGCGGTCGTTATCTTCGCCGCAAACGCATTGTGCTGCTGAGCGTCACTGCGGTGATGTTGTGCTGCGCTTTGCTGATTACGGTGGCCAGTCTCTTTACCGGGTTTATCCGCGCCGTCGAGTCCAGCGCCGACGATTATCTGGGGGATGTAGTGCTTTCCGCTCCGCAGGGACGCCGAATGGAGGAATTTGGCCAACTGCTCAGACAAATCGAAGAAGTTCCCGGCGTGCAGGCCGCAACCGCCGTTCTCGGCGGCAACGGACTGCTGTTGACCGGTCCCGGCCAGGTCCGTGCCGCTCAGATTCTGGGAATTGATTTGCAAAGCCGGTTAAAGGTTTCTCCGCTCAAAGATGCGCTGATTCGACAAAAAGAAGCATCTCCGGAACAGATTTCTTTTCTCCCTCCGCAGGCATCGTCGGATTCCGTCGGCGGTTTTGTCGGTATCGGTCTTGTAGCCAGCCCCGACGAAATCACCGACAGCTACGATATGCAAAAAGTCCGTTCCTTCATCGGGCAAAAAGCGGCGCTGACCACAGGTACGCTGGCTGAAAACGAAACATCGGACGAAAAGACTGACGCTGCTTCGCCGCGATATGTCCGCAAAGTGCTGCGTTTTACCATTGCCGATGTGGTGCAGACCGGCGTCTATGAGTTCGACCAGAATTTCGTCTATGTGCCGATTGAGGCGCTCAGCGCGCTGTTATATCCGGACAAAAAACCCTGTGCCGATGCGGTGCAGATTCGTCTGGCAAAGGGTACGGATGAGGAGACCGCAATGGCGATGATTCGCGGCGCCTGGCTGGAATTCGCCCGGGGCCGATTAGACTGGGCCGATGCCGTTACGGTGGAAAGCAGCCGTAAGATGCAGGCCAGGCTTATTGCCGAATATCGTAAGCAGTTGGATATCCTGATGCTGATTTTCGGAATTGTCAGTTTCGGCGTGGTGCTGCTGGTATTCTGTATTTTTTATTTAATCGTCATGACCCGTCAAAAAGACATCGCCGTCGTCAAGAGCTGCGGGGCGTCGAGTCTTTCCGTGGCGGGGCTATATCTTCTGGTTGGATTTGTCAATGGGCTGGCAGGTTCGGCGCTGGGAGTAGTTCTGGGCTGGTTGATTGTGCGGAATATTGAATGGGTCGAAAATGGCGTCACGGCGATGACCGGCGTAAAAATCTGGAAGGCCAGTACCTATCTGTTTGCAGAAATTCCTAACGAGGTGAATTGGTCTTGGGCGGCCTGGATATGTGCGGCGTCGCTGGCCGCCGCGGCGGTGGGAGCGTTGATTCCCGCCATTGCCGCTGCGAGGGTAAGTCCCGTGAAAATTTTACGTTATGAATAGATGAGCGAAAGGTGATTGGATTAAAACTTTCATGGCGTTATTTTTGGCATCGCCGGATCAGTATCCTGGCGGTCGCTTCTGTTGCGCTGTGTGTGTTTATCGTGGTGGTCGTAATGAGCATTATGAACGGCCTGGTACAGGATTTTAAGGAGAAAAACCACCGGTTCGTCGGCGACTGCGTCATCCGCGGTCAATCACTGGTGGGCTTCCCTTATGCGGCACAGTTTATCGAACAACTGGAAAAACAACCCTTTGTCGCGGCGGTTTCGGAAACCGTACAGAACATCGGCCTGATGACCAGTCCCGGCGCATCGTGGAATATGGGTATTGAATACATGGGTATCGACCCGCAAAAGCACAGCCGCGTGACGAATTTCGCAAAAACCCTGCGGTATCACGCCGACAAGCCCGAGGAGGCATTTGAGCCGCCCTATGCGCAAGAAATGGACGGCTGTGTCATGGGGATTGATTTGATTCTCAACCGCCGGGCCGATACGGGTCAGTACGACCACCCGGAAAGACCCTGGCCTCTGCGGATCAATCTCAGCAGTTTTCCCCTGACGCCCAAAGGCGGTCTGGCGCAGGCGGGCCTCGATATGGTCGGTACCAAAACCTTTTACTACAGCGACCACAGCCACAGCGGTCTGGTCAAACCCGACGGACGAATGATTTATATTCCCATTCAGCAGGCCCGCATTTTGAGCGGAATGAATATACCGATTGTGCGTTCCAGCGCCGTTCACATTCGTTTTTCTGACGGCGTCTCTGTAAATGTCGGTACGGAAAAAGTGAGACAACTCTGGCGGGAGTTCGTGAAATCCTGTCGGGGCAAACCTTACGGGGAGATGCTGGATTCGGTACAGGTTTTAACCTGGCAGAGCGACCGGCGGGAATTTATTGCCCCCCTCGAAAAGGAACAAATGATGATGGCCATGCTGTTCCTGATGCTGGGTATCGTAACAGTCTTTATTATTTTCGTGGTTTTTTATATGATCATCGGCCGTAAAAGCCGGGATTTGGGCGTTCTTAAAAGCGTCGGAATGCCTTCGTCGGCGGTAGCGGCGGTGTTTCTGGGATTCGCCGGGATTGTCGGCATCATTGGCTCCATTCTCGGAATGGCCGGCGGATGCCTGTTTTTGTGGAAAATTAACGCGATGGAAAACTGGCTGTACAATCATTATGGCTGGCGTGTCTGGGATCGGGCCATTTACGCCATTGACCAAATCCCCAACGCCATCGAATGGCAGGTGCTGCTATGGGTTGGGGTGTGTGCGGTCGGGACGTGTCTGGTCGGAGCAATGATTCCGAGTGTCCAGGCCTCGATGCAATCACCGGTGCGGGCGCTGCAAGTCAGCCAGATATAAAGGAAAGAGGCAAAATTGAGGAATCCGCCCAAGGCGGATGACTGAAAAATGGGACAGATATTACAAGCTAAAGGGATTCATAAATCCTATCGGATGGGAAAGCAGACGCTGATGGTTTTACGCGGTGTTGAGATGGCCCTTTCGGCGGGGGAATTTACTGTTATCGTCGGCGCTTCCGGCTGCGGCAAGAGTACGCTGTTGCATATCCTCGGTGCGCTGGACAGGCCCGACCGGGGGACAGTGGAATTTGACGGCCGCAGCCTCGATACAATGTCAAACGGATGGTTGAATCGATTTCGGAATAAGGAGGTCGGCTTTGTGTTTCAGTTTTATCATCTTTTGGACGAATTAAATGTACTGGAAAATGTGATGCTGCCGGCGATGATTGCCGCCGGCCCCGTGGCTTGGCTGACGTCCAAAAAAGCCGCCCGTCAAAGAGCGATAGCGCTGCTGGAGCGGATGAAGCTGGTCGAACGGCTCAGGCACAGGCCGTATGAGCTTTCCGGCGGGGAACGGCAGCGGGTAGCCATTGCGCGGGCGTTAATGAATGAGCCAAGGCTGCTTTTGGCTGACGAACCCACCGGAAACCTTGACTCTAAAACAGGATATGGTATCTTAGAGGTTCTCAAAGAGCTGCATCAGCAGGGTCAGACGATTCTGATGGTAACGCACGACGACCGGATTGCCCGTCAGGCGGGACGGATTATCCGGCTTTGTGACGGGAAGATTGTGTCATAACTGGAACCGTACAGGCGTATCGAAAGAGAGGTTTTTCAATGAAAATTTGGATGGACAACGGGCTGGTGGACAAGGACCAGGCGAAAGTGTCGGTGTTCGACCATGGACTGCTATACGGAGACGGCGTGTTTGAGGGTATCCGCGTCTATAACGGAAAAATTTTTGAACTGGACGCCCATCTCAAGCGGCTGTGGGACTCGGCCAAGGTCATCCGGCTTGTGATTCCAATGACATACGAGGAAATGAAGAATGCGCTGGACAAGACGGTTCGGGCCAATGATGTGGTGGACGGCTATATCCGTCTGATTGTAACCCGTGGAGTCGGCGATTTGGGGATCAATCCCTACGTTTGCAAGCGGGCGTGTGTGATCATTATTGCCGGTAGTATTCAGCTTTATAAAGAAGAATTATACAAAAAAGGCCTCAAAGTGGTGAGTGTATCGACGCTGCGGAATCACCCGATGTCGCTTCCGCCGCAGGTTAAGAGTCTGAATTACCTCAATAACATTCTTGCCAAGATTGAGTCTCTTGATGCCGGGGCTGGCGAGGCGATTATGTATAACCACGAAGGCTACGTGGCTGAGGCCAGCGGCGACAATATCTTTATCGTCAGAAACGGCGTCATTTATGCGCCGCCGACGCAGGCAGGTTCCCTCGAAGGAATCACACGCCAGGTGGTCATCCGCCTTGCGGCCAAAGAAAATCTGCCCGTGGTGGAAAAAAATCTGACGCGGTTTGATTTGTATGTGGCCGACGAATTTTTTATGACCGGCACCGCCGCCGAGGTCATTGGCGTTGTGGAGATTGACGGGCGGATTATCGGCGACGGCAAACCCGGCCCCATCACAAAGTTGCTTCGCAAGAAGTTTTTTGAATATGCCCGTTCGTAAAATCACTGCCTCTTCGCCCGGGCGAAATGACGCCGCCTCAATAGAGGAGTCTTTCGCGCCGGTGGCCCAGGAACTGCAACAGGTTCAAAAGCGACTCCGTCAGCGCCTGATTACGCCATATCACGGCATCAATCAGCAAATGGAAATCGTTGGAGCCGGGCGGGGCAAACTGCTTCGCCCGGCGCTGACGCTGCTCAGCGGTCTTGCCTGCGGGGTTATTCGACCGGAACACATCGACTTGGCGACCATTATCGAACTGGTACATACTGCCACGCTGCTCCACGACGACGTGATTGACCAGGCCGACCGGCGCAGAAATCACCCGACAGTCAACTGCCTGTGTGGCAACACCGCAGCGGTTTTGCTGGGGGATTTTCTGTTAAGTCGGGCGTTTCTGGCCGGCGTGGAGTTAACCATCCCGCAGGCCCAAAAAATCCTGGCCGAAATGGCCCAACACATCTGTCAGGGGGAACTTTTGCAGAATCTCCGCAGGGCCGACTGGACGATGGGTCAGGAGGAGTATCTGGAAATCGTTGAGAGCAAAACCGCCAGCCTGTTTTCCACAGCTTGTCGGCTGGGGGCGATGGCTTCCGCCGCCGAGCCGGCGACGGTGGAAAATTTCGCAGAATATGGCCGGTGTATCGGGTTGGCTTTCCAAATCGCGGATGATATTCTGGATATCACCGGCGATGACGAAAGAATCGGCAAAACGCTGGGAACGGATTTTGCACAGAAAAAACCGACTTTATCAATCATTCATTATCTGCGGCAGCGGAGTCCAAATCAGAGAAAAACATTTCTGGAAACATTTTCAAGGGAACCCCAATCAAAACAGCTTGTCCAAATGCTTAACGACAGTGGTTCTCTGGACTACGCCCGTGGTATTGCGCAAAATTTTGCCGATGAGGCGGTCAAGACACTTTCGGGACAAGAATCCACAAACGCCGTACAGGCGATGGAGAAAATCGCTCTGGCCGTCGGTAAAAGAGCATGAACACAATTCAATCGAAAAACGGATTTTTTAAGGAGCATACCATGAAAACGGTACTGTGCGTATGGCTTGGTTTGATGATGGTATTTCCCTGCATCGCGGCCCAACAAAAAAAACCTGCCGAGCCGGGAGTGGCTTTAACCATTTACAACGAGAATTTCGCCGTGGTCAAGGAACGACGTCAAATGGATTTTGCCGAAGGGCAAAATACCGTTCACTTTACTGATGTCGCCTCGCAAATTGCCCCGACCAGTGTGCTGTTTGATTGCCTGGAATTCCCGGGCCAGGTCAAACTGCTGGAGCAGAATTATGAATATGACCTGGTCAACACACAGAGCCTCTTGAAAAAGTATATCGACAAACCCGTGAAAATTCAGGTCAAAGGCAGCGGTGCAAGCGGGGCGACGCTGGTCAGCGGGGTTCTACTGGCCGCCGACGGGCCGAATTTAATTCTGCAGGACGACAACGGACAAATGAACATTATCGGCAACGATTCGGTCGAACATATTCAATTAGATAAAAAGCCGGAAAATCTACTGACTCGACCGACCCTCGTCTGGCTGGTGGACGCGGCTAAAAAACTTTCCGGCCTTTGTCAGGTGACTTATACCACCGAAGGCATCGGCTGGCGGGCCGATTATATGGCCGTCCTGAACGACAAGGACGATGCGCTGGATATGAGCGGCTGGGTGACGGTGACCAACAACAGCGGTGCCGCCTATCAGGACGCGGCGTTAAAATTGATTGCCGGCGATGTCAGACGAATCATGCCGCCGCAGCCCCGGCAGCCTTATTTGATGATGGAGAAGGCAAGAACGGTCGGGCAGGCGTTTGAAGAAAAGCCGTTTATGGAGTATCACATTTACACGCTGGTCCGAAAAACCACACTGCAGAACAACCAGGTCAAGCAGATTGAATTCATTGAGCCTGCCCACAATGTGCCGGTCAAGAAAATCTATGTGTATGAAATTTCGCTGTGGGACTGGATGACCCGCGGGCGCAGCAAGGTGCAGGTCAAGATGGAGTTTGAAAACAAAAAGGAAAACCAGCTCGGTATCGCATTGCCCAAAGGTCGTGTGCGTGTGTTTAAGAATGACCCTGCCGATGCGAGTCTGGAATTTGTCGGCGAAGACGAAATCGACCATACGCCCAAGGATGAAAAACTGTCGCTCTACATCGGCGACGCATTTGACATCGTGGCCGAGCAGACCATGACCGACGCCCGCAACGGTAGCGGCTGGCAGACCTTTACCCGAAAAGTAGAGCTTCGCAACCGCAAAGACCAGGCCGTTATGATGTTTGTCGATGAAAAAATTCCACAGGGACGAAATTGGAAGATTGATAACTCGAATATGGAACATCAGAAGAAGGATGCTTATACCTGTCGCTTTGCCGTGACGGTCAAAGCCAATCAGACAACAACACTCGAATATCAGATGACGCAAACGTGGTAGGTCGGCTGACGAACGAAACTAAAGCGCGGCGGCGTGAGCCGCCCGATTGGAATGGGATAAAAAAAGCCGGGTCACATAATGAACCCGGCCTTTTTATGTTTGAGACAAACTCAGCTTAAAATGTCAGGCTGTAAGACAGGCCGCCCCAGAATTCATCATTCTTATTGACGCTGTCATCCATCGAGGTCTGATACCAGATGGCGGGTGTGATCTTGGCGTTGGTCATCGGGCAGCGGAAGTTGGTCGAAAGACCCCACAGTATATGCGACCAGTCATGGTCGGCACGGTGACTGACGCCTTTGTTGTCGGTGGAGATGCCCGTACCGTCATTGTACCAAATATCCCAACTGAACTTCATTGGCAGTTCGGGGGCGCAATCAAACGTCCAGTTATAATCGAACCCCAGGTCATGCATCCCACCGCCATTGGGACCACCATTTAAGCTTCTGGCGGCACTGTCGCTCTCGCGTGCGGACCACATCTGGTAAAGCGCGTACCGCGGGACAAAACCATTGCCGATGATATTCGGCCAGGCCAGTTCGATAAAACCTTCCTGCATATCGGATTTTTCGCTGTCAATCATGGGGTAATCATAATACCGCCAGCCGATATTGTAGTCGGTCTTGAGATTGCTGTCTTCCCACAGGAAATTCTCGTAAGAAATGGTGTAATTGTATTGTGTTGCATCGACTGTGCTGATGGCGCCGTCGTTTTTGGATGCTCCGGCGTACGACATCCAGACGTTGAAGTTCAAGCCGTTGCCCATATCAAGATTAGCGCTGGGCTGGAAGGCCGCTTTATCGTCCAGTTTATCGAAGCCGCGCCAGATATACTTGGTGACATAGGTGGCGTCCAGCGTAAACGCCATTTGATTTTCCGCTACTGTGGCAACAGGTTGAGCCGGGGTCGCCGGTTTTACCTTTGCCGGGGTCTGACCCACTGCGGCAAACGCTGCGGCGGCCAAAGCGCTCATCAGGGCAAGAATCATCAATTTTTTCATTTTGTGTCTCCTTTCAAATTTCAAAAAATTTCATTCCATTGATATTCTGAACTAAATTTAACGTTATTTTCATAACCCTGAAACAATACTTGATGTGTTTTGATTCTACTAAGGCAAAAACAGAAATCAAGGGAAATCAAGAAAAATTTTTCACCCTTTTTTATTCACAGATAGGACATGACCACAAATCAAAAAACCCTCTTTGCGGCTTTCATAAGTGGTCGAGCGAAGCGCCGCCGAATTAGGGTACTTTCACAGGGGGCTGAAATATCTGCTTGACCTGTCCCACCAGATAGAAGCTGCCCGTGATGCAGATGAGGTCTTCGCGCGAGATGGCGCTTTGAGCGACGCGCAAAGCCTCAGCGAGGCTCAGCGTGCTTTGGCACATTTTGCCGCAGATTTCCGAATACATCTCGGCCAGCTCGTGCGGCCAGACGGCCTTGGGACTGTTGCTGCGGGTGAAGATGACTTTGTCGGCGCCATATTGCAGTTCGGTGAGCATCCCGCGGATGTCTTTATCGCCGTTGCAGCCGAAGATGATAATCATTGAATCGTATGGAACATGCTGGCCGATGGCCCGAATCAGGGCGCGAATGCTGGCGGCGTTGTGCGCCGCATCTACGAGAATCCGCGGGTCATGGCAGACCATTTCCATTCGTCCGGACATCTGAACGTTGTCCAATCCCTGAACGGCTTTTTCGTCGTTGATTTCAAAGCCCTGATTTTTGAGGGTATCCAGCATCGCCAGGGCAAGACCGCAGTTGATTGCTTGGTGTTCGCCCGGAAGCGGTACACGCAGATGCTCAAATTTGCTGGTCGGCGTCGTCAGGCAAATCCGCGTATGCGGCCCATGTTCGCGCGAGGACTCGAAACGATAGGAAAAATCAATATCCCTTCCGGTAATCGCCAGCGGAGCTTTAACCGCGGAGGCCTGTTTTTTGAGCACTTTCATCGCTGCCGGGTCCTGCGGGACGGTGACAACCGGGATGCCTTTTTTGATAATGCCGGCTTTTTCCCGTGCGATGTGTTCAATCGTCGGCCCCAGCAGATTCTGATGGTCGATGCTGATGCTGGTAATGCCGACCACTTCAGGAGTAATCACATTGGTGCTGTCGAGGCGTCCGCCCAGCCCGGTTTCGATCACGGCGATGTCCACCTTCTTGTCGGCAAAGTATAAGAAGGCCAGAGCCGTCATAATCTCAAAGAAGGTTGGATTATTATTTTTCTTCGCCATTTTTTCCAGTACCGGCTGGATGCGGTTCATCAATCCCAGAAATTCCTTTCGGGAAATCATGTCCGAGTTAACAGCGATTCGCTCGTGCAGGGTGCTGACGTGCGGCGACGTATAAAGCCCCACTTTATAACCGGTGGCTTCCAGCATCCGCGCCAGCATCGTGGCGGTGGAGCCTTTACCTTTGGTGCCGGCGATATGGACGGATTTGGTTTTCCTGTGCGGATTGCCGAGGTTTCGCAGCAGCGTATTCATCCGTTCCAGGTCGAACGTGGTGACGTTATAGCGCAGTTTCTGCTGCTTCTCATAGTCCGTCCGCGTGAACAGGTAATCGAGCGCCTGTTCATACGTGCGAAACGCCTTTTCCTGGCGCTTGACTTTTTCTACGGAGGAGGAGAGTTTCTTTTTTGTTGTTTTTTGATTCGTCTTCGGTCTTTTATCGGCGGTTGCCATAAGTACCCGGATGGTATCAGAAGCAATATCCAAAGTCAAGATAATATATTATAGCACCCAATGAAATAAAAGGATAAGCCGTGTATTCTATTCACAACTTATTTTTTCAACGGCAGATACATCTCTTTTTGTTATACGCTCCATACCGTATCCGGAAAGATACATATAAGTTTCTCTTATACAAAGCCGAGAAAAACCAATAAAGAAAGTGTGAGTTCCGGTTTTTGATAATACTTTTTATAGGCTGGGAAGTTCGTAAAAAAGTCGTTGTTTATCGGGCGGTTGGCTTGTAGTATATGGCCACTTTTTCGATACAAGGACAAACGGGAAATTGAAAAGTAAAAGGAAGATATGGCTATGGCGGGAATTGTGAATAAGACGGGTTTGACGGCACTGGATGAACTATGTGTCGATACGATTCGGTTTCTTTCGATGGACGGCGTGCAGGCGGCCAAGTCCGGCCATCCAGGGATGCCGATGGGAATGGCTCCCGCGGCTTATGCGCTGTGGATGAGGCATTTGCGGTTTAACCCTCTCGATCCCAATTGGATTAACCGCGACCGGTTCGTCCTGTCCGCCGGTCACGGCAGTATGCTGTTATATTCGCTGCTGCATTTGTGCGGATATGACCTGCCGCTGGAAGAATTGAAAAGATTCCGCCAGTGGGGCAGTAAAACGCCCGGCCATCCGGAATTCGGTCATACCGCGGGCGTCGAAGTCACCACCGGTCCGCTCGGTCAGGGTATTGCCAATTCTGTCGGAATGGCCATTGCCCAAAAATACCTGGCGGCGCGATATAACAAAGACAACTACAAAATTTTTGATTATCATATTTACGCCATTTGCGGCGATGGCTGCCTGCAGGAAGGCATCAGCGGCGAAGCCTCCAGCCTGGCAGGACATCTGGGCCTCAATAATCTGATTGTCATTTACGACGACAACCATATCACCATCGACGGCGAAACGTCTCTGTCATTTACGGAAAAAGTCGTCGACCGCTATCGCGCCTACGGCTGGAATGTCGTTGAAATCGGAGGCGACGGTTATGATATTGCGGCTCTCGATAAGGCGCTGGAATCGGCTAAACGCCAGACCGAACGGCCCACGATGATTAAATTTCGTTCGCACATCGGTTTTGGCAGTCCGAATTTTCAGGATATGCACACCGCCCACGGCGCGCCGCTGGGCGAGGATGAAATCAAGCTGATTAAAAAGAACTTCGGCTGGGACCCGGAAAAGAGCTTTGTCGTGCCTAAGGAAGTCGCTGAGTCTATGGGCCAATGCAAAGCCAAAGGGCAAAAACTGCAGGCCGAGTATCAGAAGATGTTTGACGCCTGGGCCGCCGCGTATCCGGAATTGGCAAAGGAATTGAAAAACGTCCTGACGGGGAAGGTGATGATTGACGAAAGCAAACTGCCGAAGTTTGACCCGGCAGCGCTGGTGGCGACTCGCTCCGCCTCGGGCAAGACGCTCGATGCGCTGATGCCGACAATGCCGCTGGTGGTGGGGGGGTCTGCGGACTTGACGCCGTCGAATAATACACGCTTCAAGGGCGCTGAGGATTTCCAGAAGAACAATCCCACGGGCCGGTATATCCGCTACGGCGTACGCGAACACGCGATGGCCGCGATTATGAACGGTATCGCCGTCAGCAAAATTGTCCGGCCTTACGGCGGGACGTTTTTGGTGTTTGCCGATTATATGCGCGGCGCGATTCGCATCGCGGCAATGTCGGGCTATCCGACGATTTTTGTCTTTACCCACGACAGTATCGGCGTCGGCGAAGACGGTCCGACGCACCAGCCCGTCGAAACCATTGCGTCATTGCGGACGATGCCGGGATTGCTGGTATTTCGTCCCGCCGACGCCAATGAAACCGTCTATATGTGGAAATACATCCTTGAATACACCGGCGGGCCTGTTGCTATGGCGCTGACACGACAAAATCTGCCTGTGCTTGACCCGGCTAAATACCCGAATATGAAACACTTCAACAAAGGTGCGTATGTGCTGATACCGCAGGCCAAACCCGATGTACTGCTGTTGGCCACCGGCTCGGAAGTGCAGTTGACGATGGCAGCGGCTGAGAAACTGGCTGGCGAGGGAATCAAGGCGCAGGTGGTGAGTATGCCGTGCTGGGAATTGTTTGAAAAGCAGGATAAGGCGTATCAGGACAGCGTTTTGCCGCCGGCAGTCAAGGCCCGCGTGGGCGTCGAGGCCAGTGTGCGGATGGGCTGGGACAGGTGGATTGGCGACAAAGGCGAATTTGTCGGAATGAAAAGTTTTGGCTCGTCGGGGCCGTTTAAGACCTGCTTTGAGAAATTCGGCATCACCGCCGACGCCGTCCTCGCCGCGGCAAGAAAGAGTATGGCAAAGAAAGATTAAAAATCGAAGTTGAGGACAGTTCTTTGGGCCGAAGAAATTTCCAAGCCTCTGCGAAACGCGGGGGCTTTTTTATTGGGGGGATGTTTTGCGGGGGTCTGTCGTGTAATTCCTGATACAATATCTCTACGATGAAATTTTGAGGTGTTTTTAAAATTGAAGAAGGCTTTGCAACATTGTGCCGGGAAAGGCTTGGCCTTAAAATAGCGTTAGTCGTTTTTGCATAATCAGTTGCGTAAAATCAGGTGCGGAAGGGGGAAAAATGCGAAAAATTCAAATCTTTGTTTTTGGGTTAAAAACGAAGGCGCGAATGCTCAAAATGGTTCGACAAGCTCACCATCCCACAGGAAAACGCGCGCAAAAGCGCTGGAAAACGACGACAAAGTGATACAAAACGCATACAAACGAGGGGTATTTTAAAACACGTTTTGCGCGCGATGCGCAGAAAAACACCGAGTTCAGAGTCCAGAGACCAGAGTTTAGAGTGCAAAAAACAATCGGCTTATCACCACTCACAAACCGCCATCTGTGAGCTGTCTTATGATATGACTAATTTATGACCGCAAGCTCCTTTCTTTCCGTCTTCGCTGCGCTACGACGCGACAGGGTGTGAAAAAATGCACTTCACACGAGTGCAGATTATACCATAGTTTGGGTGAAAAAGCGAGGGAAAAATGGGATTTGTAAATGGATATGGGGAAGGTATAATTGGGGGCGGATATTTGGAAGTACATAAAAGGGTAAATAAGGATGGAAAAAATCAAGGTACTCGAAACCGATGTTTCTGTTTACACCAGGGAACATGAAGATTATATCTGTCTAACCGATATTGCCAGATATAAAAATGCCGATGGAACCGACGACCTGATCCGAAACTGGCTGAGAAACCGAAATACCATCGAATTTTTAGGTATCTGGGAGCAGTTGCATAATCCCGGTTTTAAACCCGTCGAATTCGACGGGTTTAGAAAGTCGGCCGGTCTCAATAGTTTTACGCTGACTCCGAAACAATGGATAGAAAGAACCAGGGCTATCGGCTTAATATCCAAATCAGGAAGATACGGCGGGACCTTTGCCCATAAAGACATTGCCTTTGAGTTTGCCTCATGGATATCTGTTGAATTTAAGCTCTATTTGATCAAAGAATTTCAGCGGCTAAAAAATGAGGAAATTGAAAGCAAGCGACTCGAATGGAATCTTCAGCGGACGCTGTCGAAAATCAATTACAGAATTCATACCGACGCCATTAAAGAAACGCTTCTTCCGCCAACGCTGAGTAAAAAACAGATTTCCGTCATGTATGCCTCCGAAGCCGATGTGCTCAATGTCGCCCTGTTCGGGGAAACCGCTCGGCAATGGCGGGATGAAAACCCGGATAAAACGGGTAATATCAGGGACCATGCGGCTCTGGAACAACTTGTGATATTGACCAACCTGGAAAGCATCAACGCGGTACTGATACGGCAGGGTCTTGCTCAAAGTCAGCGGCTTGTTAAACTCAACGAAATAGCAATTTCTCAAATGAAATCGCTGTTGAATAATCAAACCATCAAGAGGCTGAAGTAATGGGCGAAAAATAGGTGGTGCGGGAAATTTGTTCGGGACAAAAAATGAGAATGACGGAAAGGCCGTCGGAAAGGAAACGGAAATGACCAAGGAGATCCGCGCCAATGAGTTTATCCTTGAGAACGAGAACGGCGAGACCCGCGCCAAGTTGAGCGCGCTCAAGGACGGGCCGATGCTAAGCCTGTACGACGAGAACGGCCAGGTCCGTGCCTTGCTGAGCGTGGACAAGAGCGGAATGGGGCTGGGCTTGCGCGACGAGAACGGCGAGCTCCGCGCCGTGATGAGCGTGACCAAGTCCGGGTCGTGGCTGGTACTGGCTGACGAGAACGGCAAAACCCGCGCCTCGCTGGTTGTGCTCAAGTCCGGGCCGGGGCTGTTCCTGCAAGACGAGAACAACAAGCTCATCTGGTCCGCGCCTTGAGGGGCCTGATGTTTGCTTTAATGGGCCTTATCGCAAACAAAAGATACCGCTGATGAGCAAGACGATGAGCAAGACAAAAAAAAAGGGGTAAAAAATGAGACTGACGGAAAGGCCGTCGGAAAGGAAACGGAAATGACTAAGGAGATCCGCGCCAATAAGTTCATCCTTGAGGACGAAAACGGTAGGATCCGCGCCATACTGAGCGTGATCGAGGACGCGCCGATGCTGGGCCTGTGGGACGAGAACGGCAATCTTCGCGCCGAGCTAAGCGTGGACAAGGACGGGCCGGGGTTGAGCCTGCACGCCGAGAACGGTAAAGTCCGTGCCGGGCTGGGCATGATCGAGGACGGGCCGGGGCTGACCCTGTGGGACGAGAACGGCAAAGGCCGTGCCATACTGGCTGTGATCAGGGACAGGCCGGGGCTGGGCTTGTTGGGCGAGAATGGCAAGCCCGTCTGGTCGGCCCCGCGATAGGGCTTGATGTTTGCTTTAACAGGCCTTATCGCAAACAAAAGATACAGCTGACAAGAAAGACGATGCACGCCGAATAATCTGAAAAAGCAGGCGGCGGATAAATTGTAAATTATAAAATACTACGGAAGAAAAATTAAAAAGAATTAATCTTGAAATTGTACCTGACCCTTTAATTTTCTACTGACAGAAAATTAATATTGTCGACGAGAACTAATTAAAACGATGGATTTGCAGAGATTAATCAGGAATTGGCACATAAAAGCCACCGGAGAAGAAGATTCTTTCTCAAGATTTGTTTTTGAGTATTTGGCTTTCATAGCATATGTGAAAACTCAGTTGTATTCAGAGGCCTATCGCGACAGAAATGCAATTCAAAGACTATTGACGATTGAAAAAATAGCTAAACATAATTTGTCATTCCCGCGAAGGCGGGAATCCAGTCTAAATTGCCCTGGATTCCGGCTCAAGGCCGGAATGACAGACGGT
>Ga0315294_10000844_pt1 | contig 33201 bp, 41 predicted proteins | sample YL17G13_40_MG_FD_203626 | JGI IMG/M metagenome (GOLD analysis project Ga0315294, IMG submission 203626) | Sediment microbial communities from Yellowstone Lake, YNP, Wyoming, USA - YL17G13_40 | ecosystem: Environmental > Aquatic > Freshwater > Lake > Sediment | place: USA: Wyoming | collected...
CAAGCCACATTGTTCTGCCGTCAACGTGCTGCACGATTTCGCCATCTTTAACCACAATTTTGCCGTCCTTAATTGTGTAAGCGGCGTGACCGAAGGCTCTCCGCACAGTCTTGTACTTCTTAGCAATATCGATTGTTTCGGGGTTCACGTTGTATATTGCTATGTCTGCATCTGCGCCCACTCCCAAGTGGCCTTTGTTCTTAAGTCCTAAAGCTTTAGCCTGACCCGCACGCGTAACTATGGCGAGCTCGTAGAGGCTCAGTTCACGGTCAATTGTGGGCAGAAGGCTTTTCTTCTGGGCTTTCTTGTGGCATCTCTTTAATGTTGCCATGCGGGCTTTATTGCTAATTAGCCAAGCAACAATTTTTGGATAAGCAGAGAATGGCCCACCGTTAGGATGGTCGGTGGTCATGAATATTTTCCATGGATCGGTGATCATCATCGCGAGTTCTAAACCTATTGACCATTGTATGGCGTTGACGGCGTTGTTACGTTTGTAGTGGAAGGGTATGATGCCTCCGCTTGTTTCGGTTTCCACATCGCTGTTAACCCACTTGTGTCCGCTTAGCCGGTAAAGTGTATACTCGAAGGGACCGTCAGCTGTCATGGTTGTAGTGTCCGTGAATATCACTTGGCCCATGTCAAAAGTCATGTGGCTATGATTGTTGATGTACTTGGAAATATCTTCCGCGGCAGACCGCATGTTTCCCCAGCCGTCTCCTCCGAAACTGCTGAACTGCAAGTGAGTTATGTGGCCTACGGGTTTGTCATCAGTAGCTACGCTTTCTAGAGCCTTCATGGTCTCAAGCGTAGTGACATAATTGCCAGGTAATCCGAGATTGTTCGTGTGAAGATGAATGGTATGGGGCAGATTCAGCATTTTGTTGACTTTGGCAAGACCACATATTATTTCTCTGGGTGTGATGGAAAAGTTGGGGACTTCATCGTCTATGCTGTGAACGTTCTTTCCGAAACCCCAAGATTCCAGCCCGCCAGGGTTGACGATTTTTATAGCGTAGCCTTTCGTGGTGTCCATCATCCAAGCGACATGTCTGGCGCATGCTTCTAAGTCGCCTTTTTGGAGATATTCAAGAACAAACCACCAGTCACCTATCAGTGGGTAAGTAGCCTTATCCAGCAAGGGTATATCATTCAATTCTTCGTGAGTATGCTTAGCTTCCAGAGGGGCCATGGAAGGATTCATTACGGTAGTGTAACCCATGCGCGAGTAACGGTAACCAGTTACAAAAGTTGTTGGAATCGAGTAGCCAGTGCCTGATCTCGTTATATTAGTTTTGCTTACGGTGTCTTTTACGTGATCTTCTGGTCTGACTATGCGACCAGTGTTCACTTCCCCGCCAGCAATATGAGTGTGAATATCCACGCCGCCAGGCATCACGGTCAAGCCGGTAGCGTCTATTTTCTTTGCTTTGTGTTCATTGACGCTTTCAACGATTTTGCCATTCTTGATGTGGATGTCCATCTTTTCGCCGTTAATCCCGTTTCGGGGGTCAAAGACGAAACCGTTTTTTATGATCACTTCAGTCATCCTAAGCAGCCTCTACTTTTTGCTCCATCTTTTGTGATTTGATAACTCTGACTTCTTCAAGGATTCTCTTCAGTATCTCCTCGTCTGGAAGCACTCCCTCTGGTGGCTCAACAACTTTCTTCAACGGCAACGGTACATGGTCCATGCGGTAAGCGGTGCCTTCAACTTCTATGCCGACAAACGCGGATGGAAACACGATGTCGCCCAGCATGGCTGTAGCGTTCATGTGCGGATCAATCACTATCAAAGGTTTCTTTACCATGTTCTCCACAGCCCTCTTCGGGAAGTTAGCACCTGGATCTGCCGCGATAACCAATGACGCATCATTCTCTCCGCGCAACAGAACATCCATGCACGTAGTCTCGCCTGGATTGTAACGCGGATAGCCCAGTGAAAAGTCAACACCGAAAGGATAACCGCTCTGCCATGCGGAAACAACGTTGGCGCCGGTAACGTTGAAGTGCCCTCTCATGGGCATGATTGCGAACTTTGTGCGGAAGTTCAAATCGCGTACAAGCGATATCGCTACTTCTATGTTTCTGAATTTACCCGCTGTCTGGGTTAAGCCCATGCCGAAGAAGATCACACCGAATTCAGCGTTCACCAGAGCATCGGCAACTTCCTGCAAGTACTCTACTGGAACACCTGCGACTTTGTCAACGTCAAGTTCTTGATCACGAACTAGCGCTCTTAGAGCCTGTATCAACTCGTAATCTTTGTTAGGCTCGACCTGAATGAAGTAGTCAGCCATCTCGGCGGACATACTTTTTCTAACATCAATAACTATTAGCTTACGTCCTTCCTTATGCAACGTTTCTGGAGGCTTATTCATCGGTAAAGATTCAGCCATTGTAACTGGTTTCTTAGGCGTTTCAATTCTTTGAGCGCTCAACAGCTTCTTCTTGCCAGCGGAAGCCTTAACCTTGTTTATGTAGGATTTCCATTCACTGTTTTCAAACCTTCCATCCGTGAAACTGGTGTATCTTTCGAGATGCCTTGGATGTGCGCTCCACGGATCGCATCCCCAGTAAATAATTAGGTCAGCACGGTGTCTAATCTGCCCCAGAGTGCACGTGGGAAGGCCCACTTCTTGGACTGCCAAGACAGATGGACCATGGCAGACAACTGACGTGTTGTCGAGAACGCCCCCGATTTCCTCAGCCAATTCTACGCCCACTCGTTGAGCCTCGCAGCTTGTGGAGCTCCAACCATACAATATGGGGTAATTTGCATTGGCGAGGATTTCTGCAGACTTGTGAATAGCCTCTTCCATTGAGACTGGAACAAGCTTGCCGTCCTTTCTCATCAGCGGCGTGTGAATTCGATGTTCGCCTTTGTAGCCTATGAATTTGGCTTCGCATATGGAGCAACCGTTTTTAATTTTGACTACTTCGTTGTTTTCAACGGTCACTTCAATATCGTCACATAAGCATCCGCAGATGGGGCATGTTACTGAGTTGATGACTGGCACGTGTTTTTACCTCCCAAATTCGCTCTTAAGAAGTTCTTCCATACTTAGGACGGGCTTGTCAGGGGCTGGTTCAACCTCTGCAGGTGTCCCCTTGAAAGAGGGCATACCTATACTGGAGGTTGCGTCACTGCAAATGGCATTCGCCCATGGACCATAAGGAATGTAAATCAAGCTAGGAGTCGGACCTCGAGGATACTTCACGGCTTTAAGAACAACCGACCCATTTGGGGTGGTTACTAGAACGTTGGTACCGTTCTTTATTCCTAGTTTTTTCATGTCGTCCGCGTCCATGTAAACCATGGAACATGCTTCAAAGTAATCGTGTGAGGATTTTCCTCGTTCTTTGCTTACACCCTGCTCGATTGTTCGACCTGTAAGCAAAGTCACGCGCAACTTTTGCTGCATCATGATCTGCGACCTTATCAATAGAAATTATGGGGTTATATTTAAGACTGAGTTCCAAAAAAATGTAAAATTCAACACTAAAATCAAGGTCTGTACCCGCTTAGAGTGCACAGTGCCAGAGTAGCAGCGGTTATGTCTGCAGTGGTTCCTGGATTGTAGTTGTTTCCAGATTTTCGGAGTTTCTTGTCAAACATGAGAATGCTCGCTCTGCCTTCTTGAGTTTCCATGCCGCCTAGCTCCAAGACCATCTTGGCGTCCGCGGAGACTTCGCGTGTCTTTTCCAACCCGACTTTTCGAGATATGAAGGTGTCTGGACGTTCAGACAAGACTTTCAGAAAAGCGTGAATAATAGCCGTATTCAAGCAGTTGCGCTTAAGCTGATCCATCAGGTACGGGAAAGCCATATCGAAAGTAATGGGGTAGTTGTTAACCCACTCATAACACACATCATCATAACCAGCGGCTATCTTGAAAACCTCAAAAAGCGAAACATGCTCCTTAAGCAAGCGCTCTTTTGAGCGAGAGTCCTTAACGTCGAGGTCTGGAGCCCCATTGAGCCCGCTGGGTTTTGCTATGCCGATAGCATCGTAAAGGTGAACCGCATCCTCAGCTGTTGTCGATTCAACCGCCAACTTGATGTTTTCTCTCAACCGCTGAAGGTCAAACTCAGAATCTCCCTTCATTGGGGTCATGCCTGCGGCGACAGCTATGGGAATAAACAGCATCACGGTTCCGAGCAGAGTGTTTCCGCCCTTCTGCCAAGCGTCAATGTCCGCAACGCAGTCCTTCATCAGCTGACCCATGCCAACATCGCTGATGGAGAGTTTGCCGTTTGCGACAGCGATTCCACGCCGCGCAGCCTCTTCAAAAGACGGTGCTGCGGCTACTGCGGAAGACAAGAAATGTTCAACCCTTGTGCCTTCGAAGCCTACAACGAAACTTACGTTTCCAGGTTTGTTGGCGCTGACTTCGAACAGTATGGCCATTTCTAGGCATTTGGAAATATGCTTTGCCTTTTCACAGTGCGGCATAGTGGAAAGCACACCTGAGTTTATAGTAGGTTTAAAAAAAGGTTTATTAACGTTATGTAAAAAACTACAAGCAATTGAAGATCATTACATACCAAACTGGACAAGAGGGTTTTTCATGCGCGCCCGCGAAGGAGACTTAATCAAGACACGAAACAACGTGATCTTCGACGTTAAAGGTATAGTTCACCCGCCAGACAAGGTCATTGCGTTTCCCCGGTACATCCCTTCGCCTGACGGTACAAGGGGACGGGGAAAGAACTTGTACGGCAAAGTCTACAATCTCGCTGAACGATTCAAGTATCTGCAGGACAAGTCGCCACAGTTGATTGTGCCTGACCCAGTTTTCGGCGAAACCCTCTGCGAAGTTCCCGTGGACGCAATCAAGAAGCACTATAAGCCAGTCGAAGCGCTTAGAGCGTTGCGCACAGCCAAGAAGCTAGAAGACTTGGAGAGCAAAGCTGTGCAGTTGGCTGAAACGTTGAAGGAAGCGGCAGGTATTCCGTGGAGCAGCATTGGAGTTTCAGGTTCCATCATGGCGGGTTTGTTCACGCTGCAAAGTGACATTGACCCGCTCGTGTATGGTGTTGAAAACTGCCGCAAAGCCTACGCCGCACTGCAAAACTTGCTGAAAACGGGTAATTCACACTTCAAGCCTTACACTCGACAGGAACTGCAGACGCTTTTCGATTTCCGTTCGAAAGACACCATCATGAGCTACGAAGACTTCGCCAAAGTCGAAAACCGAAAAGCCTTCCAAGGCAAATACCAAGAGACGGATTACTTTATCCGCTTCGTGAAAGACTGGAACGAAACTGACGAGCAATACGGCGACGTCTGCTACCAAAACAGCGGTTACGCAAAAGTGACCGCCACCGTTGCCGACGACTCTGAGGCGCTTTTCACGCCCTGCAGCTACCAAATTGCTGATGCTAAAATTGTGGAAGGACCAAAACTAGAAGGTATATCGGAAGTTGCCAGTTTCCGCGGTAGGTTCTGTAAGCAGGCAAAAACAGGTGAGAAAATTGTTGTGCAGGGCAAGGTTGAGCGCGTGACTGACAAGCGGCAAGGACGCGAACATTACAGGGTTATTATTGGGAATAAGCCTGCGGATTATATAGTGTTGTCAAAGGTTTAGGTCTGCGACTTTGAGGGTTTGCTCGTAGTAACGCGTGCAGTAAGTTAATGCTATCTGGTAGAAGCTTCCCGTAGGCGAAACTACTTCTTCTAAGCTGCCTTCAACCAAGACCGATTCGTCTTTTTGCGCCTGCTGCCTGAACTCTTCCATGTAGGAAACCACGCGGACTGCTTCCAACGCGGTTTTTGATCCGCTGAGGACTTCTAAAGGTTCAATACCGTAAACTGAAGGGATAAACGGTGCGTCAGCATCTGCGATTACGCGGGCTTTGATTCTGACCCAGCCTTTGCGTACAATTTTGGTTTCAGGGTTGTATTCGCCAAAGATTTCACACCAGTCCTTGACGGGCTCGAATTCGGCTTTGATGGTTCGCCCACTTAGCCTGTCATCATACAAACCGTAGATGAATTTTCGCTTCTGGTGCCACAGAAACTCTTTCGCGGTAAAGTTTTTGAATCGCCACTTTTTGCCAGCTATGGCAGCGGAAGTTTCAAACTCGTTTCGAAAACCCGAAAGCCCATCGCTGTAGAGTTCACTTAGGACTTCGCGCATTTTGGCATTCTGCTCTTTGCCATAAATCAGGAGGTCAATATCCGAGTATTCGGGGTGATGGAAACCGTGAAGCATGCTGCCGAAAACTCCAAAATTCGCCGTCTCCAAGCCCGAATGTTTCTTAGCAATTCTTAGGACATCCAATGTGGCTGCGACTAGTTTATCGGAGGGTTCCTGCGAAGCCAACGCTTTCAACCGTTTTTGCGGCTGCCGGGTCTCAACTATGTCAGCCTTCTTTACGCCTACCACTTTTACGCCCAGCATCTTATGGTTAACCGTGTATTGGGGGTAGTTTTTGAAGATGAATTTCCAGGCGTCGTCATCGTAAAATTTGTAGAAGACTTTGCCGCTGCCTCCTCCGTTGCGTAATGCGCGGGGGTCAGTTGACTTGAAAATGTCTGCTGAGGCGTATTCTGCATCACAAATGTAAGCGTTTCTGGGGTGACTGTAGCCGAAAACCCTGAAGATGAAACCGTCCTTGGTGACTATGGCGTCGCGGTCTCGAAGTTTCACAGTGGGCAAATGTGCTCGTCCTCCGTAGTTGCCGTGCCAACGACAACTTGGTAGGTAACTTCGCCTGTCTTGTTGGATTCTATCCGTTCGAGCATTCCCGAGACTTTGATTTTGTCTCCTTTGCGGGCTACGTTTCGGTAGCAGCCGATATTGGATAGGATGCAAGCTGGAACTCTGTCGGCGGGAAGTTCTGACATCACGTCTAAAGGTTTGTAATCGGTGAATTTGTATATGGCGGGGCGGAAGATGGCTTCGGTGTCGTCGCTTACGGTGCATTGGAACTTCACAGGAGATAGGGCTGAAAAGCGGAGGGTGCCATATGGGGGCGGGAACTCTTCGGGTTTGCGGGTGGCGGTGTACATCCAGATTTTGTCCTTGTATTTGCCTTTGAACTTGCGTGCGGCGTCCAAGCGATTGCCGAAAATGTAGCGCAGTGTTCCTGTGTTTACGAGGCGGTCTATTGTGGCTTCTACTTTGCGGAAGTTCGCTGAGCCTAATACGACGAAGTCTATGTCACTTTCTTCGCTGTGCATGTTTAGGGCGATGGAGCCGTGGATTCCGAAATCGCTTAAGCCTACGCCTGACTCTTGGGATAACATGTTAACGAGGTCCAGAGCCATTCTTTGGATGCGGTCAGGCTTCTCCAGCTTAATTAGGGCTTGGAGGCGTTCTTTTGGAACGAAGACTTTCTCGATGCGGCTTATCGGCGCGCTTATCAGTTCCTTATGCCTCAGGTAGCAGTAGTAGATGTATTCTGGAAAGTTCTTCCTGAACGTCTCAATGAACGACTTGTAATTCTCTGCGGTGTAGAGTTTTTCTGCGCGGAAAAGCGTTTTGTCCCCGAATTTCCAAGTGCGCTCCAACATTTCCACGTTAAAAAGCGCTTGCAACTCGGAGGGGATATACTTGAGGAACGCGAACACTGTGCCTTGGGGATGCTCGTAGCCTAACGTGTTGAAGATGAAGCCTTCTTTGGTTACGAAGGTGTCTCCGTCAGTGGGAACCCAATTAGTTGTGGAAGACGTTTTGATGCACCGCGATAAGTGTAAAGCTGAAGACTAAAAAACATATTGCACAAAGTCAATTCAGTTTAGCGCCTGTTTCGCAATGCATAAAAGTCTGCGTTTTCACACATCACAAGTATGGCAGCAAACAATCAAACCAAGGCGCAGCAGAAAAACACGATCCATGCTCACGGTTACGCAGCTCAGAAGGCAAAAGGCAAGCTTGCGCCATTCGCATTTGAGCGCAGCAATCCTGGACCTCACGACGTTCTGATTGAAATTCTCTATTGCGGCATCTGCCATTCGGACATTCACCAGGTGAACAATGACTGGGGCTTCTCCATCTACCCGATAGTTCCGGGACATGAAGTTGTCGGACGCGTCATCCGCGTTGGTTCGTCTGTGAAGAAGTTCTCGGTGGGTGATCGAGCCGGTGTCGGATGTATGGTGGATTCCTGTGGCGAATGTGAACCCTGCAAAGATGGAGAAGAGCAATACTGCCAGAACGCGCCTATATGGACGTATAATGCGACGGATAAAAGCGGCAAAATAACGTATGGTGGCTACTCCAACAACATTGTGGTGAACGAAAATTTTGCTTTGAAAATCTCGCCGAAAGTTGATTTAGCCGCTACCGCTCCATTGCTTTGCGCTGGCATCACAACTTACTCGCCAATGCGGCATTGGAATGTAGGGGCAGGACAGAAAGTTGGCGTCGTCGGCTTGGGCGGGCTTGGCCACATGGGACTAAAGTTTGCACGCAGTTTCGGCGCACATGTTGTGCAGTTCACCACATCGCCGAACAAAATAGAAGATGCACTTACGCTTGGGCGCTCATGAAGTGGTCCTGTCAAAAGACGAAGAAGCCATGAAGGCGCAAGCCAACAGCTTCGATTTCATACTGGACACCGTTTCGGCTCCGCACGACATGAACGCGTTGCTTTCGCTGCTGAAACTTGATGGCTCTTTGGTTCTTGTTGGTCTACCGGGGAAGCCCTTTTCAGTTGACTCAAACATTCTAACTTGGGGACGCCGCGCATTCGCAGGGTCACTAATAGGCGGAATCAGGGAAACTCAAGAGATGCTTGATTACTGCGCCGAACACGGAATCACCTCGGACATTGAACTTATCCCAATCCAGAAAATCAACGAAGCCTATGACCGCATGGTAAAAGCTGACGTGAAATACCGCTTCGTGATAGATACGGCTTCACTTGAGAAACAACATTGAACCCCTCAGCAGTTCAAGAAAAACTTTGCACGTGTACCTAGCAGTCAAACACTTTTTCACTCAACAGTTCACTCTATAAATAAGGGAGGGGGTAGGCGCCTCAGAGCAGCAAAGCCACAATTTTTAAATGCAACAGCTCTACATAGCACAGCAGCAAAGGCGATACCGTTGAGTGTACAATTACATCCCTATGTAGTTTTTCTTCCAACTGAAAAAAAAGACAAAATATTAAGCGCAATTTTCGGGTCAAAAGCAGGTGTGGACGTCTTAAGGTTCTCACTCAAACAAGGCATCGCCAAAAACATCTTCCAAAAAGACCTCGTTGAAAAACTCAACTACTCAAACAAAACCATCATCGAAAACCTCAAAGCCCTAACGTTACTTGGCGTTTTGAACGAGAGCATGGAAAAAAACGAGAGGGGAGGAAGAATCACCTGGGTCAAAACGTACCAGCTCACAGTCCTTGGCAAATGGTTCGCACTTCTGCTCGCGGAGGAAAAAGAGCTTTCAGAAAAAGAAAAAGCCGAAATCCTGCAAAGCCTGTTTAGAACCTACGTGAAACAGGTTAAAGGCTTAGCGGAAGAACTATGCATCAACAAGAAAATGCTTGAAGAAATCTTCAAGGAAGAAATGAAATCGTGAAGCCAAAAGTCCTCGCGGTTGTAGGCGGCAAAAAAGTCGGAAAAACAACCACCACAGAAAACCTCATCCAAGAACTCACTAAACGCGGCTACAAAGTAGCAGCCCTAAAACACGTTTCTGAAGAAGACTTCACCCTCGATACCCCGGGAAAAGACACGTGGAGATTCGCACAACACGGAGCCAAAACAATAATCGCAATGGGACCAAACGAAGTTGCAACTATAGAAAAAGGCTCCACAACAAACCTGCCACTAACAGCGCTTCTGAAGAAGTGCAAAGGCAACGACATTATACTAATCGAAGGATTCAAAAAAACCGTAGCCAAAAAAACCAGCATCCCAAAAATCGTCGTCGTAACATCCCAAAACGAAGCCACAAACGCACTACAAAAGTACAAACCCATTCTCGCATTCAGCGGACCCTACAACACCCAAAACCTAAGCGCCACCACCCCATACGCCAACGCATTAAAAAACCCAGAAAAACTCGCAGACATCGTCGAAACCAAACTACTCAAAAAATAACAAGAATTTTGTTGGGTTGTGGGGCTTGGAGATAATTTGAGGGGGAGAAGGGAGAGCGTGCAAAAAGTATGATGTTCTCCAAACCTTTCCACCCAACCCAGTTTTTCAGACTTTAGTTTTGTTTTCCCCTCCGCTCTTACAGGGCTTTGAAAGCCTCGAACCATCTGTTGTACAGTGATAGCATGTCCAACGAAACGCTTGGTTTCCGCTCTTCGAATATCTGCCGGAAATCCACCATCGTCAAAGCCCTAGGTTTAGCTTCTTTATCCATAGCTTTGCCAGACTCAAAGAACTCGCCTATGAGTGACAGCTGCGCGGATTGGCATACGTCTCTTATGTCGCTTCCTGAAAAGCCCTCAGAAAGCCGCGCCAGTTCATGCAAGTCCACGTCCTCAGTAATCTGCAGGTTCCCCGTGTAATGCTTAAGCATCATCAAGCGCGTATGATGATCGGGCAATGGAACGAGAATTCTCTTCTGGAATCTGCGTATGAAAGCCCAATCCAAATCCCACGGCTTGTTCGTCGCGCCAATAACGTAAACGTGAAGCGCTTTCCCCTTGTCCATTATACCGTCCATTTCCTTCAGGAACTGGTTCTTGACGCGAATTTCACCGCCCACCTCGTTCGAGTGCGTCCCCATCAACGAATCTAACTCATCAACGAACACTATGGCGGGTTTGCCCTCGTTCGCCGACTTCCGCGCTGAAATAAACAGCTTAGATACATTCTGCTCTGCTTCACCTAGCCACTTCGACATTATCGAAGCAGCATCAATAGAGTAGAAGTTAGCAGTTATCTCCGTGGCAACTGCAGCAGCCAGCAAAGTTTTTCCGCAGCCAGGCGGACCGAAAAACAAAATGCCTCTAGGCCAGCCTAACGGGAACAAATCGGGCCTCTGAACAGGGTAAACTATGGCTTCTTTCACCGCTTTCTTGGCGGTATCCAAGCCTACAACTTCTTCCCACTTCACCTGCGGCTTCTCTGTGATCACAAGTTCTTCGCCAGTTGTTTTTCCACTTTCAGGTGTGGCTTTTTCGCCGCTGGCTTCAGCGTCTTTCTCAAGTTCCATTCGCACGTCAGCGGGCGAAACAGAACCCTGCAACGCTTTGATTCGTTCTTGATATGCAATTGCCCTTTGAACGTAAACCTTGTTCAAACCGTACTCCGGGTAAAGTTGGACAAGCTGAAGCAGGCTCTCGATTGCCTTTTGGTACAGAGTGATTGCTCTGCCTTTCTGTCCTATCTTGTCCATTTTCACTGCGTCTAACGCGTGTGAAGTTGCTGATTTTTCTAGCTCTTGTGAAGCGCTCATAGTTTTCCCCTCTCGTTTATTCAGGTGATTTTAACTCGATTTTTATTCGTCCCTTGTTGCCTAAGCTTTCAAGGGCTTTCTCGATTTCCGTGTTTGACGTTTTCAAGTCACTTGAACAACGGGTAAGGTCTATTTCACCATTACTTTTTCGCACGTACTCCAGAAGCATGTCCTCAATTGAGGGCTTCTGGACTGTTAACGAGATTTCTTTGATTTCCTGTTTCTTGTAAGAAAACACTGTCTGCGAGGAATCTCGGCAGATCTGTTCAGCGGACCTGCGCCCAACAACCTCCGAACTGGATGTTGACAGAGCCACAAGTTCTCGGATCGGAATTTTTTCTTTCACTTCGGCTTTCGATGCAGTTGCTGGTGGTTCAGGAAGGCTCTCAGAGATTTTCTGCTCAAGGAACGTTGAGACTTCTTTGAGTATCTCTTCGCCAGCTTCAGTTTTCCTGCCAACAGGAATTAGTGATTCGGCGTCTGAATGAATCTTGGTGGCGTACAACGTTTCACTTATTGTACTGTTGACATTGTTTAGTTCAGCAGATACATCAGGTAAGACCTGGAAAAGTTCCAGCGAAACACCCTGGAGGAGTTTCAACGCAGGTTTGAGGTCAACAACTACCTCGCTAAGTTCCTTTATGGTCTCAAGTCTGAGAATTACACGTTCAATTGCTAACTGCACATTGTAAAGAAACTTTAGGAGCCTGCGGACTTCCGCAATTTCGTTAGCCCACACTGCAGCGCGTTCTTTGTTGTTCTTTTTTAACGCGTCCATGCAGCTTTCAAAAAGTATCTTGTCGCGTTCTTTCAGGCGGTAACTTGCCTGTTCCAACTTGTTCTGCTGAATCTTAAGAGTATAAATCGATTTTGAAGCAATTTCTTTAAAGGGGGAAGGGGGTGATTGGTTTATACCTTTGATGTTTTTTCCCTCCGCACCTTTTTGCTACACTATTCTTTTGGCTAAATTCCAGCCTTTCCGACTTCTTTTACGTAGATTACAACAGGGGGTTCTGGGAGATAAGCAGCTTCCGCTACTGGCTCCACAAAGATAGTGGTTTTCTTTTCAGGCATTGATGGAGAGTCGCCTAACAATATGTTTGAGAGTTTACTCTTGGTGACTTCCAAGTCGGTTTTTTCGTTGTTGGTGCGTTTGATGTTTTCTTGAAGTAGCGTAAAAGCTGACTTGTAGGTGTCGTCACTGATTTTGCCAATTTCATGCTCCAGTTCAAGGTGGAGAACGCCATAGCTCAAAGCAGACAGTTCTTGTTGGCAACGCGTGATTCCCTGGGCAGCGTCATCTAAGATGATTTGGGCGTCTTTTCGAAGTTGGCTCAGAACAGCGCTAAAGCTATTGTGGAGTTCCTGATAAAGGTCTGAATTGATTTTTCTTTTTTCTGCCAAGTCTTTGAGGGCTTGATCCTTGCGCCATATGAACGGGATTTGGTCGCAGAAAACTGCGGCTTTTGATCTGATTTCAGAGATGAATGTGACATCAGCGCCATTGAATACAAGAGCTTCCATGGGCTGTTTGGTGAATCTTCCGTCGCTAAGTTCAATAAATGCAGCGGCAAATTTTCCACTCGGGGTTGTGGCGAAAGAAATTATTCTCCCAACTGAACGACCGTATTCGTCTTTCACTGGTTTACCAATAGAAAGAAAAAGATTGGAGATTTGGGACATTTTTTACTCTCCTTTTAGAATCCTTGGGTGGATTTTTCTGTTTGCGAAGTTGGTGATGTGGGCATGCCTGGTGGCAAGTCGGGGAACCTCTCTTTGATTCTTTGCTCAGCTACGGTTGCGGCTTCGGTTAAGATTTTGCCTGCGTCCTCGTTTACTGTGTCGAAATTCAATGTCATTCCTGAGCCTTGGCCTGCTTCGATCATTATTCCGCTTAGCATGTTGCCTATTTCGCCAAGTTCGCTCTCTGCTTCAGGAAATACGCTTACTAGTCCTGCTCTGACGGAACGTAGAACACCTACGGCTGGTCCTAAGGTGGACACTACATCTCCAAGTTCTGATACTGTTCGTAACCGTAATGTTATTTGCTCGAGAGCAAGCTTAGCGTTTATGATTAGTCGTGACATTTTGCGGACTTCGGCTAATTCGTTGGCGAAGACGTTTGCGCGTGCTGTGTCGTGTTTTGTGTAGGCATCAACAATTCTGGCAAAGATTGCTTTGTCTCTTTGGCCGAATCTGTCTGTGGCCTGATCAAGCTTCTGCACTTGAAGCTCGATGCGTCTGACGGCGAAGTCTAAGCGCGGTTTGAGTGGACCTGGTGGCTTGACTGCATCTTTTAGGCGGTTGGTGAATGGCTGTTCTTCTTTTCTTGTTTCCCATTTTTTCGCGAACCTTTCGGACAAATTTATTCCTCCTTTACTCACTGGATGCGGAGAGTCGTCTTATACGTTGTTAACATGTTGGAGATATGCAGGTATATCTGTAGGTATATATGCGGTTGAAAAACGGGTTTTTGGCTTTAATTGTTAAATTAAAAGATGGGGTAGGCGCTTTTGGGATATTAGACAAAAAAGTGTAAGTTAGACTAAAAAGAAGCTTGCATCAATTGCTATTCAAAGGTGAAAATGAAAAATGGGTGACAGGATTAAAGTATTCGGAGTAGTTGCGCTCTTAGGGTTCTTGGCAGGCATCATTGCTCAGCTGACAGCAGACTACGCAATTCCATGGCTTATGAATATTCTTCCAGCGCTTGTTCAGATGAAATTCCTGGTATCAGGTTTCGCTGGCGCTTGCTTGACGATGGTTATGGTCGGTGTCTGGGCTTACATGTCAGGTTCCCGAGATAGATAAAAAAGAAGATTTCATACCCTTCTTTCTTTATCCGATACTCTTAGTTTATACTATCTCCCGTTCTTTCTAATTATCCATTGAATACTTATTTTTTGATGTTTTATTAGTGGACTCAGTAGCGGAAAAAGATGTCATCCGCGGGCAGCGTCTTCGTACCTCGATATCCTCATCGTCCAAGCTTACAGAAGCATCGTCGAACTTATTTGTGTTTTCCAAAGAATAAGTAGAAAAACCAGCCTTATAGCACATCCCACAGTGAATGAAATACTATGAAGCCTCGGGACTCTTTGATTGTGAGCATACGTTTTTCTGCGAGGCTTTCGAGAAAACCACGATATGTCCCATTAGGTGATTTTGTTTTTATGAAAAGAATGTAGCCTTCCTGTCTGTTTTGAGTGTCGTAAATGCAGAGTTTCGGCTGCTCTTCTGAGGCTTCAAATTTAAATGTTGAAACAGCCCTGTGTAACGCCATTATTTCAACGAAATTCATAGCACGATTCAAATCTACTAGCAGGTCATCACACTCATGGTTCTTAAACAATTGTGAACTGTTACGTGACATCTACAAGCTGAAAGCTTACTTTGCGTGTGGAAAATGTGGACTAAATTAGAGTTCAATGAAAGTTCGAAGAAAATTAACAAACGCCTTCGACTTGACGGGTCAGTTCAGCCTAAAGGCAAATAAAGGATAACAATCAGATGACTATCAGGGAACTGTTATGACCATGTGGTTTTACGTCAAAACAAGCGACAAACCAAAAACAGTCGGAGACACAGTCTGCGCTTACAACGTCTTCCAAGATGCCCACCCAAAGGGCAAGTACAGTTGGGTCATGGAGCCAGAAAAAAGCGAAGAAGAATACTGGCAAATCAAAAGCAAATACGAAGGCCTAAAAGACCTTGCTTTCGTGGCTCTCGTGTACAGAACTGGCGATACCGTGGTTCTGTCAGAAGTGAATGACGATTTTGTGCCGAACTTTTTGGACCCCCTGCTGGAAAAGTACGGATTCGACAACGTGAAATGGATAGTTGCCACAACAAAACGCTGAAACAATCATTCACCTTACCCTTCATTTTGGAGCAAACAAATTCTCCGAACGCCCAGAAATCTCGGAAAAAACAGCGCTCTTGTGTCTAGTAGTTAACAATTGTTTTCCGCAATTCTATCTATTTATAGGGGAGGGGGTAGGTGCTCCGAGCAGTCAGAAGCTAACCCCCAATCGTCAAGCGCAAGGCTGATTTGATTTTAAGTTATGGCAAGCAGGCTGTGCGCGCTTTGGAAGTGAAAGGTGTTGGTCCGGAGACTGCTTCGAGGATTTTGGGGAAGATGCATCCAAATGAAGATGAGTTTTACATGGATTTGTTGAAGGCGAAGATTCAGTATTTGCGGACGAGAGAGTTCTGGGATGATAGGAAAGGAAGCGTTAATCGCTTTTGGCGTTAAGTGTGCTGTTGTGTTGGTTAAGCTTTAATATGGACATGCTTTAGACAATGTTTCAAAAGTGGTTGCATGGAAAACAAAGATGAGCAGAAGCGGCTGAAGCCTACTTTGGGTTTGTGGGATGCTACAGCGATAAATGTTGGTGCTATTATCGGAGGTGGCATTTTCGTTGTTACGGGCATTGTTGCGGGGTTGGCTGGTTCTGGGCTTGTGGTTTCTATGGTTTTTGCGGGTGTAATTGCGCTTTTTACGGCGTTGAGTTTTGCGGAGTTGTCCGCTTGGCAGCCTGTTGAGGGTAGCGTGTACGAGTATGCTCGTCAATTGGTTTCGCCTTTTTCCGGTTTTCTTACGGGTTGGATGTGGATGATTAGTAACATTTTTGGGGGTGCTGCGGTGAGTTTGGGGTTCGCGTATTACTTTACGGCTGCGTTTCCGGTCTTGCCTGTGAATGTGGTTGCGGCGGTTGTTTGTTTGGGGTTTACGGCGTTGAATTTTGTTGGGGTTCGCCAGTCTGCGGTTTTGAATAATGTTCTTGTGGCGGTTAAGTTGGTTGTGTTGGGGTTTTTTGTGGTTTTTGGGTTGTTTTTTGTTAAGGTTGGGAATTTTGCGCCGTTTGTGCCGTTTGGGGGCGGTGTGTTGTTTGGAACGTATTTTATTTTCTTTGCTTTTGGTGGCTTCGCGAGGGCTGCTGTTGTAGCGGAGGAGGTTAAGGATGCGAGGCGTGTTGTGCCTATGGCGGTGTTGTTGTCGTTGGGGATTTCTACGGTGGTTTATGTTCTTGTTGGGGTTGTGGCTGTGGGTTTGGTTGGGTCTGGTGGGCTTGCGGGGTCGAATTCTCCTTTGACGTTTGCGATTGGGGCTTCGGGGAGTTCGTTGGCTATGCAGGTGGTTTCGGTTGGGGGTTTGGTGGCGACTGCGAGTGTTTTGTTGACGTCAGTTTTAGGCGTTTCCCGTATGGCTTTTTCGATGGCGAGGCGAAGGGATATGCCTGATGTTTTATGCAGGGTTCATGGGCGATTTGGGACGCCTTATGTTTCGATTTGGATTGTGGGTGTGTTGATGGCTTTGTTAGTTTTGTTTGTGGATTTGACTGGTGTGGTTGTGGTGAGTACTTTTGCGATGCTTTTTGGTTATTTGTTTGCGAATTTGGCTGCGTTTAGGTTGAGGTGTGAGAATAGGGTTTATCCTCGGTTTATTCCTGTTGTTGGTTTTATTACTTGTCTCGTGTTGTTGGCGGTTGTTTTTGTTGTTGCGCCGTTAGCGTGGGTTGCTGGTGTTGCGTGCTTGGTTGTTGGGGCAGTTTACTTTTATGTTAGGAAAGCGCGGTTTAAGCGGGAGGTTGAGATGTAGGGATGTGGGAGTTGCTGCTTTTTCGCTTTGCGAATGGTGGAATAGCTGCGATTTTTTGTCTATGCCCCTCTATATGTAGATTCAGCCTGTGATTGAATTATTGAAAAGTTAAGCGGGAATAGTGCACTTTGGAGACTATAGCCCCTTATTTAAAAGCTGAAATACGGGTTGAACTTGGCTGTAGAACGGGATGTCTGACGGAGAATAAACGCATAGCAAGTATTTTATGCTCAGTGAGCTAAGAAGCATCTTTTGAGTGTAAATGATAATTGACTATACTGAGCATGCTGCATCTCGGATGAGGCACAGGAAAATCACAAAACGGGAAGTTGAAGAGACCGTTAGCCGATCTGAGTCTGTTTTTGCGTCAAGATTCGGCAGACAGGTCGCATTGAAGAAGTACGGAGAAAAGTATCTCAAAGTGATTTGTGAAAAGAGCAATGATAAAATAACCGTTATTACAGTTTATTGGACAAGGAGACCGTGACGCTGATGGTGCGAGTTGAATACGACTCAAAAGCCGACGCAATGTACATTTGGCTAAGAAAAGCCAAGTACGACATAAGCGAGGAGCTTGCAGCAAACGTAATCATCGACCTCGACAAAAACGGACGCATCATCGGCATAGAAGTGCTGGACGCATCAAAAAACTTGGGAAAAGAACTCGTAACCAAAATCCTGAGCACTGAAAAATTAGTCGCGGCAGCATAAGTTATGTAAGACCTTTACGCGCTTATTTTTGGTGGTGGTTTTAGGCGTCTGCCCAGTTTTATCCTTAGGGCTATGCGGTAGAGTTTTCGCAGTGACTTCACCAGCTGCTCAATGCTCGGAGACGCGCTGTAGATGAGGGGGATCTGCTCGTACTCAGCTAGCTTAATTGCGGCTTCGTCGGGTTTTACTCGGTGGAAAACTACTACGCGGGGTTTGAGGCTGCTGACGCGTACAATCATCATGGTTAAACTTGCGTTCTCGACGTTCGTGAAAATCAAAGCCCTCTCGGTTGAGGCGCCAAACAGCTGCGCATACTCCTGCCCGCTGAAGGCTTCAATGGCTTTTTTGCTGTCTACAACCGTGTAACCGTGGATTTCTTTAGCTACTTTATCAATTGAAGCTACGACTTCGCCGTCTATGGCTTTGCACAAGTACTCTACGCGCACGGGAATAGGAAACTCTCTTAAGTCAACAATTGCCATGCTGGGCGAACTGGTTAACTTCGCAAACTCTCGAATGAAACGGCTGCCCTTCTCCTCGTCGATCTGCAGCAATGCCAACACGAAGCGCTTGATGAATTTGGCGCCTGGGCTTTTTCTTCTGCCGCTTTCGTAGTCGCTTATGACGCTGGCGGAAAGCGCCATCTTTTCTGAAAGTGTTATCTGAGAAACCGCAAAAAGCTCCCGCCACTTGCGCATGGTTGCGCCTGGCTTGCTGGAAAGGATAACTTCACCCGCGATTCGCCTCGCCAAAACTTCTCTTATACTTGGAGAAACTGACGTGTCAAGCAACCCTCCGACGCTTGCGCTTCACTGCGCCTCTCAGGTATAAAACTGTATCTAAACCTCTGGGCAAAAACTCGACCAGACCAAACCAAGTTATGCAATAAGCGGAGTAAAGCAATAAGAAAGCCATTTAGAACTATCTCCTACAATCTTTTATGCAACTTTTCCGATAGCCAAAAACTTAAATCAGCAGAGCGTAGAAAGGAGAACTGGGGAAAAAATTGAAGAAGTGTGGATTGTGTGGAGAAGAAATTAAAGATGGTAAATATTTCACGATATATCAGTGTAAGGGAACTGAGAGCAGGCTTGTACTGGTAGCCTGTGAAAAAGACTTTAATGACGAGACATACCGAGAAATCATTATGAAAATCTCGGGTATTTGAACAGCTTGGAACGTTCCGCTACAATCTTTTTAAGCAACTTTTAGAGAATGGAACAGAGAGAGCACATAGAGAAAGCCTTTATACCTTTAGACTTTTAGAGTAGCGTAAGCCATAGAATTATAAGCATTCTGAGACAATACCTGAGAGTATGCCATCAAGAAGGTTACACTTGAAATTTGATGAATACTTGAAAGAACACGGCGTAATTGCTGATAGAGACTGTTCTATTGTTCATGACAGAATAGACAGAGACATTCAAGTTCATGGTCATTGGAATCACAGATATGAAGACTACTACCACGACGATAGAGGTATCAGAGATTGGATTAAGAAATGGGCACATCTGGGTTATCAAGAAACCTTGACCGATTATGTTAGAGTTGCATTGGGACATTTGGTTTTAGATGAATTTTGGTCACAAAACAAAACTAAGAGTGAAGAAGAATTAATGAAATCAGCATATAGAAGCTACGCACAAAAAGGATTTGGCAAACACTATTTCAGAGAAAGCTGAGACGCAAAAACATAAAGCTGAATTGAACTAATAGCAATGAGTTGAAAGAATGCCAATAGAAAAATCTGAATTTGACTCTGGTGTTGTCTTAAGCGAACTTGAAAAATCAGCAGTCTCTTTCTTGGAGAAAAATAGAAACAATGCTTTTACGATGTTAGAAATAATGGACGGCATAAACCTTCAAACAAATTTTGGTGACTTGTGGAAAGCCATAGAATCTGGAATTATCATTTTCGGAATGCCCACTATTCTTAACAGCTTGGTGGCTAAAGGAAAAATCAAAACGAACATCATAAAGGGAACACTGTACTACATGGCGAAATAGACGGCAACAATCCTTTCTGTCTTTTTTAGTCCCCATTAAATCCTTAAGTTATTTAGAATCGCAAAAACTAAAAGCTGAATAGCACATAAAGTAGAACTGAGGTAGCGAAATGGCAAATCTTCAATTTAATAACGTTTTAGCAGGTCCACGTAACTTCATAATAGGCTCTAACTTGACAAGTTTTTTTGCCATTGGAGACTTCATGAAACAAGATGATTTCTATGCTATAGCCTACTTCAAGAGTGACGGAAGTTTTGTTATTGACGCAAATATATATTCATCAGATGGAAAATTGATTGCTTCTGTCAAAGATATGAAGCCTGAAGTGAAAGGTGAAAATCTCCAACAATTGAACGCAGTTGATAAAGACGATTTTCATTCTCTCGAAATAATTGACAATAACGGATTCAAGGTTCTTTACGCTGAAACAAGTGAACTCAAAATCCCAATATCGGTAAATAAAATTGAGCGAAAACCAATTGTGGAAATAAATGGCGAATTATACGATAAGACTAAGCAACTAATTGCCACAGGAACAAAGAAAGGTTTGATTGTACATAGAGGGCAATGTGTTATGGGCGCGACAAAAATTGGTGCGTTGGGAATAGTTATGAACTGCTCTTCCTATGAGACTGAGTTTATAAGGAAATTCGCAAAAGAACATGTACCTTAGATTATTGTTTATCCAATGAAAGTTTACAGAACATAATTCCACTATTCTTTTTAAGCAACTTTTGCCATGATATTTAAGCAGTGAACTAAAATGAAAAACCCACATATCTCTATCTGTGGGTTCAGGTTCAAAACTGTAACGCTTTCCCGCCAAAAACGGCAAACCAACCCAGCGCCTCCAAGCTGATTAGCAAAAAGGTTAATGCCACCTTAACCAAATAATCAAGCGGTGCACCCAGTGACTTTCAAGGCTAAAATGGAAGAAACCTCCACAAAAAAGCAATCCAGCATAATCCTCGCACTTGACTTCCCATATCAAAACCCCGCAGAACCTCAAAAACTACTTGTCAAAGCCCAAAATCTCCTCAGCATGGTTAGCCCTTACATTTGCGCCGTCAAAATCAATCACCACCTTGTCCTGCCGCTGGGCACCTTCCACGGCGTTCAAACTCTCGTCAACCAAGCCCACGAAGCCGGGCTACAAGCGATTATGGACTGCAAAGTCAACGACATCGGAGCCACCAACCAAGTCATAGCCGAATATTATTACGCTGCGGGCTTTGATGCGTTAATCGCTAACCCGTTCATTGGCTGGGAAGAAGGTTTAAAACCCATCTTCGACGGCGCACAAAGGCTTCAACGCGGCGTCATCTTGCTCACGTACATGAGCCACAAAGGCGCAGCTGAAGGCTACGGACAAACCATAATCGACCCCGAAACCCACGCGGAAACAAAACAATACCTCGCCTTCGCACGAAAAGCCCTAAAGTATGACGCAGACGGCGCAGTCGTAGGCGCCACAGTGCCCGAAAAAATCAGGGAAATCCACCAAGTACTCGGCGAAACCGTGCCCATTTACTCACCAGGCGTAGGCGCACAAGGCGGCGCAGCAGCAACCGCCATGAAAGCAGGCGCACGCTACCTCATCGTGGGACGCGAAATCACCCAATCACAAAACCCAGCAGTCGAAGCCGAAAAACTCAGCACATCGACAAAACAGACTAAATAAACGCAAAAAAATGAAAGATGGAAAGATGCGCGTTTTATCTGCCGCGTTTTTCCCAGAGTTCCTTCTTAAGCAAGTCCCTAACAGATGACCGAATCACTGAGCTTCGGCTCGGGTACATGTTTGCTCTCACGAGTTCATCTAAACCTTCAAGGTATGCTTCTGGTAACAGTACGGTTACAAGTTTCACGCTTTTTTCATCCCTCAACTATATTATGAATATAACATGTGGCAAATATAAGATTTAACTAACCTAGACAGCCGAAACTGTTATCTCCAAACCCAAACCAATATAGAAAGCAAGAGAGAGGAGAACTTTGACGGTGGAAAATCAGCACTACGCGTACATACTGGTCTCAAACGAAAAATACTGGAACCGACTCTGCGAACGCAACCAAACAGGCAAAGAAGTTCACGCCTTCGTACGAAAAAACCAAGTAGCCCCAAAAGACACAAAACAACTCCTATTCTACGTTAAAAAACCCGTAATGCAGGTTCGCGGGTCCGCAGACTTCATTGAACGTTCCGTTGAAGACTACAAGAAACAGTGGATAAAATACGGCGAAGAAACCTGCTTTGAAAACTTCGACGAATACTGCAAGTTCATCCAAGGCAGAGAAAAAGTCACTCTCGTACGCTTCAAAAACCTGGTGGAACTGCAAAACCCAAAACCCACAGAAATCACCCACAGCATCCTCGGGTCCCTGAGATGGTTTCGGGGCAGATACGTGAATCAGGAAACCGCGGAACAGTTAACAACCTCCAAGTAGAGTTAAATCTAAGACTTGAAATAGCCTATATGCAAGCGTGAAGTTGTATGTTCAGAGTAAGAGTAAATAAAATTGAGTCAACCCGCGACTTAGACGGCAACCTCGGCAAAAGAATTGAACTAGTTGAAGAACGAGAAGTCTCATCTTTCGTTATGAGACCACAAACGGACGAGGCAAAAGTGGTGCAGGACGTTCTTCAAGCCATGCAGCAGCAAATGCCAATCTTTCCCCAGAGGCAACAGTTAGCACAACCAAAAATATTCCTATTCCTAACAGAGCACGAGTACGACAGGTTAGGCATAAACTTCGACGTAAACCAAGCCTACGAAGTAACACTGGAAAACCAAGCGATCAAGTTCACGAAAGTTTCATAATCGTATTGCGCACTTGCCGCAGCGCCGTATGCTTAGGATGAAAAGACAACACAAACATCATATTTTTTAACCGTGCCTGAATTTCCTGCAGATCATATGCTTTGCCTTCATCGCAGTAAATTGGGATAGGCTCATCGTTGCCTTGCTCGTAGTAAACGTAAATGGGCGCGCACACTTTTGTTTGCTTAACCATCTCAAAGTCTAGGTTTAATTGTTTAGCCATTTTTTCCGCAGCAGTTCTAACTGATCGCAGTCTCTCTTTTGGGGAAGCCGCACCTGATGCATACACCATTAATTTGCCTTGGTCGTTCTTGAACACGAATAGTCCACCAAAAACTTCACTGTTGCTGAACGCTTTTAAAGCGCGTGTGTGAACGACCTGCATGCACAGGTGGGAGAGGTCGGTTAAAGTGAACTCCCAAACCGTTAGAAAAGCAGCTTAAAATACGGATTGTTGCTGTGGGTTGGCAGTCACATCGGCTTATATCTTAAGCTTACGCATTCGCTTTTGAGGTGAAAAATATGGTTTTAGGAGAAAAACTCTGGGAAGGTAAAGGCAAGACTATGGGCATGGCGATAAAATCTGTCGATGCTGAAGGCGTCAAGATTGAGGCTACTTGGATGGCTCAGCTTAAAGGTCTGGGCAAAGCGAAAGGCGTTGACGGAGCTGTCACTTTTACCGGCATTGTCATGATGGGACCCAGCGGCGCAGGTTGGTCTCACGGTCAAGGTATGTTCAACATGATGACTGGGGACATGGCTGTCGTAAAAGGTTCTGGATATGGCAAAGTCGAGACGGAAAAAAGTAAGTCTGTTGGGATTTGGAGTTTCATGACTATGTCTCAGAAGCTGGGCTGGATGAACAACGTGGTGGCAATAATCACGCAGGAAGGCGATCCACAATGGATGGAATTCGACGTAACCATCAACGAGTGGAAATAGCCACTAGCCTTAAACGAGTGATTCCTTATGCCGGAAGAAAGTTGGCAACCCCCAGAATGGTGGTACAGAAAAACTCGCCCTCCAAACGATGACGCATATTTCGAGAACATGTGCCGAATCATTTTCCAAGCTGGCCTAAACTGGAGAGTAATTGACAAGAAGTGGCCTACCACGAAGAAGGCGTTCACGCAGTTCTCAATCGAAAAAGTCGCCCGCTTCACCGATGCTGATGTGGAACGGCTCATGAAGGACGAGGGAATAGTGCGGAACAAAGGCAAAATCCAAGCAATCATCAAGAACGCAGCTCAATTCAGGGACATCAAAAAGCAGTGCGGCTCATTCCAATCATACATTGACAGCTTGGACAGGTCAAACAACTACGCGCAAATCGTCAAAGAACTAAGTGACAGGTTCAAATGGTTGGGGTCGCCTTCGGCAAGCCTGTTTTTGTACACTGTGGGAGAAAAAATCAAGCACTTCGAAGGAATGTAGCCGCAGGAGAGGCATGAAAGCCTCAAGCGGTTGCTCTTTTTCTATTCAATAATCATTGCTTTTTGGTTGCGAAGTGTTTAGTAAGCTCTGAGTTGTTTACGCAGTGGGGAACGATGAAAACCAGAGCGCATGTGGTTGTAAGTGGCAGAGTCCAAGGGGTTTTCTTCAGGTCAGCAACAAAACGAGAAGCCGACAGCTTAGGCGTCAAAGGCTGGGCCCGAAATTCACCCGACGGCAGGGTGGAAGCGGTTTTTGAGGGCGAAGAAGACGTAGTTAAAATGCTCGTTGATTTCTGCAAACACGGACCATCAAGAGCCAAAGTCTCCAATGTTGATTTAACATGGGAAGACTACACAGGAGAATTCAGAGCCTTCAAAGTAGAATACTAGGTTAATGCTAAGCTTTTTCTTCATCTGCTTTTATGAAAAATTCTGATGCATTTGAAAGAATAATTAAGCAAGGCTGCAGTTCTCACTGCTAGAGGCGGCTCAAATGAGGATTCTCGGTTTAATTGGAAGCCCAAGAAAAGACAGCAACACAGACTTACTCGTTACCAGAATACTTGATGGCGCAAGAGCAAACAAGCACCTAACCGAAAAACTGTACTTGTACGACTTGAATATCGCTCCTTGCGTTGACTGCAGAGCATGTAAAAAAGGCAACCACCAATGCGCAATTAAAGATAACATGCACGCGGTTTACCCAAAACTTGAGAGCGCAGACGTTATCGTCTTTGGCACGCCACTGTACTGGTATGGACCCACGGGAAAGATGAAGCTCCTAATTGACAGGCTGCGCCCATACATAGCCTCAAAAGAACTCAAGGGCAAAAAAGCCATTTTAGTCATCCCGTCCGAAGAAGGCCCAGAAGCATGCAACCTCATGGTTGGCATGTTTGAGCTCTCTTTCAAATATTTGGAAATGGAGTTGCTAGACAAAATTTTGGTTAAAGGCTACGGGAAGGCTGAGGTAAAAAGGCAGCCTGAAACCCTTAACGGGGCATTTGAACTGGGCAAAGCACTGAAGCAGTAGGCTTTAGTTATTTTTTCTTGTAAATTCTAAAGTGGCTGTCTCTGCCTGCGCTGATGTACTCGCCGCCTATTCCCCGCACCGTTGAAGCAATCTTCGCAAAGTTCTCTGATCCCAAAAACTGCTTTGGCTTAATTACGATGTAGTCGTCTTTCTCTTCGAAGCTGAGCATGTTGTCTAAGTCCTCAGGGAACATCATGCGAATATCCTCTAGAGAACTTGACTTTTTGATAGCTTCTTTTGCAAGAGGCGCGGAAGCTTTAGGCGCAGGTGCAGGTTGACTAGTAATTTGCCCGATTGCAAGTGACTTTACAGATGCAGAAACTGTTCGGAGGTCTTCGGAAATCTGGCTTAAAACCAAAAGAATCTTGTCAATTCTCTCTACAAGTTGGCCAAGTTTTTCTTTGTCGGCGCTCATTGGCAACTCCCCTTTGTCTCTTAAGTACTTAAGGCGCTTATTAATTATTTGAAACTTACCCTTAACCCCGAATTCACCTTCATCACCTTGGATAGAGAGTTTATGTTTGAAATAGATGGAAGCCAAAAGAGCGGAAGCGGCACAATCCTACGCCTCTCAGTAGCCTTAGCCGCCATCAGAGGGCAACCGCTGCACATTTATAACATCAGGCAAAACAGGCCACAATCAGGCTTGAAGCCGCAGCATCTGGAAGCGGTGTTGACGGCTGCGAAACTCTGCAACGCTGAAGTGAAGGGCGCAACGCTTGGCAGCCGAGAACTCTGGTTTACGCCTAATGAAATAAGGGGAGGAGAGTTTGAAGCAGAAATTGGAACGGCAGGAAGCATCCCCATGCTATTCATGACTGTGCTGCCCATTTGCCTATTCGCCAAAGACACCGTGCGCCTGCATGTGACGAAAGGTGGAACAGACACCATACACGCCCCAACAATGAATTACTTGAGAAACGTGTTCCTCGCGGCGTTGAAAAGGATGGGCGTTGACGCAGACATAAACGTGAAGAGGTACGGTTACTACCCGAAGGGAATGGGCGAAGCAACTTTAACCGTGAAGCCTACACGCGCACTGCAGCCTATTCGATTAGAAAATTTTGGCAAACTGAAGAACGTGAAGGGCGTTTCAGTCTGCACCTTCCTTGCGGACAGAAAAGTTGCCGAACGCCAAGCAAAAGCCGCCAGCGACTACCTTTCACAAAAAAGCTACAGAGCAAACATCGAAGTGGTAAATGACGCTTCGAACCCCTTGCAGAAGGGAAGCAGCATTGCCTTGTGGGCTGAAACCGACACTGGAGCAATCATTGGCGCTGACGCCATAGGAGAACTCAAAAAGACAAGCGAAGCAGTTGGAACTGAAGCCGCCGAAAAACTCAGCACAGAACTCTCGGCGATGCCAACTGTTGATGTTTACTTGGCGGATATGCTGATTCCATACATAGCGTTAGCAGAAGGCACCTCAACATACTTGGCGCGAAACGTTTCTGACCACTTGGAAGCAAACATCTGGCTGGCAGAAAAAATGCTGAACGCACGGTTCAACGTTAAAAAGGTCGGCGCCCCTTATAAGATAGAAAAAGTTGGCTGAACCCGAATGCCAAAAGAAGCACCGTGCCTCAAAGTACCAAAAATCATGGGCGAAAGAGCCCTCGTGTTAGCCAACAAACTGGACATAAACGACAAGACGCTCGAAATCCAAAAGGACACGACAAACTCAATCTGCATACCACTCACCCGCCAACCAGAAGAAAAAGAACTATCGCTTTTAAGAGAACAGGTGCCAGAGTTTCAACTGGATAAACAGGCTTTTCCTGAGAAGAAACAGCAGCAGAAAACGCTTGCAAAAGTACTGGAAAACCAGTTGGCTCCGAATTTGCTGGCTAGTTTGCCCAGAGCACTGGACGTCGTCGGTGACATAGCCATAATTGAGGTCCCAGCCGAGTTGGAAGCACACAAAAACGCTGTGGGTGAAGCAATCTTGGAAACTCACAGGAACGTGCGAGTGGTGCTTGCGAAGGCTGGCGCGGTCAGCGGAACCTACCGGCTACGCGAGTTCGATTTCATTGCTGGAAAGCACAGAACAGACACCTTGTACAAAGAGTACGGGTGCACCTACTACGTTGACGTTGCAAGGGCATATTTTAGTCCGCGGCTCTCACACGAACACGACAGAGTCGCAGCCCTTATCCAGAAAGGCGAGACTGTGGTGGACTTGTTCGCAGGAGTTGGACCCTTCGCCGTGCTCATCGCCAAAAACCACACAGACGTGAAGGTTTACGCCGTGGACATAAATGCTGACGCAGTTGAGCTTTTGAAGAAGAACGTCAGGCTGAACCGAGTGGAAAACAGGGTTAACCCCATTGTAGGCGACGCGAGGCAAGTTGTTGAAGACAAGCTTTCAGGCATTGCTGATAGGGTGATTATGAATTTGCCCGAAAAAGCCAACGAATTCATCGACGTCGCGTGCAACGCAGTTAAGCCTGCGGGCGGCACCGTTCACTTCTACGGGTTCATCCGTCTCCCCGAAACCTTGGAAGAAATGAAAGAGCATTTCTCTGAAGCAGTGGAAAAAGCAGGCAGAAAAATGGACACGTTCCTTTATGCGAAGACTGTGCACGCCACCGCGCCCTACGAGTGGCAAACTGTGTTGGACGCACGAATCCGTTAAGAATGCACTGTCAGGGTGATTTTGACTTTTTGCTTCGGGTTCTTCAACCTTGCCACAAGCGCTTGGGACAGATCTTTAGCTGCTTTGTCCGCGTGAACAGCCAAAGTTCGGTCTGAGGCGTAGTCGCTTTTTCGGATGACCATTTCTCTGGGATGAGTCAAAGTCAAATGTGGGCTGCCTTGGGCTTGGATTTGTTCTTTGATGTCGTCGGCTTCGATGGTGATGGTTAGTTTGGCGTGGGGTTTCTGCAGGTTTTCCTTGAACGCAGAACTCAAATCGATGGGGGCTTTGTTCGCGGATACTACGAGTATGCAGTCGCCATTCTTTGACACGTGCGTGTCCTTTGTGAACTCCAACGTCGCGCGGTGCGTAGCTTGGATGTTCTCGTGACCATACCCAAAAACGGTCTCTGTTATTGGGGAGTCGTGCAATTTTACTCTGAAACCTCGATTGAATCCACTTTGCCGTCTCCGTCCAAGTCAAAACCCTGAATGACCGCCGCGAAATCTTCTCTATTGTGGTATCCCTGCAAAGTCTTTTTCCAAAAGTTAGTCAAAGCTAACACGCAAGCTTTGGTTCCGACAGCTTTGTTCCCTGCTAGGACGATGATGCGTTTGGTTTTGTCCCACGGATTCTCAATCTTGGCTACTAAACCTGCCACATCAGCGGTGTAAACGAGCTTTGTTTTCTGGGAGACCAAGCCGCCCAACAAGAAACCATGGTCAGAAGACTGCATACTGAACCGAATAGGCAAATACTCGTTCAGCTCCTGCGTGAGAAGGTTTGTTCCGGGTCCACCGACGAGGATGAGGTTGTTTTTTTCTTCTTTCTCGGCTTTTACGTCTACGTCTAGTTTTATGGCGAAATCTTCAGGCATTTTAGCGAATTGCCCAAGGAAGAACGTGAGGTGCGCGGCGTAGTGGCCGTCTCTGGCGCTGGTCTTGAAGGGTCCGTGTGGTGTGGGGCTGCCGACGATGATTTTTCCTTCGAAAGCGCCGTTTTCGTTGATGAATTCTTTGAAGAAATCGTGAATTTGCTGGCTTGCGCCAAGGAGTGAAGGGCGCTGCATTGTTTTGTATCCTTGGGGGAACTCGATGCCGAAGGCTTGGGAGACGGTTCGGTAGTACTTTGCGGTTGCGCCTTTCTTTTTTTCTTCCCTTTCAACAGTTATGGCTCCTGACTGTGCAAGTTTTCTTATGTGGTAGTAGACTTTTTGCTCGTGGATGCCCAGTTTCCTTGCGATTTCCAGCGGGTACATGGCTTCTTGGGAGAGCATGGTCAGGATTTTCCAGCTTAACTTGCCAAGAATCATTTTCAGGTCTTGCGAGTCATGCATCATGCTGATTTCCTTTACTTTTTGTGTAGTGCCGTCTTCTTGGAGCAGTAGTTTCTTGTCCATTGTTTTTGCCGTAGTGTACATTTGCAGTAACCATTATTAAAAATTTTGTCATAGTTAACTGTCGAGAATTGACTGTTAAAGTGTCAGATAAAATTTGAATCGTGAAGGCAATAAAAGCTCAAACTGCTAAAAAATATTTTTTAGGCGTCAAGAAACAAACGTGACAATTAACAAAAAGAAGACGTTGCTCAACGTAAAACCCTTACAAAGTTTCTTTTAAGTCTAAACAATACTCCTAAAAATGCTTATTAGCAAAACGAAATCATGAATAGAACATAAAAGAAACAGAACGGAGAAAATGAGGCTCAAAAAATGTGCGGAATTTTCGGCTGCATAACGAAAGACGGAAACGCGGCACCAGTAATTCACGCGTCTCTGGAAAGGCTTGAATACCGAGGCTACGACTCCGTGGGCATAGCCACAATAAACAACGGCGAAGTCAACATAAAAAAAGACCAAGGAAAAATAGACGAGGTACACAAAATCCTCAACCTCGACGACATGCCCGGAAGCATAGGCATAGGACACACACGCTGGGCCACACATGGTGCACCTCTGAAAATCAACGCGCACCCGCACACTGATTGCAGCGGACAAATAGCGGCAGTCCACAACGGCATCATAGAAAACTATGCCGAACTAAAAATGGAACTGGAAAACAAAGGCCACACTTTCACTTCGAGAACAGACACCGAAGTAATACCCCACCTCATAGAAGAAACTCTCAAGAAAAATCCTTCCCTGAACCTCACAGAGGCTTTCCGGGAAACTCTTAAAAAACTCGACGGTTCCTACGCTGTCGCCGTCATTTCAGCCAAAGAGCCGGATAAGATATTATGCGCTAGAAACGAAAGCCCCCTCGTCCTCGGAGTAGGCGAAAACGCGGTCTACTGCGCATCCGACGTAACGGCATTTCTGCCCATGACAAATAAAGCAGTTATGATTAACGATGGAGAACTCGTCATCCTTACATCCACGGGCTTCGAGATTAAACGAATTCAAGACTCAGCAGTTGTTTCGCGGGAGCCCAAAATCATCGATTGGACGCGGGAAATGGCGGTTAAACAGGGTTACCCGCACTTCATGCTCAAAGAAATTCACGAGCAGCCAATGACCCTCCGCAATACGCTGAGAATGCAGGGACATTACCTTGAGTTGATTTCCACTTTCCTTGACCGCGCCACCGAAGTCTTCCTTGTTGCCTGCGGGACTTCGTATCATGCGTGTTTAGCCGGGTCTTACATGTTCTCAAAGTTAGCGTTTCTCCCGACGTACCCTGTGTATGCTTCAGAGTTTGTAGAGCAACATGGAAAATCAGTGAACATTGACAGCACCATTCTGGCGGTAAGTCAATCGGGCGAAACAGCAGACACATTATCCGCAGTCACCTGCTCACAGCAACGCGCGGCTACGATTCTCGGCTTAACCAACACCATCGGCTCGACGTTGACGCGGGTCTCACGAGTTTACATAGGTCAACAATCAGGTCCAGAAATCGGAGTGGCAGCCACAAAGACCTTCACCTCGCAACTCTCGGTCCTAGCGCAGCTGGCAATTAGCTTGTCAGACAAGAGAGGCAAAGTCTCACAAGACGAAATGGACTACTTAGCAGATAGACTGGAAAAGCTGCCCGAAACCGTTGAAGCCATAATTCTGACACAAGAGGAAAAAATCAAACAGCTCGCCAAGAAATACAGGGACGCAAAAATCTTCTTCTTCCTAGGCAGGGGAATAAACACTGCTACTGCCTATGAGGGCAGACTCAAACTTATGGAAATAGCATACGTGCCAGCAATCGCGTTTCCTGCAGGAGAAAGCAAGCATGGCCCCATAAGCCTCATCGAACCGGGTTTCCCAGTGGTTTTCATCTGTCCTAAGGACGGGGCTACACATAGAACTTTGATGGGCAACATAATGGAGATGAAAGCCAGAGGTGCCTCCATAATCTCAATCATAGAAGAGGGCGACGAAGAAGTCAAAGCGTTGTCTGACGATTATGTTGAAGTTCCAAAGGGAATTCCTGAGGTGCTTTCGCCGATACCTTTTGTTGTTCCGCTGCAGTTGTTTGCTTATTTCATGGCGGTTGAGAGAGGGCTTAACCCGGATACGCCTAGAAACTTGGCGAAGTCTGTCACCGTTAAGTGATTCTCCCGCTTCATTTTCTAAGTCTTTTTTTAGTTTTCATATACTTTAAAAGGGCTTGTTCTACACTGTAGTATTCTGGTGTTTTGATTTGGAGAAAGCAGACTGGGAAAAACTCATAGACAGCCTGATTAAACAAGAGATTCTGCGTTCGCCTAAAGTAATTAAGGCAATGCGTGCCGTTCCCCGCGCAAAATTCGTTCCCACAGACATGCAAGGTTACACCACCGTGGACACGCCGCTTCCTATAGGCTTTGGACAGACAATCTCAGCGCCACACATGGTGTCCATAATGAACGAAGCCCTCCAACTGGAAGTCGGCCACAAAGTCCTCGAAGTTGGCGCAGGCTCAGGATGGCACTCCGTCACCATAGCGGAAATAATTGCGCCCCAAGAAGCGCCCCGTAGCGAGTGGGGGCATATCTTCACTGTGGAGATTGTTCAGGGTTTAGCGGAGAACGCGAGGAAAAACATAATGAACGCCGGCTACGGCGACCGCGTAACAATAATTAACGCTGATGGCTCCAAAGGATATCCGGAAAAGGCGCCTTATGACCGCATTGTAGTTACGGCGGCAGCTCCAAACGTGCCTAAACCGCTTGTTGACCAGCTGAAGTCAGAGGGCATTATGCTTGTTCCCGTCGGGAGCCCGTCTATGTTCCAGAACCTCCTGAAAATCACGAAGCAAGCTGATGGAAAAATTAGGGAGGAAAATCTGGGCGGCGTGGCGTTTGTTCCGTTGACTGGGGAGTACGGGCACAAGTTCTAGAGTTTATCCGAACCATTTTTCTAGTGTAGTTTTGCCTTTTTGTTTTGCTGCGCCTGCCTGCATCCGCTCAACTGCTTTTTTGACGCGGTCTTCGGAGAAGTCTTTTTGGCGGACAAGGAAGTCTACGATGCCGTCTGCGTTTAGTTCTTTCCATTCAAGTTTGTAGTTGTCGGTGACTGTTGGGTGTAGGAAAATTTCGCGGATTTGGTGGGGTTCCACGGGGAACGTGGCGTTTTTTATGTGTGGGAGGGCGTTTTCGAGTGTGCCGTGTTCTTTTATGAGTTTGAGGGCGGTTTTGGGTCCTAAGCCTTTGATGCCGTCAGGGTTAAAATCCGTGCCAATCAAGATGCCTACATCGATGAGTTGTTCGTAGGTAATCTCGCATTCTTTAAGAGCTTTCGCGAGTTCAATCACTTCGGGGACGATGTCCACATACACGTTCTTGCTGGGCAACTTCCGCCTGCCTGAAATGGTTACGTTCCTGAGCAGTTTGGGTGCGCCAAATAGTAGGCTGTCGTAGTCTTGGCTTGCGCAGTAGTCCGCGTCGCCTTTGCGGGTCATGTGTGCGGCTTGGGCTTCGCCTTCGCTGGGAGCCTGAACCCAAGGCAACCCCATCAACTCCAGCAGTTTCATGGCGTCGTCCTTCATGTAGTCTTTCATACTCGCAGTAGCCTGAGCAAACATTCGGGCTTTTACCATGTCGCCTCTCGCAATGGCTTTCTCGTAGTGAACAGCCGCCTCAACTTTCACTTGCCTGCGCCGCTCAATCTCTTGTCGCTTCAGAACAGGCGGAACACCATCAAACACGTAAATCGGCTTAATTCCCATCTCCACAAGATTACTAGTACGGTAAAGCAAACCGCTGAGGTGACTGGTAACTTTGCCCGTGCTGTCCTGCAGGGGTGTGCCGTCTGGCTGGCGGATGATAGCGAGGAACTGGTAAATCGCGTTGTAAGCGTCTATGGCGATGACTTTGCCGCCTAAATCCTCTAACTTAACCACTGTTTTTGGTACGAGGTCCCTAAAGTTTACGCCCAAAACAATTCCCTTGCAATAGTGGCAGAGAACTAACTAAATAAACTTACGAAAAGGTTTTGTAGGGTTATCTGTTGATTAATAAAAGATTTTTCGTGTCAGATTGCAAGCGTGTTAGAAAACTTTAGAAAAACAGATAAAGCATTTTAAAGAGACTCATAAACATGAGTCAAATAAATCAGGATACAATACGCCATCTGAGTTACGCCAAAAGCCTGATTTTCATGATGTAAGGGTTTGCTGG
>Ga0315294_10000845_pt1 | contig 33113 bp, 20 predicted proteins | sample YL17G13_40_MG_FD_203626 | JGI IMG/M metagenome (GOLD analysis project Ga0315294, IMG submission 203626) | Sediment microbial communities from Yellowstone Lake, YNP, Wyoming, USA - YL17G13_40 | ecosystem: Environmental > Aquatic > Freshwater > Lake > Sediment | place: USA: Wyoming | collected...
CCGAGACGATTTTTGAAACACCGTCGCATCGCGATGCTTTCGCAAAATTGCCGCCCCGGATGAGGCGCCTATTACTGGACCGCCTCAGCCAAGCGGCGTAGCCTGTTCAAGAACGGCAAAAGTCGAGGATAGAGTAGGCATGAAAACCTACTCGATGGACCTTCGGGAACGGGTCGTGCAGGCCTGCGACGAGGAGATGGGCACGCGGGAGGAGATTGCCCGACTCTTCGGAGTCAGCACGGCCTGGATCCGCCGGCTGCTGCAACGTCGGCGGGAGACAGGGAGCATCGCGGCCAAGCCGCGGGGCGGCCAGAAGCCATCCAAGTTCAGGGGAAGAACCTCGACAAACTCAAAGCCCTGGTGGAGGCGCGGCCCGACGCCACCCTCCAGGAGTTGTTGGAGCGTTCGAGGGTGGCCGCCAGCATCATGGCGGTGCACCGGGCCTTGGAACGGCTGGGGTGTCGTCGAAAAAAAAGTCGCTCCGGGCGAGCGAGCAAGACCGACCGGACGTGAAGGCCGCACGCGAGGCGTGGCGTCAGCAGGTGGCCGAGGTCGATCCGGAGCGGCTGGTCTTCCTGGACGAGAGCGGGGCCAGGACGAATCTCACGCGGCTGTACGGCCGGGTGGCGGGTGGCGCGCGTCTGGTGGACGCCGCCCCCCAGGGGCACTGGTGCACGACGACGATGCTCTCATCGGTCCGGATGGGCGGGTCCACGGCGGCCTTGGTCATCGAAGGATCGACGGATGCGGAGGTGTTTGGGGCGTACGTCGAGCAGGTCTTGGTGCCGAGTCTGCGACCGGGGGACATTGTGGTGATGGACAACTTGGCGCCGCACAAGATGCCGGCGGTGGCGGAACGGATCCGGGCGGCAGGGGCGGACGTATGGTTCCTGCCGCCGTACAGTCCGGACCTGAATCCGATTGAGAAGATGTGGTCCAAGGTGCGGGCGTTTCTCCGCAAGGCCAAAGCCCGTACCTGGGACGCCCTGTGGAAGGCCATCGCCGGCCGCACAGCGGGATCCGCTGGCAGACTCCCGCGGCGTTCGCGGCCACACTGAAAAACAAGGCTGCCGGGGCGTTCCTGGCGGCGACGCTGGCTGGTCCTGCGGTCGGGGCTGCGCCCCTCCCTCCGGCCCAGCCAGCGAACAACCAACCGATTCTCTCATAGTGCCTGGTACAAGAATCGGGAAGGGGTCAGAGGCGTTAAAGGATTTTACGGCTGAATCCTCGGTCATGGCGGCCATGCGCAAGTCAGCACCCGCCCAGACGGTTCCTGCAACACCTGAGACCGTGCCGTTGGCATCGTAGGCTACGGCGTGAGGATCGGGCAGAGCGACGCCGTAATCTGTGACTGTCAGCCCGCCGGGCGAAATCCGCCAGATTCGGGCATCGCTGCCGGAGTTAACGTCGTTACCCACGTAGAGCGAACCGTCAGAGCCAAAGCTGATGAACCCTGGCTTATCCAGGGTCGCGTACGTGCTCACGGACTTGCCTGGCACAGAGGGATCAGCCTGGCTCGTCGAACCGCCCACCAGCACGGCGCCCCCCAGTAACACCATCGAGAGCAATATCCTGCAGATACGAGTTGCCATGCTCTCTCCTTTTGCGCCATGCGGTGCCAAAGAAACAGGGGAAACCGGCCGCGCGGCCGATCTCCCCCGGTCCGCTGATTCAGGGTTTCGCGCGTCCGCGCTATGCCTTCCGCCTCCGTTTCAGCCAAATCGTCCCCAGCCCCGCCGCCAGTAGGCCGAGCGTCGCGGGCTCCGGGACCACGGTGGTCGTGCCGGTGGTGTAGAGGTCGCTTGCATCCCACTTAAGGCCGCTGCCCAGGGCGGGCAGGCTGACCGTGCTGAACTCTCCGCTCAGGCCGGCGAAGTCCAGGATGTCGAACTGGTCGTCCATCGCGGGCACATACGAGTTTATGAGCGTGACGGCAAGGCTGCTGCCGCTCTGAAGCGTGACCGTGCCGCTTGCGGCCAGGGCGTCGTACCCCGTGCCGCGCGCCGTGCCGCCGAGTTCGATCTGAAGCGCCCCCGTGCTGCTGAAGGTGATGTCCTCGACCGTCAGAATCCCCGGGCTCGACCCCGGGGCCACCACGCCGCCGGCCACGAGGTCGCCGAGCACCGTGCCGCTGCCCTTGAGGGTCCTCCCCGGCGCGAGGGTGAAGCCCCCGCTGAGGGCCTGAACGTCAAACGTGGCCCCCGGCCTGACATCAAACGTCGTGCTGGCCACCGTCGCCCCGGAAGCCAGTTTAAGCGTGCCGCCGGAGATGGTCGTCGCGCCGGTGTACGTGTGGCTGCCCTTGAGGACCAGCGTCCCCGCGCCGTCCTTCGTGAGGCTGCCGTTTGAAAGCGTGCCTGAGAGCGTCGCGAAGTCGGCGGTTGAGAACGGGTTGTCATTCGCGGTGATCGTGCGAGCCGCACCGGCGAGGTCGATGCTGTTCTGGAATTCCGTTTCGTTGTCGGCGGTCGCTGAACCAAACACCAACGCCGAGCCCGACGGCACAAAGTTCCCGCTGCCCCAGACCAGCGCCGTCGGACTGCCCGCGCCGCCGATGGCCACGGTCATCTTGCCGCCGTAGGCCGAGAACCCGCCACTGCCTGTCCACTGGACCTGGTTGCTGCCCGAGCCGAGAGCGCGGGTGAACGTTCCGACCTCGCTGCTCTCCAGAACGCCTCCGGCCAGAACGACATTGCTGGCCGTGGGCAGTCCCGTGCCGGAATTGGCCCGAAGGACACCCGCCGAGATGGTCGTCGCGCCGGTGTAGGCATTGGCGAGGGAGAAGACCAGCGTGCCGGTGCCGGCCTGGGTGACGGCTCCCGAACCAGAAGAAATGACGCCGAAGGCGGTGCCTTGCGTGACGGTGTCGGACCGCTTGAAGGCCAGGGTGCCGTTGTTGACGATGCTGCTGCTCGTGCTGAGCGAGCCGGTCGTGCCGCCGTTGCCGAGTTGCAGTTTGCCGCCGCTATTGATTTTCGTGGTGCCGCTGTAATCGTTGGCGTTTGTCAGGATGACCCAGCCGCTGCTGCTTAAGATGGTCAAGGCACCGGTGCCCGTAGTCTTGCCATTGATGGTAATATTTCGGCTCCAACTAGCCTGGATGGAGCCGCCGCTGGCGCCCAGCGAGATCGCGCGATTCGCATCGAGCGTCGGTGCCGAGTTGTTGTTCATCAATATGCCGCCATTGAGCGTAACGTTAACCGTCGGGATGCCGGGGACCGCCCCCAACGCTGCATCGCTGGTGATCCGCAGGGTGCCGCTGCTGATGGTCGTGCCGCCGGTGTAGGTGTTGGTGCCGTTAAGTTCCGAGACGTTGGCGCCGGACTTGGTGAGGGCAACTCCAACGCCGGCGAGGGGCGCGTTTACTACGCCACCCGTCGTCAGGTTGTAGGAAGAGCCTGTGAGCGTGCCGGGACCGTTTATCGTGCCGCCGGAAATCGTGACCGCGCCGACCGTGTCAGAGTAGGCCACACTGAGCGTGCCGCCGGTGACGGTGACTGGCGCCGTATCCGCAATCGTGCCGCTCGATCCTGCCAGTGTGAGCGTGCCGGGGCTGACGGTCGTCAGGCCCGTGTAGGTGTTGGCGTTGGAGAGCATCAATGTGCCTCCGCCGGCCTTGGTCAGGGCGGTGGCGGTCGTGCCATCACTGATGACACCGCCCACCGTCAGGGTGTTGGCCGAGGCGGTGATCGTGCGGGTGGTGCCCGCGGCAGTGCCCAGCGACACGGCGCCCGTGCCGAGATTGAGGTGTTGCGTGCCGGTGAAGGTGAAGTTCCCGTCCCAGGTTTGCGCGTTGTTGGTGCTGAGGGTGACCGCCGCGGCGGAGTTGTTGTTAATCGTGCCGCCGCTGATGGTGAAGGTGCCGGTGCCGAGGGCCGAGGCATTGTTGATAGTGAGCGTCCCGGCGCTGAGTGTCGTCCCGCCGCTGTGGGTGTTCGCGCCGGAGAGCGTCAGCGTGCCGGTGTCCAGTTTGTTCAGCGTGCCGCTGACGATGTTCGTGCTCACCGTCAGCGTTTTCCCGCCGGAAACGGTCACGTTGCCGCTACGAAGCGAGATCGGCACGCCCGCCGCGATCGACGAGGTGTCGGTGGCCGAGATGTTGTCGAAACTCACGCCGGTGGCCCCGGACCCGCTGAGGGCCAGTTGTGTGCTCGCATTGGTCAGCGAAAGGCAGCCCAGCTTGGTCGTGCCGGAGGGTAGCGAGAGCACACTGGTAGCGGTGACCGCAACATCGGTCGTACTCCAATCAAGCATACCACCGACTGGGAAGGGCACGTTGTCGAACGTGCCGGCGTTTGTTCCAAGGCTATTATCGATGGCGATACCCACATAATTGTACGGCCCCCACGCCGTGTAGGTATGGCTCGATCCGACCTGGGTCCAAGTAACGCCATCCGCGCTCCGGTAGGCGCTAAGGGTCAAGCCGACTTTCTGGAGTTCCATCCAGTAAGGAGTGGTGCTCTTGTTTGCCTGGTCATCGAAGTTCTTCCCGGCCCCACCGGTGGTGTTGCCCTGGAACCGTGTGGCCCAGTCATTGTCGATATTGCCATAGTACATCTGAGCATAGTGGACGCCGCTGCCGCTCTGGACCAATCCATCGCGTGCCTCGACGGCCACCTTGGCCCAGGAGCCGGGGTTGCTCACGGCGCGGAGCTTGAAATCGAGGTCGCCCGCCGGCAGTTGTGCGTAGACGAAGAACGAGTTGTCGTCATCGAAGCCGCCGGTGCCGCTTTGTGTCAGGCTCCATACACCAGTGCCACTATCGTAAGAAGCCGTACCCGATCCGGCGCCGATGGCGACGGTGCTGGTTGCGGGTGGGGTAATGGTCAGCGTGCCGCCGGCGGCGGTGATGACGCGGTGGTTGCCGGTGCTCGGATTAATGACGTCCGAGCCGCTGAGCTTGAAGGAACTTCCGCCCGTCAGCGTGACCTTTGACCCGCTGAAATTGGCCATGTTGGTAACGATCAACGGATTCGTGCTGGCATTGACAGTGCCTGTGCCTGCGCTGAAGTCGGCCGTGCCGGCGGTCGCTATGGGGCCGGTAGTCACCACTTTGCCGCTGCCTGTGAGCGTGAGAGTCGTGACCGTGCCATTGAGATTGAGCTGACCGCCGCTGACATTCGCGGCCGTCGCTCTCGCCGGGCTGTTGAGGTTCGCCGTGCCGCCGGCAGGAACGTTCAGCGTCGCGACCGTGCCGGCGTTGACCGTCAGGGCGCCTGCTTTGACCGTCGTGTCGCCGGTGGCATTGGTGGAATTGGCCAGAACGAGCGTGCCGGCGCCGTCTTTGATGAGGCTGCCGTTGGAGAGCGTTCCCGAGATCGTGGCAAAATCCGCTGTCGTCGTCGGGTTGTCGTTAACGGTGATGGTGCGGGCCGTGCCGGCGAAATCGATGCTGTTCTTGAATTCCGTTTCGTTGTCGGCGGTCGTTGAGCCAAACACCAACGCCGAGCCCGAGGGAACGAAACCGCCGCTGCCCCAGGTCAAAGGGGTCGGGCTCCCGGTGCCGCCGAGGGCCACGGTCATCTTGCCGCCGCAGGCCGAGAATCCGCCGCTGCCGGTCCACTGGACCTGGCCGGGGCCGGTCCCCAGGCCGCGCAACATGAGGGTGGATCCTTCGCCTTCAAGGACGCTGCCGGGGCTGGTGCCGGCGAATTTCAGGTTGCTGGCGGTCGGCAGTCCGACGCCGTCAACGGCTCGCAGCACGCCGGCACCGAGGATCGTATATCCCGTGTAGGTGTTGGCTGCGGTCAGCCGCAGGAGGCCGTTGCCCCCTTTGTTGAAACTGCCGTTCGAGATGACCCCCGAGACGGTCGCGAAGTCAAAGGCTGATGCCGGGTTGTCCTCCACAGCGATCCACTGGGAACCGCCGGCCAGGTCGAGTGGGTTCCTGAATTCGACCTCGCTGTCGGCGGTGGTAGAACCGAACATCAGGGCGTACTGGTCCGGGAGGAAATTCGTGGTGTTCCATCGCAGTGGCGTGGGGTTGGCAAGCCCCCCGATGGCCACGGTCATCTTGCCACCGTTGGCCGAGAACCCGCCGCTGCCCGTCCACTGAACCGTGCCGGCCCCGCTGGTGCCAAGGCCGCGCACAAAGGCAGCGGCGCCACGGCCTTCTAGTGTAGTGCTTCAAGCAGATCGTATCTTATGCCGGGTCAAGAGAACCGGCTGTTCTCAAGTGCCGTGGTCGCACGTTCAGCGAACGGCACGGGTTTTCGACCAATCATAAGATACGTCAATTTCGCAACACTACACTAGCACGCCGCCGCCAAGCACGAGGTTGCTGGCAGCCGGCAGACCCGCGCCGTCGGCCGCACGCAGTGCCCCGGCCACGACCGTCGTGGCGCCGGTGTACGTATTGGCGCCCGAGAGCAGCAGCGTTCCGGGGCCGTCCTTCACCAGGCCGGCGGACGTGGAGGAGACCACGCCGGAGATCGTTGCAAAGTCGCCTGCGCTCAAGGGGTTATCGTCGACGAATACGGTCCTGTCGCCGCCGGCCAGGTCGATGCCGTTCTTCAGTTCCGTCTCGCTGTCGGCGGCCGGCGATCCGAACATGAGCGTCGAACCCAGGGGCACGAAGTTGCCTGCGCCCCACACAAGCGGCGTCGGGCTGCCCGTGCCGCCGACGGCGACGGTCATCTTGCCGCCGCCGGCCGAGAATCCGCCGCTGCCGGTCCACTGCAGCGTGTTTGACCCGCTCGTGCCGAGGTTGCGGGTGAACGTTGTGGCGCCGATGCTCTCGATCACTCCACCGCTCAGGTTCAGATTGCCGGCCGCAGGCAGGCCGGCGCCGATGGTTGCGCGAAGAGCCCCGGCCTTGACGGTCGTGGTGCCTTCATAAGTATTGGCCCCCGTGAGAACCAGCGTCCCGCTGCCGTCCTTGATAAGGCCGCCGTTGGATATCTGACCCGAGAGCGTCGCGAAGTCGCCGGTCGAGAAGGGATTGTCGTTGACCGTTATCGTCCGAGCCGCACCGGCGAGGTCGATGCTGTTCTTGAACTCTGTTTCGCTGTTGGCGGTCGATGAGCCGAAAATCAGCGCGTAATTATTCGGAACGAAGTTCCCGCTGCCCCAGACCAGCGGCGTCGGGCTGCTCGTGCCGCCGATGGCCACGGTCATCTTGCCGCCGTAGGCCGAGAACCCGCCGCTGTAACTCCACCGGACCATCGCTGCGCCGGTGCCCATGCTGCGGGTAAAAGTTGTGGCGCCACTGCCTTCCAGCGTGCCGCCCGGGGGCCCGCCGGTGCCAGCGTAGCCGAAGGCAAGGTTACTGGCGCTTGGCAGGCCCACGCCGTCCGCGGCCCGAAGGGCGCCTTCCCAGATGGTCGTATTGCCCTGATACGTGTTGGCGGCGGAGAACACCAGCGTACCGAGGCCCCATTTTTCAAGGCTGCCGTTGGACAGGACCCCGGACAGCGTGGCGAAGTCTGCTACCGTTGCAGGATTGTCGTTTACTACAAACCCCGTGTATTTACCATTAAGGTTAATCGGGTTGCGGAATTCAACCTCGCTGTCGGATGAAGGCGAGCCAAACCACAGGGGGGAGCCGCTGGGCACGAAGTTCGTCGTGTCCCAGGTCAGCGAAGAGGGCGTGGCGTTGCCCCCGATGTTGACTGTCAGTTTGCCCCCGTAGGCCGAGAATCCGCCACCGCCGGCCCAGTAGACCTTGCCGGCGGTCGTGCCCAGACCGCGCGTGAAGGTGCTCGTGCCGACCGTTTCGTAAACCCCCGACCCACTGAACTTCAGGGGGCTCGCCACAGGCAGGCCCACGCCTTCGACAGCCCGCACGGCCCCACTCCCAATACTCGTGGTGCCCGTGTAATTATTCGTTGCCGCCAGGAACAGGACGGCGTTGCCGCCTACCAGAATGTTACCCGTTCCGGACAGCATGCCGGACAGGGTGGCCAGGGCCGTACTTGATTTCGGATCGCGGTAAGTTGCTATGCTGCGAGAGGTGGAGCCCAGGTCAATCGGATTCCGGAATTCGGTCTCGCTGTCGGCGGTGTACGAACCGAGCGCGAGTGACGAGTACGCCGGAACAAAGTAAGGCGTGACCCCCCAAACGAGGGTTGTCGGCGTCGTCTGCCCGCCGATGTTGACGGTCATCTTGCCCCCGTGGGCCGAGAAACCGCCGCCGTCAAGCCACTGCACCTGCCCCGGCAACTGGCCGAGCGAGCGGCTGAAGGTCTGGGGGCCGTTGCCCTCCAGGACGCCCGGAATATTGTCATCGCTAAAGTCACCGTCGGTGTGCAGGTGGGAGAGCCGAAGATTAGTTGTGCTCGGAAGACCGACCCCCTCGGTGGCCCGAATAGCCCCGTTCTGGATGACAGTGGCCCCGCCCCATGCACCCGTCCCGGTCAAGACCAACGTGCCGCTGCCCCTCTTGGTCAATACGTATCCGCTGCCCCCGTCTTCGATGCCGCCGGTCAGGGCCAGGACGCCCCCAGAACCCATGCTACCGTACACCCTGATGGTGCCGTCCCCATCCATGTGAACCGGCCCGGCCCAAGAATGGATGCCCCCGTCCGCATACAGTGCGCCGGTGAACTGGGTGGGATAGTACGGCCTGCTGTAACCTTCGCCGCTGATGGTCAGCGGCTTGGGGCCGACGGCGATGTTGCCCTCCAGGCTCAGGCAGGCGCCACTGGCCACCGTGGCGCGCGTGGATGTCGAGCCGAGGGCCGCGCCGTTGCGGACGCCCAGGCGCCCTTCGGCGACGGTCGTCGGCCCCGCATAAGTGCCGGCCGCGCATAGGTCCAGTTCTCCGCCTCCCGTTTTCGTCAGGCCGCCCGCACCGCCGACAGGGCCTTGAAACTCGATCCTGGGCAGCGCGACGTCGGTCGACTTATCCGCGCGGACGGTGGTGTCGCTTTCCAGGGTTACGGGGCCGGTAAATGCAACTCCATACGTCTCCAGATATATCGCGCCGGAACCGTTTACGCCGGCGCCGCCCAGGGTTAGGGGCTCCGCGACAATAGTGCCCCAGGAACTGAAAATCGGTTGCAGGGTTGCACCGGGAGCGATGCGGGTGCCCGCCGAAGAGGCGCCCAGGGCGTTGGGATGTGTGATCTTTAGAGTGCCTTCCAACACGTTCGTTAAGCCGGTGTATGAGTTGTTGCCCTCGAGGGTGACGGTGTTGGCGCTGGTCTTGGTGACGCCGCAGGTTCCCGCCAGAGAGGGACTCAGCCTACCGCTCTGCAATTGCGCATCGGAGGCCGTCAGGACGGCGCCCGACGACCCCGAGATGGTTCCCGAGGACAGGAAGAGCGATCCGATGGTGACGCTGTACAACTGCATGTCGAAAACCGGCGTTCCGTTTCCTGATCCCGGGCTTTCCTCGAACAGGGAGAGGGCGGCGGGCTGAAGGCCGCTCATGGCGGCCCCCAGTTTCAAGGTGCCGCGGCCGATTTCAAGGCGGCCGGTGATCGCGTTGGCGGGGTTCGCAAGGACCACCGTTCCGCCGCCGGTCAGCCGGATATCATACGGCGAGGTGATGGGGCCGTTGAAGGTCGTCGTGCCTCCGCCGCTGCCGGTGTCGAAGCACGTGTGGCTGGTGACGGTGATCGGCCCGTTGAAGGTTCCGTTGCTGCGTAAGGCGCCCATTCCATTGTATCCCATGCCACCCACCGTGATGGGTTCGCTTGTAGTGATGCTGGACGTGTTAAAGTTGAGGGTGCCGCTGGGTTCAATCACGGTGCCGGCATCGGTGGTTCCAAGGGCTGAATTGTTGTTGATGGAAAGCGTACCGTTCAGGATTCGTGTCAGGCCAGTGTACGAGTTGGCGCCGCGCAATTCGACGTAGTCGGCTGTGGTCTTCGTCAGCCCCGCCGTGCCGCCGAGGATCGCGCTGACGGTGCCTTTGCGGAGATCGTAATCAGCCGCCGATGTCAGCACCCCCGTTGTACCAGTGATCAGGCCATCGACCAGGGTGACGGGGCCTGCGGTTACGGCATAAGCGCCGATGTCGAACGTGGCACCACCCTCTACGCTGGCCGGGCTGTTGCCCGGGATCGCGTCGGCCCGGCCAACCCGCAACGTGCCGGACTTGACCCTTGTGGCGCCCGCGTAGGTGTTGGCTGCGTTGAGCGTAACCACGCCGCCGGCAACTGTCACGCCGCCGTTGGACAGGGCGCCGGAAAGTGTGCCGCCGACGAAGGCCCGGTCACCGCCGGCCAGGTTGATGGGGTTCTGGAAGACGATGGTGCCACCCGAGGTGGCCGAGAGCAGAAGCGTACTGCCGTCGGGCACAAAGCCGCCAGCGCCCCACGTCAACGCATCCGGGGTCGCATGGCCGCCCAGATTGACCGTAGCCGTGCCGGAGGCTGCCGTGACCCCGCCGCCGGTGGTCCATTGAACCTGCCCCGGGTCGGTGCCCACAGCGCGGGTAAAGGTCTGGCCATTGGTGAGCAGGACGGTGCCGCCGGCCAAGGCAAGGTTGCTCGCGGTCGGGAGCCCTACGCCGTCCGTTGCAGTCAAAGAACCCCCGGCAATGATCGTTGGGCCACTGTAACTGTTGGCGCCGAGGAGTTGCAGCGGGCCGGTGCCCACCTTCTTCAGCCCGTAACCGGACCCTTGATCGTTGATCGGGCAGTTGAGCACGAGCGCGTTGCTGCACTCCACGCCAATCGTGGTGTTGCCGGCCAGCGTGATCGGCCCCTGCAACCACCCCTGCGATCCTTCTGACTGCGGGTACGGGTTGACGGCCCTCAGCGCTCCCGCGCCGCCGATGCCGACGCCGCTGATCGTGAGGGATTCGTTGGTGACAGAGGCTTTGTAGAGTTCCAGCGCTGCCCCCGGCAGGACAACCGTGCCCGCAGCCGCAGAGCCCAGGGCTCCCGCGCTCTTGATCTGGAGGGCGCCCTCGGAAACGGTCGTCAGGCCCGCGTACGAGTTGGCGCCGCTCAGAATCACCGTGTCGGCCGTGGTCTTGACAACGCCGGCGGCGCCGCCGATCTGTCCGCTGATTGTGCCCTTGCGCAGGTCGTAGCCGGTTGCGGAAAGAACGCCCGTCGTGCCGCTGATCGTCCCGTCCAGGAGCGTCACCGTGCCCGCTGCAACGTTGAACGTCTGGAGGTCCAGCGTGCCCCCCGCAACCGTGACCGGGCAACCTCCGGCAATCGCACTGTCGGCTGCCAGGCGCAGCGTTCCGGCATTGACCCAGGCGCCGCCGGTAAAGGTGTTCTGGCCTTTCAGGACCAGCAGGCCCGCGCCGGTCTTCACGAGGCCGCCGTTCGAAAGCGGTCCGATGAGGCTCGCTGAATCGTTGGCGTTCTGGTACAGATTCTTCTCGACCCGGAGGGTGCGGAGGGCGCCGGCCAGATCGATGGGGTTGGCGAACTCGACCTCGCCCGAACTGGACCTGGACCCGAGCAGAAATTCGCTGCCGGCCGGGACAAACCCGCCGCTGCCCCAGGTCAGGGTGATCGGGGCGGCCTGGCCGCCGATGTTGACGCTCATCTTCCCGCCGCCGGCGGAGAAGCCGCCGGAGCCCGTCCATTGCACCTGGCCCGGATCGGTTCCGAGGCCGCGCACGAAACTCGTCGCGCCGTTGCCTTCCAGGGCGCCTCCGGCCAGGACGAGGTTGCTCCCTGCGGGAAGACCCGTGCCGTCAATGGCCCGCACGGCGCCGTCGGAGATGACCGTGGGACCGCCATACCCGTTGGCCGCCGTCAGGGACAGCGTGCCGTTTCCGGTCTTCACGAGGCCTCCGGCCCCCGTCAGCGCACCGGAGAGAATGGCGATATCGGTGACGGAAGTGTAGGGGCCGTCAACAACCTGGACCGTGCGGTTGACGCTGCCCAGGTCGATCGGGTTCTGAAAGTCCACCGTCCCCCAGGCACTCGTCGAGTTCAACATGAGCGGGTCGCCGTCGGCGATGAAATACTGCTGGCCCCAGGAAAGCGGGGTTGCGGGCGTCTGGCCGCCAAGGTTAATCGTGAAGGTGGTGGAAGACGACACCAGCGACACGTTCCCGGCCCACCGCACCTGGCCGGGCCCTGTGCCAAGCGACCGGGTCATCGGCGAACTGCTCTCCAGGCTTCCCCCCTTGAGCACCAGGTTACTGTTGGGCGAAAGGGCGGCGCTGCCGACGTACAGCCGGCCTTCAGCCAGGACCGTGTCGCCGGAGTAGGTGTTCGTGCCCGAGAGGGAAACCCGGTCGGGCGTGGTCTTCACAAGCGAGCCGGGCCCGCTGAGGTTCGCGGAGCAATCCCCTTTTTGCAGGTCGAATGTGGTGGAGGCCGAAAGCACGCCCCCGGAGTACGAAACCGCGCCCCCCTGTAACAGGAGCGTCCCGACGCTCGCGTTAGGCGATGTAACGGTGAGCGTGCCCGACGGGCCGACCCGAACGGTGCCCGAGATGCTGCAATTACTTTTCAACTCAAGGGTTCCGGCGGTGACATCGATCAGGGTCGTGGAGGCGCTGGGGGCGTTGAAGGTCAGCGTTCCTGTGCCGGTCTTGACCAGGCTTCCGTTCGAGACCGCCCCGGACAGCGTGGAACTGAAGGTATACTCGGCGAAGATCTCGCGCGACCCGCCGGCCAGGTCGATGGGGTTGCGGAAGTCCGCGCCGCTAAGCATCAGGGCGCTGCCGTCGGGAACGAAGCCGTTCTGCCCCCACACGACCGTATCGGGTGTCGCATGCCCGCCCAGGTTGACGGTATAAGTGCCGCTCCAACAGCCGAAGCCGCCGCTGCCCGTCCAGTGGACGAGCCCCGGGCTGGTTCCCAACCCACGCGTGAATGTGGCTCCCGACGGTCCGCGAAGAATGCCGCCGGCCAATACCAGGTTGCTGGCGGTCGGAAGGCCGACGCCATCTGTTGCGATCAAAGTCCCCTGGGCAATGATCGTGGGGCCGGCATACGTATTGGCGCCACTCAGACCGTGATTCCCGGAACCCGTGAGCGTGATGCCATAGGCGCTGTTGCTGCCGGACACGACCCCCATCAGCGAAGCCCCGCTCACGTTGGTGGCAAACATGAGGGGAGCGTTTAGCACCACGTTGCAGTAAACGCCGCCGGAGTCCGCTTGGAACAAGGCCGGCCCCCCGCTTGTGGAAAAGGTTATGCTTGGCGCTGCCGAGTTCGAGGGGTACGTCACATAATACCTATCACCTGAAATATAGAGCGAGCCCAGGGTTACGCCGGACGGCGAGGTCGAGTCGATGAACGGCCGGGCGCCGTTCGTAACCGTGACGGTGAAGCGGGCGACATCGTCGACGCCGTTGGGAACGCCGTTTGACCAGTTGACCGGATCGCTCCACTGGCCGCCGCCGTAGAAGGACCACGAACTGTCGGTAGCCACCGCGGGCGCGGCAGGCAGGAACCCCATACCAACCAGGAGCGCAGCGAGAAGAAACCAAGATTTCGAGACGTCGCGGCTTGCCATGGGCACCCCCTGCTATGCTGTTGCCCTGACACTTCGGTCGGCTTCCCCCGCGCCGCACGCTGGCTGCCCGCCAGACCTAAAAGGGGAAGCGGCCGCATGCGGCCACCTCCCCCGGAACTTCCTCGATTGTCGAGGACGCAGGGCCAACCCCTGTCGGCCCGTGGTCATCGATAGAGTAGTATAACTCACTTCTCCAGCAGCGTCAAACGGAATCTGGGCCAATTCTGGAGCAACTCCCGTTAGGTGGCCCCCGCGCGGCAAATCCCCTCCTTCCGCAGATATAGTGGGCAGACGCATGCCTGTTTAACAGCCTGCAGCAGGAGACTACCTTGCCCTTCCAGAGGAGAAGCCGCCCGGCCCTGACGCCGCGCGAGCGGCGGGTTTTCCAAGTGTGTTTTCAATCCGGACTTCTCTCGTACCGCGACATCGCCGAGCACCTGGACATTACGCCGACTGCGGCCAAGAACCTGGTCAACCGGGTCTTCCAGGCGGCCCACAAACGGCCGCTCTTCGTGAAGCGCTATGAACACGGTGCTGTGCGGGTTGGGGTTCAGCCGGACCTTCAGCGACGGATCCTTGGCGGCCACAGGATGGAGGGCTGCCGCGCAAAGCCGCCGGCTGTTCCGTCTGCTCCGGGTCTCGCAACGCTTACAAGACGGCCACCCTGAGCCATCGGATGGTCCGTGACGCGCAAGAGGCCCAGGGCAGCCATGCAACTGGGGTACTTGGAGAATGTCTGCTGGGCGACCGGTGGAAGGCCGCTCATGCGGCACGAGGTTCTGTAGGCCTGCGCCAGGGCCGTTGTCCACAGGGGCCCTCTTGCTCTCGATTCTGCTACCTGTTAAACGCAGGCGGCGTTTGTGAGGCTTTTGTCTGCCCCAACTCTCGGACTCTCAAGGCCGCCCTCTGGGTCTGTTTAATAACCCTGATTGGAAAGGGGTGTTCGGAGATGTGGCGGTTCCAGTGATTGGGTAGAAAAAGGTTCGGGCAACCGCGGTTCTCGGGCAAATCAGCCTCCGAAAGAAGTTGTGAGCAGGCGTGTCGGAGGCTACCATAAGTGACGCCGGAGAAACAGTTTATGTCGCCAGGCGAAGGGCACGAAAATCGGTGGACTAGCACAGTTTCCTGCCTGCTTGAAAGGAGACCGAGATGGGCCATCAGCCAGGTTTGACTCGGCGGGGGTTGGTTACGACCGGCGCGGTTGCGGCCGTAGCGGCGGCCTTGGGAGCAGGGGGCCGGGACGCTGTCGGCGAAGAGATGCCGGACGTCTCCGTCCGGGCGAAGCCGTCAGTCCTCGACTCGGTCGACGTGCTCGTGGTCGGTGGCGGCACGGCCGGCATCGGGGCGGCGCTGGGCGCGGCCCGCGCAGGCGCCAAGACGCTGCTCGTTGAGAACCACGCTTTCTTCGGCGGCGTGGCCGCATGGGCCATGGGGATGCAACTGAACCAGATGCGCCCCGGCGGCAAGCCGCGCTCCAAAATCCACGAACTGGTCATCGACAAACTGAAGGCCTACGGCGACCAGGCGGTCCGCCTGGGCGTACACGAAGTTTGGTGCAACGTGGAGTACCTGAAGGTGGTGCTGCTCGACGCCCTGGACGAAGTCGGCTGCCGCTACCTGGTCCACGTGCGTGCGGCCGATGCCATCGTGGAGAACAATCGCCTGGCGGGTGTCATTGTCAGCACCAAACGGGGCCTCATGGCGATCCGGGCCCGGGTGGTTGTCGACTGCACGGGCGATGCCGACGTCGCCTGCTACGCCGGCGCTGAAACGATGACCGAGCCTGCCGCGCTCATGCCCATGACGCTGGGCTTTGCCCTCACGAACATCGACAAGGCCAAGGTCAAGCCTTCGGACGTCGCCGGCGCCATCCGCAAGGGGCGCGGCAAGCGTCCCCTGATTCCGAGCGGGTTCGTGGAGGTCAAGCCGATCGCCAACTGCGTCAGTTGGTGGGTCAATCACTCGGGGACCGCCGACATGGGCCGCATCGACGCCACCGACCCGCTGGACCGCACGAAGGCCGAGTGCGCCAGCCGCCGGCAAGTGCTCGAGATGGTCCAGGCCCTGCGCGAATCGGAGAATCCGGACCTCCAGCGCATCGAGTGGGTTGCCGCCGGCCCGCAGGTGAGCGTCCGCGAAACGCGGCGCATCAAGGGCGCGTACGTGGTCACCGAAGAGGACGCCATGGCCGGCCGCACGTTTCCGGACTCCGTCGCGTGGCGCAGCGGCTATCTGGACCTGGGCGGTCAGAAGGGGGGCAAGTACGTCAGGATGCAGGTCCACGACGTGCCCTACCGGGCCATCCTCCCGGAGAAACTCGACGGCCTGCTCGTGGGCGGGCGATGCATCTCCGCCACGCATGCAGGGGCGGCGGCAGGCAAGAGCATGGGCAACTGCATGGCCACCGGCCACGCGGCCGGCTTGGCGGCGGCCCTGTCGGCCAGGAAGGGTTGCATGCCGCGCGACCTGAAGGTGGCGGAACTTCAGGACGGCCTCCGGGCCGACGGCGTCAACCTCGAGCCGCAGGACCGGGCGCAAAAGGGGTTGTAGGCTTCCCGGTGGTGCCACCGCGCGGCCGGCGCCTCCTTTCGTGCTCGTGTCTGGCCGAGCAGTTGGACGTGGGCGTGGCGGCCGAGAGTGAACATCGGGGAGGAGTGACGGGCCAGTTCCTGGGCCACCTGCCGCAGTTTTGCTCCCTTTACACAGCCCCACATCACGGCACTTCCGGTCCGATATACGATGTCGCCGCGACCACGTTGTCATACCATTTCCGCGAGATGCCTTTGGGGTTGGATTTGATATGGAAGCAGAGGCCGAAGCGGTCGATCTTCAGGGTTTCCACATCGCGCAACCGAAGATGTGTGAAATCCGCCACCAGTTTTCCATCGAGCCAGACCGCGATTCGTCCGTCATCTTTTCCCGCGCCGCCCGCGGTGCCCGGGGTGTTCGCCTTGACCATGAACTCGTAGCAGTACCAGCGGTCGAGTTTGGGCATCACATCGGGGCGTTTCACAAAGGTGGGGCCGAAATCGAAAGCCAGGCTGGTGTTGGGCATGACCTGACCCGTGGGGAAGAAGTGGTCGCCCCACTGGCTGCGCTGGCCGGGATGGTAAATGTAAATGTTGAGATTCCCCGGCGAAGGTGTGCCAGCGTCGCCGCGCCAGGTTTCCAGATTGGCCAGGAACTTGTTGGTTCCGTTGGCTGGTACGCCGGGGGTGGCCCGCCCGTCGATGTGATAGTGGGCCGAGATGCTGGCCCCGTTGTGGCTCGAGCCCACCACATCGTAGGGTGACTCATACTTCGAGTAGTAGCGCAGGAACAGGATCTCACGCTCGGGCTTGAGCGCCTTGTCCACCGCGTCGCTCAACTCGGCCTCCTGCTTGGGCAGCGTGAACTCCAGCGCCTGCTTGCCGCGATACACGTTGGCCGACGCGGTGGTGATTCCCACGTATTGCTTCTGATAGACCGCATCATAGCGCTTGCCCAGATCCTCGGGCTTGGTGTAGCTCTCGAAGTCGTCGGCGAAGATGACCGCCGGGTCGCCGGCGATTTTCGCGTCGCCCGGGTACTTGCGGGCAATGCCGTTGTTGCCTTCGGGCAAAGTGCCGGTCGCGGTGATCTCCGCTCCATCCCCTGGTTTCGTGGAGGCACCGGCTTCTCTGGCAGGCTGGGTACTTGCGCCCCCCGTGGCTCCCATCCCGCCCAAGACCATGCCCACGCCCACCAGCGCCAGACCGAACAAGATCAAGAGCCTCATCGCATGCCTCCCAATTCATCGGACGGGTGAACCAGGCATCAACCACATCCGATTCCGACCTCGCCTGTGAAGCAACCATCTGGCAGATGGCGGCGGGGCAGCGGCCCCGCTCCGCCTGCCGCCGGGTGCCGGGCGGATAGAACGTTCCTACCCAGTCGGGAAACGAGTAGCCGCTTGTGCCGATGCGGAATTTCGATGCGGGGTCCATACCCCTTGATGATAGCATCTAACCAGCCTTGACGATCGGCAATTCGTTCCACCGCGTGGTGTAGTGGGGTGAGGCGTGCTCGCGCCGCATGTGCCACGTCCGCTCAAAGCCCGCGGCGGCGTAGCGGAGCGTGTCGGGCCCCAGGCGATGGTTGACGCCGTCCAAGACCGCCATCAGCCGCTCGGATCGGCCGCGGTCGTACTGGACAAACAGGCACTCCGTCAGGCCCTCCCGCGGTTCCATGCCGCTCAACATCACGCCGGCCTTCTGATACTGGAGGCCCTCCCGGAAGATCGGCCGCAGGGCCGCCAGGGCCGCGTGAATCAGGCAGGCGGTGTCGTCCGTCGGCGGGTCGAGCGGGACGGTGGACAGGTTGGCATAAGGCGTCCCGCGGAACCGCGACGTGGCCACAAAGACACTCAGCGCCCCGGCCACACGCCGGTGCAGGCGGAGTTTTTCGGCGGCGCGCGTGGTGTGGGTGGCCACCGCCTCCTCCAATTCTTCCCGACGCTGGACGGGCCGCCCAAACGAGCGAGACCGGATAATGCTCTTGGCCGGCGGCGGCAACTCCTCCAGCGCCAGGCAAGGCAGGCCCCGCAATTCCAGGGCTGTCCGTTCACCCACGACGCCCAGCAGGCGGCGGACATGGTTCGGGCTGGCCTCGCGCAGATTCAAGGCCGTCGCGATGCCGGCATGTTTCAGACGGGTGGCCAGCCGCGCCCCGATGCCCCAGATATCCTGAACGTCCAAGCGGGCCAGCACGGCCGTCAGGTCGCGCGGGTCGGCCAACGACCAGACCCCGCCGCAGGCCGCGGTATGCTTGGCCAGATGGTTGGCCACCTTGGCCAGCGTCTTCGTGGATCCGATGCCGATGGAGACCGGGATGCCCGTCCACCGCAGGACCATGCGGCGGATCGTGCGGGCGTAGTCGGGCAGGCAATCCATCGTTACGCCATCGAGGTCCAGGAACGCCTCGTCGATGGAATAGACCTCCAGGTGGGGCGTGAAGCGGCCCAGGACGGCCATGATGCGGGTCGAGAGGTCACCGTAGAGCGTGTAGTTGGAGGAGCGGACGACGATGCCGTGGCGGGCCACCAGGTCGCGGATCTGAAAGTACGGTGTTCCTGTGGCGATGCCGAGGGCCTTGGCCTCGGCCGACCTGGCCACGACGCAGCCGTCGTTATTGGAGAGGACGACCACGGGCCGGTTCCAGAGGCGCGGGTCGAAGACCCGTTCGCACGAGGCGTAGAAACTGTTGCAGTCCACCAGGGCCAGCATGGTCTAAAGTCCGTGGATGACGTACCGGCAGACGCCCCAGACGTGGAGGTCCATCTCCTCGGTGATGGCCAGGGGCGGATGGGCGTTGCCATCGGAGACAAGATAGAGGCGGCCTTGGCGCCGCCGGAGCCGTTTGACGGTCAGTTCGCCGTGAACGACCGCAATCACGATGTGGCCGTCATGAGGTTCGACGGCCCGGTCGACGATCAGGAGGTCGCCATCGTGGATGCCCGCCTGCACCATCGAGGTGCCGCTCGCGCGGACGTAGAAGGTGGCGGCGGGGTGTTCGATAAGGTGTTCGTGGAGGTCGAGGTGCCGGTCAATGTAGTCATCGGCGGGCGACGGGAACCCTGCCGGCACGCCGGCCAGAAACAAGGGAATCCGCCGCCCGAAAGGGGTTTCCGCGACCCGACCGAGGATTTGAACCTTTTCTGGGGCCATCAAAGTAGTATAGCACGAACCCTAACAAATACCAAACAAAAAGGGAGGGAAGAATTTTGCGCTTGCACGGAGAGGGTCCACCACCTTTAGAAGAGCCACCCGCACGTGCCGCGGCCTACGCACGCCCGCGCGGCTATTCGGCCTTGTCCGTCTTCGCCGGCCAAGTCGCACGGTAGTCGTCCTGGTAGAGGCCGATCTCCGCGACTGGGATGGGCCTGAAGCCCACCGTCGAGAACACGGCCGCGTCGGTCTTGAGCCGCAAGTCGCCCTTGGCGGCATCCACAAACCCGGGGTCGGCGTCAGGGAACACTCCGTTCTCGAGCAAGTCGAGCGCCGCGGTGTTGCCGGTAACCATGCGCCCGCACCGGTAGAACACGTTGCGCCAGATGTGGTTCACCGCCGGCCCCTTTGTCAACTCCGTCAGCCCGCCCGCAAGGGCAGGGTATCGCGACCGATACAGGTCATTCACGATAAACGCGGCCGGCTGTTTGCCCTGCTTGATTGCGACCCAGAAGCGGTTGCCCTGGTTCCACCCGCCGCTGATGCCCTGCTTGCAGTCCACGAACAGGTTGTTGTCGCAGACATTGTCGCGTCCGGAGTTGATCTGCACGCCGCCGAAGTTCCCGTTGGCCGCACGCCAGAACACGTTCCCGTACACCAGCAGCCCGCTGATGGCGTCGTCGAAGCGGATGCCCGCCCGGCCATGGACCCCCTTTATCGTCGCCGCGCCGATCTGCCAGAACAGGTTGTGGCGGAAGACGATTCCCCGGTAGGTGGGGTTGCCATACAGTTCCATCGCGCCCTGGTCGTCCGACTCCAGCACGGCGTTGCGCACCTCGTTAAACTCGATCACGTGGTCGTTGCCCTCGATGCGCATCACGCTGCTGGGGCAGTCGTGGAACAGGTTGTGCGCCACCCGGTTGCCCGCGCCCTCCAATTGCACCGCCGGCGTGTAGGTGCGGTCGATGCGCCCGAAATCATACATATGGCAGTTCTCGACCACGTGCTCACCCGCCTTGAGGGTCGCCCGGTCACCTCCGATCACCTCACTGCCGCGACGGCCGACCGTGTGGATGTCGCAGCCCAGCAGGATGTTCCGCCTCCCGCCGGCGATCATGACACCGTTGCCGGCCATGCGACGGATTGTGCAGCCGGCCACGAGGCAGTCGTCCGAATCCCTGAGCACGACGCCGTTGTACCGGGCAAGATCGAACACCAGCCCCTCAAAGCGGACGTGGGACACGCCCTTCGCCTCGATCATGGGCACGCTCAGCATGCCGATCTCGACGGTGCTCTTGGCGAGGTCGCGCGGCGGGTACAGGTAAAGCATGCCGCTTCGCCGGTCCAGGTACCATTCGCCCGGCCGATCGATCTCCTCCAGCAGGTTGAACGCGTAGTACGTGATCCCCTGGCGGTCATCCATGCCGCCACCGTACTCGTAAGCCTGGGCGGCCGTAATCGTCTTCGCGGCCGTGTCGATCCTTCCGATAGGGATGGTCGAATCCGCCCACAGCCATTTGAAGTAGCCGAAGAGCCATGCGTCGGCCGCGGCCGTCCAGCGCTCGGGCCGGTCGCCGTCGTACGCAAACACCGAGGGCTTGCCCTCCTTACGCGAACCGGGGGCGATCAGATTCTTCACCCGCACGAAGCCCTCGTTCGGCCAGCGGGCGAGCGTCATGGGCACGTTGTCGATATACACTTCCAACGTCGGCGGCGACGGCGGCTGGCCGACCCCGCGGACCCTCAACTCGCCGTAATCTGTGATCCCCAGCGCCTTCAGGTCGCACTGCCGCACCTTGTCGCGGACCTCGGCTGGCAGCCGCCCGAGGACGTTGGGGTCCTTCACCGGCTCAAAGCCGCGAAGGCGGGTTCCGCCGTACAGGACGGCCGTGCCCTTGCGCTGCGCCCGATACACCACGGGGGTATCCCTTGTGCCGCTGTCGGCCGCCGTCAGCGCGAGCGTCTCGGTCATGCGGTATTCGCCCGGCTTGGCGGTCACCGCTACGCCCCCGGCAACCGGCCTGTTGGCCGGAAGCGCCCTCACGGCATCGCGCGCCCTGGCGAAGGTGGCGAACGGCCGCTCCGCCGTGCCGGGATTCGCGTCGCTGCCGTCCGGCGCGACGAAGAACTCGCGGCCTGGGGTGGGCGCAGGGCGCACCTTCACGCGCGTGGCTCCCACGTCGCGAGGAGGCAGGCCCCTGGCCGCACGATCGATCTCCTGCATGTACTCCCGGGCTTCCTGGCGGTGCACCTCCGGGTAGTCGTCCTTCGCGTCGATCTTCCGGTATTCGGTGCGGGCCGCAGCCGCGTTGCCTTCAGCAGCGAAACTCTGCGCGATACACAGTTGGGCGTAGCTTCGGTAGTGGGCCGGGGCATCGACGGCCTCAACCACCTTGTCGCATTGCGCGCGGACGGACGCGAAGTCCTTCTTCGCCCAGGCCGCACTGGCCGCCTTGAAGGCCTCTGCAAACGCCTCGCGGTTCACTGCGCCATCCGCGGCGACGGCGGGCGCAGTCATGAGGACGATCGAGACGGCAATTACGGACATGCCAGCGTTCATATTGTTCGTCTCCCGAGGGCCTCATTCCTCAGATGTGACGCTTCGCAGGCGAGCGCCTTCCCGCTGGAGCTTGAGGTTTTGTTCGGTGGCGATGGCCCGGCCGCTGAGTGTCAGGTGTGTGTCTTCAGCGTAAGTGGCACAAGTAAGCCCTCGGCGCAAGGGAGGGTTTTTCGGTCCGGTCGGCCTCATTCAGCCCGGGGCTTCCCCTGTTCCGACGCCGGCGACGCCCCAGCGTCTTCTCTTTCAAGTCCTCCCGACGCTTCAAGGTTCCTTCCCGCCGGCCGAAGTATACATTATCCGGCGTCACATTGCCAAGCCCTTCGTGGTACAGCTCGGTGTGGTACCATGTGACGAATCCTACCCACCAGCGATCCCCAAACACCCAGCCGGCGCGCGTGAGACACACGCCTCAGCAGAGATAACCGCACAGAACCCCTGCGCTTCAAGTTCCAGATGTGCACGGGAGGCACCCGCAGGGGTTGCCTCCGGTAAACACAACGCCCGCTGCCGCGTCGCGGCACCCTAAAAGCAGAAGGGCCGCACGAAGCGGCCACTTTCTGCTTTTTCCCTTCGGGTCGGGTGCCGCTCCCAGTCAGTCACAAAGAGTATGGGCTGGCCCAGGGGGGCGGCTTCAAAACAGGGTGGTGAGAAAATGGAGTACGAACAAGCGTTAATCATCGGGAAGCGGCGACGCACCGATGCGGCCATGGCCTTGGCGGGCTATGTCCGAGAGCGGGTCACGGAGGTGTGTGCCGTCAAGCCGAGCAAGGAGTCGGGGCTCGATGCGCGGGACTGGGAACCGGTGGGCGAGGAGAGCTTCAAGGAGATCTGCATCCGCACGGGCCTGACCGGCGACAGGGAGGCGTACCTCCTGGTCGTGGACCGCGACGGGACTGCGAAGGCCTGCACGCAGAGGACGTATCCTCTGGCCATTGCGTTGCAGATGGCGTGGGCATTCCCGCTGCCGACATACACCGGCCAGGGCGGGACGCTGCTGGCGCAGGCGACTGAGGCGGCGATGCGGAAGGCCCAGCGCGTAGCGGCGGAGCAGGAAGCCTAAGGGCCGGTGGGGCTTCGCCCGTCCCAGCGGGCGGGGCCCTTCATGCTTCTTTCGGGCAGAGAAGTGCCCGAGTTGAAGTTGAAGAGGAGGTGATCGTATGGCACAAGGCGATAAACCCGTAAAGGAGTTCCGAGCCGGAGGCGTCCGGGCGAGCATCTGGCGGGACGAGGTTCCCGGCCAGGGAGAAGAGCCGTTTGAGGTCTTCAGCGTACGCGTGGAGAAACGGTTCAAGGACGCTCAGGGCGTCTGGCAATCCACGAACCGATTCAAACGTCGGGAACTGGCGGACCTGGAACTGGTGGTCTTTAAGGCAAGGGAGTTCATCTCGCTGAACGAGCGGGAACCGGAGTAGGCTGGCCACACTTGCCGGACCAGCATGGCGGACGCGGCGGTCGTCGGGGTGGCCGCCGTAGGTCACCATCTGCGGCCCGAGCAGAATTGGCTACTGCCAGGAGAATCGGCTATTATTAGGCTATGTTCCCCCTGATTGCATTGCTGGTGGTGAAAACCCGCAATCAGTACCGTCCGTGTCAACCTCGCCGGAGGGTTGACGTCCAGTGATGGACTGAAGTGAAACCAGTCGGGACAGGCAGCGGTTCAGGTCATCGCGCGATGATTTTCAAGGAACTGATCCACCTCCTCATGAGCGAATGCTCTTGCCTCCCGGTAAGCCTCGTCCGCGAAGTAGTGGTCTGGGTCGGGCAGGTTTGACTCGTAGTCGGTATGGCGGTGACGGACGTATGCACGGACGGCCAGAGCGGCCTTTTCCTCCAGGCTCAGGCGGCTGGTCCGGCCTACCCGGCCGCTGAGTTTCTGACAAGCCCAATCCGTGGTGTCGGCGGCGATCTGTTGAGCTAAGTCAAGGTGGGCTGGGGCAAAATTCAGGAAACGCAGGCACGCCTCGCGGAAGACCTGCCGGTATTGTGCTTCTACCTTTTCGCGCCTTTCGGCTGCCTTCGGACGGGCCCGCTGCCGCCGGTCCTTGGTGGCTTCAGCGGCGGCCCGTGCGGCCTCAATGGCGGCGGTTGGGGCAAAGACGCCTATAACAGGCCGATAGCCGCCCTTCTTGTTGTGTTTGCCCAAGAGAACCCAGTGGGGGCCCTTCTTGGTGTGGCGCGTGATGAAGGAGTCACCCCTGGGCAGGAACTCCCAACCCTCCGGGACCCGCAGGTTGCCGAACTCAGCAGCCCATAGGTCACCCTCTTCTTTGTCGCGGGCGCGATAGACCACAAGCCCCTTGATCAACGAGGCCGCTGCGGCGGTCGGCTGCGTAGATCCTTGCTGCTCTTGCGATGAACCGTTCATGCGCGACTCTACCCCGGGGCTGGTCAGTGCCCATCTGCATCGTTTCGTCTTACATTGTAACAGCCCGGCGATGAGTTGAGTTGCCCAAGAAGTGTGGGCGCATTCTTGTCGCCCAGATTCCCCCCGACCGCGGGCAGGGCGCGCAATGTGAAGTCGTACGATCCAGGTAGCGGCCGGCCTTCTTAAACTCTAGGTCGCGTCCTTTCCCGATAGTTACTCTGCGCCCGCGACAGCCCTTGCGGGCCTCTCGCGCGTTCTGACAGCGCCATCACCTCTTGCATGGCGGTGTAGATAGCTCTCGAGTCGCCTGCGGCGACCCCGGAGGGTTTCGGCTTCGCCGAAATCGAGGCTAACCCCGCCGCCTGACGACCGAAAACGACCACAACGCAAATGGCTCTTTCGAACAATCACTTGACCTCCGCCGGTCGTTCACTACCATATCCGTACGGAAAGGCAGCGTCTCGTCGAACAGGTCAGGGCGGCCCGATCACGGCGGGCCGCGGGCAGAGAATGGTACGCGGGAACGGGACTCTCAACGAGGGTCCGAGTCACCCTTCGGATCGGCTGAGGGCCACGACAACCAGCACCTCGCCAACGACGAACGGGAAGTTGATGGGGCAGACTCGTGCCCCGGCCACGATGCCGGAACATCGGTGATGCGTCCCCGGGCCGCGGCCAAGGGAGGCCCTGAAGCATGAATGACGCCCCCTACCGGGAGCAGGAACGGGATGACAGGCACGTCTGGCAGAGGGTCCGCCGGAGCATGGTTCTCCTGCTGCTCGGCATGGGCGGCATGATCTGGGTAATGGTCAAGGTCATCGGCCTGTACATGGCCGGGGAGGACGGGGCGGGCCTATCGCTGACGGCACTCAAGGGCTCAAGCTGGGGAGGCATGGCCGGGGTCGGCATCATGGCCTGTCTGGCTGCTTCGTTCATCTACGCCCTGGTCGCTGTCGCCAGATCGTGGGGGCAGCTCCGGTCCGCAGGCCTGGCGTTCCTTTGTGTCAGCGGCCTGTCCCTGGCCATCTGGGTGATGATCTTCGTGGAGTTTGCCCTGGGCATCAACCTGCTATGGCTGCGGTAGCCCTCAGCAAGTGAGCGGGGAGAAATGAAGATGTCGCAGACGCCGATTGCGAGCAATGGCTGCGGCCGGCCGTGGGACGGCGCCACGCGGAGGCCACGCTATCGCTATCGGCTCATCGCGGGGTTGGTGTTGCTGGTGTGCGCCGCCGGGGCCACGGGCTGGACCGCCGGTGGCGCCATCGGCGACCGGCCGTCGGATCGCGACACCGTGCAACTCGTCGAGCCTGCGAAACACGTCCGCCTGGGAGGGCGGAGCATCGTTGCCATCGTCCTCTGCGCCGGTGTGATTGCGTGCGCCACCCGCCCCCTTCACCGGGGACGAAAGGACTGGGCTCGCCTGGCGATCGTGGAGGTCCTCGTCAGCGGGGCGCTTCTCGCCGCGGTGGGGCTCATCTACTGGATCTTCTGGTGTCCCCTGTCGTTCCTGAAGTAACGGCCGCAGATTCGGCCGTTCGTGGGGCCTGGGCGGGTGCCGGAGAGGAGGCTGGCGGCGGCTTGTCGGGGGCGGCGTCGGGCCCCGCGAGCTTGAGGATGGTCTGTGGCTTGCGGAAGGCTTGCGAGAAGGCGCCGCAGTAGCCCCAATCGGTCTTCGCCTTCCTGGCGAAGTCGATCCCCGAGTCGATGTCTTCGGCAAGGACCTTCAGCACGGCGTCGGGGATCGTCACGCCCAGCCGTTCCTTCGGCTGGAGGTCGAGCTTGTCGGGCCAGGGGCTCAGCGAAGCGAAGAGCTGGTGGGCTGCGTCGAGGTCCAGCAGCATGTTGCTGCCCAAGCGGGCGCGCATCCTTTCCCGGACGAAGTTGCTGGCGATGAGGTTGCCCACGACGATCACCTCCCCGTTGGGGTCGGCCCCGACGATGCGAATGGGCTCCTGCTCGGTCACGATGGTGTTGTGGTAGATGCGGATGCTCTTGGGCGTCTTGCCCGAGTGCGGCTGGATCGCCACGCAAGGGAACTTGGACGACACGAAGATGTTGTCGTGCAGGCTGATCCGCCCGGTGCCCTGGAAAAGGGCCTCTCGCGGATTGTTGATGAAGACGTTGCCGTATACGTGGTATCTGTCGCGCGAGCCCGGACCCGAATCGGGCAGGCCGTCGATGAGGACGTTCGGCCGGTTGCCGATCTCGCTGGCAGCGTCGTTCTTTGCGAAGACGTTGTAGCGGATGATCGTCTCCGATGGCTCCTTCGACAGGCCTTCCAGGTCGGGCCGCTGGTTCTGGTGCTTGATCTGGAGGCAGTAGCCCTTGGGATCCTTCACCAGGTTGTATTCGATCAGCGCCCGGACGAACGGAAAGCCACCCTCCGAGTCGCCGAAGTACATGCCCGTGCCGGCTCCGACGAGGGTGTTGCCCCGGATCACCCAGTCCCAGCAAGGCACCTGGGCGTTGATGCCGACGAACGTCTGGTGCTGGCCGTGATTGCGAATCACGTTGCCTTCAAGCGTGATGTGATGGACGGGCCGCCGCATGCTGTCGTTCGCCTTGATCGCGTCGTCCGCGATGTTCTGGCCGTCGAACGTCAGCCTTTTGACGACGAGGTAACTGGAATCGGTGAACTCCAGCGTGTTGGCGCCCTCTCTCCCGATGAACACGGCTTCCAGCGGATCAGCGGGACCCGTGACAGTGATCGGCGCGTCCGGACGGCCGTGGAGGCCCACCAGCCGCAGCAGGCCCTTGTACTCGCCGGCCTCCAGGACGAGGGTGTCGCCCGGCTTGAGGGCACCGGCCTTGGCCCCGTAGTCGGCCGGCGTAGCGCGGATCACCTCTGCCGGCGCACGCGCACCAGAGGCCGCCAACATCACAGCCACCATCGCCGCCAGGAATGGCCGCCCGCCATCTCTCATGCTTCTTGCGTGCCGCCGGATTTCTGGTTCTCTCGATTCCACAGGGATCCCCATGCAGCGAACCTCGGGTGCCGAGGCTGCGTCGTCTGCAGCCGTGTCTCGCGAATCGTTACGGAGACGTACGGGAGTCTACAGCATCGGCACGCCTCACGCAAGCGCCCGTTTGATCGGCGTTTGATCGGCCAGGCGTGACGAGGGCGACGCCAACGATTACGTCGGCAAGAGCATGTCGGGCGGACGCATTATCCTCGTGAAACCGTGGCAGGCGGCCGTGAAGGTCGGCGACTGCTTCATCGCCGACGGCGGCGAGGAGGACCTCGTGGTCTTCGGCGAGGTTCTCGAAGGCTATCAGGAGGAGCACCTGCGGCACTACCGCTTCTGCCGCTGCTTCTCGGTGGCCTGCACGGAAGGGGAGGTCGGCGACGTGCATGTCTCGACCGTGTTGTGCTTGGTCAGCCGCGCGTTCTTCGACGAGATGCGGCAGGCGGGCTGGCAGATGGAGGCGGGGCAGCGGCCCCGCTCCTCCTGCTGGGTGATGGAGAAAGGGGGGTCGGCCACTCCGCCCCCCTGGCAACCCTCATCACCGAATGCCTACCAGTGTGCCAAAATCGTTAAACATTAGAACAACGCCCTCTGGGCGTGGGTGATTACGGCCTGCTAACTGTTTTCCGCAACAGGTATCACGGTCCCTTGGCCGGCGGAACAGGCGCGGACAGGGTTTTACGCAGACGCTCGAGGGCATAAAGGGCCTGTAGGCGAGTCGACATATCGCAAGGGGTCCTCACGATCTTCTCCAGCACGGGCAGGGCCCGCGGGTCTCCGAGTTTTTCGAGCGCATCGATGGCCCCTCGGCGATTGGGGTATGTCGCGGAGGCCGCTAGGGCGGCAATCGGCTCGAGTGCCTCACGGGCCTTCATGGTCGCCAGCGCACTCATGGCGGACCCGTACACGTTGTATTCCGGTTTTTCATCAGCCAGAAGCCTGATCAGCGGAACGACGGCCGATTCATCGCCGATGTGCCCCAAGGCAAGGAAGGCGTTGTTCCTGATGCGGGAGTCCGGCCCCACGGCCGCCGCCAGGAGCGACTGGGTCGCGCGCTTGTCGCGGAGTTTGCCCAGGGCCGCGGCAGCGTCGCAGGCCAGCGCCGGGTCAGGTCCGCGGAGTTTCTCCAGCAGCGATTCCAGGCTCTCCGCTTCCAGGCGATTTGTTTTCTTGACGCGCGCGGCAAGGTCCGGCAGGGCGGCGAGGACCCGCGGATCATCCGCATACTTTTCTCGCAGCGCGTCAGCGCACACGAAGGGAAGGCAACCGCCCTTGATTTCGAGTCCCTTGATCAGGTACGGGACAAGGCGGGGATCCCGCGACAGCACAGCCAGCACATACCAGTCGTCATCGGCTTTGAAGTTGGCAATCAAAAGGTCAACAGCTCGCTTGTCGCCCTGCTGGAGGGCCAGCGACAAGGCCCCGCGCCGCACGTCCTTGTCCGCAGCCTTAGTGGCCAACTCATAGGCCCGGTCGGCGGCGCGCTTGTCTCCGCGCCGCATGGCCATTCGCAGGGCCGCCCACCGAACGTCCTGGTTCTCATCTTGGGTGGCCATTTTAAACAACCGATCCGCGTCGACCTTGGCGTCCACCTTGTCCAGCAGTTCGATTGCCTTCTGCCGGACGCCCGGCTTGGAACTCTTGAGCGCCTCCAGGAGTTGCCTGATGGCGGTCGGCGCGACGACGTCCAGGGCCACCACGGCGTGGCTGGTGGCATTGAGCCAGAAGATGTCGTCCCGGTCGGCCGGCCGCCAGGGCACCTCCAGCAGCGCGGGAACGTCGTCGGCGGTGGCCAGGTAACTCAGGGCCGCCGTGGCGCACTGGTAGACGCGCAGGTCCTTGTCCTGGATGGCCGGAGTAAGAACCGGCTTGGCCTCGGGCCCCAGGGCCACCAGGCGGGCGACCATCCTCTCGATGCCCCGGCTATCCCGGTGATGGATGTGGCGGGCGTCTTCGAGGAGCCGGCGGGCCTCGTCGGCGGCGCTCATGGGGGCCGGCGTCTCCTCGCCGATGGGCACGATCACGCGGAATCCGATGTCGGTCAGTTCCGTCCACTGGGCGAAACTGCCCCGGGCCGCAGATCGGCAACTGCTGGCGTCGCCGCGCGCGCCGCCGCCGCGGGCGACGCGCTCGAGTTCCCCTTCGGCGGGGTCGCGCGGGCCGGCGTTGGCGTAAGCGTCGGCGTAGTAACGGTCGCTGCACCACTCATCGGTGTTGCCGTGCATGTCGTAGAGCCCGAAGGCGTTGGGCGCGAAACTGCCCACCGGCAGGAGGGCGAAGCGGCCCACGCCCCGCTTGCCGTTCCCCCCCCAGGAGACGATGTAGTTCGCCTGCTCCAGGCTGACCGTCGGCCCGAAGTTGTAGGCGGTGACGGTGCCCGCGCGGCAGGCGAATTCCCACTGGGCCTCGGTCGGCAGGGTGACGTGGCGGCCAATCCTGGCGGAGAGCGCCTCGCAGAAATCCACGGCGGCGTCCCACGAGACGTAGTTGACGGGGAACGAGGGCCCCACGAAGAAGCCGCTGGGGTTGACGCCCATGACGGCCTTGTACTGGGCCTGTGTTACTTCATAGACGCCCATGTAGAAGGGCCGGTCGATCTTGACCTCGTGCTGCGGGCCCTCGCTGGGCCAGCGGTTCGGCTCGACGGCGGGACTGCCCATCATGAACCGTCCCGCGGGAATGAGGACGAGTTTCAGAGAAATGCCGCCGCCCAGGTCCAGCGACAACTCCTTCTCGACACCAAGGGTCTTGGCGGTTTCCTCCTGGCGCCTGGCGGCCTCCTGGGCATCGAACGGCCAAGCGGTGTAAACCGTCGCGGACATGGAGGCCCTTTGACATCCCACCGCGGTCAGGAGTGCCAGCAGCCCCAGGGCAGCCAGCACGACTTTGCGTACGCGGGCTCTTGCGTTCATCGGTGTGCCCCCGAAGTAGGCATCCGCATGAATTCTACCCTGCGGCCGTTGTTTCAGCAACGCCCTTGCCGCTGATCTGAATATTAGGCACCTCGATTACGTGAGCACCTTCTCGTTTCAGTCGCGCACGGGCAACTCTGACCTCGATGGGCGGATTGAGGACCTCATGGGTTGGTGGTCGGGACCGGGGAACTACGGTGGGATCGGGTGCCATTCGATCCCGCAGCTGATTCGTCTGGCCGAGGAAGGCCGCACGGTGGACGGAAACGTGTCCCTTCTTGAACTTGCTGTCGGCTGCCAGCATCACCTCCCGCCGATCATCTCAAGGCGTTGCCGCGCCTCGCGCTTGCCCAGGCGCCGGACGGCTGCCAGGCCCGCCAGTTGCTTGGCGCGCGGCCGGAACTTGCCGGATTCCCAGGAGTAGATTGTCAGCGATGCGACGCCCACGAGCCTGCCGAAGTCCTTTGCCGAAAGGCCGAGCCTGGCGCGCTGGGCCTTGACGCTTCGCGCGGAGAACCGCACCCCCTTGACCTCTTGCGGCGACGCTGGTGGGCTTGCGACCCGGCGCTGTTCCTGCTTTTCCAGGAAGGCGACGGTGCGCACGAGGGCTGCTACCTGGCGCTTCAGGGCGGCAATGTCTCGCCGGTGCTGGGCCGTGAGCCGGCGGGTCTTCTGGGTCTGGCCTCTGATCTCGCGACGGGCCACGCGACGGATTTTGTCGTTCAAGAGGCTGGCGAGGTTGGCCATCCGTTCTCTCCTTCTCCGGGATAAGCGGCCCCCATCCGATGGTCTGGGCAGGACCTATCATGCCGAAGAAGCCGGGGTGCGGCAAGCATCTTCCTTGGAGAACGAGGTGTAAGACCAGGGTGCGGACGGCTTGGGCTGAGGGGCAAGGTGAACCCGCCCCGGAAGGGCTGGAAGGTTCAGGTTGGATTACCTTGCATTCCAGGGTGGGGCCGAGCGGGTGAAGAGTATTACCGAACGCTATCTCTACCGCGCCCACGACCCGCGTTGGGCCGAATACTACAAGTATTCGCAGGCGTGGCTGCGGATCGAATTCCTGGCCCAGGTACTCCAGGAGGATTGCGGCGTCCACTACAACATGGAGCGTTTGCGGAACATCGACTTCAAGAACTCCAAGGACTTGTTCATCCACAGCATGATCGACGACCCCAACGGCGGCACGTGCGTCTCCGGGATTTGGAGCATTTGGCCCATCAAAGCAAGGATTTTCAACGCAACCTGCTGCGTCACCGTATGACTGTGCGCAAGTGCTCGATGCTGCGGGCGGCCTGGTCCAGGGTCCCGCATTCCACGCTCAGCACCACGTCTTGCGGGATTGAGCGGAGGATCGAAACCACGGCCGCCCAATCGATCACGCCATCGCCGCAGGCGCAGCCGACCGGCGTACCCATCACCCTGCCTCGCTCGGCGTCGGACTGTTCAATGGTGATGTCCTTGGCATGCATGTGCACCAACCGGTGCTTGATCCGCTCGAGCCAGGCGATCGGGTCGATTCCGCCGAGATAGGCGTTGCCCGTGTCGAAGTTGGCGCCCACGTTCGGTGAACAGACGAGATTCAAGATGCGGTCGTACTTATCGGGAATGAGCGAATAGGTCTGGTGCATCTCCAGCCCGAGCTTGATCCCCCGCGGCTCGCACACCCGGGAGGCTTCCATGATCGAATAGCGGATCAGCACGAAGTCTTCCTCTTCGGTGGTCCACGGCTGCTTGCGGCCTTCATGGGTGTTGATGACCGGCGCGCCGCACTCGGCCGCATAGCGGGCCGCCTGCTTCAGATACTCCACCGCGATTTCAGGCTTGGACAACTGACTGTGCGCGGAAAGGGCCGAGAGCTTCAAGCCATGTTTCTCGCACGCCTTGCGGATCCGCAGCGGATCGTCCAACATCGACACGCTGTGGAAGTAGCGCGCTTCGCTCAACAGCTCGCGTCCCCAGTGGACCATGGGCTCGATGTACTCGTAGCCCAGGTCCGCGGCGAACTGCACTCCCCACTCGAACGACTTGTGCGACGTGCGCACCGCTTCGAGATTCAAACCGATGCCGACTTTTCCCATGTTTCCACTCCGGGCGAGACCGGAAGTGATGGATGGTTAATACGGGGTCCCAAAGACTCCCTTCACTGAACTGACAAAAACGTTCGGCGACCTCTCCTGTGATTGCTCCAAAATGTGGTCCAAAACGCGCGGGCTGCGGCCGTCCCTGCCAAAGACTCACGCTCTTGGGGTGGGCCGGCTCAGACTGCACCCCCCAGTATGGACCGAAAGACACGCTATTGAAAAAATATGCCACCAAAATTGCGATTCGTCAAGCGAGAAAGAGCCAGAAAGGTAATCCCAGAAAGCCGATGAGGATGTGACCGCGGATTCTGGCAGGCGGTTCCTTTCGTAGAGGCGGCCCTGCGTGGCCGCCCTGTTTTTCGTGTGGCGGTTGCCCTACGTTAGGGTGGACGAGTGAGAGCAAGCATGCTTTGCGGCCCCGTTTTCGTGGGGCGTGTGCAGGTTGAAGCATGGCGGAAGCGTGAGATGGGCTCTTGGCATCAAGTTTTCGGCATGAGCGCGTGCAGTGACCACGGCCTTGGAAGAACTGGCCAACGCTAGGGCGGGTCAGCCCACGCGGTGCAGCGTAACGACCGGCAGATGTCTGCGTCCTGCCTCGAACGTGACAGATGGGGGAGAATAACGCTCGGGCAACCGCGGTTCTCGGGCAAATCAGCCTCCGAAAGAAGTTGTGACCAGATGCCTCGGAGGCTACAATAAGTGTAGCCAAATGAACAAGTTGCGCCGCCAGGCGAAGGGCAGGAAAATCGGTGGACCAGCACAGCAGACGGGAATTCCAAGGAAGGAACCACAGTGAAGAAACGATGCATGCGGCTTGATGATACTGCCGCCTGTTTGTGCGCGTTGGCGTTTGCGGGCGTGTTGGCGGCCGCCACTTGTTCTGCGCCGGCCGGTCCGCCGCAAGGTGAATACGCCGTTGAGAAGGATGCCGACGGCGACGGCGTCCAGGAATGGGAAGACCTCGCCGTTTACTGGGAAGCCCGCCTGCGTCCCTACATGCATCAGAAGCCCGAGTGGTATGCTTGCGCCGAGGCCGTCCGCATCGCCGACAACGTGCTCCTTTATCAGTGCGATTCGGGCGGCTGGCCGAAAACACTGGCCTTTAAGCAGAGAATCAACCTGACCGCGATCGTCTCCGACAAGGACCGGCCGGCCCTCGCGG
>Ga0315294_10000847_pt1 | contig 33096 bp, 33 predicted proteins | sample YL17G13_40_MG_FD_203626 | JGI IMG/M metagenome (GOLD analysis project Ga0315294, IMG submission 203626) | Sediment microbial communities from Yellowstone Lake, YNP, Wyoming, USA - YL17G13_40 | ecosystem: Environmental > Aquatic > Freshwater > Lake > Sediment | place: USA: Wyoming | collected...
AAGAAACATCTCCAGCCTCCAGTCCGCCATCGGCGGACTGGCCACCCCCACCAAACACACCAACAACAAACCCAAAAAGGAGGTGATTGTCCCCTCCCATTTCGAGTGCATTTCAATTTGAGGCAACGAAACATCCTTCAGATACTCTTTCTATTCACGCAACAGGGAAAACGCGGGGTAAGAAAAGAGTTTGGAGTTTCGAGAGGGGGCAAACTAGGGGCTTAAGGCTTCAGTCTTCAGCCTTGAGCCCCTCTTCGGACTCTGGACTCTCGACTCTAGACTCTCGAGTCTAGACTCATCCTTGACGCTTGGAGCGCGCAAGTTTATCGTGGACGAGAGCTTTCTGATGCTGAAACGCGTTATGGGACATGGCGAGTTTGGGTAACGACCACGTGCTGGTGATCGGGGGTGGGGCAGCCGGGATTTCAGCTGCCTTGGGCCTGGCGTCTCTTGGTCACCCGGTATCCCTGGTAGAGAAGGAAACCCAACTGGGGGGACAGGCTTTTGCCTATGGCTGCAAGGCTACGGAGGAGTGCCTGCTCTGCGGAGTCTGCCTGTTGCACGATGCGCTGAGAGAGGTCAAAGAGGAAGAAAGGATCGAGGTCCTCACCGGCGCGAACGTAGAAAAGATCGAAGGCGAACTGGGGCGCTTCACCGTTCAGGTGGTGGTTAGGCAGGTTCACGACTCGACTGAGCTCGCCGAAGCCCACCCCGAGTCCGCCCCGGCGGATCGAGGGGCTGATGGCGCGGGGGAGAGGCGAGAACTAAGGGCCGGCGCCGTGGTTCTTGCGGTGGGATTTGAGCCGTTCGAGGCGAGCCTGAAGGGCGAATTCGGCTATGGGCGGTATCCCCACGTCATCACCGCCCTTGATGCGGAGCGGATACTTAAGGATAAGGGAAAGATTTTGAAGGCGGGCGGAGGGGAGCCGCGCCGGGTCGCCTTCATCCAGTGCGTGGGCAGCCGGGACGTGAGCTTGGGAAAGCCCTATTGCTCCCGGATTTGCTGTGCCTATGCTTTGAGGATGGTGGCGGTGCTGAGGCATGACTTCCCGGAGTGCGAGGTGACCGTTTTCTACATGGATTTTCAGCCGCTGGGGAAGAAGTTCGAGATGATTCGGCAGGGGCTGGAGGAGGACAATAAGGTGCGGCTGCTGAGGACGATACCGGCCAAGATATATGGATGGGAAGGGGAAAAGGAGGTCGAGGTCCGGTATGCGGATCCGCTTACGGAAGGGCTGGTGACGGAGGCCTTCGACCTGGTGATCCTTTCCATCGGGCTGGGGGGGCTGGCGGTGAGTGAGACGGTGACCGGATTGAAGAGGACGGAGGACGGTTTCCTGGAAGCAAATGGGAAGGCCGGAAGGTTCCTCGCCGGCTCTTGCAACGGCCCCCGCACGATTGCCGAGTCCATCGCAGACGGCAGGAAGGTCGCCTTGCAGGTGGCGATGACTTTGAGGAGCCGGAAATGACGGCGCAGGAGATGGCAAAACCGGTGAGGAAGCCGCTCGCGGTGCCCGAGAAGGTGCCGGCAACGCAGAGGGTTCTGGTGGTTGGGGGTGGGGTTTCCGGGGGGACGGCAGCCCGCATGCTGCTGGGGTTTGGGCTGGAAGTCGTGCTGGTCGAGAAGGGCGCAGGCGCGCAGCCCTTCGAGGGACAGGCAGGTGCTGAACTTCTGACGGAGGCGCGGCTGGTTGGGTTGGAGGGAAACTTCGGGGATTTCAAGGCGACGATAGAGGCCGGGGGGCAGATAGTCTGGCGGACGGTGGGCGCCGTAGTTGTGGCGGTGGGAGTGCGAACCGAGCCAGCCAAGGAAGTGCCGCTCGCGATCACTCTGACTGACTTCCGGCGGCGAATGGCCGCCGGGGAACCGATTCGCAACGTCTGCTTTCTGATGGATTTGGAGCAGAGCACTCCGCTAGCGGAGTTCAGCCTCGGTTTGCAGTTTGCATTCGAGGCGGCGCAAAAGAAGACAAGCGTGTATTTCCTCTGCCGAGATGTGAAGGTGGCGGAGGAAGGCCTGGAGAGGCTCTACCGTTCCGCCAGGGAGGAGGGTGTCCTCTTCATCAAGAACGAGGCGCGCCCCACGATAGCACCGCTGGCGGAGGCGGCTTCGATCCAGGTGATGGACCTTTCGCCCGGGGCCGGTTCGCATCTTTCCCGGCTTTGCCTGACCGCTGAAGTGATAGTGGTGCCCGAGGCCTTCTTTCCGAGCGAGGACAACCCTGGGCTGGCCGCCCTTTTGGCAACCGACCTGGATACTAAGGGATACTTTCAACCGGCGAATGTGCGCCTTGCCGTTGGCCGGACGAATCGGCGCGGCTTGTTTGTGTTGGGAGACTGCCGCGGGCCGTCCTCGGTGGCCGAAACGATAGAACGGGCCGAGGCAACGGCGCAGGAGATAGCCTCTTTGCTCGGAGAGGGCGAGAAGAAAGTTGACTGGCCGGTCGCGGTGGTGGATCCGGAGAAGTGCGCCTACTGCCTGACCTGCAACCGCATCTGCCCTCACAAGGCGGCGGGCATGAACCTGGAGGAGGAATCGGCGGTCATCTACGCCTCCGCCTGCTACGGTTGCGGGCTTTGCGTGGCCGAGTGCCCCTCGGTGGCGATCACGATCGAGAAATTCTCCGATGCCGCCCTGGTCAGTTCCTTCGCCTCCGGAGGGGCGGGATGAACGGGAAGTTGGTGGCGTTCTGCTGCGAACGGTCGGGGATGGTGGCCTGGCAAGAGGCGCAGGCGAACGGAGGGCTTCCGGCGGAGTTGGAGGTGGTCGCCGTTCCGTGCGCCGGCAGGATTGGAATGGTGCATCTGCTCAAGGCATTCGAGGGGGGCGCGGCGGGAGTGATGGTCTTTGCCTGTATTAAGGACAGTTGTGACTCGTTGCGCGGCAACCTGCACGCCGAGAAGAGGTGCGAATCAACTCGGGCCATTCTCAGGAGTGTGGGCATGGAGCCCGAGCGGCTCGAGTTTTGCTCGATTGCGCCTCCGATGGGAGCGGAATTCAGCGAGGTAGTGAGGACGATGATGGAAAAAGTCTCAAGCGAGGAAAGAGAAGGATGATAGTCGGGAAGGGAAAGCCGGTGGAAGAGGTGGTGGCCATGGTGGAGGGGTATGACCGCATCCTGGTAGTGGGCTGCAACTCGTGCGTGGCCGTTTGCATGGCGGGGGGTGAAAAGGAGGTGGCGGTGCTGGCGAGCGCGTTGCGCCTCGCCTTCCGAGCGAAAGGGCGCGAGGTGCAGGTCGAGGAGGCCATGACCGAACGGCAGTGCGAGTGGGAATTCGTGGAGACGGTCAGGGAAAAGGTGGAAAGGGCGCAGGCGGTCGTCTCCATAGCCTGCGGGGTAGGCCCCCAGACGATGGCCCGCAAGTTCCTCGACAAGCCGATTTACCCCGGCATCAACACCTCCTTCATGGGACAGCCGGAGGAGATAGGAGTCTGGAGCGAGCAATGCGGCGGGTGCGGGGATTGCGTGCTGGACGAATACGGCGCGGTGTGCCCGATTGCCAGATGCGCCAAGAGGATGCTGAACGGCCCGTGCGGAGGGTCGCAGGATGGGAAGTGCGAGGTCGGAAATGATACCGACTGCGGCTGGCAACTCATCTACGATCGGCTGAAGGCCCTGGGACAGTTGGACCGCCTGGAGAGGAACGTCGGGCCGAAGGATTGGTCCACCGACCGAGATAAGGGTCCCCGAAAGATCGTGAGGGAGGACGTAAGGGTATGAGCGAAGCCGGCGAAGAGAAGATCCCCGAAGCCGCCCAGGGGCCAGCCTGCAAATCGGGCAGCCGGCTGGAGATGCTTTTGGCGAGAGGGGAGTTCGTCGTCTGCGGGGAGATGGCGCCGCCCCAGAGCGCGGACGGCAGCCTCATCGAGCGGAAGAGCGAATACTTCCGGGGGTTCGTGGATGCGGTCAACCTCACGGACAACGCCACGGGGATAGTGCGGATGTCCAGCATCGCTTGCGCCACCCTTGCCTTGAAGCAGGGGCTGGAGCCGATAGTGCAGATGACCTGCCGCGACCGAAACCGGCTGGCGCTGCAGGGCGACCTTTTGGGGGCGTATGCGCTCGGGGTGAAGAATTTCCTTTGTCTTACCGGCGACCACCAATGCATGGGCAACCACGCCCAGGCGAAGAACGTATTTGAACTGGACTCGATTCAACTTATCGGCATGGTTCGGGCGATGAGGGATGAGAAGGTATTCCAGAGCGGGGAGGAGATGAAGGTGGCGCCCAGGGTCTTCATCGGGGGGGCGGAGAATCCGTTTGCCGACCCATTCGAATTTCGGGCGCTCAGGGTGGCCAAGAAGGCGGCGGCGGGAGCGGACTTCATTCAGACCCAGGCGGTATATGATCTGCCGCGGTTCGAGAAGTGGATGGAGATGGTGAGGGAGAGGGGAGCACATGAGAAACTGGCGATCATCGCCGGGGTGCTGCCGTGCCGGAGCGCCAGGGGATTGGAGTATCAAAAGGAACAAGTGCCGGGGATGTCGGTGCCTGACGAACTGATACGGAGGATGAAAGCGGCTGAAAAGCCGGAGGAAGAAGGGGTGAGCATCTGCGTGGAGACCATCGCCAGGCTGAGGGAGGTGGAGGGAGTGAGGGGGGTTCACATCATGCCGGTGATGTGGGAGAGGATCCTGCCGACGGTGGTGGAGCAAGCCGGGCTTCTCCCCCGGCCGGAGGTCGGGGATGAAGAATGAGGAGAAGGACAGGCTCCGGCGGGAATTCCTGGCGCGCCGGCAAGCAATGAAGGAACAGGAAGTTCAAATCAAGAGCCGCGCCATCCAAACCAGGGTCGAGGCCCTCCTGCGGGAGCAGGGAGCGAGGACGGTAATGTCCTACGTGAGCGTCAGGAACGAGGTGAGGACGCAAGCACTCATCCGTTCCCTGCTGGCCGAGGGGATTGTGGTGGCGGTGCCTCTTTGCGTGCCGGAGAGGTTGGAACTGGTGCCCTGCCGGATGGAAAATCTGGAGGATGACCTGGAGGAGGGGCATTTTGGAATACCCGAGCCGAAGGAGAACAAGAGGCAGCCCCTGCCGCTGGAGGAATTGGAGGCGATCATCGTGCCGGGGGTGGCCTTCGACCGATGTGGCTACCGACTGGGGCATGGGTCGGGTTATTATGACCTTTTCCTGCGCAGGCTGCCGGATGGGATTGCCAAGATCGGGCTGGCCTACGATTGGCAGGTAGTGGCGGAAGTTCCCCGTTCCGATCACGACGTTCCGGTGGATTTGGTGGTAACGGAGACGGAGGTAATCGCCGTCGGCCCGGGGGTGGGTGCGTAGCTGGACGAGGGAGACCGGCCATGAGCAGGTTTCGTGTATGGGTACGCACTCCCCCGAGAGGATACGAGTTCTGATGGTGGAAACGCTTGCGCACTCGACCCGATGAGTGAAGTCTTGTATAATAGAAAGAGGATCACACGGAGGTTTCGGCACGTGGCCTTGGGTAGCCCCGGCAGTCGTCCGCTGCCTTTAGAGCGCAAACTGGATGACACATTCCCCGACGCGTTCGTTGAGTGCGCCGATAATAGACAGTTTATGGCCGGGTTGGCGGACGGCATAATGAAGTTAATAGTGACCTCTCCTCCCTACAACATCGGCAAGACCTACGAGCGGCGTAATCCACTGAGGGTGTATCTGCGGGATCAGGAAGACGTAATTGCCGAGTGCATAAGGTTGTTGCATCCGCAGGGGTCCATTTGTTGGCAGGTGGGGAACCACATCACTAACGCCGGCGAAGTTGTGCCGCTTGATATCGTGTTATATCCTCTTTTCAAGCGGTATGGCCTGCATTTGCGCAACCGCATCGTATGGCACTTCGGGCACGGTCTCCACTGCGCGAAACGGCTTTCGGGAAGGCACGAAACCATCGTGTGGTTCACCAAAGGGGACGATTACACCTTCAACCTGGACCCCATCCGCATCCCCTCTAAGTACCCTAACAAGAGATATTTCAAGGGGCCTAAGGTCGGCATGTTGTCCGGTCACCCCGGGGGGAAAAACCCTGGGGATGTGTGGGATATCCCAAACGTTAAGGCAAATCACATCGAGAAGACTGTTCATCCATGCCAGTTTCCGGTTGAGCTCGTGGAACGCCTGGTGCTTTCGATGACCAATCCTGGCGACAGCGTGTTCGACCCTTACATGGGCGTCGGTTCAGCCATAATCGCTGCGTTAAAGCATGACCGAGTTGGCTACGGCTGTGATATTGAGCCAGAGTATGTTGAAATCGCCAGGGATCGAGTCCGGCAGCTCAGGGATGGCACGCTCCGGACGCGGCCGATGGGCAAGCCTATCTATGACCCCTCCCAGCCCAATGGGGGCCATGAATGAGGATCGCCACACTGTATTCCCATCTCAACGGACATGAACATATCCTAGTTCACAAGCCCCACATCTGGGAGAACATTCGGGAAGTCATCGCCGCTGTTGATGCTTCCGAGTGCCTCACCAAGGTGTCCAAAGAGAGAACCAAGAGGGGCAAGACCCTATACAGCCCCGTCGAAATGAACAAACTGTTCAAGGCACAACTTGACCGACGTGGGTGGGAAGAAGCCCGCACCTCTTACTGGGTGACTGCTGACCAGCGGCTTATCCGCAAGACCATGCAGATGTCACCTGACGAACAACGGAAAGAGATCCTTCAGGCTGGCATGAAGCCAATCTTCTCGTACAACCAAACAGATTTCGTTAAGGAAAGAATTGCCATTGAGATCCAATTCGGAAAGTACGCTTTCGTTGCCTATGACCTGTTCGTCAAACACATGGCGTTCTTCATTGGCGACCAGATAGATGTGGGCATTGAGATATTGCCGATGAAAGACCTCCAAGCAGAGATGTCCTCAGGGGTCGGCTATTACGAAGGAGAGCTTTACAACCTCCTTCGTCAAGGCCGTGGTGTGCCTGCCGTGCCTCTGGTGATCATTGGTGTAAAGTGTTGAGTTCAAGAGGTTCTGCCTGAGCAACGCCACCCGCCACGGACGGCCTAGATCGTTCCATTCAGCGGCGAAGGTGAGCCGCGAGAAAACCTTGGAGGAAGAAATGATAATCATAGGCGAGAGGATTAACAGCACTCGCAAGACGATAGCGCCGGCGGTCGAGGCAATGGACGCAGCCTTCATCCAGAAGGAGGCGAAGGATCAGGCCGAGGCCGGCGCTCACTACATTGACGTGAACGTCGCCACAATGATGGAGAAGGAATGCGAGCGGATGGAGTGGGCGATAAAGACCATCCAGGGGGTGGTTGACCTGCCCATCTGCATAGATACGCCCAGTCCGGAGGCGATGAAGGTCGGCCTGATGACCGCCAAGGGGAAGACGATCATGAGTTCCATCACCGGTGAGGAGAAGAAACTGGCTCAATACCTTCCATTGCTGAACGAACACGGTTGCTCGGTCATCGCCCTTTGCATGGATGATACTGGAATGCCGGAGACGGCCGAGCAGAGGTTCGCAATCGGGGCGAGGCTGGTGGAATGGCTGGGCAAGGCGGGGAAGAAAGAGGAGGAGATGTTCATAGACCCACTGGTGCGGCCGATTTCCTCGGGGGAACGCTATGGAAGGATAGTGCTGGAGACTATCTCGCGGCTGAAGAAGGAGTTCCCGGAGGTGCACGTGGTTTGCGGTCTGACTAACGTCTCTTTCGGGCTGCCGCAACGGAAAAACCTGAACCAGTCCTTCCTCGTCCTCTGTATGGGAGCCGGGCTCGATGCCGTCATCGTTGATCCGACGGATGCGAAGCTGATGGCCCTGATGCTGGCGGCGGACGCCCTTCTGGGCAATGACGAGTTCGGACTAAAGTATCTCGGCGCCCACCGCGCGGGCAAGTTGGTGGTATAGGGCAGTGCAGAGCCTGCCTTTGCATAGCCCGCAGCCGCCCGACCTGGCTCGCCGGCTGGGGAAGGAGATGGGGGTGAACGTCTTCGCCTGCTACCAGTGCAAGCGGTGTAGCGCGGGCTGTCCGACCGCCTTTGCCATGGACCGGCCCCCGCACGAATTGGTGAGGGCGCTGCAACTGGGCCACGATGAATTGGTCCTGACCAGCCGCACCGCCTGGCTTTGCTCCTCCTGCGAAACCTGCTCCACCCGCTGCCCGCAGGAGGTTGACCCAGCCCGGGTGATGGACGGGGTAAAGGTGCTTTGCGAGAGGGAGTCCATCGCGCCGGCGGTTGCCTCGGTGGCGAATTTCAACCGCACCTTTGTCTGGATGATCTCCCGCTTTGGACGGGCGTATGAGTTGGGGCTGGTCTTCCTCTCCCAGTTGAAGTCGGGCCGGCTCTGGCACGACCTGCCGTCGGGAATCAAACTGTTCAGGAAGGGAAGACTTCATCTCCTTCCGTTGCGGGGCGGGAGGAAGACGGTGGCGCGGCTGCGGAAAAGACTGAAGGCAGCGACCAGTGACCGGTGGCCGGTGGCCAGTGGCCGGTGAGGGCGATGCCGAGGTGAGGCACACATGAAACTAGCCTACTATCCGGGCTGCTCGCTCAAGGCCTCGGCCTCACCCTACCAGGATTCCACCTTGCTGGTGGCGGAGAGGCTGGGGATAGAGTTGGAGGAGGTGCCGGAGTGGGTCTGCTGCGGCGCGACGCCCACCCACTCCACCTCGCCTTTGCTTTCGCTTGCCCTGCCGCTGCAGAACCTCCTCCAGGTGGAGGGGATGGGGGTGGAGAAGGTGGCGCTTCCCTGCGCTGCCTGCTATGGACGCTTCCGGGTCGCCGACTACCAGATGAAGAACAACGCCGGGCTGCGCAGCCAGTTGGAGACTGCCCTCGGCGCCAAATATCGCGGCTCGGTCGCCATCCTTCACTTGCTCGATCTGCTGGTGAACCACGTCGGCCTGGAGACGGTGCGCGAGAAAATTCGCAAGCCCCTTTCCGGGCTGAAACTCGCCTGTTATTACGGTTGCCTGCTGACCCGGCCCCCTGAGGTGGTTGCCTTCGACGAGCCCGATAACCCCTCCTCGATGGACAGGTTGATGGAGGCGGCGGGCGCCACGACCGTGGAGTGGCCCTACAAGACCGAATGCTGCGGGGCCACCCTGGGCATAAGTTACCTGGAGGTGGCTGCGCGGCTCATCACTCAGATTCTGAGGGCAGCCTTGAGGGCCGGAGCGGAGATGGTGGTGGTCGCCTGTCCCCTTTGCCAGCCCAACCTTGATGTGAGGCAGGAGGAAGCAGCGAAGATCATGGGGCAATCGCTTAGAGTGCCGGTGGTTTACTTCACCCAGTTGCTGGCGCTAGCCCTGGGGCAGGAGGCTGGCAAACTGGGGCTCGAAAAGAATATCATTGACCCTACGGCGATTCTGAGGCAGCGGCGGGTGATCTGAATTACGGCAGTGACCGGAAACGGCAGAAGAGACGGGCGGGAATAAATCCCGCCCCTACGGGAAGATCGGGAATGATGTATCCGGGGCTGATGTAGGGGAGCAGTTTACTGCTCCCAAAGAGGAGAAGGCGGAGGACGAGTTCCGCCTCTACAACTGAACAGGAGAAGCAACATGAAGGACAAGAAAATAAGGATTGGTTTCATCGGAGCGGGGGGCATTGCGCGCGGACATTTCAAGAGGCTGCTGGCTTCCGGCAGGGCGGAGGTGGTAGCCCTGACTGATCCGAGCCGCAAGAGCATCGAACGGATGCACAGGCACGTCCCTGAGTCAAAGTCGGTCAGGGTTTTCCGCGACTATCGGCGGATGCTGGAGCAGATGAAACTCGACGCGGTGCAGATTCACTCCCCTCACACCGTGCACTTCCAACAGGCGATGGATGCCATGGACCTCGGCCTGCATTGCTTGATCGAGAAGCCGATGGTCTGCAGGGTTTCTCACGCCAAGAAACTCATCGCCAAGGCCAAGCAGAAGAAGGTGCAGGTTACCGTCTCGTATCAGCGCCACTTTCAGCCTGCCTTTAGATACGTGAAAGAGGCGCTGGCCTCAGGCGAACTAGGGGAACTGGTCTTCATCTCCGCCTGGCAGGCCCAGAACTGGAGGGACGGCACCCGGGGGGAGTGGCGCCAAAACCCGGAACTGAGCGGCGGCGGCCAGCTCAATGACTCCGGCAGCCATTTGGTGGACATTGTCATGTGGGTCAGCGAGGTCGAGCCGGAGGAGGTATTTGCCTATGTGGATAACAAGGAGACGCCAGTGGACATAGTATCGGCGCTTTCCATAAAGTTCCGCGGGGGCGTGTTGGGCAACCTTTCCATAATTGGGCAATCGGCCACCGGCTTCCACGAAGACCTTTCCTTCTGGTGCACCAAGGGCAACGTGCACATCCGGCAGGGGAAACTTCTGCGCCAGGATGGCGACGGCCCCATCCGGGAAATCACCAAACTGCCTTCTGGCTCTGACCCCGACACGCACTTCATCAACCTGATTCAGGGACTGGAGGAACCTCAGGCTCCCCCCGAAGTTGGCCTCAAGGTGATTCGGCTCACCGAGGCGGCGTGGGAGTCGGGCAAGAAAGGCAAGCCCGTCAAGGTAAAGTAACTATCAAGTTGAGTCCAACTCGTTGAGTTGAAGATCAACCGCATACCCGTCATTGCGAGCGGCTCGTCCGCCGAAGCCTCTTGTCCTCCGTAGCTTTAGCGGAGGAGGATGGCGAAGGCGGGAGCGAAGCAATCTCGGCCCTGCTGCCGTCCGATGAGATTGCTTCGTCGTCCGCCGCGGCGGCGCCGAGGTCGGGACTCCTCGCAATGACGGAGGGTTTCAGTGTAATGCAGGAAACTCATCAGGAGGGCTTGTCTTATCGAGTCCGACAGTCTGGCAAGGTCGGATCATGCAGCGTCCAAATCTGAACACGTGAGGGGATGGCTTGAACGTGGAACCGAAAGACATCCTGGCAATCGGCACTCTCATCCTGCTGGAAGGGCTGCTCTCGGCGGATAATGCGCTGATCCTTGCCGTCCTGGTGCAGCCGCTGAAAGGCCGTCACCGGCAAAAAGCGCTTCTGTACGGGATATTCGGCGCGTTCGCGCTGCGCTTTCTGGGTCTGCTGACCGCAACCCTCTTCCTCAAGTTGTGGTATATGAAGTTGTTGGGCGGCGGATACTTGGCCTACCTGGCGACGGTGCACTTCGCTCGACGGGGAAGGAAGAAAGCCGAGCCAAGGGCGGGTCCGCCGAGATACGCAAACTTCTGGAAGATCGTGGCAACCGTGGAACTGGTTGACTTCGCCTTCGCGATGGACTCGATACTGGTGGCGGTTGGGGTTTCGAACAAACTCTGGGTTGTGTGGACCGGAGGAGTTCTGGGCATCATCACGATGCGGATTGCGGCTGGGCTCCTCGTCATCTTGCTGGAGAAGTTTGCCTCGCTCGAGGACATGGCCTACGTGCTGGTGGGATGGGTTGCGGTGAAGATGTTGCTCGGGGCCTACGAGATGTTCTCGGAGGCGATCTTGGGGAGGAGATTCGCTGCGCACCTGATGCCCGAATGGCTTTTCTGGGTAATGATGGGCGGGATCGTGGTGGCGGGGACGGTATATGCCATCTGGCGCAAAGGGCCGCCACCTGAGGAGGCAGACCCGGGCGACAGCCAGATAGGCGACGGCCCTTCGACCCTTCGGTGAACTCCCTTCGACGTTGCTCAGGGTGGTGAGCCTGTCGAACCACAGGCTCAGGGCCGTGAGCAAGGTCGAACGGCTGAACTTTCTCAATCTCCCCCGCCTTATTCCTACGCAGGTGGATTGACATGGGGGCCGGTCTCCCCCTACACTATAAGCGCGTGTTTACCGCTAGACCAAAGGAGAGAAAGACATGGTTCGCAAACTAGCATTGATGGTGGGGATGGTAGGTTTGCTCATCTGCGTTTCAAAGGCCGGGTGGGCGGATCTTTCCTTCGGCAGTTCTGCGCGTGAAATGGCAATGGGAGGGGCGGGGCTAGCGCTAACAGATAACCCCACGGCCAGTATCGCCAGGAACCCGGCTGCCCTCGCCTATCGCTCCGGCTTTAACTTTCGCTGGCCGAACCTTGCTTTCAGGGAGCGCGGAGCCGCCGGGCTGGGAGACATCATTGACAAGATCTCTCAAACCGGCGGAGACATCAGCACGGAAGACGCGCTTGACCTGGTCCGCGATTTCGCCACCAATGAAACGACCATGCAGTTGAACCTCCAGACCGGATTGACCGTGGCGAACCTGGATTTCGCCTCCGCAGGAGAGGGGCAGATAAGGGTAATTCCCAACGAGCTGCTGCGCGAGTGGGCAAGCAGTCCCTTGCCCACCCCCGATCCTCCTGACGGGGCAGGGGCCACGATCAACGCCGGGGCGATCTATTCCTTGCCGAGCATAGCCATGGCGCGTAAGGTGGAATCACTGGGAGGCAAGAACGCCAGCTTCGCGGTCGGCGCAAGGGTGAACCTGCTCCATAGCGTGGCCTACAACAGCACGGTTGAATGGCAGGCGGGTGTAGGAGACGTCACCCCAGAGGAGACGCTCAAGGAGACCGACTGGAGCGCCGACCTGGGCCTCATCTACGAACTGAAGAAGCCCATCGGCGCGAAGGTGGCCCTGGTTGCCTCGGATATCAAGAAGCCGAGCCTGGCCGGTCTGAACACCGAGACGGTGTTTGACGCCGGATTCGCCATGAGAACCCCGATCGGGCTGGTGGTGGCCGCGGATGCGAGGAACCTGACCAAGGCCTACGGAGAGAACATGATCCTTTGTGCGGGCGCGGAGTGGAAACTGGGGCCTCTTGCCCTGCGGGCCGGCCTCTCTTCCAAGGACAGTGGGTTGTCCATCGGGGTGGGGCTCGGATCGCTCCTCAGTCTCAGCTTCAGCCCGAACAGCGCCTTCGACGCAGCCGCGACCATCCATATGTTGCTGCCTTGAGGGCTAGGAAGTAAGAACGTCAGAAGCGCAGCCCTCAAGCCGGAGGAGGTTCTTCTTGGGTAGCACTTTCGTGGGCAAGGGGGTTGCGGACAAGAGGGGGGAATTCGAGCGGCTGGCCCAGCCGCATGTGAAGGAGATATATAACGGGGCTTTGCGTTTGACCCACAATCCCGTGGACGCCGAAGACCTCTCCCAGGACGTGCTTGTAAAGGCCTACTCTTCCTTTCATCAGTTCAAGCCGGGAACCAATTTCCGCGCCTGGTTGTTCAAGATTTTGATGAACACCTATATCAACGAATATAGGAAGAGAATCCGTCAGCCGACGGTGATTTCCTGGGAAGACCTATCCAGGGAAACCGAAAGGACCGCTACTGAAGAATCACAGAGCTTGGAAGACCCAGAGGCAAGTTTTTTTGCCAAGGTATCTGATCCGGAGGTATCCGCCGCCCTGAAGGAACTGCCGTCCGAATTCAGGGATGTCGTCCTCCTTTATGACATCCACGGATTCAGTTACAAAGAGATCGGTGGTATGTTGAGGATTCCGCTGGGCACGGTGCGCAGCCGCCTCTTTCGAGCGAGGCATCTGTTGATGAAGAGGCTCAAGGACTATGCGCGCTCGACGGGGTTGATATGAGGTGGGTCAGATGAAAGAGTGCAGTCATATGCAGGCGTGGGCCTCCGCCCTTTTGGATGGGGAGATGGCCGAGGGGCGACGGCGCTGGGTCGAGCAGCACCTGGTGGAGTGTCCTGAGTGCCGAGGCGTGAGGGACTACCTGCTGCGATTGAAAGAGGCCCTGAGACGACAGAAGGAAACCCACGTGGATGCGCCCGTTGGGCTTTGGGAGAGGGTGGGCTTCAAACTCGACTACGTGGACAGGGTGGTTGCGCCCAAGGTCTATCCGTGGCTTAGATGGAGCGTAGCGTCCGCCCTCGGAGTGGCCGTCGTGGCGGTGGCTCTGGTGGGTTCAGGGACGTTTCGCCGTGGGGCGGTTCTGAGCCCGGCCGCTCTCGCGGATGAGTTCCCAAAGCAGGGAGGCCTCATTTCCTTGCCGGCATCAGTTGGAACCACTGAGGAGGTGGGAACGCAGATAAGCCGAATGGTCGGCTTTGAGGTTTCTCCGCCCGATCTGTCCGGGTGTGGCTTCAGATTAGTGGGGGCAAATCCCACCAGGGTGTGCGGGGTCAAGGGCATCAGTTTCGTTTACCGCCGGGGCAATGAGGTGGTAGTGGTTTCGCAGTTGCTGGAGGTGCCCCGTTTGCAGGGATTTGTGCGCACCACCGGCCCAGGCGAGCAACAACTCAATCAAGCCACGGTCAGAGACCTAAAGGTGATGGTCTGGCAGGAGGGAGACAAGGTCTTCGGCCTTGTCTGCGGCCAACAGGTATCCGTGGGGCCTCTTGGCCAGCATTAGGCGCCAGTGAAGCAGGAAGGCGTCTGGACGCGTAAGTGTGCGGGCGCCCGTTCGACCGCCATGCTAGCACTCGCGGGCGGATGTAAGTAACACCGACTGAAGCCTCGGATCCAGAGGCCAAACCCCTTTTCCGGAACGGACATACTGTTCCCCTACACCACCCCTCGAAATCCCTCCCCCGGTGCTCCTGTAGGCGCGGGTTTTTAACCCGCCCGTCTCTTCCGCCCTCTCCGTCCACTGACCACTGGTCACCGGTCACTGGCCACTGCCGTTTCCGGCTAGCGGCTCATTTGCCACGTCCGAACTGATTGCCTAGAATATGCCCTACACTCTTGAAAGGAGCGCACAAGATGGGCGCAGCGGAAGCGAAACAAAAATTACAGGGAATCTTGGTGGCGGCCCCCACCCAGATGAAGCAGGATTACTCGCTGGACCTCGACGGGATAAAGAAGTTCACCCGTTTCTTAGTGGACAAGGGCATCGTCAACGGCAACGGGGTCATCCTCTCCACCGGGGCAGGCGGGGAGCATATGCACCTCACCATGGAGGAACGGAAAAAGGTGACGGCGGCGGTGGTAGAGGCCGCGGAGGGGAAGGTTCCCGTATTCGTTGGCGCCACTCATAACTCCACCCTCCACGCCGTGGAACTGGCCAAGAACGCCGCCTCCGCCGGCGCCACGGGCCTGCAGGTCTCGTCGCCTTACTACTTCGTTCTATCAGAGGATGAGGTGTTCGAATACTTTAAGGCCATCAACGACGCCGCAGACATCGGCATCATGGTCTATAACGACCCCTGGGCCAGCGGGATGGATATGAGCGCCGAATTCATCGGCAGGCTGGCCGAACTCCCCCATATCATCGGACTGAAATGGGCGACTAACAACGGATTCACTCGGCGAGAGGTGTACCACCTCTTTTCCGACAGGTTCTCCATCATTGATAACCAAATGGTCTACGTCGGCCCTGGCAGTTTCATGATGGGGGCAAGGGGATTCGTCTCCCAGGTGGCGAACTTCGCCCCGGAATACGAACTCAACATCCTGAGGCTCATCCGGGCGAAGGAGTGGGAAAAGGTGGTGAGGGAACTCGACCGCCTCACCATCCCCTACTATCGCATCCTCATTGAGGCCGGCAAAGAAGGCATCACCGGCGAGGGCAACTTCATCAAGACCGCCGTCGAACTCGCCGGCCTGCCCGCAGGCCCCGCTCGCCCACCCCACCGCCCATTGCCCCCAAAGTATCGGGAGAAGATGAGAGCCGTGCTGGCTGCGGCGGGGATTGGATGAGGGGCGATATTCCGCGGGAAAAGACTGGAAAACGTATCTAAGAGGAGAAGAACATGCCGAAAGCAATAGTAAAAGCCCACATCTGCCGCAACATTGACGCCACAGCCTACAGCGAGGAGAGGTCGAAGATGACCTACGAGCAGATGCAGGACTTCAAGCCCTATAGCAGTAATTATTTTGCCTTCACCACCGTGATGTTCAACCCGAACGACGGCCTGGTCTATTGTGGCACCACCGCCTACGATTCGGAGATCATGTGGACCTTCGACCCGGCTACCAAGAAGTTCGAGAACCTGCATTGGCCGGAGACGGAGGGAGCGGACAGATACGACATCAAGGTCCACCGCTCCCTGGTCCTGGACGATGATGGGATGATCTACGGCGCCACCGCCTGCCTCCATCCGCTGCAATCGCGGCTGAAGGCCAAGGGAGGCAAGGTCTTCCGCCTGGACCCGAAGACGAAGAAGTTCGAGATCCTGGGCATTCCGGTGAAATACGACTACATCCAGTGCATCGCCATGGATCACAAACGGAAGATAATCTACGGCTTCACCTGGCCCGTGCCGAAGTTCTTTCGTCTGGACGTCTTGAGCAGGGAGTCCATTGATTTCGACTACGTTGGCGGCCAGCCCCATATCCCGGCGGTTGATGACGAGGGGACCCTTTGGGGCGCGGTGGGCTGGAGCGGCGACCAGATCTTCAGTTACCATCCCGACAGGGGCGCGACCTGGCATAAGCAGACCATTGGCCAACTGGTGCCGGGAGCCAACGGGATTGACGGCATGATCACCGGCGATGACGGCTTCATCTACATCGGCACCATCGGCGGCTCGTTGCTGCGCCTTGACCCGAGGGACGCAACCCTCAAATACCTCGGCCATCCCTGCCCCGGAAATCGGCTGGCCGGCCTTGCCATCGGCAAGGACGGGCTCATCTACGGCTCGGGCGGAAGTGACTTCAAAACCTACGTCTTCGCCTATGACCGGGAAGCCGAGAGGTTCTACGACCTCGGACCGCTTTACGACCCGGAGATCAACGAGAGTGCCTTCATCGCTCACCACGCCACCGTATCCGATGACGGCACCATCTACAGCGGCGATACCGACAGCCCCAAGCGCTCCGGCTTCCTCTGGGAAATCAAGGTCAAGTGGTAAGCGTCAGTCCAGTGTAGGGGCGTCCGTCCAAACCTGGACGGATGCCCCGAAGGAATAACAACCCGCCACAATGATCCGTGGTCTTGTAGGGGCATGGCATGCCATGCCCTTCTGGTGAGAGCTAGCGTGCGAAACGGCCGGTAGGGGCGTATAGTATACGCCCCTCCGCATCCCTAATCTTCGTAATGTGCAGATGACGAAGAGGGCTACGTGGGATCAAGGGGTAGCCAGGTTTCCCTCCGCCCACTCCTTCCAGGCTTCATAGTCATTCCCCAACGACTGCCCCGTGAGTTCCTTCAGCAGCACCTCCGCTGTTGTCGAGAGGGGGTGCTCATCCTTGCCAACGGCCTCGATGAGTTGCCAGATCACGGAACTGTCCTTGATCCTCCTCAGCGCCGCCCGTGCATATGACTCAACCCGGTCATCGCCCAGCATTTCCACCAGAACCGGCACGGCCCTCGCATCGCCAAGTTTGCCCAGGATGGGGATGGCATTCGTTTGGACGTGCAGGCTCTGGGCTTTGAGATGTTTCGCGATGACCGGAGCCGCCTCCTTCTCTCCCTTCAAGCCCAGCACGTAGGCCGCTGCCCAGGCAACGCCAGCGTCCTCACTGCCCAACGAATCTCGCAACACTTGAAGTCCATCGGCTCCCACCTCATGCGCCAGCTCCCTGGCTGCCGCCTGCCGAGCTTCGTAGTCTTCGTCGGCCAGCGCCTCCCTCAGGATTGGGATGACCTCGCCCGGTTCGCACAACTCCGCCAGGGCCGCAATGATCGCCTCCTCGACCTGCCCGACCTTCTCCGTCTGGAACGCCTGACGAAGAGCGGAGATGACCTCACGATCCCCACGCATCCGAAGCCGAGCCAGGTATTCCGCTGCACTACGCCTTACGGCGTGCCAGGGATCATTCAGCGCCGAGACCAGGTGGGGAACCGTGGCCGGGTCATTCAGAAGCCCCAGTGCCTCGATAGCTTCAAGACGGTATCGTTTCGACGGTTCCGGCTCGGTGAGCACATAAGCGAATTGTGGTATGAGCCGGCTGTCTCGAGCCCTGGCAAGGTCGTATACGATCGCCTCATCCTGACTCGAATAGGTCTCCCATTTGTGAAGGTGTTCGAGCAGGATTGAGACGTCCGTATCCTTGCCCAGGACATAGCCCACCAGTCTCCCCATCAGCGACTTCCATATCTCTGTCGGCGTCCTTAGCGTGCTGGAGGGGTAGTCATCGAGCAGCTTGCCGAAACTCAGATGGGCCAGGCCATACTCCCCCCTCTCGACGTGGCAGACGCCGTGGCGGTACTGCGCCAGGTCGCTAAACGCAGAAAGTGCGTATTCCTCCGCGGCCTTCCGGTACCAATGGATGGCCTGAAGATACAGCGCGCGTCGCTCCCCGTAGGGGCCTGCCTCCACCTCCAGCCTCCAGCCAAGGAAATAGCACGCATACTTCGCATAGGCGGAGGTCGGTAACTCCTCCGCTACCCTCCTCTTCCCCTCCCTACTCCAGTCCCACGGCCTGATCGCCACCACCTTTGACCCAGGCCGTGCCGGCTTAACCAGCATCTCAAACGCCTCACGATCCAAGCCCTCCGGGGCATTCAGCGCAAATGAAATCCAGGGTGATTCCATCAAACCCTCCCACGGATAGACAATCTCCTTCGTGAGCATACGCTGGTACTTCCCGCCTGAACGGTAACTTGCCTTGAAGCGGTATTCCCCCGGCTCGCTCATGCTGTAGTTGTCCAGTAGGTCAAACCGCCAGTGGAGGGAATGGAATGGGGCCAGGAAGACGTTGTACCCCTCCGGCGCCATGTCAATCCACCCGCCATGGCGCTTCAGTCTCTCCCCATCCGGGCCAATCACTTCCAGATTGAGCGTGAGTTGGTGGGATCCCGCGAAGGGGCGACCCACGATCAGCAGTTCCTCCGTGTGATTGGTCAAGGTCGCAGTGAGGATCGCCGGCTCTCCCACCAGGTAGTGATCACTCCCGAGGGCGAGGCTCAGCGACACCTTGCGGTCGAGCGACCAGAGTTCCTCACTTGCCCCTCCGCACCTCTGCTCCCCGCCAGCCTCTGCTCCCCCTCCCGTAGCCCGATCGCCACGATTCTGGTCCCCTTGTGCACCCACCCTGGGAACGACGAGGAGAAACACCAGCAACAAGACCGCCCCAACGCGACGCGGCAGATCCGATTCCTTCATTGTCTTCCCTCCTCTAAGAACAAATGCCCACGGGTGAAGCGTACAACCCGCCTTTCCACCATCCTACGACGCAGTCACAATTTCCTCAAGGCCCCTCGTTCGGCCCTTTTTCGTGACGGGCATCCTCTCTCTTGGGTAAGGCAGGACCCGCCAGAAAGAGAACTGCCAGCAAGTGTTCCACCGGATCGTTTCCCGACAGACCCGTGGGACCGGGGACATCCGCCGCGGCGGACCGTGCCCCTCTGGCAGACGCCAGCCTCACGTCAGACTCGTAGGGGCGTATAGCATACGCCCCACGGTTATGGGAGCGCCCGTCCAGATCGGGACGCACGCCCCGCTCATCTTCAATCTTCCTAATCTGCGTCATCTGCGGATAACAAATGGGGGGTGGCTCAGCTCGTCAGTTCTGCGACGCGGCCGCCGCCCCCTTGTCGGCAGACGCGCCGAACGGCGGGTGGTGGGGAAGCGCATACGGGGCCAAACCCCATAGGCCCAGTTTCCGGGCCTTCGCTTGCTCTTCGAGGGGAACCCACTCATCAGCGTTGACGTGGCAGGGCTGAAAGTTCCAGACGCTCGCATAGCCGTTGGCCACCATGTACTCGTTGATGTTCTGCCGGCCGCTGGGGGAACGAAGATACACGACGGCCCGGGTTCGGCCGTAGGGATCGGTTGGGTGAACTGGGCAGACCTCAACTTCGACCTGTGCCCCCGATATCTTCTCCTCCAGGAAGCGGGCGGCGGCCTCCCCGCCGGCGGGGCTCAATTCCGGGGCGTCAATGCCGATGAGGCGGATCTTGCCGACGCCGTCGCAGAAGATTGTATCCCCGTCTATGACTTTCGAGCAGCGGTGGGAGGTCGAGGTGGGCGGAGTTGAGAAGGGCTGGACGGGGCGCGGGGGAGGCAGTTTCGATGCGCGTTGGAGAAGCCCTCGAGAGAGGAGCACGACAAGGATTAGGAAGACGAGGAGGACGACTCTGCGCTCGGTTCTCAATTTTCCCATCGCCTTTCCACGACCCTAACTTGCCGGAAGTTCAAAGCCGACGCCCTCGCCGACGATGAGCCCAGGCTTGCCCAGGTTGCCGGTAACCTCGACCTTGACGGGGAGGAATTGCTTGACTACCCACAGATTAGTCAGGAGGTGCTGGGTGACCTGCTCGACCGAGGCTCGGAAATGGCCTTTGCAGAGCGCAAGCCACAGCAGCAACTGGTCGGCCAGGTGCAGGTCCCACACGGCGCCGGAGGCGAGAAAGGCTTTGAGGGCGTCGGCGGCTTCCTGGCCCACCTGTTCTGCACGCTTGCCCCTCTTCCCCAGCGAGGAGAAGCCGGCGAGGGAGCCCTCGAAGTGGGCAAGAACGAAGGCATAGGTGCCGGTTCCTGGGGAAGGGATTTCCTGGACGGTCTGTCGGCCGATCTCCCCCAAGTCTTTCAGCGAGTCGGTCATCGCGCCCATCTGCCTCTCGGCGATGGAGATGGGCAGGCGAGAGACAGCGGAAATGCAAACGATCCGTTTCAATTGCCCCAGTTTAACCTCTCCAGGGGCAAAGAGACAGTTGGCCGGCTGTATCTCCGCCTTTATCTCTCCGCCCCCGACCGGATAGTAGCCGGCCCGTCTCATCTCCAGCGATGCGGAGAGGCCAAGTTTGGCGAGGGAAGGGAGGAAGACGTGGTGCAGGTATTCGAAGACGGGGCTGAAGGGGACGTGGGTGCCGCCTCGGAGGGTGAGGGTGGATGGGCTGCGGGCAAAGGCCAGGGGAGGGAGTATGGTCTGAAGGATGAGCGAGCACGAGCCGGCGCTCGGGGCAACGCGGGAAACGTCAAACTCGAAGTTGCCGCCGGCGACGGAGCCGGGGGCAAAGGAGAGACCGGTGGATTTGAGTTGGGCGCCTTCCACGCGAGCACCTGTAACCTCGCCCTTGTGGTGCAGGCTTCTAGCCTGCGTCGCGCCTTCCACGCGCGCGCCTGCAACCTGCTGGGCGGCGAGAACGGCGGTGAGGTGCTGGGGTTGAAGGCCCGGCTTGGGCCTGTTGGCGCGGATATTGAAGATACGAAAGGGAAGACCCAAGAGACAGGAGAGGGAGAGGCTGGTGCGCAGGACTTGCCCTCCTCCTTCTCCGTAGGAGCCATCAATCTCCAGCATGGCGATCGGAAGGGAGGCGAGATCTACATCCTGTGGCGGAAGTTATCGGACATGCGGCGGATTCGCCGCACGAAGACCACGGCCATGGCGATCAGGAGTAAGAAGAGGAGGACGCCATACCAGGGGCGCCAGAAATGAAAAGCCAGGGGAATCAGGGCAAGGACGGAGAAAAGGATGAGGATGGATTCGACGAGTTCGGGGCGCGACATGGCGGTGGCGCGGGGCTAGCCTTGCTTTTGCCAGGAGACGGAGGCGTGGGCGGAATGGTTGTGGATGGATTCGGCCGATTCGCAACAGACCTCGAACCAGGTGACGTTGGGCAGCTGGCGGAGGGCTAGGAAGGAGTCACGGACGGCGTCTTCGACGAATTTTGGGTTGGAGAAGGCCCGCTCGGTGACGAGTTTTTCGTCCTCGCGCTTCAAGAGGGGAAAGATCTCGCAACTGCCGCTCTTTTCCAGCAGAGGCACGAGATCCTCGATCCAGACGATGGTTCCTTCCTCGTAGCGGAGGCGAGCGCCGATGACGGCTCTCTGAGAATGGGCGCCGAAATCGGAAATCTCGAGGGAGCAAGGACAAACCAGGATAACCGGCACCTCGACGCCGAGGACGAAATCGTCACCCTCGTGGTTCGACAGGCTCCGTTCGGCTTGCTCTCGGCCCGAGCACGTCGAGGGCTCCACCCCGAGCGAAGTCGAGGCGTTGTAACGGCAGGAGAAGGAGCAATCATAGTCTAGGGCGCAAGGAATATTGGTGGCAGGGGTGAGTTTGTCGAGGAAATACTTGAACCTGGTGCGGAGGTAAACGTTGCGCGCCGAGAAAACCTCAGCGGCCTCCCTGGCGATCTGTTTCAGCTCAGCCTCTGCTATCGGCTGGTTCTGCCAGCGCAAAAGGATTTCCACGAAGCGGCTCATGTGGGTGGCGCGGTGCTCTTCCGCAAGTTCCACGCTCATGTCCACGATGCCGAGGGCGGAGGAATAGGAGCCTTGCTTCCTCTTTATGTTGAGCGGGAGATGGAAATCTTTTATGCCGACCTTTTGCAGCTCGATCCCCCTGCTGTCCTGTTGGGCGGCCACGTCTTTCACAGAAGCCCACCTAGCTCTGGGCGGTGACAGTTGGCAACATCGTTTCTTGTGATTAGTTGTTGGTGGTCAGTGGCACACTCCAACAACTGACAACTAACAGCCAACAACGAACTATCTCCCTTGGGGGCTACGGTGCAGCCTGGTTCCATCGCCTGACGACGATAGCGGCATTCTGGCCTCCGAAGCCGAAGGAATTCGACATGGCGAACTCAACGGGCATGGGGCGGGCGACATTGGGGACATAGTCGAGGTCACAATCGGGGTCCGGCACCTCATAGTTTATGGTGGGAGGAACCAGGGAGTCCCGGCAGGCGAGGACACAGGCAATGAACTCGACGCCACCGGCGGCGCCGAGGAGATGGCCGGTCATTGATTTGGTCGAACTGACGGCCAGTCTGTGAGCGTGCTCGCCGAAGAGGGCCTTGATGCCGGTGCTCTCGATGGCATCGTTGAGGGGGGTAGAAGTGCCATGGGCGTTGATGTAATCCACCTTCTCAGGCGCAATGGCCGCGCTATGCAAGGCGGCTTCCATCGCCCTTATGGCTCCGTCGCCGTCGGGGCTGGGGGCGGTCATGTGGTAGGCATCGCCGCTCATTCCGAAGCCAACCATCTCGGCATAAATGGGGGCGTTCCTGGCGACGGCGTGGTCGAGTTCCTCGAGGACGACCACGCCGGCCCCCTCTCCCATGACGAACCCATCCCGGAGTTTGTCGAAGGGCCGGCTGGCCTTGCGGGGCTGATCGTTCCGGGTGGAGAGGGCCTTCAAGGAACAGAAGCCGGCCATCGAGAGAGGGGATATGGCGCCCTCAGCGCCGCCGGTAATCATCGCCTCGGCTTCGCCTCGGCGGATGATCTCGAAGGCGTCCCCGATCGCATGCGCGCCGCTCGCGCAAGCGGTGACCGTGGTGGAGTTGGGTCCCCTGGCGGAAAGGAGCATGGAGACGTGGCCGGAGGCCATGTTGGAGATCATCATCGGGACGAAGAAAGGGCTGACCCGCCCGGGGCCCTTCTCCATGAGGATGGTGTGCTGAGCCTCCCAGGTGAGGATGCCACCGATGCCGGAGCCGATGATGACACCGACTTCGTTCCAATTGTGGGGGCCAATCTTGAGCCCTGAGTCGTTAACCGCCATGATAGAGGCAACGGCGCCAAGTTGGACGAAACGGTCCATCCGCTTCAGTTCCTTCTTGTCAATGAAGGGGGAGGGATCGAAGTCCTTTATCTCAGCGGCAATCTTGCAGGGATAATCAGAGCAATCGAAGGAACTGATGTTAGAGCCCCCTGAGACGCCCCTGCAGAGGGCGGACCAGAAAGCGTCCTTGCCGTGGCCAATGGGGGAGACAACCCCCAAGCCGGTGACGACTACTCTTCTCAGCATCGAAAATTCCACGCGGCCGGTCGCTACGGTTGGGCGGTTTTGGACTCTATGTAGCCGACTGCATCGCCGACGGTGCGAATCTTCTCGGCATCCTCGTCAGGGATGGAGATGTCGAACTCATCTTCCAGGCGCATGACGAGTTCCACCACGTCGAGCGAGTCTGCTCCCAGGTCGTCGGCAAAACTGGCATCCGGCGTGATCTGGTCCTCGGAGACGTTTAACTCCTCGGCAATGACGTCCCTAACTTTCTCGAATACTGCCATGTATGGTTCCTCCTTTGATGCAAGGTCAGGGCCGCAGGCCCAAGATAACCAGGGCCTTATCCTACCCCCCGGTCTTGACCGCTCGGCGGGATCAGGATATCGGCCCCTAGTTCTTCCCTATTAAAACTAAACGGTGGTCATTCCCCCGTCAACATTGACCACCTGGCCGGTCATGTATTCCGAGTCGGGGCCGGCCAGGAAGGCGACCACGGTGGCAACCTCTCCCGGGTCGCCGCCCCTGCCCAGGGGTATGCGAGAGAAGAACGCCTGGCGGGCCTCCTCGGACAAGGAGTCGGTCATCGCGGTATGGATGAAGCCAGGGGCAACGGCATTGACCCTGACGCCCCGGGAGGCAAGTTCCTTGGCGACGGATTTGGTGAGGGCGATGACGCCGGCCTTCGAGGCGGCATAGTTAGCCTGACCGACATTGCCGATTATGCCGACCACGGAAGCGAGGTTGACGATCGTGCCCTGCCTCTGGCGGCCCATGATCCTGGCAGCGGCCTTGGTGCAGAGGAAAGTGCCTTTCAAGTTAACGTTGAGGACTGCGTCCCAGTCTTCCGGTTTCATTCTCAGGAGCAACGCATCACGAGTTATGCCGGCGTTATTGACAAGTATATCAAGGGAGCCGAATTTCTCCACCACTTTGGCGAACATGGCCTCGACGCTCTCGGAGGAGGTAACATCGGCTTCAATGACGAGGAGTCTGTCACCCAGATAGGTGAGTTCCTGGCTGGCCACGGCCGCGGTCTCGGGAGGCCAGACGGCGGCGGCTATGTTGCATCCTCTCCCTGCCAACTCTCGGCAGACGGCGAGGCCTATGCCTCCGGCGGCGCCGGTTACCAGGGCAGTCTTGTTCTCCAGTTGCATATCCTCATCCATCCTTAAAGCGAGCGACGGCGGCCTTCAACGAGGCAACGTCCCAGACGGAGAAGACTTCGACCCCCGGCAGGCTGCGCTTCACCATGCCCGACAAGACCTTTTCCGATCCGACTTCCCCCATCCTGGCGATCTTGCCCTCATGGTTCATGTTGAGGAGAGTTTGCTTCCAGAGCACGCTGGCAGTGACCTGACGAGCGGCGCAGTTGCGCAACTCTTCGGCTTGCTGGTGGGGAAGGGCATCCACGTTGCAGTAGACCGGTATTTGCGCGTTGGAGAAGGCAGCGTGGCCAAGGGCTTCGGCCAAGGGGTTCTGGGCCGCCTCCATGAGGGGAGAGTGAAAGCCACCGCTGACCGAGAGCGGAACGGCCTTTCCACCCTTCCCGCGGGCCAATTGGAGCGCCTGCGCCACTGCAGAACTGGAACCGGAGACCACAACCTGGCCGGGGCAATTAAAATTGGCCGCGGTGGCGCCCGCCAGGGTGCAGATATCCTTCACCTGGTCATCCTCCAGGCCGAGAACCGCCGCCATGGTCCCGGGATGGGCCTGGCAGGCCTCCTCCATCAACTGTCCTCTGAGGGCCACCAGCCGCAGCGCCCCGTGAAAGTCCAGGGCGCCCGCGCAGACCAGGGCGGCATATTCGCCCACGCTGTGGCCGGCAGTAGCCGAGGGGGATACCCCCTCGTCCCTGAGCATCTCCCAGGTGGCAACGCTCAGGGTGAAGATGGCAGGCTGCGCATTTCTGGTGGCGGTGAGGGTCTCCTCCGGCCCCTCGAAACAGAGTCTGGCCAGGGAATGTCCGACCACCTGCTCCGCCTCGGCAAAAACCTGTTTCACCCGCGGAAACTCCTGGTAAAGTTGGAGGCCCATGCCGACGAATTGAGCTCCCTGGCCGGGGAAGAGACAGGCAAAAGGCTCACCCATTGTTCCCAGGCCACCTCAGCACGCTCGCTCCCCAGGTAAGTCCGGCGCCAAAACCAACCAGGACGACGATATCTCCCGGCTTTATCCTTCCCTCGTGTTCGGCTTCATAGAGGGCAATGGGAATCGAAGCGGCTGAGGTATTGCCATATCTATCAACATTCACAAAGACTTTGTCCATGGAAATGCCCACCCGCTTGGCCGCCGCCTCAATTATCCGGCTGTTGGCCTGGTGAGGGATGAAGCAGGCAACATCCTCAGGTTTCACCCCTGCCATTTCCATCACCTGGACTGCCGCCTCCGCCATTATCCTGACGGCAAATTTGAAGACCTCAGCCCCATTCATCTTTACGTAATGGAGCCTGGCGTCCACCGTCTCGTGGCTGGTCGGCTGTCGGGAGCCGCCGGCTGGGAGACAAAGAAGAGGCGCTCCTGAGCCATCGGATCCCAACCGAAAGGAGAGAAAGTCTTCTTCGTTCTCGGACCGGGACAGAACGGCTGCCCCAGCGCCATCTCCGAACAGGACGCAGGTGGCGCGATCCTCCCAATCGGTGATGCGCGAGAGCGTATCGGCGCCGACGACGAGGACGTTGCTCGCGCCCCCGGCGCGAATGGCCTGGTTGGCCACCCAGAGGGAGTAGATAAAGCCGGTGCAGCCCGCGGACACGTCAAAACTTGGCACCATGCGGGCGGCCAGGCGGTCCTGAAGCTGGCAAGCCAGCGCGGGCCAGGGCATGTCGTTGGTAATGGTGGCGACTATGATGAGGTCAATGTCGGTCGGGAGCAGCCCCGCCGCCGCAATAGCCTGCCGGCTGGCGGCAAGGGCGAAGTCAGAGGTACTCTCACCCTCGGCGGCGATCCTGCGCTCCCTGATTCCAGTTCGGGTCCTTATCCATTCATCGGAGGTATCAACCAACTTCTCCAGATCCAAGTTGGTCAAGACCTGCTGAGGAATTCCAACACCCAGTCCAGAGATTACGACACCCATGTCAAACTCCAAAAGAAGAATTTACCCAGTCAATAATAACGTTGGGGAGTCACCGCAAGTTGTATTGTCGTCGAGGGCAGGACACACCTACTGTGGGCTAGGGGCCTCCTCGGCGTTCTTTCCCCATCTGCCAGCGGCAAACCGCGTCTTCTCGACGGCCTGATGCCGCAGGCTTCTCTCGGCCAATCTGACGGCGTTCACTATGGCTCGGGAGTTCGAGCGGCCGTGGCACTTGATGCAAAGGCCGTTCACTCCCAGCAGGAGGGCGCCCCCATACTCGGCATAGTCCAGCATCTGGCGCAGGCTCTGCGCCGATTGGCGCAAGTTGTCGTTTCCCGACCGGCCGCCACTTGCCTGCAAAGACTGCTCGAGCCAGTCCACAGCCATTTGCCCAAACCCCTCACATGCTTTCAGGACGACATTCCCTACAAAGCCGTCGCAGACGAAGACGCGGCACTCGCCGGAAAACAGTTTGTTCCCCTCCACGTTTCCGACGAAGTTGAGGTCGGTCTGGGCCAGAAGTTCGAAGGCGGCCCGGGTCAATTTGTTGCCCTTCTGGGGCTCCGTGCCGATGCTCAAGAGCCCTACGGAAGGAGAAGGAACTCCCAAAACCTCTTCCACGTAGAGGCTGGCCATGCGGGCAAAGTCGCGCAGATGCGCGGGTTTGCAGTCCACGTTGGCGCCGCCGTCAATCATGGCGACGGGCCCCACCGGACTCGGGAAAAGGTTCATTATAGCCGGCCTTTCTATTCCGGGGAAGGTTCCCAGGGTCATGAAGGCATTGCCGAAGACGGCTCCGGTATGGCCCGCGGAGATGAAGGCGTCGGCGGTTCCCCTTCTTACCGCATCCAATCCGACCGCTATGCTGGTGTTGGGGGTTCTGCGCAAGGCCTCGGCATAAGTAGCGTCCATGGGAACAAAACTCTCCGCCGGCAATATCTCTATCCGCTGGTCAAAACCGCTCAGAAGCGCTAGTTCCTCTTCCAGCCGAAGCGGCTGTCCCACCAGGAGGAGGCGTGATGGGCTATCGCGGGAGGCATCCACCGCCCCCTGGGCTATCACCCGGGGAGCAAAATCTCCTCCCATGCCGTCAATTGCTATGGTAAAGAGGCCCTGAGCCACCTGGCTCATCTGCCCTTCTTTTCGTGTTTCTTGACCTCCACCACCATAACCCCGTCATAGTAGCCGCAATGACTGCAAATTGCATGGGGCCTCTTGAACTTACCACAGGCCGGGTTTGGACACACCACCAAAGTCGGGATGGCCACCTTCCACTGGGACCGTCGGTGGCCAGTCCTCGCCCGGGACAATCTCCTTTTCGGAAGTCCCATCTATTTCACCTCGGAGGGCATTATAGGTTGGCGGAGTGCGCCTGTCAACGCGGAGGGTCCTGCAACCAACCATGTTCCTCCACCAACCGGCTGACCGTGCGCAGGCGATCCAGATTGGCATCGGGAGGGGTGTTATCGCCCAGGCCGAGCACGAGCCGTCTGGTCTCCAGCCCGATTCGTATGACGTTGAGCACGAAAGCCTCGAACTCGTCATCGTCGGTGCCGTGGCAAAGGAGGGTGGAGGGGATGCCGCCCTGCACCACGACAGATGGGTCGAGGGCAGAAAAGAGTTCTTCGAGGGTGGTGTCGCCCACCGGAAGGGGGGTGAAGCCCTCGATGAGGTCTATCTGGCTCTGGCTTATGAGGGGAATCAAGGGCTTGATGAAGCCGTCGAAATGGTATTGCTGCAGTTTTCCTGCGGCGTGGAGCACCTCGCCCAGTTCCTGGAAGACGGGAAGGGCGTAGCGCTTGTAGAGGCTGGGGCTGATGTTTTGCGCCTCGATGTTCCCTCCGGTATTCACCACCAGGGAAGGAGTTTGGGCGGCTGCCCTGGCCGCCTCCACCGCCTTCCGGCCATGCGCCTGGAAAAGGGCATCCACCTCGCTCGGACAATCCTGCAGCGCATAGGAGAACTGAACCAGGCCAAAGCAGTGGACGACCGACATTATGGGCTCCGAGGGACAGACCGCAAGGACGATTCCGTCCTCGCCCACCTCCCGCTCCATCTCCTCGAAACCCTCGGTGTTTGCAACGTATTCCATGCTTTCCACCATGTATTGCACGACGCGAAAATCCTCCGGCCGCTTTATCATCCATTCCGTCCTGAATCTGGTGGCAGCCAGGTCATGGGCAACGGTGTATTTTTCCGAGACCGTGCCGACGGAAGTTTCGAAGAAACGCTCCTCGCCTTCGTCGCTTCGCACGGTGAAAATCTTAACGGAGCAGGAGGCTTCCTGCACTGCGGACACCCTTTGCCAGATTCCGCTGCCCAAATCGCGCTGGATATCATGCAACTTCCAGCCCTCGTATTTGTCCGGGATGGTTTCATTGGCCCGGCTGACGTTGAACCAATGATCCATGTTGGCGGCCCAGGCAAGGCGATCCACGGGCTGGCGGAGGAAGGTGCCAAGGTGTCTTTGCTTTGCAGTCATTGGCTGTGGCTTGGGCCATTCTATTGAAGCGGCAACGGCTCCGAGTATAGCATGGGCCGAGGGATGAGTAACAGGAGGACGCCGTTGACATGGCGCGGGCTGGCGCATACAATCCCATTCAGGCTCGTGGGCCTTGGGCCCTTTCAATGACGGGAGGTAGTGCCGTGCTGCATCTTACAACACGTGAGATAATGGACATTGCCGTGATGATAGAGAAGAACGGATCGGCATTCTACGACTCCTTGCTCTCCGTTGCGAAGAACGAGGACGCAAAAGCCATCTACGAGTTCATGGCCGAGGAAGAAAGACAGCACATTACCGACTTCCAGACATTGGCTGAGAATGTGAAAGCCCTCGACCTCACAGAGGCTAGCACCTCGGAGCAGAACCAATACCTCGAGGCATTGGTCAGCACGCACATGTTTGCGGAGGAAGGTGCGGGAGCAAAGATGGCGGCGGCCGCCGTGGACGACATTCAGGCCCTGACGGTCGCAATGCGGTTCGAAAAGGATTCGATACTGCTGTTTGACATGCTGAAGGAGTTGGTCCCCGAGCGGGACAAGCCCAGCGTGGAAGCGCTGATAAGGCAGGAGCGGCAGCACCTCCTCAAACTCGCCCTCATCCGCGAAGCAATAAAGACTCCCTAGCCCCGCCCGATCAAGGCTGCCGTCCAACTTCAGAAGGATTCGATCCTGCTCTTCGACCTCTTGAAGGAAACGGTCCCTCAGAAGGATTGGCCAAGCATCGAGGCCCTGATCAGGCAGGAAAAAGAGCATCTCATAAAACTGCACATGCTTCTTGACGCCCCGCCACCAACCTAGGGCCAAGTTCTCCTGAACCCTGCCGGGCACAGTATTGTAGCGCAGGCCTCAGGCCTGCCCTAGGTTAATCTGCGGAGAACTCTTTCCTCCCGGCGGCCTTGAGAACCCGTAAGGCATTCAGGGTAATCATCTCGTTGGGGCCTCGGCGGCCCCAGTCCACAACCTCGACCTGGGAAGGGCGCGTCCCGGGCGCCGCCCACTCACAACCCTCGACCTTCCAGACCCCTGCCGGAAGCCGCTTGCCCTCCACGATGCCCAAGGCTTCCTGAGCCCTGGGGTCAAGCGCGCGGCCCGCCAACGTCAGAATCACGAGGCACTGGAGGATGTCATAGTGCCAATACAGCGGATAGTGGAGTTTCAGCCAGGCCGGGTTGATGACCTCGCCTGTCCTCTCGGAGCGAAACAGGCGGTGCCTGAGGAAGAAGTCAGTAGTGCGTTCGGCGGCCGCGAGAGCGGCAGCATCGCCCGTGGCGCGATGGTATTGGAGGAGGCCCCAGAGAGGGCGCAAGGATTCGTAGAAGGAGGAATGGTGCGCTTCCGGCTTCTTATCGCAGTTCCAACCGCCATCCGGCCACTGCCACTCGATCAGTGAATCGGCAAGGCACTTCACCCGCGGGTCTCGGCCGAGTCCGAGGTAGGTGCACACGCCGAGGGCGTTTCCTTCCTGAGAGGCACAGCGCCGCACCAGGCCGTTGATGGTCTGTATTCTGCCCCGGTGAGCATCTCCGTGCAGCCAATCCAGCACCTGTTCCGCAGCGGCGTGGGCGCGCGCGTCATCCGGGGGGATCCCCAATTCGACCAGGGAGACGAGCCGCCAGTGGGCACCGCGAAATTTTTGATAAGGACGCACCCCGAAGCCCCCGTCGGGCTGCTGCCCGGCAAGGAGGGCGCTCATGCGTGGCCCGGTGGGTATGTGCGACTTTGCCTGGCGAACCGGAGCGGAGCGTGCCGACTGCTCGAGGATATCGGTGAGGGTGAAATACCTTACCGAGGGGTCTTCTGATCTGAGCAGCCACTCAACGGCGGGGTCAGTCGAAGCATCCATTTGAGTGCCAGGACTAAAAATCCGTCGGCATTGCGAGGATTTGCTGATAGGAGAAGACAGGGCCGTCAGTGCAGACAAAATGAGGGCCGATGTTGCAGCGGCCACACTTGCCGATGCCGCACTTCATCCGGTTTTCCAGGTTGGTATAGACCTGTTCCGGGGAGAAGCCAAGTTTGACCAGGTTGGCAAGCACGAACTTTATCATGATCGGAGGGCCAACGGTTAGGGCGACGGCGTTATTGGGGCTGGGCGCCACGTCGAGCAGCAAGGAAGGAACGAAACCCACCGGCCCCGTCCAGGAATCGTCTCCGGCGTCCACCGTGAGCCTGACCTCGACTCCCGGCTCCTGTGCCCACCGCTGCAACTTATCCTTGTAAACCAGGTCGGCGGGGGAGCGAGCGCCGTAGATGATGAGCATGTCGCCGAAGTCCGCCCTGCCCCCGCCGTAAAGTATCTCCTCGATCAAAGTTCGCAGGGGCGGAAGCCCCACGCCCCCGCCGATGAAGATGAGGCGCTTGCCCTTCATCGGCTCGATGGGCCAGCAGTTGCCGTAGGGGCCGCGAACGCCGACCTGGTCGCCTGGGGCGAGCCCCATGATGGCGCTGGTGACTTTGCCCATCTTCTTGACGGTGAATTCCAGGGGCGGGGCAAGGGCGGGCGCCGAGGCGATGCCGAATACGCTTTCGCCCTGCCCGAAGAGGGAACACATCACGAATTGGCCGGGGCGGTAGTCAAAAGCGGAAGCGCCGTTCTCGAAAGCAACGGCGAAGGTCTTGATGTCAGGCGTCTCCTGGATGACGTTTACGACCCTGGCCAGTTGAGGAAGGTAGATGTTTTCCACCTAGCGTTCACCCTCACCACTAGCGGCCACGGGCTCCGGGTTTCGATTGTGGTGCAGGCTTCCAGCCTGCCTCTGTTCACCCTCTCCACTAGCGGCAGCCACGGGCTCCGGGGAGTTAAGCCTTTCAAGAATCTCAGTGTATCTTATGGCCACCGGACAGAGTTCAAGGCACCTGCCACATCCGACGCAGCCGATCAACCCGGTCAATTCTGGTCCATACTTGAATTTGTGCAAGATCCTCTGCCTCAGCCGCGCGGCCTGGTCAGGCCGAGGATTATGGCCCGAGGCGTGAACCGTGAAATCGGCGAACTGGCAGGTATCCCAGCACCTGTAGCGGCGTCCCAGGCTGGCGGGGCACTCGTCCAGGATATCGAAGCAGGTGCAGGTTGGACACAGATAGGTGCAAATGCCGCAGCCCAGGCAACGCTGGGCGACCTCTTTCCAGACGGGATGCTCCCACAGGGAGTCCAGGTCTTGCGCGAGGGCGGAGATGGGAGGTTGGCTTGCCGCGGCGTCCACGGTTCTGCGATGGGTTGCGTCGCGCTGGGCGATCTGGGCCTCGGAGGCGGGCGACAACAGGTCGCCCTGCGATAGAAGCTCCTTGCCTTTCTCGGTGAGGCCATCGAAGGTAAACGCCCCACCGATGGGGGTGACCAGGATGTCGGCGTGGGCTTCGGCTGCCTCCAGAGGGGAACCAAAGGAGCCACATCTGCACCAGGGCCGCATTGAGGCGCACCAGAGCACCGCCAGAACTGTGTTCTGCCTGCGCAGGGCATAGAAGTTGTCCACCTTGTCACCGGCCTCGTCGAAGACCTTGTCGGTGACCGCCACCGACTTGGCATCACAGGCGCGGATTCCGAAGAGAAGCGTTTCCGGTGGTTGAAGTTCGACCGGAGCGAACGAAACAGCCCGCCCTTCGAGGCGATAGGCGAGGATATCCTCGGAGATGGGTGAAAATACCTCCCGAGGGGAATTGCGGGTTATTCCGAAATCCAGGACGACATCGGCGGCATCCGACACCACCTTGAGACGGATGAACTCTCCCTCCTTACAAGGCGCGAAAACGCGTCTCTGCGCCATCGTGGCCTGCAGCCACCTCCGCAGCCCTGTCTCATCGGCAACCAAAGTTCGGGATTCCATCCCCGCAGTCATCCTTTGCCAAAAATGTCCAGGTCTTCAAGCGAAAAGCGAGCCAAAGCGGGGTGTTCTTCGGGGTCAATGCCCGGGGAATAACCGAAAAGTTCCTTGACGTCCTGATTCATCTTTTCAGTGATGGTAGAGAGGGGAATCTTGACGGGGCAGACCCGCTCGCACTCACCGCACAAGGTGCATCGGCCGGCGATATGAATAAACCTGACCAGGTGGAACAGTTCGCTTTCCCCT
>Ga0315294_10000849_pt1 | contig 33080 bp, 25 predicted proteins | sample YL17G13_40_MG_FD_203626 | JGI IMG/M metagenome (GOLD analysis project Ga0315294, IMG submission 203626) | Sediment microbial communities from Yellowstone Lake, YNP, Wyoming, USA - YL17G13_40 | ecosystem: Environmental > Aquatic > Freshwater > Lake > Sediment | place: USA: Wyoming | collected...
AAATTGGGACAATTGCTGTTCCCTTTAGTTTTTTATATCGTTCATCATCTGGATTATAAAGAATTGCAGCACAAGATCCAAGAAGTTCTGGTCTTGTAGTTGCGATAGTCAGTTCTTTTTTTGAACCCTTTACCTTGAAATTAATGTAATTTAATTTTGTAGGCAATTCCTGATATTCTACTTCTGCATCAGCGATTGTAGTGTTGCATTTTATGCAGTAATTATTTGGCCTTGTGTCTTCATAGATTAATCCTTTTTTCCACAGTTCTATAAACGTGCTTTGCGTCAATGTGTGATATTCTTCTGAATCTGTTCTGTAATGATGGTCAAAATCCCCGCTTAGACCCATACGTTTCATTATACCAAGCATCTCTGCTTCAAGATCGTCCAATGCAGTTCTACAGTATTCAATAAATTTTTCTCTTGGCGTATTCCGCATAGAGATATTATACTTTTTTTCTGTGTAAATTTCAACAGGTAACCCATTTCGGTCAATACCAATTGGAAAAAACACCTCTTTATTGAACATTCTTGATGTGCGTGCAATCATATCGATTTGAGAATAATGCGCAGCAGCACCAATATGCCAAGGTCTCCCCGATGGATATGGTGGCGGAGTATCTATAGAGAAGATAGATTTTTCAGAATTCAAATTAAATTTGTATATTCCTTCCTTATGCCAGTGGCTAATTAGTTCTGGTTCGTGTTTTAAGTCCCACACCTTTTCATTTATTTTAGGGTCTACCATTTTATCGGAAAAGCGATAAACATTTTAAATACATTACCATTTAAAAGAATATGGCTGACTTGAGCGGTTTATTTGTTTTCTTTGGCGCAGTAGGATTCATATTCTTAAAATTCATGCTAGGAATGCTCTTAAAGGAACAAGGACTGTTTAGACTTCTTATAACAATAGGAATTGGTCTTGGAATGCTTATTGGTGCGACATTTGTTGCCCCAACATGCGCACCACTAGCAATAATTTTGGTAACAGGTGCGATAATATTCGGGGGGTTACCGATTGTTGTAATGTTCATGTTTGTAGGCGCAATACCATTTATTGGAGCGTCATTAGCTACAGTTATAGCACCAATATCAGGAATGTTATGGGTACTTCTTATAATAACAATAGTAGAATTCATAGTCAGCATATTACACATTCTTGCGCTTGTGCCAATAATAAATATAATCATAATAGCACTTGCGATAATACTACCAATAATAGAACTAGTGATACTTTGGGCAGTATTCTCAGGGGCTTTTGCAGATGTAACCACGTGTTTTTCATTGGCAGGGACTAAGATACCAGGCACAGGTGGGATTAGTATAGGTGCATAAATGAAAGTTAAATGCACACACTGTGGTAGGGAAAGAATCTATAATCCTTCAGATAAGACAAGCGTAACAGATTTAAGAAAAAGGAAAGTACAATGTTTTTATTGTGGGAAAAGTTTTTGTGTTGTACCTAAAATTTAGAAACCAATAGCTTTCTTCAATTCCTTTGCCTTATCAGTTTTTTCCCATGTAAATTCAGGATCATTTCTTCCGAAGTGACCATATGATGCAGTTTTTTCGTATATCGGTCTTAACAAATTAAGGTATTTGATTATTGCCTTTGGTCTCAAATCAAAGGTTCTTCTTACCAAATCCTCAATTTTTTCTTCGGGTATTTTATTTGTTCCAAACGTTCTTACAAGAATTGATACTGGTTGAGCAACGCCAATTGCATAAGCTATTTGAAATTCACATTTATCTGCCAAGCCAGCAGCAACAATATTTTTTGCAATGTATCTTGCCATGTATGAAGCAGAACGATCTACTTTGCTCGGATCTTTACCAGAATTATGACATACAAAACCATTTGCTGTGAATGCATGCACACCAGGTACTGTGAAATCATAAACATGATTTCTGCCAGTTTTTATACTTTTTATTGTAGTATAGTAGTGATCTAAAACATAGTATGTTTTCAAGTATTCATAATCTAGGTCACCGGCGAAATTTTGCGTATATGCATCCAGAAATTCGACAAGTTTTGTATAAGTAAATTCTTTTGTTCCTTTAGTACTAGGGTCTCTGAGCCATCGACCTATTTTGGCAATGTCTTTTTGATGCTCATTCGAAGAGAGTTTTGTCCATAACCTTTTGACACGTTCACGCTGATTTGGTATTATGAGAAGATTACGTTTTTCTACTGTTTCAATGTTATCAAGAATTTTTGCCTTTCGTGATAATTTAAAACCAATTTCCTGCTTAAATCGATTAGCACTTATCGAGCCCTTTATACGCACACAATACAGTACTCTTTTTGAGGTTACTATTCTACCATTGATTTCTGATTTCTTTCCAGTAGTTTGAACTGTCTGTATGTTGCTGACAACGCCAAAATTTAGCAATAACTGCTGAACTTCATTGGCGAGCTCTTTTGAAGTTGTTGATAACTTTATGTCGGCGGAATTGCTGTTTCTTCCTGTATGACGGACAGTGCCATCAGTGTCGAATAAACCACGTAAAAAGGCAGCAATCACTGGTTTCGGGGCTGTGAACACAGTTTTCGGAACTCTTTTTTGCCATGACCTTAAATAATCTAGACCTAATGCTTGGAGATATGCTCGCAATTCAACACCACAGTAAAATGCCCAATGTCCAAATATCTTACCTCGTTTTCCGAATAACTCTTTGAATAAGGTCTGAACAATTTTTTTCATTTCTTTTTCACACACACAAATCTGGACACCATCATGTGTGGTACATCTGCCGTCGCCCACTAATAAACCAAGAAGGTAAGCATAATCTTCTGTTAATTCCTTGGGGAAATAGAACACGTTACTTCGTTGAGTCCCATCCTTATGTTTGAACGAAAATTCAATACCAGATTTCTGTCCAAATAAACGATTTTTCTTTTGTATTGCAATCCAATCTGTCGTACACAAAGAATCCAAACGTTTCCATATATAATTCCCATTTTTGTCTATTATTCTAATACACTGGTTTGGTGTACCTTCAATATTGTATCCATCTTTCGTTTCTAGTTTTATTGTATCAGTAATTCCATTGTCAAGCCATTCTCCAACAGGTGTCGGTGAAATATCTGTTTTTATTAATGTTCCCCGTTTAATTGAAGAAAGTTCTGATATCTGTGCTGTTCCATGTTCAAAGTTTATAAGAGAATTTCCTGCAACACAAAAAGCGCCTCCACCATGAGCGCCCACGCCACCGTATGTGTCAACAATTACTTTTCTGCCTGTCAAACCGCTATCCCCAACTGGGCCACCAATCACAAAACGGCCAGTCGGATTAATATGAATAATTGTTTTGTCATCCATCATTTTACCACATACTGGTTTGATTACTTTTTCAAGAACATCTTTTCTTATTGTTTCTAATGAAACATCAGGTGAATGTTGAGTTGAAACAACAACCGTGTGAACGCGCGTTGGAGCCCCGTTTTCATATTCAACAGTTACTTGTGATTTGCCATCAGGTCTAATCCAAGGAATTATTTTCTTCCTTCGCACTTCTGCAAGTTTCATTGTTAGCTTATGCGCGAGAAGTATTGGTAATGGCATCAATTCAGGAGTTTCATTACAAGCATAACCAAACATTAGCCCCTGATCACCAGCGCCCTGTTCATGTTCTTCAGTTTCTGTTACGCCTTGAGATATATCTTGGCTCTGTTCATGTAAAGAAACAAGAATTGCACAATGTTCAAAATCAAAACCATACTCTGGACGATCATAACCGATTCGTTGGATTGTTTTCCTTGCAACATCCTGGATGTCAATGTCTGCTTTTGTGGTAACTTCACCCGCTATAACTACAAGACCGGTTGTGGTTAAGCATTCTACAGCAACCCTCGAATTTGGGTCTTTTCTCAACATTGCATCAAGAATCGCATCTGAAATCTGATCACAAAGTTTGTCTGGGTGACCTTCAGTGACTGATTCTGATGTAAAAAGATATTTTCGGTTCATAATACACCCTCTTTGTTTTACTCACGTTTTAAAGTTTAAAAGCTTTTGTTTTAAGAATAGAAGATTTCTTAAATAATCTTGATTTAAGAGCAACAAAATATTCTTTATTAAGAAAACATAGAAATTGGCATACATTATATACTGTTTCAATTCGTGGAGAAGAAATGGTTAAGAAGACGTTTAAGATTATACAACCAAATAACCCTAAACATAAGTTGAAATTTAATTTTTATTTAGATAATTCTTAAAACAATTAAGAATATTTATAAATAGTATTAGAACCCTTTTAATTATTGGTCCCCTAGCTTAGCCTGGTGGAGCACAATCTTTTTTTAGAAAGATGCTCAGTCGGCTGATATTGGTTAAGCGGAAACCGAGAGGTCCTGAGTTCAAATCTCAGGGGGACCATTTTTAATAATTATCCTAAGAAAAAGAAAAAAAACAAAACCTCACCTGCTGGTTTCACTTTTTAAGATCCTTACTATAATCGAAAAGCCTGTGTTGAATAGTACAAGACAAAGACTGTTTCTCGTATTTTGTTTTTTGTGGAGAATTTTCGTGGTTCATGTTATAATTTCCTATAATGTTACTTCAGCTTAGAAGCAGATGCCTGCTTATAAGCATGTAGATGATGTCGAATAGTTTTTACGAAGTATGTTTTACAAAAAATAAATTTAAATAGGTACAAAATTCAGCGAATCTTGGAGCCATTCTTTGTTTTTTTGTCGGGTGAAATGATTATTGGTTCGCCATTTTCTTCTGCTGCAAGAATCATGCCATTAGATTCCACATTTTTTATCTTAGCTGGTTGTAAATTTGCAACAACAATCACCTGTTTCCCAATTAATTGTTCAGGCTTGTATTGTTTTGCAATTCCCGCGACCAATTGGCGTTCTTCACCGATGTCAACAATCAATTTGAGTAGTTTATCTGCGCCTTCTATGCGCTCTACTTTTTTAATTGTACCGACTCTTAAATCTACTTTCTGGAAATCGCTTAATGAAATCTTCCCCACCTCCTGTATTATTTCTTTTTTGATCTCAATCTTTTTGAAAAGAACATTTCCACGTTTAATTTTTACATTGTTCTTTATTAAACCAAATTTAAGATGTTTAACTAAAATGTTTTTCTTATCTAATCCAAGTTGTCCAAATATTCTCTCTGAAGTTGACGGTAAAAATGGATAAATTAAGATCCCAATTATACGCAATCCTTCAGCAAGATTGTATGTGATTTTTTGGACATGTTTTTTATCTTTTATTTCCCAAGGTTTCTCATCCGTAATATATTTGTTTAAATCAGCAACAAGCGTCCAAATATTTTCTAAAACAATATTGAATTTGAGCTCGTCAATATTTTTACTAGATAACCCAATTGTCCTGTTTATCTGTGCAAGGATCCTTTTTTCGGGCCCCGATTTTTTAATTGAACCCTTTGATGTTTTCTCGATTAGAACTAAGGTTCTGTTCAATAAATTACCAAGACCATCAGCTAAATCGCCATTAACGCGTTTTATGAATTCAGTCTCGGAAAAATCTCCGTCGTAACCAAAAACAATTTCTCTGAATAAATAATATCTAAGACTATCCAAGTCATATTTCTCGATAAAAGTAATAGGATCGATGAAGTTTCCCAAGGATTTAGATATCTTCTGCCCATTTACAGTAAGGAACCCATGTGCGAATATTTTCTTGGGCAATTTTTCTCCTACTGAGATTAATATTGCAGGCCAGATTACTGCATGGAACCAAAGAATATCTTTTGCCATTAAGTGTACATCTGCTGGCCAGAATTTTCTATTCTTGTTTATTTCAAGTGCAGAAAGATAATTCAAAAGAGCATCGACCCAAACATAAATAGTATGCTTCTTGTCCCAAGGCAAAGTAATTCCCCATTTGACATTTGCTCTTGAAAGACTGATATCTTGCAACCCCTCGTTCAAACGGTTAAGAATTTCATTTTTTCGTTCTTCAGGAAGTATTTCGTAATAATATTTACTTTTTGGATTTGTTATTGCGTCAATCAAGATTTTCTGATATTTTGAAAGTTTGAAAAAATAATTCTCTTCTGTACTTGCAATTGGTTCTTTGTCTGGGTGTAAGATGCATTTTCCGCCAACAAGGTCAGTTTCTGTAATAAATTTTTCACAACCAACACAGTAAAGGCCTTCATATTTGCCTTTGTATACATCGCCATTTCGTTTAAGTTTAGAAATTAATTTTTTTACAAATTTTTCATGCCTCGGGTCTGTTGTGCGTATAAAAAAATCATTACTTATGTCAAGTTTCTTCCAAGCGTAAGTATATCTTGGCGCAATCTTATCACATAATTGTTTAGGTGTTAGGCCTTGGTGTCTGGCCGATTCTTCTATCTTTGCGCCATGTTCATCTGTTCCTGTTAAGAAAAATACTTTTTTACCAGAAATCCTATTCCATCTAGCCAAAATGTCCGCCGCTATTGTCGTATAAGCGCTTCCAATATGCGGAACATCATTGACATAGTATATTGGGGTTGTTACATAATAGGTAGATTTTTTGAATTCAATCACCACCTAATTGGAAAAGATTATAAGATTTAAAAAGGTTCTCTAATAAATGGAAGAACGCAAAAAAACACAGGGTTTGATATACAAGAAAAACGATTTTGAAAATTGGTATCCAGAACTTATACTAAAAACAGAGATTGCTGATTATTCTGCAGTGAGTGGTTGTTTGGTTATTAGACCATATGGTTATGCAATTTGGGAAAAAGTTGTCAAAGTTATAGATGAAAACCTGAAAAAGATGGGAATCAAGAATGCATATTTCCCATTACTCATACCTGAAAGTTTTCTTAAAAAAGAAGAGGAACATGTTAAAGGATTTAGTCCAGAAGTTGCATGGGTGACTGAAACTGGAGACACGAAACTTAATGAACGCTTGGCAGTTAGACCAACAAGCGAGACAATAATCTATCCTTCATACTCAAAATGGATTAAATCATACACAGATCTTCCAATAAAATTGAATCTTTGGAATAATGTCTTAAGATGGGAATTCAAACACCCGAAACCATTTCTTCGAGGACGAGAATTCCTTTGGAATGAGGGCCATACAGCATTTGCGACAAAAGAAGAAGCTGAGAAAGAAGTAAAAGAAGTTCTTGATATGTATTATGATTTTGTCGAGGATTATATGGCGCTTGCTTCGCAGAAAAGCAAAAAAACAGATAGTGAAAAATTTGCTGGCGCAGTTTATACAACTTCTGTTGAATGTATGCTCCCAGATGGAAAGATGGCTCAAGGACCAGATGCACATTTTGATGGACAGAACTTTGCAAGAGCATTTGATATAAAATTCATTGACAAAGATGGAGAAATAAAATATGTTTGGCAAAACACATTTGCCATTTCAACAAGAATGCTTGGTCTAATGTTTGCAATGCATAGCGATGATAAAGGACTTGTTATCCCACCAAAACTTGCGCCAACACAAATAGTAATTGTACCAATTTACACAGATAAAGAGAAGAAAAAAGTTTTAGCTGAAGCAAAGAAAATATCTAAATCTATCTCAAAGAACTATTCGATTGAACTCGACAACAGAGAGAATTATACACCCGGTTGGAAATTCCATGAGTGGGAAATGAAAGGAGTACCATTAAGAATTGAAATTGGGCCAAGAGACATCAAAAATAAGTCAGTTGTTGTCGCAAGAAGGGATACAGGAGAAAAAATTAACGTAAAAATAAAGGAATTATCCAAGATTTTGGAGAAGGAAATTTACAATTTGAACAAAAGACTCTATGAAAAGTCTAAGAACTTCTTGGATTATCATACTAAAATTGCCAATTCGTTTGAAGAATTAAAAAGGAACATTGACGGGAACAGAGTTTTGATTAATTGGTGTGGAAATGCAGAATGCGAAACAAAAATTAAGGAAGAAACTGGCGCCAAAAGCACAGGAATACCATTTGACGTGGAAACAAAAGGAAACTGCGCAATATGCGGAAAAAAGGCAAAACACACTGTTTACTTTGCGAAAACCATATAATTCTGCGAAACATTTATAAATCAAGATTGTAAGCGATTAATTTAGGAATTCTGAAATGTGAAATATATGGATATATCAAAAGAAGAATTTTTTAAGGAATATGCAAAACATGGCACAACAACTATTGGATTAGTCTGTTCTGACGCAGTTGTTTTAGCAGCTGAAAAAAGAGCAACATCAGGATACCTTGTTGCACACAAAGTTGCAGACAAAATAATTCCGATAACAGACAAGATAGCGATAACTATCGCTGGCTATGTTGGTGATGCCCAAATGCTGGGAAAATATTTACGATCAGAGATGGAATTATACGAAATAAGAAGACAAAAGAAAGTAACCGTAAAGGCGGCAGCAACACTTCTCGCGAATATATTATTCGGCAATAGAATGAGCATGACACCATTTTATGTTCAAATTCTACTCGCCGGACATGACGAAGAAACAGGTTTCCACTTATTCTCTTTAGACGCAGATGGTGGAAATATAGAAGACAAGATGGTTTCGACTGGAAGCGGAAGCGTCATTGCATACGGCGTGCTTGAAGACAAGTACAAAGAAGGCATAAACAAAGAAGAAGGCATATTGATAGCAGCGCGCGCAATTAAATCTGCAATGGCAAGAGATATTGCTTCAGGTGAAGGCATAGACATTTACACAATAACTGAAAAAGGAATGGTAAAAGTTCCAAAAGAAGAAATAGCAAAATTAGTGAAATAATTTGATTCTCCTGTGATCTGAATGAAAAATGGCGATGTAATAGAAGAGATAAAGTCAGAGTTAAAGGATAGCGCACGCATTAGCGATGTTTTATACGAAGGTGCAAATATTGTTCTTTATACAAAAAATGCTGACTTTTTTATCGATTCTAAAGACACAATAAGAAACATTGTAAACAAAATAAAGAAAAGAGTAGAGCTAAGAATGGACCCATCAATGCTTTTGGATCCAGACAAAACGCAGGATATTATTAATGAACTTGTTCCTGAAGAGGCGGGCTTGGGGGAAGCTTGGTTTGACTATAAGCGTTCTATTGTTATCATAGAAGCTGAGAAACCAGGATTAGTTATAGGCAAAGAAGGACACGTGATGAATGAAATCAGAAGAAAAACACTTTGGGTGCCCAAAGTAAGACGCGCATTAATTATTCCTTCAGATCTTATTAAAACAATTAGACATACGCTTTTCCAGAACTCTGAATACAGAAGAGAGTTCATGGACAAGATTGGAAAGAAAATTTATAATACTAAATGGGAACGCGACCAAAATTATTGGATAAGAACATCATTTTTGGGCGCAGCAAGAGAAGTAGGAAGAAGCTGCATACTTCTTCAAACACCAATGTCTAACATTTTAATTGATTGCGGGATCAATGTTGCTTCAACAGATTCAGCATTCCCACACTTCGATGCACCAGAATTTGATATACACAAAATTGATGCAGTTGTTATCTCACATCCACATACTGACCATAGCGGAGCAATTCCAATGCTTTTCAAATATGGTTACAATGGACCAGTTTATTGCACAGAACCATGCAGAGATATTATGACACTTCTGCAATTAGATTATATAGATGTTGCACAAAGAAGTGGAAGAAAACCAGAATACACAAGCAGAGAAATAAAAGACGTGGTAAAAAACTCAATCTCGCTTGATTATGATGAAGTAACTGATATCACACCCGATGTTAGATTAACATTACATGATGCGGGACATGTTCTTGGTTCAGCGCTTATTCATTTGAATATTGGCGAAGGCTATCATAATCTACTTTATACGGGGGATTTCAAATTTGCAAAGTCAAAAATTCTTGAACCAGCAATTTCAAATTTCCAGAGACTTGAAACATTGATAATGGAGTCAACATATGGTGGAAAAGATGATATACAGCCAAGCAGACAGGAATGTGAAGAATTTTTGATAAATACAGTAAAACAAGTTCTTGGGAACAAAGGGAAAGTTTTGATTCCAGTTCTTGGAGTAGGCAGAGCACAGGACATAATTGTAATTGTTGAAGAAGCAGTAAGAAAAGGCGAAATACCAGACGTCCCAATCTTTGTTGATGGGATGGTGTGGGATGTTACTGCGATACATACCGCATATCCAGAATTCATGAATCATGATATGAGAAAAAAGATTTTCGGAGAAGACACAAATCCATTCACATCAAAAGTTCTAAAACGGGTTGCTTCAAATAATGAAAGACAAGAAATAATAAATTCTAATCAACCATGCGTAATAATCGCAACATCAGGCATGCTTACGGGTGGCTCCTCAGTTGAATACTTTAGAAATCTTGCAGAGAATAAAAAGAATGCAATAATTTTTGTTTCATATCAGGGGGAAGGCTCCCTTGGTAGAAAGATTCAGAGGGGCGAAAAAGACGTTGCTGTTGACGCATTCAGCGGAAAAACAGAAATGGTTAAGGTAAAGATGGAAGTTTATTCGATTGAAGGGCTTTCAGGACATTCAGATAGAAATCAATTGTTAAGCTTCGTAAAAAGACTTGATCCAAAACCGAGAAAGATTATTGTTCTACATGGTGAGAGCACTAAATGTTTGGATCTAGCTTCAACAATCCACAAAATTCTAAGAATTGAAACAGCAGCACCGAGAGTTTTGGATGCTATAAGAATTAAGTAGTTGGTTCTTCTTTCTTAGGATAAAATTTTGCATGTAGTCCAGGTTTTATCTTTTCTAAGTAACCCTTACCTACAATATTCCCCTGGTCTTCTATGTATAACTTAAGATCAGATTTATCAATCGCAATTTTTTTGCAACACTGTGTAAGTTCTTCATAATGTTCCATATCACAAAGAAGTTCCTCGATGCTTGTTATTGATTCTATTTTAACTTCGTTACCCCTGTTAAATTTACTTTTTATACTTTCTCTAACTGCTTCAACATAATATTGCTTGTTGTCTGCTAAACCAATATCTAAAGCGACTATGACAAGTGGAAACGATAAATTATCAAATTTAGTATACAGTCTACCAATACCTTCGATTATGCTATTACCTGTAATTAAGCATTCGTCGATTACACAAATTTTGTCACCATCATTAATCTGACCTATAAATTCACCACTATTATCAACTCCAGCCCACCTGTAACTTTTGAGTTCCAAATTATTTTCTTCTTGTAAGTGTTGTGAGATAGCGCCAGTTGTTAATGAAATAACTGTACCGGATCTACCAATACCAACCATTGCGTCTATGGCAGTTTTTTGGTAAGCAAATGTTTTTGTCGCATCTATGAATAATTCGCCCCACTTATTTCTATATTTTTGATCAGAAAATGATGAATCAAAATTTAAATGACCATTTAATCCAATTGAGAATTTTTCATCAGATTCTTTTCTGCCACCAAAACTCAAACTCCCGGATTCACACAGAAATTTTTCTGTCTCTAACCTAAGTTTCTCTAACTTTTCATATCCGTTTGCCATTTTGAGTACCCGTTTATACTGAGAGTAGCCTTCTTTAAAAAGGTTTTGTCCCTAATAAATGATAAATTTTTAAGTAAGTAGGGACTAATAGATATACGAAGCGCATTGTTTTAAACTTTGCTATCTAAATTCGACAAATATTTTAACTGTAATTGTATGTGATTAGGTTATGGTAAGATATGGGATAAGAGTTAGGGAAATAATGACTAGGCGACCAATTACAATAAATAAGGATGCTAGCATAGGCGCAGCAGCAAAAACAATGAGACAAAATCATGTAGGTGGTTTAATGGTCACAGAAAAAGGGCGATTGGTAGGAATGATAACAGAAGGAGACATATTAAGAAAAGCATTCATAAAAAATAAGAGCCCGACAAAAACAAAAGTATGGCAGATTATGACAAGAAAAGTCGTAACAATACATCCAGACGATGATTTGTATCATGTTACACAATTGATGAATAAGAAAGGAATAAGGAGACTACCCGTAATAGAGGATGGACAGATTGTCGGGTATATAACAGAGAAAGACCTTTTAAAGGTTGAACCAAGTATATTAGATGTGTTAATTGAAAAGTTGAAAATTAGGGATCCAGCAGTTAAATTATCATATTCATTAAGGTGAAAAAATGGAAACAGTAAAAATAACACAAACAAGAATAAAATTTTCGGGAATTTTTGATCTTGGAGACTTCTATAGACTACTTTATGACGTAATAAAAAGTATGGGATATACTATTTCAGAAACTAAATACACACACAAGGCAAGCCCAAACGGAGACAAAGTTGAATTAGAATGGAACTGCTTCAAGAAAGTTGATGATTATGCACAATTCCATATATTTGCGCGTGCTTTAATAACAGACTTACAAAAAGTTCAAGTTAAGGTTGATGAAGCCACAGCAACAAAAAATAAAGGCGAAGCAGAATTGGAATTGACCTGCTCAGTTGTTACAGACTATGAAAACAGATGGGAGACAAACCCAATATCCAAATTCCTCAAGGGGATATATGATATTTACTTTTACAAATCTACATTTGATACATGGGTCACAAAAATAACTTCTGAGTTACATACTGCGGAAAATGAGATGAAATCATTCTTCCGCATGGAAAGGTTCATGTAGTTATGGCAGAAGAATTCCAGTTACATAGTACAAGGCAAAGATTTTCAGGAGCGTTCTCCCTAGGTAAATATTATGATTTTCTATATGATTTATTCAGAAGAGCGGGATTTGTAGTATGTGAAGATAAATATAGAGTAAAAAATGTTCCTGGCGCAGCAGAATTAGAGATTATGTGGTCTTGCACAAAAGACCCAGATAGCTATTCAAGAATCAAGATAGCTGCAAAAACACTTCTTGTTGCATGGGACAAAAAAGAAGTGATGATTGAGGGCATACCAACAATTATGGATAAAGGGGATCTAGAATTAGAGCTCAAAGCAATGATTGTTACTGATTATAACAATAGATGGGAGACAAATCCATTCTTACAGTCAGTAAAACCAATATATGACAAATACATTTATAGAAATAATTTCAGGGAATTGGAGAAAATCGCAATAAATTATCTTTATTTTGTCGAAAATCAGGTAAAAGAATTCTTCAAAATGGAGACGTTCTAAGGTATTTGGAAAGGTATTTAAACACCCATTTTTTACTTATAAAACGGCAAGGCGAAATCGTATAAGCCGGTTGTATTGCATGACAAAAGTGATTGCAATCCACACTTGTGCGGTATAGGCCCGTAAAGGTACTGATCGATTATCCGTTCTCGGAAATATGAAAATCAGTTAGTTGCGGGCCACTTATATTCACTTGTCATGATAAAATACCGAATGTTGAGAAATTTCATATTAATCATTCACTCATATTTGAAAATAAGCAGAGAATTGGAAGAAGTAAGAATTAAAGAGTGAACTATTTCTCGCATTTTGGCAAAAGGAGGAGATTAATATGGGTAAAATAGCACCTGTATCAGCTAAGTATATCGTTCATACAAAAATTCAGGCAGATGGCGTTGTAGAAAAACCAGATGTAATCGGGGCTGTCTTCGGACAGACCGAAGGATTACTTGGAGCAGAGCTTGAGTTACGTGAACTGCAGAAAAGCGGCAGGATAGGAAGAATCGAAGTAAATTTAGATACAAAAGGCGGAAGAACAACAGGGATGATAATAATTCCATCTTCTTTAGACATGGCTGAAACAGCCATAGTTGCCTCTTCGCTTGAAACAATACAAAGAATCGGACCATGCAATGCAAAGGTCACAGTTGAATTGGTTGAAGATGTACGTGTCACAAAGAGAGAATATGTTGTAGAGCGTGCAAAAGAGCTTCTTAAAACCATGGTTGACAAAGGGCCAGACTCAACTGAATTAATGGAAGAGATAAAAGCATCTGTCAGAAGCATGGAGATAACAGAATGGGGCAGAGAAAAACTTCCAGCAGGACCAGACATAACAGAATCAGATGAAGTAATAATTGTTGAGGGAAGAGCAGACGTGATAAATTTATTGAAAAATGGTTTCAGAAATTGTATCGCTATGAATGGAACATCTGTTCCACAAACAATCGCTGAACTCTCAAAGACAAAGACAATAACTGTATTTGTTGACGGCGACAGAGGCGGAATCTTGATTGTAAAAGAATTGTTGCAAGCAGCAGATATTGATTTTGTTTCAAGAGCACCAGCAGGAAAAGAAGTAGAAGAATTAGCAAAAAAAGAGATACATAAATGTATCAGGGCAAGAATACCTGTTGAGCAGTTCAAGGAAGAGTTCGGACTTTCAATCGAGGGAACGCCAAAAGCAGTTCCTGCAATACCGGTTCAAGCAAGACCAGTCCAAAGGCCTAGTTTGAGAATTCATCCAGAAATAGAAAAGCAATACAAGAAGATGCTCGAGGAGCTAATAGGAACTAGAGGAGCTTATCTTTTAGACAAAGATATGAATATTCTTGGAAAAGTTCCAACCAAAGAGCTTGGAAATGTTTTAAACAACCTTCCAGACGTTGAAAATATTGTTATGGACGAGCAATTGACACAAGACATGATTAGACAGCTTGAAGAAACAAACATAACACATGTTATTGCAATGTCAAGTGTGGCTCAGAGCAGAAAAATCAGAATAATCACAGCAAAAGATCTTGGACTTGCCTAATTATTCTTTTTTCTTTTATTTTCTATTTAAGAAAAAATTATATACTATAAAATATTCATTAGCAATATGTTGTACAATGTAATAAAACCATTTTTAATTTTAATGACAATTTCTTTATCAGGCATATTGATTTTTCAGACAATAGCGCTAACAGGTTATTTAACAAATGAAACCATACCAGCAAATGTTACCATTCAAAACGAAGAACCAACTGTTGGAAATGTAACATGCAGTAGCGGCGCTAGTCCTCACGTAATAACCCCATTGCCATGTCAGAATCAAACAGTAAACTGTTGGGCGCTTGTGACTGATGAAAATGGAGCAAATGACATTAGAAATGTAACAGGAGATCTTGGCGTAGATGTATCTGGTAAAAGAGCCTGTAATGACTTTTGGGCGTCATATCCAACACTTTGTTATTTTGCCAGCAATTGTACATATGTAGGTATTAATTCGACAACAAGAAATTACACATGTACATTCAATGATTTCAGATACTTTGCACGAGTAGACTATTTTATAGCCAAGAATAATTGGTCAGCACGCCTTGATGCAACTGATTCAGAAGGGACTACAGCTGGATGGAGTTATTTCTTAGAATATGTGGAGAACTTAACAGCAATTGATGTACAAGAAACATTCCTTAATTTCGGCTCAATGACACTTGGAGAAACAACTTCAAATGATTCAGAGATTAATTCAACAATTGCGAACTGTGGAAATGGGGATATGTATGTTAATGTCTCAGGAACAGACTTGCCATGCAGCAATTTAGGCACAATATCAGTCGGAAACCTGAAATTCAATGGAACGTATGGATCAGAGTATGAAAATGATATAGCATTGACAACAAGTTCATCAATGATACCATATTTTGCGAGTTTCGATGATACTATTGACTATGCCATCAATGATGCTGGTTCAAAAGACCAAGTGTCTTGGCAGATTAGTATCCCAGCAACAGGCGTCAAAGGACTTTGCACAGGTAACATAACATTCTATGCAATAAGACGATAAGTTTCCCTTGTTAATATTTTTAAATTACTTAACTTAGTTATAGTAACAACTTAGAAATCTATATAAACGTAAATGGATATCTAAATTCAAGGAGGTAGCACTAATGGACAAAACAGAAAAAAATCTTTTGATGCTGGTTCTAGTATTATTATTTGCAATTATAGCGTTATCAGCAGTACCAAAACCAGTTGAAACAATATCAGTAATAACACCAGTCACAGCAGCAGGAGCACAGCAAACGCCAGTAATGATAAGCCCAGGCGCAACAATGTCTGTGATGGTCCTAAACAATGGTGCTCAAGCAAGTGTAGAGGTAATATAATATGACAAACTTAAAACCAATTTTAGTAATAGCAACAATGTTTCTTGCAGTAGTAATGTTATGGCAGGTAGCATCAATAACAGGATTCTTGACAAACGAAACAATTCCAGCAAATGTTACAATCGGAAATGAAGTGCCAACAGTCAACACCATACACTGTAGTACATCTGGCGATGCTGATGGAACTTTGACTCCAGTTGCATGCACAAATGTAACAGCACAATGCTGGGCGTTTGTGACAGATGAAAATGGAGCAAATGACATCTCATATGTTGAAGGTAGTCTTGGCGAATTTGAAACTGGTAAACTATGTGGATTTCCTGACTTTACAACCATGCTTGTGGCCAAGCAAATTTATGTTAGCAACTGCACATCATATACAGATGTTAATGCGACAACCAGAAATTACACTTGTACATTCAATGGGTTCAGACACTGGACAGGTTTAGATTATCGTGCCTGTGAATGGACTGGAAAAATGAGAGCAAGTGACACAACCACAACAGGATCAATAACCGAGTCAGCCAACAACTTAACTACAACAAATATTACAGCATTAGATATGATTGAAACATTCCTTGGATTTGGTTCAATGACACTTGGAGAAACAACTTCAAATGACAGCGAAGTTAATTCAACAATACAAAACTGTGGAAATTCAGACATTGATTTAAATGTCTCAGGAACAAATCTTCCATGTAATACACAAGGAACAATACCAGTTGGAAGTCTGCATTATAACAACGAAACATTTGGCACAGACTATGATAGCGACACAGCACTGTTAACAGAATCAATAAAGTTTAGAAATGCACTTAGCACTGCAAATGATGATAGAGGGATTAATGGATCAACCCATATAGGTTGGGACGAGATATACTGGCAGATAAGCATTCCAACAACAGGCGTTAAAGGATTGTGTACAGGTAACATAACATTCTATGCAACAGCAAATCAAGTATAATCTTTTTCTTTCTTTTTTAATATTTTAAAATTGCTTAACTTAGCGAGAGTAACAACTAAGAAATCTATATAAACGTAAATGGATATCTAAATTCAAGGAGGTAGCACTAATGGACAAAACAACAATAAGTCTTTTAACAGTAATCTTTTTACTTCTATTGTCAGTTTTTGTGGTATCAGCAGTACCAAAACCAGCTGAAATAGTATCAGCAGCACCAATGACAGCAACACAGCCAACGCCAGTAACAATAACTCCATCTTCACCAATGACAGTTATGATTTTAGGCAATGGTGCTCAAACTAGTGTAGAGGTAATATAATATGACGAACTTAAAACCAATTTTAGTAATAGCAACAATGTTTCTTGCAGTAGTAATGTTATGGCAGGTAGCATCAATAACAGGATTCTTGACAAACGAAACAATTCCAGCGAATGTTACCATTGGGAATGTAGCACCAACTGTCGCAACAATTACCTGTGGCAGTAGCAATGTTGTCACACCAATAGCTTGTACAAATGTAACAGTAAACTGTTGGGCAGTAATTAATGACAATAATGGAGCAAATGACATAGCAAGTGTGAAAGGCGAGCTTTACAATGGGACAGCAGGATGTACATCAGAGGACCAAGATGCATGTTATTATAGCAGCAACTGTACTGTTTTTGCAGCAGTCAATGGAACCTCAAGAAATTACACATGTAGTTTCACATTTAGGCATTTTGCATACAATGACTTGAACTGGACTGGCAGAATGAATGTAACAGATGCATCAGCTTCAGCAGCTTCTAATACAATAACGCCAGTACAAGTGCAGAATCTGTCAGCAATTGATGTTGTAGAAACCTATACATACTTTGGTTCAATAGCACTGGGCGCAACATCAGCAGAACAAACAGTAACAACAACAAACTGTGGAAACTATGTGATGAGTGTAAATGTTTCTGGAACAAATCTTCCATGTGACAGCCAAGGAACAATAACGGTCGGACAAATTAAATATAATTTGACAGCCGCACAACCATACGCAAACAGCACAGCATTAACCGCATCTTCAGTTGACACTAACTTAAATGTTGCAAGAGGAACAACAGATGCATTATCGCAGGGAAGCACCTATTGGTTATTACAAGCACCAACAACAGGCGTCAAAGGATTGTGTGCAGGTAACATGACATTCTATGCAATACGAGGATAAGTGTATAACAAAACCTTTTTATTCTTTTATTTTTTAGTTTTATTATATGAAAGCTGCCAGTTATACTATTTTTCGTTTATTGATTCTGTTTGCAGTATTAGTAATTTCTTATAATATAGTATACTGTGTTGGTATTGGTATATCCCCAACAAACATAAATTTACAACAGATACTCAGAGGAGGTTATGCTGAGACAGATATGACTCTAACAAACCCAAGCGATGAAGAAGTTGCTTATCTTGTTGAAATTAAAGGGCCAGAAGCAAGCTGGTTTTCATTCAAGCCAGCAACAAGCGGTATTTTACCAGCCAAAAATTCAATTGCATTTAAGGTAATAGCAGAGCCACCTTCATTTGTCCCAATTGGGAATTATTCAATTTATCTTATATTTTATGGCATACCAACATCACAAATGCAAAATACTGGTGCAGGAACAAGAATAATCGCTGGAGTTGCTGTTCCAGTTGTCATAACAATAAGTGATGTGCAGATACAACATTACTTGTTGAAAGATGTTATAACTCCGTTCTCTGAAGAGTGCTATCCAATAAAAATTTATCTTGATGTTCAAAACGATGGTAATGTACGTGTTGTCCCATTCTTCCATATAAGACTTTTAGATTCTAAGGGAATGCTTGTAAAAGAAGTAAATTATACAGCAGAGACAATTCTTCCTACTGTTAAAGAAAAAATACCAGTTGAAATACCATACCAGATTGAAGGAGAATACAGATGTGTGCCTCAGGGAAAATATAATGTTGAAGTTGCTGCGTATCTCGGAAATGATCTTATAAATAATGTAACAAGACCTCTTGAAGTTCTTGAACGTGGAGCAATAACATTGCGCGGAGAACTTTCCAATCTAAGCGTTCCAGCAAATGTTTCTGCAGGACAAGTAGTTAAATTAAACGCAATATTCGAAAATATCGGGGAAAAAGAAGTAAGTGCAAAATTGAAGGCAGAACTTTATCTTAATTCATCTCTTGTTGATGTTGTCCAAGGCGACGAAGTGCGTGTTTGGCCAGGAGCTTCAGATACAATAACAGCTTATTTCACACCTGAACAAGCTGGAACTTATAGTATAACAGCCTGGTCAGTGTTTGAGGGAAAAACAACAAACACAATTTCATCATCTATCTATGTCGCAGAGAGACAATTACCATTGCTTGAAATTGCAATAATAGCTGTAATTGCCGCAATTGTTATCGGAATAATTGTTTGGTGGAAGAGGAATCATTAATGAAAGTCTGGACAATTTTCTTCTTTTTGTTTATCATATCGAGCGCATTTGCATATCCAATAGGAATTGTTCCATCTCTTAAAACTGAATGCATTGAAGCAAATTCAACAAGCGCATTTTATATCAACTTCTATAATGGCGCAAATGAAACAAAAACATTTAATGTTTATATACAAAATTTGACATGGGCCAGTTTTAGCAACGAAACAATACTTCAATATGGAGAAATAAATGTAACTTCAAATACAACAGTCCCAATCTATGTTTATGCATTTGCTCCAGAAAATTTTTCAGAGAAAGTTTACAATATCACTCTATATGTCTGCACTGTACCGCCGCAAAACCAAACACTGAATTTTAGATACTGTTTACCCGGTTACTTTATACTTAATGTCGAGGATAAATGTGGAACAGAAGTTAATAATCAAACTTGGACAGATAATCTTTCTTATTTAACGTTAGGAATAATTGCCGCGGTTTCTATTTCCTTAATAGCGATATATTTAATCAGAAAAACTAAATAATTTCTTTGACTCTAAGATATCTTATTGTAGGCACTGCCAATATTATTATTGATGCCAATAATACTATTGACCATAGCGGAACAGCCTTACCGTAAACAATTAAGAAACCAGTTAATTCAAAACCAACACTATTCTGGCCAATAATGTTTAAATTATTATCTTTAACCACCGCAGTCAAATTATAGTAACCTTCAGTCCAATTAACAAACTGTGTTTTAAATGTTGTATCATAAGTCTCACCAAGACCCAAATTTATCGAACTGTAAGATGTATTGTAATATTCTTTATCTGGTCCATTTATTGAGACATAAAGATTAAGATTTTTGAATTCAACATTACCCGCATTTTTCAAGCGTACACCAAAATTTCCGTTTTCATTTAAATAATAAGCAGATTTGTCTGCAATTGGCGAAACACTAAGTTTTGGACACGGTTCTACAGCAGTTGTTAATTCTTTTTTAAGTATCAATGTTTCATTTTGATCATAAACATTAACTATAAATTTGTAAGGTCCCTGTGCTGTGTTACACTCGACAGTTTGTATGAATTCTTCAGCTTTTAATGTCTGACCTGCGGCAAGTGCAAAATTAAACCTGAATCTGCTTAATAATATTGAACTTTCTCCCAAATACATCTCAACATCAGCATAAAAGAACTTTGGAGAGTTTACTTTATTAATAATTGTAAATGGTATTGTCATATTTTCCCCAATTTTATACATACTTGGCATTGTTATATTAAATATTGAAGTTGCTGGAGCACCCCCACCTCCGCCGCCTGCTCCACCAGGCACACTCGGTTTTTCACAAGCATCCCCAACTCCATCTTTGTCCGAATCTTTTTGGTCTGGGTTATACATGTTAACACAATTATCACATATATCTCCGATGCCATCAAAATCAACATCGGACTGGTTTGGATTGTATAGATTAATACAATTATCACAGACTTTGTTAGAGAAAAATGGATTTGTGATTCCCTCTGTATAGCTATCATTATCGAAATCAGCTCTTTTACAAGTCCAGCCTGGGCCAGATGAATTAATTTTGTCACACATGTAAAATATTCTTCTTTGTGAAGTTGCTATATTGCCGTTAGTGTCAACAGTTGATGTTGTTATATAATAGATTCCGTCGCGTGCAGGAATATTAGATGGTATATCAATTGCCCCAGTACAGTTTGCAATATTCCATGAACCCATATTTGGGAATAGCGTAGAATAAATGTAATGCGTATCATTTCTAATCGTTAGATTACATGTTGAGGAAAATGTGTTTCCTGTCGCAGTTATAAATGCAGAACTAACCCTGATTTCATCTAAGTCTTGTTTTGAAAACTTCTTAATGTCATTAAAGTACAATTGTAATGGAAATAGTTTTAATGCGAATTGTGTTGCATCGAAATAAGAGCCTGTGTTTGCAGCGCCATCAACTGCTCTTGCACTTACATTGAATAAACTGATGTCAACTGTCTGGCCAGGCAATGTTACTATACAGTCTGAATCGCTGCTTGAAATAGAAACTCCATTATAGATAAAATCACAACGACATATGCCGGAAGAATCAGCTGTTGGTATTGCCCTAAGACTTATTGGTGAGTTATAAGAAATATTTACTGGACTAGTTCCTGGCTCAATCTCAATCTTTGTTATGCTTGGCACAGAAGATTCGTATATTGTTAAAGCAATGTTTCCGTTACCTTGTCCGCTTTGAGATTGTGAAAGTATTGGGAAACTTTTGCCTCCAAGTGAACTATTATGCGGCATGTTTATTATAAGATCAAGAGTTGAGATTGGAGTTGTATTTGTTAATGTCAAAACATTATTTGTCCAATCCTTTGAAAATGAGCCAGCTGAGCTTCCTGTTAAAACAATCTGGTCTGAAGTTATGTTAAATGGAACAGGCGAAGTCGGATACTGTCCGAGAACAATCGCGATTATGCTTTGTGAAACAGGTTTGATATTTTTGAATTTTATAGTAAAGTTATCTGTATTATGGATTTTGTCATTGTACTGCATCTGTATGTCTCCAGCAGGATTTAGTGTTATCCAATCTGTAAATGATGGAATTGTTAAACAGGATCCAGAAGACCAAGTTTTTGCTGCACAAACTCCAACACCCCAACAGCCAGGATCAATACAATCTATTTTTCCATCCATGTCATTGTCCACGTCATCATTACAAAGAGTTGGCGTATTTTCAGTTCCACAAATTCCACCATTTGGACCAACCTGTCCTATACAAGCTGGATCCAAACAATCAGTTAGACCATTGGCATTGTTATCAAAAGAATCATTACAAATTTCTGTGCCACACCTTTGAGCGTTTGTTGTGCTACCGATTTCACCAGCACAATCTGTGTCAGCACAATCTATGCCAGAAGAAGGATTTGTGTCATATGAACCAACACCATTATCATTATCGTCGTCTCTATTATTTGCGCACGCATTCCAAGTTATGTTTTCCATAACTGAACATGGGCCACATCCAACAAATGTTGCCCAACAATCAGTATTATTAACATAAGTATTGTTCCAGGTTCCATTTCTGTCTAAGCAATCCATTCCGCCATTCAGATTTGAAGAATCAATGTCATCATCACGACCATTGTTACATAAATTGTAACTGAGATTAAAGTTAAATTCAGTAGGCACACATCTTTGGCTTTGATTTGATGGATTAATCGCCCAAGCGCAATCTGGGTCTTCGCAATCAGTGCCAGTTGAAGAATTTCGCTGATAATCATTTAAGGTATTATTCCAGAAATATTTATCGATATCATTATCTATATTATCAAAGCATCTTGACATGTTACCGAAGCTTTCAATCGAAGGACAGTTTGGTGCGCCATGGCAGTCATAATCATCGCAATCAGCACCAATATTTGTCGCATAACCTGCTCTTAAACTCGCATGCACAAATTTATCAAAATCATTGTCAATACCATCGCTGCACCAACTTATATTATTATTTTCAAATTTAGGACAAGGATAAAGAATTGTTGAAATATTTCTTAAACCACGTCCCCAACATGCTGTTGTGTCATAACAATCTTTTACTGAATCAACATCATTATCAAAATTATCTGCGCAACTTGATGGAGTCGCTGAATAAAAGTTCTGACCTTCTGGAGAATCGCACATTACTGTCTGTGCTCCAGTAATGTAATATTTTGCAACAGTTCCATTCGGAAGAACATATCCCCCAATTCTGCCAATACAGTTAGAATCAGCACAATCAACAAGCCCATCCGCGTCATTATCAAAATTATCCCAACAAACTGTTTCAGAAGATTCGCAATATATTGGGTCTCCAATCTGCGTTATTCCTATCTGTTGACTAATACAATCTAAGTCTGCACAATCAAGGTTATCATAATTTAAATCATTATCAATCCCATCATTGCATGATTGGTCAGCAGTTTTCTGAGTTCCAGTTATGTAATGAGTCGTTACATGCTGAAGTCGTGTGTCATTCTCAAAAATGTTTTCCGGACCAATCGCATCCACGAAAAATGAAAAGTTCGAATTACCCTGGCCGCTACCCACAAAAATATCAAAGTTCATTAAATATGAAACCTGACTTGGATTCGGAAGCAAGGTAGACATTACCATTGCCAGATTTCCGGAGAAGGTTTGTGTGCTTGATGCATTCTGCTTGGAAGAAGCTGTAAATGTATAGAATGGCGGTCCATCTGAAGGTAAAATCCATTTGTATTCCAATGGATTCGGACCATAGATTAAAGTCGAGGAATTTGAAATTGTAAATGCAGTTGATGTAATGTTTTTTACTGTAACAAAAGTAATCTCCGGAGTTGTAATCAATCGCTCAACCTTTACTTTAAAGTAACCAGTTGGCGAAGCTAATTGAGTATACCAAACATTTGCCCCACCAATGCTGAACGTACAAATATTACCTGTGCAGTTTGTTGATGGAAGCGCAAGCGTCCCTATTGATTTTATCGAAAATGTTCCAAGTTTTGATCCAAGTTCTGGAGCATGACCACATGATGGAAAGAAGATTGTTTTACAATCGCTATCAGCGCAATCAGTTAAACCATCCGCGTCATTATCGATTTCATCATTACATATACCTTCAAAATAATGCGCACCACTGTACTTGTAAACAGCAAATAATATGTCTAAATCTGTCGCATCATCATGGCTGAAATATGATCTTGCTGCTGCTGTTTTTGAGATATATGCATTTGCTGCGTCATTTGACTTGTATAACCCACCAGAAATAAAGTACCATAAATCTGACTTTACATAAATTGGGTAATCCTGTATATTTACTGCAACTGCACTATCATTTCTTTCTAATTCACAATAATTAACATACCAGCTTGTTTCATATGCACCAGAAGGATCTCCTGGCTGAATCGTATAATTAAGAAATTCAGTAGAATTAGTAACATTAGAAGCAAATGTTTTATTAGTATAAGCCTTTGAGTTATCAGACTTTACAATTTCGCAGAAAATCTTATCATCTGTTTGCGCAGTTAAATTTGGCAAAACAATAGTTGTTGTGTTAAGTGTCACAGGCAATAGATATGTTCCAGTTAATTCGTAAAGTCCTTCGGAATAATTTACATCAAGAGGGGATATTACAGTGATATTTTTTTCAGCTCTCAATTTAACACCCAAACAATCTGTGTAAGTTATGTTCAGCGCAGGATAATACTGTTCAGACATCAATGAAGAGCGAATTATGTATGCACCTTGGATGAGATCACTTAAGTTCACAGTATAATTTGTAGAAAAATAGCTGCTACTTAGGATAGACACATTTTCAACACCTATAACTTTGACTAAGTTATAGTCTAAATCATAAACTTCTGTAACAAAAACTAGGTTTATTGATTCTGAATCATAATTTTGGATAGACGTATTGATTTGCGCAACTTCGTTAGGCTCGTAAGAATCTTTATCAGAAGTAACATTAAGAGTCGCATTCCAGCAAAGAACCTGAACAGAGACGTTGACGTCTGAATATGCTATAGAAACAAGCAACAAAGCAACTAAAAGTGCAGCGAAAATATAATATTTCATGTTTAATTATAACTGTGTTTGTGTTAAATTCTTTTCTGAGTGTGGTCCAATCTTTTACCATTAAATGTAATCACTTTTTAGGGACATCAATAGCAAGGTTTAAAAGTGGGCAATTGTTTAAAAGATATATGAAAAAGTTGATGCTGATGGTGATAACAAGTTTATTCTTATTTAGTATAGCTTTTGCATCTAACGGATCATATACTGCAATAAAAATGGCAGGAGATAGTATGTGGCCAACACTAAGAGATGGAGAAACAAAATTCTGCTATACCAAAGATAGCTATGTTCCAGGCGATATTGTGGCTTTTAGTAATGGAAGCGACCTTGTTGGGCATAGAATTGTTGGGAATATATTTGGCAAATTGATTACAAAAGGCGACAATAACCCGATTTTTGATCTTAGCCTACTAAACCCAAATGACATAATCTGCGCAATAAGTTAATATTTATATTAGAATTCTATAATTATTAAAATATGGAAACAAAAACTCAACTATTTGTACTGATAATTGTTGCTGTGTTCTTCATAGCAATTCTTGCGACAAGTAGGACATCATTATTGACAGGAATTGATGTGGACTTGTCAGGAATAATGCCTAATTGGGAGCAGTATTGGGAAAATTTTGTAGCAATCCAAGTTAATTCTTCAGTTCAGGAAGTTTCTGTTAATCTTACCTTTGGCAAACACAAATCAGAAGTCTGTGAGCAGGCAATATACTTAACTGATGGAAATCAAAGTTTGGTGTATAACCTAAGTGACAAGAAACATGATGAAAAAAAGTTTTGTGATAGCGCTGTTGTTAAATGGAAGAACAAGATCTATGATGAAACTCTGAAGAAACCAAGAATGACCGTATACTATCTTTATTTTGGCCCAGTAAAACAAATGCCAACAACTATACCAATAGTTCCAATTGGCGGCACACCAGTTTCTGTTTATGTTGAGTCAAATGAAACAGTTAAATCATATGTCACAGATTCAAATAATAACTCGATTGAAGCAAATATTACATTCTATTCAGAGAAATGGGCAAATCTAACTTGGTCAACTGATATGAACCAATTTATGCCATATGGAATGTTTGATGTCAATATGAGTATTGGCGATATGTATGTTGAATTAGATGATGCAATAATAACTAATGATACAATAACACTGATTAAGATTGATAATTTAGATCTTAATTCAACAGGTCCAGAAAATCTTACTTGGACAAGGCTATTTTCATTTAATCCAATGGTTGATTTCATTGCTGGAATAATAAAAACAACAGCAACTGGCGAGCAATTGTGGAAATGTATAAACTGGAGTTCTGGAAATTGTGACAGCAATTGGTCATTTGTTAAAAATTTAACTTCTGAAGAAATATATGAGATAGCTATCACACCAATTGACCCAGTTTTTGGAGAAACTATACAAACAAACATAACGAATTTAACGACCCCGCTTGGAGAGCCAATTAATGTCAGCGGAATAATAAAAACAAAAATAACTTTCAGCAAATATACATATCAAGATGTCTCAGATGATACGTTATTCTTATTGATGTACCCGAATAATTCAAATCAAGAAATAACAGTTATGGCATTCCCAAACAAAACCTATACCTATGAGTCTTCAGAACTTAAACAAAATGATATATTTGATATGATTGATCTTTGGGGTGCACATATAAATTATATTGAGGCAGAAATTGTTCCTATAGAACCGCAGTTAATACCGTTTGAAGGGCATGCTTTTTATCATTCTCAGGAAGGATTCCCAATGAATAGAAATAGTTATACAAATAATACTTATGAGCTTGTTAGAATATTTAATTTGGCAGTTCTAAAATAACTATTTAGCGATTGTTAGATTAGAATTTGTATCGCCATGTTCACCAGGTCCGTAATGTATTCTTCTACCTACTGCTAACCAATCAAATGTTGCATCATTTGGACAGTCCCCATAAATTTTTACAGTAAAACCATTCATTGATTTTTCTTCAACGTATAGACCAGAACATTTCTCAGTTGGAGTAATCAAAACACGTACAGGAACCTTGTCAGAAAGACTTTCATTGAACGGATAATCAAATTCAACTTTTGCTATACCATCTTTAAGCTGACCACTTCCAGAAACGGTTAATTCGACTGTTGGTGATTCAACCGCGTAATATGTTGCTAACTCATCACGTAACGTTTTAAACACTCCAGATTTTGTACCAGTCAATAAATAGTAACCAGTGTCATTGAAAATCCATGTGGCCCCCCCAGTTACACCAAATCTTACACAATTTGTGCTTCCATTTATACATTCCACATAAATTCCATAACTACTTTCATTTATTGTGCTGAAGTTTCCAGCAGCGCCGTCTACATTTGTAGTAATAGCCTTTAAATTATTTATTTGATCAACATCTAAAGTACCATTAATAATTGCACTGCCATTTACATGCAATAATGCTAATGGAACTGATACACCATCTATTAAGCCAATGCCAATTGCTGCAGGACCACTCAAATCGCTTGCATTTGGAGCTATTATAAAGTCATAAACTGGAGCAGCACTTGTATCAGATGCCGTACTATGGAATATTCTGAAGATGTCATCCCCAGTTATACCTATAGCCCAAGCAGAATTAACATATGCAGGCCAATACACAACACCAGAAGTAGGTAATTTAAAATTTACTAACCAGCTACTTGTCGTGAAATACATGTCAGCACTTGAACTGGTAACAGTTCCATATACATCAAGCATTGTTGAAGGCGAATCAAGTCCTATACCAGTTTTTCCAGAAATGCTAGCATTACCAATAACTGAGAGCACATTAGTTGGGAGATTTGTTCCAATCCCAACAAGCCCCTGGTTTATGTATATGGTATTTCCAAAACTAGATGGAATGAATATAATCATTGAACTTGTGCCACCCATGTTCAGAAAGTTTCGCCAATAGCATGTCCCACCAGTATAACATTCATATAGATTACCGGCTTGATCGCCAATCCAAAGGTAGCCATTATAAATTGCCATCGCGGATAAATTATAATCAGTGTACAAAGAGCAAGCTTTATTATTACATTGTCTATATCCTTTTGCGCCATGATCTGTGCAACTGCCAGCAGTATTACACTCAGATAAATCTCTACCATTTCCAATCCACAAGTTGTTATTGAAAGTAACCATAGTCAGTATAGTTTTGGCATTATTTCCATGATTTGTACAACTTCCAGAAGAATCACATGAATCAAGATCACCACCATTCTTGCCCAACCATAACTTACCATTAAATACAGCCATTGAAGTTATTGCATTTCCTTTATCGCCATAATCTGTGCAGCTTCCAGAAGTATTACATGCATAGATGTTACCGCTTTGTGCACCGAGCCATAATTTTCCATTAAACACAACTATAAAATTTATACCATCTGCCTTGCTGCCATAATCAGTGCAAGTTCCTGAAGGATCACATGAATAAAGATTACCAGTAGAACTATCACCAAGCCATAATTTGTTATCATATACTGCTGACGCCTTTAATGATGTGCCTATAGTTCCATAATAAACACAAGTGCCACCACTATCACAAGAAAATAAGATACCATCACCTTCTGCAAGCCATAATCTTCCCTCAAATATAGACATTGAGTTTATGCTGCCGCTTGTAGCGCCATGGTTTAAAATTTGTTTTGATGGATTAATTGAATAAATATAACCTGCATCGTCACCAATCCAAAGGTCACTTGGTATTGAACCATAGCTTATATCATTTATCTGTAGGACATCACTTTTTATTGGACCTTTAGTAGATATGCTTCCAAAAACATCAAGTGTTTCATTTGGATAAAATGTCCCGATGCCGACGGGCTCTGTTGGAGTTATAGAAGTTATTTTATTATTATAGCCCATCCAGCCACCACCGCTAAAAGAATAAGGCGAAGAAGTCAAGCGCTGTCTCGGAGTAAGCGTTTCCCATCCAGATCCATTGTATATTTTGGTTTCAAGCCAATAAGAATCATTAAATGGAAGAGTTAATGCAGTATAACTCCCAAGGTAAACATTGTAAGTGCCAATTGATACAGCAACAGTCTGATTTTCGTACCATAATGGATCGCCAATAGTCTCTACATTGTAAATCGAAAAGTTCATTTGATAATTTCCATTTAGAGCAGCACCGGTTGTAGCATTTGTAAGTTTCCCCTGTAGCGAAATAAGTTGAGGAATGGACGCCCAAGCACTACCAAGAATAAATAATGACAATATGACAATTATTATTGGTTTATTCATCATTTCACCTTAAAAAAGCATTTAAGCTTACTTTAATTAATAATTAATAGTTTAAATATTTTAGTTGGTATGGTAGCGACTCATAAAATTTCAGAAAATAGAAGATCTATGTACAAAGCAGCAATAATAGTCCTAAGTGTGATCATATGTCTCATACTTTTAGAAAAATTTACTCCAGTGTTCACATATGGCACGATAGAGGTTCTTACAAAACTCAAAACACATCCAGAGATACAAAAATATGAAAACTACAGCATAGAAATTGCTGTTTTGACAAAAGGGGATTTGGCAGATCTATCAGTGAAACAACCAGTAGTTTATGCAGGCCTAACACCTGGATTTTATCAAATAACATTTTTTTCTTCAACAGACAAACTTTTGGTGATATATGACTATCAAAATGATAAGATTGTACGAATGTTTCAAATAAATTATCTTTGAGGTGCAACATGAAATTAGCAATATTTGCATTTGTTGTTATTTTATTAGTGATTTCAGTAGCTGTTGCAACAAGCCAGTCAAGTAACAGTTATAATGTTACAAGTTTGATCAACAGCGGAGGAAATAATTCAACTTCACAAAGCTATAATGCGTCGCAATCATCCATTGGACAGACCATAATAAATAAATCAGAATCACAATCTTATGTATCCGATTTTGGCAGCTCACAGCTATCTGGGGAGAATACAGCGCCAACAGTTACTGCGGTGTTAAATTTAGGTTCTGCAATAACTTTAGCAGCTTGCGATAATGTTACAGTTATATGCAATGGTACAATTGATGATCCAGACGGTTATGCGAATATTGCGTCTGCAAGTGCTGTTCTATACCACTCATCTTCAACACCTGAAGCAGCAGATGACCCAAATACACATTATACTAATTCCAGCTGTGGACTTCTGGGCGGTTATGCAACAACAAAAAAGGATTACACATGTACATTTAATATGACTTATTATGCAAATAATGGTACATGGACATGTAATGCAACTGCAACAGATTATGCTAGTGCCACAGCAACAGCCACAAATAATCAAACACTGAATGCATTGAAGGCAATCAATACTTACGAAAATTCTGTAAATTTTGGTTCTTTAGCACCACTGGATATTTCAACACCAAATAAAAATGTGACTGTACAAAATTGCGGAAACATACCATTTTATCTTTATTTAAGCGGAACAAGTATGACATGCGATATAGTTGGAAGCATTAGTTATCATTATATACGCTATGATACAGCCAATTATACTGCAACATATGATGAATTATTTCCACTTGTAGAAACACCCGTTAACACGAATTTAAACATTATTGATACAACCACAGGAACAAATAGCACTGGAAAAACATACTGGTCTGTAAAAATACCAGTTGGCACCAAAGGCATATGTTCAGGAAATATCACTTTCTTAGCAACGTAAAGCAAAACTTTTAAAATGAAACTTTCTTTAATTTTTCTGCAGGCATAGCTGGGGAGTTAGCTGTTCCCTGTAACTGCAAATCAGCTTTAGGCAGAGTGAGTCCAAGGGGCGACTTATTGGTTTACCAGTAAGTTTATGTCGTATCTGCGAAACCTCGCCTTATGGGATATGTTATTCTGCGAACCGTGTCAGGGCCGGAAGGCAGCAGCACTAAGCAAAATAGCACGTGCTCTTAAGATACGGGGCGGAGAAAAGGCATAGAGACTGCTGATGGATCAGTATTTCCACCTTTGGACGTGCCTGCATTTAACTCTTTAAAAAAGAGTTATCAGAAAAACTGCCGGGATGGCCCAATCTGGCAAGGCGCAAGGTTGCTAACCTTGTTTCCCGAAAGGGATTTCTGGGTTCAAATCCCAGTCCCGGCGTTTAAACTTTTTACAGTTCTATTAGTAGACAAAGTGGACAATACCTTAAAAATTATATTTAATGAAATCATAAATTTTTTATGGGTTCTTTGAAGAAAATTATTATCCCAGAATTAAATGAAGAGCTAGCCGAACTTGTAGGTGTACTCCTTGGTGATGGAACATTAACAAAATATTATTTTAGAATATTTGGTGATAGTAGATATGATAAATTGTATTTTCAATATCTATCAAAATTGATAAATAACTTATTCGGTATAAACTCAAACTTAACAGTTGATAAACGCAGTAATAATAAGAGAAATACGTTAATTTTATGTTTATCATCAAGAACCACTTGTAATTTTTTACATATTGAATATAATCTACCTTACGGCGATAAAATTAAAGGCCATGCTAAAATTCCAGAATGTATTTTAAAAGATTCTAATTTGATTAAAGCTTGTATTCGTGGATTAATAGATACGGATGGAAGCTTGTCTAGGAGGGATAATTATTTTTGTTTGGTATTTAATTCTAATAATACTATTTTAATGAATCAAGTCTATTATATTACTAAAAAATTAAATATTTTTTCCCACAAATTTAACAATGAGATAGGAACGAACTCTTGGCCAAATATTATTAAATTTTTTAAAGAAGTAGGAAGCTCTAACTTGTCACGTATTATCCGTTTTAATGAATGTTATGTAAATAAAAAACATTTATACAAGGAAGAAATTTTAAGATACATAAATTTATATAAAGATATTAAATTACCATTTAAATTGGGCCCATGGTCTAGTGGTTATGAGCTCCAAGGTAAACAATCTTAGAGCTAACAAACGTCTGCTTGACGTGCAGAAGGTCCCCGGTTCGAATCCGGGTGGGCCCATTTATTTTTTCTCTTCTGGTAATTTAATAGTTAGAATTTGTGATTCGCCAAGCGCATTTACTGTAACACCATACATTGTTGCTGCTTCTGAAGTTATATTGTCATTATGCGAGATTACTATGAATTGTGATGTGCTTGAGAGCTCTGTTAATAATTTGCCTAAATGTGCTGAATTTTCTTTATCAAGTGCAGCATCAATTTCATCAAATATGTAAAATGGGGATGGTTTGTAGCTGTGAATTGCGAATATGAATGCGATTGTAGTTAATGTTTTTTGCCCGCCAGACATAGCTCTTAAAGAGACCATTGGATTTCCAGCAAATCTTGCTACAAGATCTATACCAGCCTCGAACGGATTTTCCGGGTTTTCTAAAGTAAGTTTTCCTTCGCCACCAGGAGCCAGGACGTCAAAATTATGTGCGAAGTATTTTGCAATATTCTCAAATGCTTCCATGAAAGATTCTTTTTTCTGAGATTCAACTTCATTCATTGCATTGATTACACTATTTTTTTCAACATCAAGCTTATCGACACGCTCTTTTAGATTGTTATATTCTGTTTCAGCTTCTTTATAGCTCTCGAGAGCGCGCATATTGACTGGACCAAAATTCGTATGTTTTATCTGAAGTTCTGTGATTTCCCTGTCGAGTTTTTCTAAACTTTCCTTAACGTCTTTTATTTCTATTTCCTTATAATCTTCCAGACCTATAAGTCTACTTTCTATTTTTGCTTTAAATTCGTTTATTTTGATTTCAAATACCTGCGATTCATCTCTTAGTTTAGATATTAGATTATCAATTCCTACTTTTTTTATCTCATTATTTTGAATTGTTTCATTTAGTTTTTTGCGGGTTTCAAATAACTGTCGAAGTTTTTCATGGAACTTCGTTTCTTCTTTATCTGTTTCCCCAAGATTTCTTTCTACAGAAACAAGTTCTTTTTTATCTTCATCAAGGCTATTGGTGAATAGTAAAATTTCTTTCTCTAATTGTTTTAATACACCCTGCGTTTGTCCTATTTCACCATTGGTTATTCTCGTTTGTATTCCGTCACCATTAATCTGAGAAGATAATTTACCTGCTTCAGCCCGTTCTTTGTCCAATTCACCTTTTAATTTGCTTGATAATGCTTCATCAACTTTTTTAGGAAGAGAGTCC